>ENA-OROD01002524-OROD01002524.1-human-gut-metagenome-genome-assembly--contig:-NODE-2524-length-13115-cov-4.045865_pt1 | contig 13115 bp, 10 predicted proteins | sample MGYA00242123_ERZ509038 | MGnify/ENA primary metagenome ERZ509038 (study PRJEB26280, sample SAMEA2338719) | human gut metagenome | biome: human gut; feature: human-associated habitat; material: faeces... | reverse complement strand
CCGATGCCGGTATTGCCGCTGGTCGGCTCCACGATGACCGAGCCTCTCCTGAGAACGCCCCGCCGTTCGGCATCCTCGATCATCTCCTTCGCGACGCGGTCCTTCACCGAGCCGGCAGGATTCATCCCTTCCAGCTTCGCGAGGATCCGCGCGTTCGCCCCCATCTTTTCTCCGAAGCGGGACAGCTCCAACAGGGGCGTACGCCCCACCAATTCTGCGACCGACTGATAAATTTTCATATTCACTCCTTTTTCTTTCCCCTGATCTCCGCCCACGCGGGCAAAAAACCGCATGCCAGCGCGTTGCGGACGGACGGGATATTCGGCCATGCGGCGCAGTAGAAGGGCACTTTTCCCATATCCATCACTTCCCGCGCCAGACGGCTCGTCAGCGCTTTCGCGATTCCCCGGCCGCGGCAGGCGGGCAGAACGTCCACGCCGATCTGCGCCATCTCCGTACAGTCGAGGGAAGCGCCCGCAAGGCCGATCAGCCGCGATCCGTCGTACGCGGCCACCGCGACCAAATCCAGTTCCCTGCGCTCCGCACAGAGCGCATTGCGCCATTCCTCCCGGTACAGGTCTTCAAAATCACGCGGATAAAGCACTTTCAGCGGGAATCCACAGGGGATTTCCCTCATCTTTCCGGGATCGGGCAAAAAGTACATGCCCGATTCGAGGGCGGCGATCCCGTGCTCTGACAAAAGGCCGATCAGCGCGCCGAGGGCGGGAAAGACAAAGCAATCCCGCGGTTCGCGTTCCTGCAAAAACGCCGTGAGCGCGCCGCAGACGTTTGCTTCCGTCCGCGCCACCACGCAGTGACCGTAAGACGCCATCGCAAACGCCGTGCCTTCCAGATACCGCCGCGCCCCCTCAGGTACGGGCGCGCAGACAACCCTGGGAGATTTTTGCAGAAAATCCCCCGCCGCACAGCCGTAGTCGCGCGCGGACTGCCGCAGCGCGGTTTCCTCTGTTTCCCGGCGGGTCATCTTTTACCCTCGTCCAGCCCCAGAAGGTAGTCGGCGGAAACGCCGAAAATCCCGCAGAGCCTGATCAGCGTATCGGTATTGAGATCCAGCGCTTCCCGCTCGTATTTGCTCACGCTGAACTGAGAAACCCCCAGCAGCTCGCCCAGCTGCTGCTGCGTCAGCCCCTGTTCCGCCCTCAATTCCCTGATTCTTTCTCCGTACATAGAACTCCTCTTTTTTATTATATTCCAAAACAGAATAATAAAGTTAAAATATTCCAAAACGGAATATTTTTGGAATGGAAAAAGGACATCGCGGTGAGCAATGCCCTTTTTCCATATATTTTAGGGAGAGAGTATAGGTGATCCTGATGCAAAACGGAGGAAAAACAGTTTCCGTATCCGTTTTACGCCCTTATTATAACCGGCGAACCTTGAAAGCGCCTTGAAGTTTTCCCTCTTTTTATAATTTTTTAATTTTTTTATAATCCCGTAATCATGCGGCCGCAAACCTTTTCTCCGCCGAATCCTGCTTTTTCACCCTTCCGGATATTCCCCTCTCATCCGGCGGGAAAGGAAAAATACGCGCCGAAACGCGTATTTTTCCTTGTGTATTTTTTAGGGAGAGAGTATAGACAATGAAAACAAAAGCTGTCTTTATTGTTTACGCTTACAGTTTAACCGATCAAACTTGAAAATATCTTGAAATTGCCGCCTCTGCGCCGGTTTTTTTTGCATTTTTTTAAGTTTTCTTCAAGTGATTTGTGGTATAATGCTTTTGAACAATCGGAAAGCGAGGGCTTTTATGAAAATTTTAGTTGTCGATGACGAAGTGCAGCTCGCCGACGCCATCGTACAGATTTTAAAACAGCATAAATACGAAGCGGAAGCGGTTTACGACGGGGAGGACGGTTACCACTACGCCATGACGAATCTCTACGACGTCATCATCCTCGACATCATGATGCCGAAAATGGACGGAATCACCCTCCTGAAGACCATCCGCAGGGAAAAAATCTCCACGCCCGTGCTGATGCTCTCCGCAAAATCGGAGATCGGCGACAAGGTGCTGGGGCTGAACGTAGGGGCGGACGACTATCTTACCAAGCCCTTCGATTCCAGCGAACTGCTCGCCCGCATCAACGCGATCTCCCGCCGCAAGGGCGAATTTATGGGAGACGAGCTGGTGTTCGACGATCTCAGTCTGGATAAGAACGCGCACGAGCTGTGTTCGGGCGGGAATAAAATACAGCTTTCCGCCAAGGAATATCAGATCATCGAAATGCTGCTGAAAGACGCCGGGAAAACGCTCCCCAAGGAGAAGTTCGTGGAAAAGATCTGGGGATTCGATTCGGAAGCGGAATACAACACCATAGAAGTTTACGTCTCCTTTCTGCGCAAGAAGATCAGCGCGATCGGCAGCACCGTCACCATAAAATCCCTGCGCGGCATCGGATACAAACTGGAGAAAAAGGATGGTTAACAGGGCGCGGCGGCAGTTTGTCGCCGTCATCATGGGAATTTTGCTGATCGTCTTTTTCTGCATGGGCGCGGCGATTATCCTGACCGCGGAGACCACGCAGAAAGAAAAGATCAAAAATATGCTCAACCCCTTCGACACGACGGCGAAATTCAACGGTTACCGCCGTTTCGTGCTGGGCTGTTCGTGGTCGGGCACCTTCGTGGTGGACGCCAACGCGGGGAATCTCTTTACCGCGGACGAAATCGAAAATATCTTCCGCTTCATCTACGAGCGGGAGAATTTTTCGGTCTATCTGGAAAATCCGCCCGCGCACGGCACGGAAAGCTGGGGGGAATACGAAGATTACTTCTATCGCATCAATTTTGTGGAGGATGGCTTTTTGATCTGCGTAATAGACGGCTCTCCCGCGCAGGCGCTCACCGACCAGGTGATTTTGAGCACGGTGCTCTGCAGCCTCATCGCGCTCGCCGTTCTGTTCGTCATCGTCTATTTCCTCTCCTACTGGATCGTCAAGCCCATCGACGAAGCGCTCAAAAAGCAGCAGCAGTTCATCTCGGACGCCAGCCACGAACTGAAAACCCCCCTCACCATCATTTCCGCCAACACGGATATCCTGCAAAATGATTACGGCGAAGTGCAGTGGCTCTCCAATATCCGCCAGCAGACCGCGCGCATGAACGCGATGGTCGGCGAAATGCTGAATCTCGCCAAACTGCAGGAGGACGCCCCCCTGGTGATGTCCGATTTCAACCTCTCCTCCGCCGTATTAAACAGCGTTCTGCCCTTCGACTGCGTGGCATTTGAAAAGCATAAACTTCTGGATACCAACATCGAGCCGGGCATCACTTACCACGGGGACGAGGGCTGTCTGAAAAAAGCCGTCACCATCTTAGTCGACAACGCCCTGAAATACGCCTCCGACGGCGGCGAAGTGCGCGTCTCCCTGAAAACCGAAAACAACCGCCCCGTGCTCGCGGTGTACAACACCGGCTGTACGATGGACGAAAAGGACAAAAATCACATCTTTGAGCGCTTCTACCGCAAAGACAGCTCGCGCAACTCCCAGACAGGCGGCAGCGGCCTGGGGCTGGCGATCTTAAAAGCGATGGCAGACAAGAACAAATGGAAGCTGTCCGTTCAGTTAAAGACGGGCGAATATACCAAATTTATCATGATTTTATAGGGAAAATCCCCTGCGCCCCGGCACAAATCAATGTGCCGGGGCGTCTCTTTTATCTGTTTTGCACTCTTTTCTTTCAACATTTTCCCTATAATTATACATTTTGTGAATATTTTGGGGACAACCTTTTCAATTAAAACGGGGATTTTTACAATTACGCGCCGCACAAAGAAAGGAAGAAAAGCGCATGGCGGGATAGCGGCATTTTATTTCGCGGGGCAGAATCCCCGTACGGGAAAAATATCCCCTTTTTTCTCTTCCCCGTTTGCCCGCTGATTTTTGCGGCGAGAGTGTTCACCGCAATATTTTCATCCTTTTGAAACGAGCGGAAAAACAAACTTAAAAAGAGCACCCCGGCAGGAGGCAGTTAAAAAACAGGTTTTTTTGTTTGAGCGAACTGATTTGCCGAAGATTTTGTGATTTGTTCCCGGTTTTTCCGGCAGATTTTTCGAGAGCGCGCGAAAACAACCGGAGGCGCGGGCATTTGCCCGCGCCTCCGGTTAATATGGCTGCTCTGTTTTTACTCCATTTCCTTAATTCTATCTAATTTTACTAAATAATCCTGCCAATATTCTTCATTGACGGAGCGATATGCTTCTAAGCTGCCCCGCGGCACATACACGGTAAACTCCGTATCCCCCCACTTATATGGGAATAAGTTGCTTCCGATTGCGGGCGGAACAGAAGACAGGAAAATAACCTTTTTTATATTAAAACAATTCCGAAAAGCCTGTTGTCCGATCTCGGTTACCCCTTCTGGTATTTTAATTGAAGTCAAAGAACTGCAACCGGAAAATGCAAATGATCCGATTGTCTTTAACGTAGAAGGCAGCGAAACAGAAGATAAATTGGAATTTTCGATAAATATTCCATCGGCAATATGCTGCGTACCTTCTCTCACATTCGCAGAGATGATATTTTCTTTCGCTCCAACCAACCAGTTGCCCACATAGGCAAGCCCACTGTCTTGTTCATATAGTTTTTCACATTCTGCAAATGCAAAAGTCCCTATACTTTCCAGCGTTTCCGGCAATATCACTGTTTCCAAGTTGGTGCATCCGCTAAATGCATTACAACAAATCCCGGTCATGCCTTCCGGTATTTTAATTGAAGTCAAAGAACTGCAACCGAAAAATACATTTATTTCAATTTGTTTTAAAGACGTCGGCAGTGTTACCATTTCCAATTTCGCGCACCCGCTAAATGCATTTTGATGAATCTCAGTCACGCCTTCCGGTATTTCAATCGATGCTAAGGAACTGCAGTTTTCAAATGCACCTGGTCCGATCAGTTCCAAAGTTGTCGGTAAAGTTACTGTTTCCAATTTCGTGCATCCGCTAAATCCATCCCAAATTCTAGTCACTCCCTCGGGAATTACGACGGAACGAATAAACTGATATTCGCTAAATGCGGAATTGCCGATCTCCATAACCGGAAGACCGTTATAGGTAGACGGTATCACGATATCCCCGTCCGTCACCGTGCCGATTCCGCTCAATATGTAATAGGTGCCATCCCTTGCCAATGTAAATTCAAACTGCCCGGACGGCTGAACGGGGCTTCCCGTTCCCAGTCTGCCGTTGATCAGGTCGTCCAGCCACTCCTTTTCCGTGCCCGCATACTCGTAGTATTTCTGATAGATTTCATAGGCGGAAAGTCCGTCTTCCCCGTCCTGCCCGGGGTCTCCTTTCTCGCCCTGCGTGCCGTCGGCGCCGTCCTCGCCTTTCAGGCTTTCCAGCCATTCTGCTTCCGTCCCTGCATAGCTTGGGTGATACTTCCGATAGATTTCATAGGCGGAGAGTCCGTCTTCCCCGTCCTGCCCGGGGTCTCCTTTCTCGCCCTGCGTGCCGTCCGTCCCCGTTACCACGCCGAGATTTACCGTCTTTCCGTTTGAAAATACAATCATCAGCTCCCCTTTGCTGTTGATCAGCGCCTCCGTCACCGAGAGCCCGTCCGCCCCCGGCGCTCCGTCCGTCCCGTCTTCTCCGTCTTTTCCGGGCGCGCCGTCAGCGCCGTCTTTTCCCTTCAAACTTTCCAGCCATTCCGCTTCCGTTCCTTCAAATCCATGTTCCACCGCGATTTCGTAGGCGGATTTTCCCGCTTCGCTCTCTCCGCACGCCGCGACCCCGGCAAGGCTCAGCGCGAACAGCGCGCCCAACAGCACCGCCAACACCTTTCTCTTCACAATCTGTTTCCTCCTTCCTTTAATTCGTCTGTCGCTTTGTTAACCGATAACAAAGCGACAAAAAGGCTAGCCTTTTTTTATTATACGATACCTTTCTGAAAAATGCAAGTTATTTTTCGCTGTTTTCCCGCCTTTGCGGCGGGCCTGCTAGCCCCTGTAAACGCAAAGACCGGGATTCCCGCTCTGTCCGGATAAGCCCGGAACGGCGCCCCGCTCTCCTTCCAATCAAAAAGCCCGCCGCGGCATGAAAAAATCCGGCAGAACCGCCGGATTTTCACCTTTCTTCCGTTAAAGCCCCTCTGATTATTCCGTGCGCAGCGCGACCACGGGGTCCTTTTTCGCGGCGATCCGCGAGGGAATCAATCCCGCGACGAGCGTCAGCAGACAGCTGATCGCCACCAGCACCACCGCGTGCCAGAATACCAGCTGCGCGAGCCTGGCAATTTCCGTCAATGAGAACAGAATCGCGTTGATGGGAATGGTCAGAAGATACGTAACCACCACGCCGAGAAGCCCCGCGATAAAGCCGATGACCAGCGTCTCCGCGTTGAACACGCGGGAAATATCCTTCTTGCGGGCGCCCAGCGCGCGCAGCACGCCGATCTCCTTCGTGCGTTCCAGCACCGAAATGTAGGTGATGATGCCGATCATGATGGAGGAAACCACCAGCGAAACCGCGGTAAAGGCGATCAGCACGTACGAAACGCTGTCGATAAAGGTATTCACCATGCTGACCATAATCTGCATCAGGTCGGTGACGGTGATTTTATTTTCCTTGGTCTCCTCCGTCAGCGTTGCGTTGTATTCTTTAATGATGTTCTTGATCTCTTCTTTGGTATCGAAATCCCGCGGATAGATGGCGAGGGTGACGGGCAGTTCGTCCGCTCTCCCCTCCGCTTCCAGAAAATAATGCGTAAACGCGCGGGAATAGCCGATAACCGTCGAGGAAGAGAGTGCCCCTACCGACGTCCCCTGGTTGACGCGGACGATGCCGACGACTTCCAGTTCGAGCGTTACTTTCTCGCTCTCCTTTGACGTATAGGTAAATTTCTTACCCATAAAATCAGAGAAGTCGTATTCTTTGTCTTCAAAGTATCCGAACATATACAGCGCAATGTCGTTGATGCGGTTGTACTGATCCACCAAAAGGACGATCTCGTTTTCCTTTTCCGGCCACATCCCGGTGAGCACATCGTACTGCGAAGACAAAAGCTCCTCCGAATCCACGACTTCCTGCCAGAATGCGGAAAAGTCCACAGAACTGCTCCCGCTTCCCGTGTCCTCGCTCGAAAAGATCTTCGAGAGATCTTCAAACGGCACTTTCCCGTCCGGATAAAGCATGGTGACGCGGGGATCGTCAATGGCGGGGGTTTTCAGATACGCGTTGAGCTCGACGTCGTAACGCTCCTGCACGGCGTAATAGAGGCTTTCATCCACGTTTTCCGCGAGGAATTGGCGCGCATGCGCGATATCGTTGGTGATTTTCGACTGCTCCATCATCTTTTCGATCAGGTTGTTGACGAAAATCTTGGTTCCTTCCGGGTATTCCTCGTACGCCTCGCTCGTCTGCAGCTCCATCATCTGCTGCATCATCGACATCATATCCTGTCCCTCTGCGGAAATCGTCAGCGGATAGGAAGAGAGCGTATCTCTCTGGAGCTTCTCTATGTACATATTAAGCCCGCTGGAAATGGCGAGAACGAGCGCGATGCCGATGATCCCGATGCTCCCCGCAAAGGCAGTCAGAAACGTCCGCGTCTTTTTGGTGAAAAGGTTTTTCAGGCTCAGGGAGAGCGCGGTCAGATAGGACATGGAAGTTTTCCCGCCCTTTTCCCGCTTCTTACCCGTTTCCGGCGCGGGGCTCTGTTCCGCCTCGGCGGGCATACTTTCCGTTTCGGCGGGCAGAACGCTCCCGTCGAAGGGATTGGTATCGTCCACCACCTCGCCGTCCACCAGCCGGATAATGCGGGTGGAATACGTTTCCGCAATCTGCGGGTTGTGCGTGACCATGATGATCAGGCGGTCCTTGGCGATCTCCTTCAGAATATCCATGATCTGCACGCTGGTCGCCGTATCCAAAGCTCCCGTCGGTTCGTCCGCGAGAATGATCTCCGGATCGTTGACGAGGGCGCGCGCGATGGCGACGCGCTGCATCTGCCCGCCCGAAAGCTGGTTGGGGAGCTTGTGAATCTGCGATTCCAGCCCCACCTCTTTGAGCGCTGCGATCGCGCGTTCCCTTCTCTCCTGGCGGGATACGCCGGAGAGCGTCAGCGCGAGTTCCACGTTGGCGAGAACGGTCTGATGATGAATCAGGTTGTAGCTCTGAAAGACAAAGCCGATCGAGGCGTTCCGGTACGCGTCCCAGTCGCGGTCCTTATACTCCTTGGTCGATTTCCCCGAGATCACGAGGTCGCCGGAAGTGTACTGATCCAGCCCGCCGATGATGTTGAGAAGCGTCGTCTTTCCGCAGCCGGAAGCGCCCAGCACGGATACGAATTCGGACTTGCGGAAATGCAGGGTAACGCCTTTGAGCGCCTGTACGCGGGCGTCGCCTTCGCCGTAGTCCTTTTTGATGTTATAAAGTGAAAGCATGTTCCTCCTTGTGCTTTTCGGCAAAGCGGCGGAGAGCTTCCTGAAAACGCCCGCACAGCCGGATAAACGTGCGGATATCTTCCTCTCCGATCTCCTCGCTCAATTCCTCGAGCATCCCATTCATTCTGTCCGTAAATTCTCTCACCCTGTTTTCGCCCCGTTCGGTAAAAACGATATACGTATTGCGCCGATCCGAGCGGTAGATCCGCCGCTCGATCAGATCTTTCTCTTCCAGTTCGTCCACGATCTTCGTCATCGCGGGCTTGGAGACGCCCATTTTGCCCGCAAGCGCGCTCATCGTCATCCCCTTCCATTCGTCGCCCTTCTCCCGGCGATCGTTGGAGAGCGAAGCGATCAGCAGCTGCTTCGTCATGTTGATATTGATGACCCCGCACAGAATCGAATTGATGTTTTCCGGCTTCAACCGATTGAGGGCGTTAATCAACGCCTGCGCGAGTTCGCCGACCCTGCCTTCCATGCCGTCCCTCCGTAAAACAATTCATCAAATTAACTATTATTATAGTGAATCAATATGGATTTGTCAAACGTTTTCGGTCGCCTGCGACGTGATTTCCAAACTTTTCCCCGCTCTGACGCGGCACCGAACGGTGCCGAAGAAGTCCGTCCGATAGATTGCGGCGCCGCTCCGGTAAAGCCGCTCGAGCGTATCCTCCGCGGGGTGACCGTAGGCGTTTGCCGCGCCCACCGAAATCACCGCGCAGTCGGGCGCGAGAAGGGAGAGAAATTCCGCGGAGGTAGCCGCGTCGCTGCCGTGATGGGAGACCTTCAAAACGTCGATCTCCTCCAGATTGACGCCGAATGCGGCGTAAAGCCCCGCTTCATAGCGGCGCATCACGTTTTTCTCGACGGCGGAAGAAGCGTCTCCCGTCAGCAAAAAGCGCGTTCCTTCGTATTCCAGATAAAAGACGGCGGAAAGATCGTTGGCGGAGTCCCCGGCGGCGCCGTCGAACGCGGCGTATTCGCCGTTCGGATCGCTCACCGGCGCGGGAGAGAGCGCGACAAACCGCGCGCCGCCGATTGCAAACGAATCGTACAGTTCGGTATATTCAACCGCGCAGCCCTTTTCCCGCGCAAGCCGCGCCGTCTCGTCGAACAGTGGGAAAAATCCCTCTTCTATGTAGGGGAGAAAAGCGCGGCGCACGGGGATCTCTTCGAGCAGAGCGGGAAGATAAGCGACGTGATCCCGTTCGGGATGGGTTATGATGAGGCAATCCAGCGCATCCACGCCCGCGCGCTCCAGTTCTTCCGCAAAGGAAGCCGCGAAAGACGCGTCTCCGCCGCCGTCGATCAGCAGATTGCCCTCGGGCAAAGTGATCAGGATTGCGTCGCCCTGCCCGACGGAGAGAAAGGAGACGGTCAGCCCCTCCCTTTTTGAGCCGTTCTCCTCCGCGCAGGAGGGACAGGCGAGCAGGATCGCCGCCAGCAGGAATACAAGGATAAGGCGCAGCGTCCGTTTCATCGTTCAGTCTCCCTTCTTTTTTCCGCGCCGCAGCCGATCGAGATCGCCGAGAATCTGCGGCAGGACGGCGAGCGCGGCCTCGTACCCCAGATCGTACATCTCATCCGCAGAGGAAAGCTGCGTCGCCTTGAAGTTTTTGAGGTCCGGCTTCACCATGACGTCGCTGTTGCGATAGCCGCTGAGCGAGGCGTTCCCCGTCACGATCTTGGAATTGGGGAAAAACTCGCTTAAAATTCCCGTTTTATTCTGTTTGCGGAAAGCGGATAAATCCACGCCCACGACGTAATCCGCCCCCATTCCGCGCACGAGATCGGCGGGGACGGAATTGACAAACGCGCCGTCCATCAGCAGGCGGTTTTCCACCGGGACGGGTTTGAAAAAGGGCGGATAGGCGCTGGAGGCGCAGAGCGCCACGGACAGCTTTCCCGCAAAGAGATCCACCTCCTGCCCCGTCTGAAAATCGGTCGCGACCGCGGCAAAGGGGAGCTTCAGATCCGAAAATTCCAGATCTCCGATCGCCTTCTCCAAAACCCGCTGCACGCCGTCCGTATTCATGCGGATCATGACGAGGCGCTTGACGTCCGAAAAATCGACGGTACGCATCAGCTGCAGCATATCGGTGGCGGAATAGCCGTTCGCGTAAAATGCGCCCACGATGCTGCCGATCGAAGTGCCCGCGACGACGTCGAACTTCACGCCGTGCTCCTCGAATGCCTTGAGCGCACCGATGTGCGCAAATCCCTTTGCGCCGCCGCTGCCGAGCGCCAGCCCGACCTTGATCGCCTTCGGCGGCTTTTTCTTGAATAACTGTAAAAATTTTTCCAGAAACATCCGTTCATCCGCTTGCGTTTTCCCCCTCTTTTTGTATAATGATAGAAGAAACGCGAGAGTTTTCATTTTCTATTATTATAGTATATTGCGGAAAAAATAGCAATCGATTCGAGGATTTATGACCACACAACAGCTACTCTCCGGTCTGCGCCGGGGGATTACCGATTTCTCCATGATCCGCCCGGGCGACCGCATCGCAGTCGGTCTCTCCGGGGGAAAAGACAGCGTGACGCTTTTAAAGCTGCTGGCGGCGTACCGCCGCTTTTCGCCCGAGCCGTTCACGCTGACCGCGATCACGGTGGATCTGAATTTTAAGGATAACCCCGCAGATTTTTCTCCCCTCGCCGCCTTCTGTGCGGAGCTGGACGTCCCCTTTCTCCTGGAAAAGACAGATATCGGAGAAGTCGTGTTCGACGTGCGAAAGGAGGAAAATCCCTGTTCTCTCTGCGCCAAAATGCGCAAAGGCGCGCTGAACGCCGCGGCGCTCTCCGCGGGTTGCAACAAGATCGCCCTGGGACACCATGCGGACGATTTTATCGAGACGATGTTTCTCTCCCTGCTCTACGAGGGGCGGCTTTCCACCTGCGCGCCGAAGGTCTATCTGGACCGCACGAAGCTCACCTTTATCCGCCCCATGGTCTACCTGGAAGAAAGGGACATCGCCGCCTACGCGAAAAATCTCCCGGTCTGCAAGAGCTGCTGCCCCGCGAACAAAAACACCAGGCGGGAATACGTCAAGCAGGCGATCGACCGCATCAAAAAGGACGTACCGTTCGCGCGCGACCGCATGTATTCCGCCCTCTTCCACCCCGAGCGCTACCATTTGTTCGATCGGTTTTTCGCCGAAAAGGACGAATATTGATGAAAAATTTATGATATATTGCCAACGGAAAGCCCCTTGCCATATTTCGGCAAGGGGCTTTCCGTTTGATTTCTCTCTGTATATTTATCAGTGAGACAATTATTTAACCAGAATGATCGTTACGCTTTTTGTTTTTATATTCACAGATTTTTAATTCCAAGAACATTTCCCTCTGAATCGTATGCGTAGACGATCAATGATACGTTACAGTTGATATAAACACTCTCTGAAACGTCAAATACCAGATAGGTCACGTTATCTTTGACCACAACCGCATATCCGTCGGTAAAATTATCTGCCTCGATGCCCGCGGCTTTTGCTGTCTTTTTATCAAGCGCTTTAAAAGAGGCGCTCAAGGCTCCTTCCGCAGCGTTATCGACAGGTAAATCAATGAAATATTTTGTTCCGTTGGAGACGAACCAGGCTTCATCCCATTGCTTGTCGATCAGGGCTAAGTCGCTGTCCTCCCAGGCTTTCCCGTCTTTCGTTGTATAAATCGCACCGAGATTGAAAGCCAGCTTATACGACACGCTTTCGTCTGTTGTGCCGATACTGAAGGAGACGCCGTCCTGATGAACGGTAAAATCTTTTCCGCTCAGATAATTGCTGCTGATAAACGATCCGCCGGCCTGACTCTGATATTTTTCGTTTATTTCATCCAGCCGCGGCGCAAAAGCCACTACGGAATCATCTTTTGCGCTGCAGAGCACTCCGGTGTTTTTACATCCGCTGATACTGATTTCGCTTTCAGTTGCGGCAACAGACGCAATGTATGCGGAATTTCCATACAAAAATCCAACGGAGCTTGTTCCGGTGATAGTTCCGTTATTCACGCAATTATCATACTTTAAAATGGTTTTCGTGTTAAAACAGGGGCCTGAGCCGACCAGAACGCCGGTACAGGTACCTTCGTTCGTCAGGTTGACATGATTTGTAATGTTAGAAAACGTATATACGGGTGTATCCTTGTCTGTTGTACCGGTATAGATTGCCTCTTTGAAAACAAATCCAAAATTGGTAGAATTTACAGAAACCAAGCGTTCGGTGCTGTCGAACGTGATGTTTTCAAAAGCAGCCCCGTACGCGGTGCCCCAATCGACCTTCTGCAGCAAACTGATGCCGACCGATCCCATAACGAGGTTGATATTCTTAAAGGTAACATGCCCTGTAATCCCGCTTGTGTAAAAAAGAGCATCGAACTCTGTAGCCGCAAAATCCGCTTTTATCCGATATCCGTTCCCGTCATAGCAGCCGGCAAAGCTACCTGTATAGTTATATGTGACCGTAATATCCGCGATCTGCAGAAAGAAATAAGATTTTCCCTTTGCCATTTCGGACGCAAGAAGATTGATTCCGTCAAACTGCTCAGCCGTAGCAATGAGATAGGGAGAATTTTCAGTACCGATGCCGCCGGCAAAAGATTTCACTTCCTCTCCTACAATTTCTTCTACCCTGGAATCAGCGGGAATGCTCGTTGACGCCGCTATGTCCTCTTTCGCCTCGTCCGTCGTAGGGGCAACCGAGCCTACCTTCGCACCG
>ENA-OROD01002521-OROD01002521.1-human-gut-metagenome-genome-assembly--contig:-NODE-2521-length-13125-cov-2.618975_pt1 | contig 13125 bp, 10 predicted proteins | sample MGYA00242123_ERZ509038 | MGnify/ENA primary metagenome ERZ509038 (study PRJEB26280, sample SAMEA2338719) | human gut metagenome | biome: human gut; feature: human-associated habitat; material: faeces... | reverse complement strand
TCCTTTTAGTGTGTCTACCTCTGAGGGATTGCGGGTAATAGCGTATGGAACGAAGTTCAATGTGAATGCCTATGACGATGAACCTTTTATCGAGGCTGTGCTGGAAAAAGGAAAGATCGATGTTATCCGGAACGATGAACGGATCCGCTTGGAACCGAACAAACAGGTCGTGCTTAATAAGGAAAGCGGTGTGTTCCGTGTTTCTGCTGTCAATTTGGATGAGAAGATGGATTGGAGAAAGGGGCGGATGGTATTTCGAAATACTCCTTTAGAGAAGGTACTAAAGCGACTGGAAAAACGATATAATGTGGAGATCGTACTGCATAAGAACTCGAATGCGGAGTATAAATACCGTGCGACTTTCACAAATGAGACCTTGGAGCAAATATTGGATTATCTAAAACAGACTGCCCCTATTGAATGGTCTGCCCGACAACTTTCCTCTCATTCGGATTCCACGTTTGTCCGGCAGAGGATAGATGTTTATCAACGATAAAAAATCATTTCAAAATAAATTTTGTGTAATCACTAAATCTACATGCTTATGAGTGCATTTCATTTACGTAAGAGGAATCTTACTCGGTATTTACCTCAATCGAATCGTATCTTAAATCTTGGTACGGCATTTACATTCTTGACTGCCTTCCAGTTATATGCAGGTACCTCTTATTCACAGACAACAACACTTTCCTTGTCGTTGAAAAACGCTACGTTGGAGCAAGCGATCGATCGGATAGAGGAGGAAACGGGTTATTCATTCTTGTATGCGGATCATGTTTTGGATGTGAGTCGTATTGTCAATTTAGAGGCCAATAATAAGGATATTAATTTGGTTTTATCCCGGGTTTTCGATAATATGAATGTCGATTATAAGATTGTAGATAAGCAGATTATCTTATCTCGTAAATTAGAGTCTATTCCTTTGGCACAGCAACAAGGACGCATGGTACAAGGAGTCGTGTTGGATTCGAACCAAGAACCAGTAATCGGCGCTAATGTATTGGTGAAGGGAACGACTGTCGGTACGATTACAGATATTGAGGGGCGTTTCACGTTGGAAGTTCCGAATAATGCTGTATTGGTTGTTTCTTATATTGGTTATTTATCTACAGAGCTGGTACCCGGTTCAAAGACGGATTTGACCATTTCGTTGAAAGAGGACTCACAAAACTTGGACGAGATTGTGGTCGTAGGTTATGGTGTATCGCGTAAAAAAGATCTTACGGGTGCGGTTTCGGTCTTGAAGATCGATGACTTGAAAGATACACCGGTTTCTAGCGTAGATCAAATGATGTAGGGTAAGCTCTCCGGAGTGAACGTGATGCCGGATAATATGCCGGGTGGAGGAGTTGCGGTGCGTATTCGCGGTTTCAGTACGATCCGTAACAATGATCCGCTTTATATCATTGATGGTATTCCTGTGGATGGTGGTATTAATTTTTTGAATCCAAACGATATCGAGTCTATGCAGGTATTGAAAGATGCTTCCTCAGCCTCTATCTATGGAGCACGTGCGGCTAATGGTGTCGTTATTATCAATACAAAAAGAGGGAAAGAGGGTGAGTTTAATGTCAATTTAGATGCTTACTTTGGTGTACAAAAAGCAGCGAAGCAATTGAGGATGTTGAATGCGCAACAGTTTGGTGATATGTTGTGGCAGGCTATGAAAAATGATGGAAAAACTCCTTCGCATGATGTCTACGGAAATGGTGATCAGGCAGTTGTTCCTGAATATTTGGATAGTAATCATTTAATTCCTTCCGATGATGTGGATTGGGTCGATGAGATTTTACGTGCGGCCGTGGTACAGTCTTATAACCTCTCTTTTACGAAAGCAGATAAAAAATCTAATCAATTATTCTCGTTAGGATACTATGATCAGCAGGGACTGGTTAAGTTTAGTGATTTCAAGCGTGTGAGCGGTCGTTTTAATTCCGAGTATAAATTGTTTGATGATCATCTCCGTATAGGAGAAAATATCTCTCTTTCTCATTCTTGGGGAACAAGTGTCTCTAACAATGCCGCCTTGGGAGGAACTTTGTATGAGGCTTATAAATTCCAGTCTATCACGCCTGTGAAGAATCTGGAAGATGAGTATGCCGGAAATGTATTCTCGGATATACCGAATCCCATGGGTAAATTGTATAGGAACAAGGATAATCAGGATAAGAAGAGTCGTTTGGTAGGTAATTTGTATGCCGAGTTACATTTGTTTGATGGGCTTATGTTTAAGACCTCTTTTGGTGTTGATTACAATAATCTGTATAGACGTTCTTTCAGTCCAAAATATGATGAGTTGAATGCCTCGGAGAAATTAAGTAGTTTATCCAACCGAAATGCTTGGAATTTTAACTGGGTATTCACGAATACCTTGACTTATAATAAGACATTTGGCGACCATACGATCAATGCCTTATTAGGTATGGAGTCTTTGAGAAATAGATATGAGTATTTTACAGCTTCAAGAGACGGTTTTCCGTCAGACGATCCTAACTTCCGTTTTTTAGATGCGGGAGATGTAGGAACCCAGAAGAACTCGGGTGCTGCTACGGAGTATAGTATGGTCTCTTATTTCGGTAAGCTCGATTATAATTATCATGATCGGTATTTGGTGGCGTTTACTTTGCGTCGGGATGGTTCATCTCGTTTAGGTAATAACAAATGGGGTAATTTCCCTGCGGCATCAGTTGGATGGCGCATTAGTAATGAGCCGTTTTTTGATGTTGAGGCAATTAGTAATTTGAAAGTACGCGTTGGTTGGGGACAGAATGGAAACTCGGATGTTCCGTCGTATGCGACGATTGACTCATATAAGAGTAATTCTACGAACTCGAATTACCCGATTGATGGAAATCAAAGTGGTGTAGATCTAGGATTGGTGCAGACTCGAAACGGAAACGTTAATTTGAAATGGGAGACAACCACACAAACGAATGTCGGTGTGGATTTGGGTTTTTTGAATGGTGACTTGAATTTGACTTTGGACTATTTTAATAAAGATACCAAGGACTTATTGTGGCGTAGAGCCTTACCTGCCTCGATCGGGGGAACAAATATGACTGTTTGGGATAATGTAGGTAAGATGAACAACAAAGGTTTTGAGATGGAGATAAATTATCAAAAGCAAATCAATCAGGATTTTGGTTTCTCTGTCGCATATAACTTCTCTGTTATCAAGAATAAAATGACCGAACTGAATGGGGTGGATTATATAGGTCTTTCCAGTAGTGAACTTCACGGACGTAATTTCGATCAAGAGACTTCTCGTTCAGCGGTAGGACAACCGATCGGATCCTTCTTCGTGTATGAGGCTGATGGTCTGTTCCAAAGCGATGCGGAGATCCAAAACTATAAGAATGATAGAGGTGAGTTATTACAACCGAATGCGAAACCGGGTGATATTCGCTTCAAGGATTTGAATGGAGATGGCGTTATCAATAGTGATGACCGCGATTTCAAGGGAAATCCGTTGCCTGATTGTAGCATGGGGTTGACGTTGGGTTTCAATTATAAAAACTTTGATGTTAGTGCCTTCTTCCAAGGTGTATTTGGTAATGAGGTCTATAATTTGACGAATTATTTGGGTGAGTTTTATAACCAGGCTCAATATAATAAAAATTCTACGATCTTGGATGCTTGGCGTCCGGATAATACGGATACGGATATACCTCGTGTCACATTGGATGATCCGAATAATAATATTCGTCCTTCTACCTATTATATCCATAATGCCTCTTTTGTCCGTTTAAAGAACTTAAAGGTGGGGTATACACTACCGGATAAAGTGGCATCTAAGTTGAAGTTGAAACGTACGTATATTTATTTGCAAGGACAGAACTTGTTTACCATAACGGGATATGAAGGTATTGATCCGGAGGTTGGTTTGCAGAGTTATTCTTCTGAGAACCGTAGTTTGGATATGGGGGTGGATCGTGGAGTGTATCCATTACCAAGAACATTTACTTTAGGGGTTAACGTTAGTTTTTAACATAAAAAGAGATATATACAATGAAAAAGATATTTTATTTTGCGGCATCAGTGTTGATGATGTGTTCTTGTGCGGACTCATTCCTTTCTGAGGAGCCTGTGGGTGAGTTCTTGCCCGGACAGGTAGAGAGTGAGGAAAATATAGAGGGTATCGTGACCGGTGCATATGCTGTGTTGGATGGGTATTATGCCTCTGATGCGATTAATTCCGGTTGCTCAAACTGGCAGTTCGGGGATGTTGTCTCTGACGATGCGTATAAAGGTGGCGGCGGTACCGGTGACCAGAACCAAATCCATTTGATGGAGATCTTTAATGCGAATCCCACAGGGATTGACTTTGAAGCTCGATGGGCTGCTCTTTATGAGGGAATAAAACGTTGTAACCAAGCGATTCGTTTATTGAATGGTAGTGAGGTTAAAAACAAGGAACAGCGTTTAGCTGAGATGCGCTTTTTGAGGGGGCATTATTATTTCAACTTAAAAATCATTTATAATCAGATTCCTTGGATCGATGAAACGTTGGTGGATCCAAATGAATACAATAAGAAATCGAATATCGAGTTTTCATCCGATCAATTGTGGGAGAAGATTTTAGAAGAGTTCTCTGCTGCTTATAAAGTATTGCCGGAGAGCCAAGCGGATTATGGCCGGCCTACTAAAATGGCAGCTAGAGCTTATATGGCAAAGGTTTATTTATATCAGTCCAAGTGGAAAGAATGTTTGGAAGCTTGTGATGAGGTGATTCAATCTGGAAAATATGAGCTATTCCCTGATTTCCGGAATGTGTTCTTGCCTGAAAATGATAATTGCTCGGAGATTATCTTTGCGATCCAGCTGTCCATTAATGATGGTTCTCCCAATAATGAGAACGGAAGTTATGGCGATCGCTTGTTGCCTCCGGGAGGTCCTTATCCTGTATATGGCTTTTTGCGGCCGACTCAAAATTTGGTAAATGCTTATAAAACGGATGTTAAAGGCTTGCCTTATAATGATGGTAAAGATGTGTCAGAGAATGACTATGTAGATGTTCGTTTGGATCATACATTAGCTAGACCAAATATACCGTTTATGGATGTACAATTGTATGATTGGACTCCTAGAGAGGCTAGTGTGTATGGCCCGTATAGCCCGAAGAAGCGTTTGGTTTCATTGAATTCTACTTATTATTCGCCGATATGGCCTTATGTGAATGCTTTGAATTTCTATGTGATTCGTTATGCGGATTTGTTATTGTGGAGAGCTGAGGCTGCTATTGAGACAGGTGATTTAGAGACTGGGCGTAAGTATATCAATATGATTAGAGAGCGTGCGAAAAATACTCAGCATGTCAAGACAATGGATCAATCACAAGATGCTGCTAATTATAAGGTAGGGGTTTATGATGAGCCTTTTAAATCAAAAAATGAAGCCGTGCAAGCGTTACGTATGGAGAGACGTTTGGAGATGGCGCATGAGGGAATTCGTTTCTTTGATTTGGTGCGTTGGGGTGTCGCGGATGAAGTTATCAACGCTTATATCGCCAAAGAGAAAGTGTTCCGTTCCCACTTGCAAAATGCTCATTTCGTAAAAGGTAAGCATGAGTATTTCCCGATACCTCAGTCTATGATTGATATTTGTGGTACGGAAGTAATGAAACAGAATCCGGGTTATTGATAAATTAAATGAAAGAAAAGGCGGTGTGTCAAATAGTTTAATATCCATTTGATGCACCGCTTTTTCACGATGTAATAAAAAATATGAAGCAGCTAGGAGTTATTTTATATCTATTGTGTTTGACTACCTGTTATGAGTTATGGGCAACCTCTCATAATGTCGCTTATCAAGCTAAAGTTTCCTGTTCGTCTGCCTTGAGCCAAGAGCAGGAAGGTAAGTATGTGATAGATCAGGTGATTCGTATTTCCGGAAAGGGAGAATGGGTAGCCAAGACAAAATTGGATGCGCGTGGTCGGGTGTATCCGTATCCTTGGATACAATTAGATTGGGATCATGCGATTTATACGAATAAGGTTATTTTATACGATCGGGTGGATGAGCGAAGCCATTGTGCTGCGGGTACCTTGTTCTTTAGTGACGGTAGTTCGGTAACGGTTAATTTGATTCCCAATGATGGAGCGCCAAGGGTGGTTGAATTTGATACTCGGAAGACGGAATGGATTCGTTTTCAAATGACGGATGGAGAAGGACAAGATTTAGGGCTGTCTGAGATAGAGGTGTATCCTGCTCCTGAGTCTTATCCGGATTATATCTCTTGGGTGAATCCTTATGTCGAGACCGCTAAAGGTCGATATTTTTTCTTTGTGACCGGAAGTTTGCCTTTCGGTATGATAAGTTCCGCTCCATTAACCCGCAATATCAATCAAGGAGGAGGAGGTTATAATTATAATTCTACTAAGGTTTTAGGCTTCCCTCAAATTCATAATTGGATGATTTCAGGATTGTCTTTGATGCCGGTGAAAGATGAGGTAGATGTTTGCAGAGGAGATAAGGTTTGGCGTTCTTCTTTTTCTCATGATGATGAGATTGTCCAACCTGGTTATCACCGTTTGTTCTTGGATACTTATAAAATATGGGTAGAACAGACGGTTACGGATAGGACTTTATCGTTTTACGTATACGCAAGATGGTTTGGCGAAGGTCTTGGTAAATCTGGGAGGTCATATAGCTACTTCTACTTTGTTGAACGCTCATGTGACAAAGGTGAATGATACAGAGATCTCCGGATATTTTGATACGGCTGGTCGTGTATGGGGAGGTGTCGATGTGGCTAAAGTTTATTTTGTTGTTCAATTTGATAAACCTATGGATGCTTTGAACGGTTGGGTTGGAGATAGAAAGGAAACGGATATCAATAGTTTGATAGGTTCTCCAGAATTAATTACCGTGCCTAAGTCTTCTTTTAAACAATCTCCTTCTTCTGGCGTAGAAGCTTGTTTTGGATCTTTTAAGGCTGGTGATGAGCTATTGTTGAAGACCGCTATCTCTTATGTGAGTGAGGAAAATGCCCGTGAGAATATAGAGCGGGAATGTAAACATTGGGATTTTGATCAAGTTAAGAGTGCGTCCGAGCGTATTTGGAATGAGTGGTTGGGAAAAATTGATGTGCAAGGTGGTTCTTTTCAGCAAAAGACCAAGTTTTATACCGATTTGTGGCACGTATTGTTGGGGCGTCATAAGATAGATGATAGCAATGGCGAGTATCCGGATTATTTGTCCGGAGGAGAACGTATTGGAAAACAAACAAGGATACATACGATTGCTCCTAAATTCCAAGTACGGACTTTGCCTAAAGATAAAACAGGAAAATCAAGGTTTCATATGTATAATTCAGATGCTCTATGGTTGACACAGTGGAATTTAAACACGTTGTGGGGACTGGCGTATCCTTCTGTTTTAGACGAGTTTTCCGCTTCTTTTATCGAATATGACAAGAATGGAGGTCTATTACCTCGTGGGCCGTCCATAGGGTCTTATACTTATATTATGACGGGCTGTCCGGCTACCTCCTTGATTACTTCCGCTTATCAGCGGGGGGTGTTTCATAAATGGTTGCCCAAGGAGGGATATGCGGCTATGAAAAGGAATCATGAGAAAGGTGGTATGCTTGCCTTTGATATGGATAAAGAGTTGGAGTTCTATATTAAACATGGATATTGCCCAGAAGAGGCTGGCTTGACTATTCAATGGGCCTTTGAGGATTGGGCTTTGGGAGAAATGGCGAAAGCTATGGGAAAACTCAAGGATTATAATTATTATAGAAATCGTTCCTTGGGCTGGCCTGCGTCTTGGCATCCGGATTTGAGGTTGATGATGCCTAGAAAAGAAACAGGAGAGTGGGTCCATTTGGATCCTTTGTCCGAGCGTGGGTTTGTACAAGCCAATGCTTGGCAGGCTACTTTTGGATTATCTCATGACATTGAAACATTGGCTCGTTTGATGGGAGGTAATGACAGCTTAGCTACTCAATTGAATTATGTGTTTGAGATGTCGAAAAATGCAAGATTCCTGTCTAGTTATGTTAGTTATGCCAATCAACCCGGTTGCTCGAATGCGCACGTTTTCTCACATGTAGGAAAGCCTTGGCTGACTCAATATTGGGTGCGTCAGGTCGCTAAACAGACCTATGGTGATATTACGCCAGAGCGAGGCTACGGCGAAAATGATGAAGATCAAGGACAGATGGCTGGAATAAGTGCACTGATGGCTATGGGATTATTCAGTTTGGATGGAGGCTCTGCCTATAATCCGATGTATGATATTACAAGCCCTGTTTTCAATGAGATTACGATTCGATTGGATTCTCGGTATTATAAAGGGAACGAGTTTAAGATTAAAGTACATGATAACTCCCCAGAGAATTGTTATATCCAGAAAGCTTCTTTGAACGGAGAGATGTATCATAAATATCAATTGCCGCATACCGTATTTGAGCAAGGTGGCCTTTTGGAATTATGGCTTGGCGATAAACCAAACAAGGAATGGGGAACTCAATAACGATTTGGGCATATCTCTCAATTTGTGTGATGATTCAAAAAAAGGATGTGCGTAACAATGAGGCACATCCTTTTTCATTTCCTTTTAAATCTAAGTAGCGTGTATTATTCTACTCGTTTGTTGATTACGATATGACCAAAATAGCCAAGGAGAACCAATCCCAGACCTGTAAGTAGAATACTATTTGTCATACCTCCGGTGAAAAACGGTACAGCCAAAACTGCCGCACCAATAATGAGTACGATCACTCCTAGATTTTTAATTAACTCATTCATGGTTATAGATATTTTATAATTATTTTCTTTTCTACCGCAAATAAAGCAATAATAACCCGATCGTGAAAATATTTTCGGAGAAAAATAATGAAACGATTGAAATTAGCTTCTATATTTGTGTTATAATATAGTTACGTATGGGAAGAATACTTTACATAGTTTATTTGTGGCTGTTTTTTGTACCTGTATTTCTGGTACTGACTATACTTACGGCTGTGACGGTTATCATCGGTTGTCTATTGGGGGGAGAGAAAATCTTCGCTTATTATCCGGGTATGATCTGGTCTCGATTGACTTGCTATCTGGCGCTTTGTCCGGTGACGGTAAAAGGGCGTGAGCATATAGACCGGAAACAATCGTATGTTTTCGTAGCTAATCATCAAGGCGCGTTTGATATTTTCTTGATATATGGTTTCTTAGGCGTTCCCATTAAGTGGGTGATGAAGGCGGGTATCGCTAAGATTCCGTTTGTCGGGGCTGCTTGCCGTGCCGCCGGTTTTATCTTTGTCGATAATTCTACGCCGAAGGCCGCCGCTCGTAGTGTTTTGGAGGCGGAGCGTTGTCTTCGAAACGGGGCTTCCGTGGTTGTTTTTCCGGAAGGTTCGCGTACGTATGACGGGAAAATGATCCGTTTCAAGAAAGGGGCTTATCAAATGGCTCTGGATCAGCATTTGCCTATTATTCCGATCACCTTAAACGGGCCATTTGATGTCTTGCCGATCGGGTCGTTGAATGTCCATCGTCATCGGATGGAGATGGTGATCCATCCGGCGGTTTCTACCGAGAATATAGACACTTCCCACAAAGGAATGCAAGCGTTCGCTGATCAGACTCAAGAAATCATAGCATCTGCCTTGTGGGAAGAATATAAATAATTTAGGTTATTATTTCCAGCTTTTCAAGATGCCACGTTTCGCTACTTTCAGGCTGAATCCGAAGTTATCGCCGAACATGGAACCGGCATCAGCTGCCAAAGACCCTGTAAATTCCCATCCCGATAAACGGGGATGTTGATAAGAGATATCTAAAAGTCCGGAAGCTCCTCTTTTCTTGCTAAGGAAAGGGGTGGCATGTCTACCCCAACTATTCATCACGGTGACTAATACCCGATAAGATACTTGTGAGGAGATAGCGCCTTCCGCACCGAAATGCCAGTCACGAACACGATTGTTCTTGAATCCTAATGAACCGGCCTCGTTATACTCTGGGCTTGTGATCAGAGGAGAACCTATCGCTCGGTTAAAATAAGAGGCTCCGGTAGTGTATTCTCCGTTGTTATAATAATCATCACCACCGCCACCTACGCCGGGATGTAGGTCGTGATCAAAATCGATGAAGTGGAACTGTCCGCTTTGGTCTCTTGTAACCAGATACTCCACGACCACCTTACGCAACCACGGGAATTTTGGTAAATCCAATTGTCCTCCCCATAATCCATCGGTATTGTTTACGAATATCATACCGGATTTATCCTCGAAGAAATGTTGGTAATAGGCGGATACTTGCCAGTTAGGTTGTGTAAAAGCCAATTTGAAATCGTAAGAGCCATAATGATTACCCAGTACGTTGATTTGATCGGAGACTGTTGCGTCGCCACCACCTTCGCTGCCGCAAATAACCCGGATAAGGTCCTTGATGGATTGAGGCTGCTTTCCGATCTTAGGATTGGTTGAGGTTCCTCCCCATTGTGCCCAATGCTGTACTCCGATTACGCCGGATAACGGGAAGTCATTGCGTGTATCCTTAATCTGTACAAATAATGATTTATGATGCCATAAAACGTTATCTACATAAGTCTGCTTATTGTTTGTGAAGTTAGCCAGATAATCCTTGTCGAAAGAACGACCGACGGCAAAGTCTCCTTTGACTTGCATCCAGCCTTTCGTTAAAGGAACGACGGTAAATTCCGGTATACTGATGTTCACTTCCGGAATCGGGCGGGCATTGGCAGATTGTACGATATCGCCCGAGCTAAGCCAACGATCCCAAAGAGAATTATAGCGTTCCTTGCTTCCTACACTCAATAGCAAGCATTTGTAACCTAACTCGGCATATATTTGTTGGATAAAGAAATTGCGATGACGAGGAACTGCGGCCACTACGTCTAATCCGGCTCCCCAGCGAAAACCTTTGCCAAAAGTTTGATTATGGAATACTCCCGCATTCAAATATCCGTTATTCGCTTCCAAAGGAACAATTCCGTATCGATTGCTAACCATCCAGAAAGGGGTATTATCGCCACTAGCTACCGATCCGAATATCTCGGCCTTATAGGTAGTCGCTTCCGGAGTTGTCTCTTTTTCTTGAGCGAAACTAGCCGTTGCCATCCCCAGACAGGTCAGACCTATAAAAATTGATCGCACTGATTTCATGTATATATAAATGTTTTGTCTGGGCGCAAAGGTAAGGATTTATATGTTTGGTGCAACCATTATTGTTTCTTTAACCACTCGAATATAGTTTGATAGGCATCGTTCCGATAGGGCTTTTGAGATAGGATCAGATCGTGGATGCCGTTTGGTATGGTATCTCTCGTGACTTTGTCTCCTAGTTTCTCCCCGTATTTTTGAATGTCTTGAACATCCAAGACGATGTCGGAGGTCATGTATTCCTCATGCCATGTCTCTGTTTCCGGAAAAGATTTGTTGGAAGACATCACTAGTATCGGACAATCCAGTTTTAACCCTTTTTGTACCGTCTGTTGCGCTTCTTGTATGGCTTTGATCCATCCGGCTTTTTTCGGATGCCCGAATATCATTTTCCAGTTCGTGTCAAACTCCCATTCTCCTTTATATTGCTTAAGCAAGCTATAAGCGTAATTCGGGTCACCCAGTCCTTGTACGGTAAGATTCGGGAATAGCCTCCCGACAAACGCAACGGTTGGCAGTACGACTTTCTCCATGAACCATCCGAAATTCCAATCCAGAAAAGGGCTGTTCAAGATAAGCCCTTCTACCGGTAACTCCCCTTTTTTACTATTCAAATAATAAGGTGTGATCAATCCGCCTGTAGAATGCGCCATTAATAATATCCGCTCGTTGCCTTCAGACCGGATGGTGGCTAAAGCGGTATCGATATCAGCGAAATACTCTTTTAGGCTCTTGCAAAAGAACGGGTTTTGATTGGGCAATATCGAACGTCCGTATTTCCGCAAGTCCATCGCATAGAAATTATATCCGTGAGCGTTTACGCTATCCCCTAATTGTTTCTGGAAAAAATAGTCATTATAGCCATGGATATACAGCACGGCCTGTTTTACGCTATCCAGTTGAGGTTTCTTGACCAGTGTGCAAACCACCTTCCCCTCATAGTCATCCGGCATCTGGAAGGTACGGCGTAAATAACCATCTCCCAATACATCGGGTACGTATTGGGCATATACCTCGCATAAAATGAAACAGAGGAATATAATAAGATTTATTTTTCGAGACATAAATATATTGTTTCTATTTTATAACTGTATTTGCAAAGATAGGGTTTATCAATCAATGGTAATTAACCAAGATCATAAAATAAAAAATGACAGATAAGCATGAAAAACGCAAGGATAAACGTAAATATTGCAACTTATACGTAAAAAGCACTATTTATGGTAAGTCGTTAATTTTTTATCTTAACAATAAATATTTTACTTTGTTGGAAAATGGAAGCGTGTATGGAACCGGAAATAACAGTAATAATCATAGATGATGACCTTGGATCGATTCAAAAATTGCAAAACGATCTATTGGCTTTCTCGGAAATAAGGATATTGGATACAGCGACAACGGCTGAATTGGGCAAGAGGCATATTCTTAAGTATCAACCGGATTTGGTGTTTTTGGATGTGGAACTTCCGGACATGTCTGGCTTTGATTTGCTGGATGATATACGGGATGATATTCTTCCGAACTTGAGAGTCGTTTTCTATACGGTATACGATAAATATATATTGGATGCCCTACGTGCCTCTGCGTTTGATTATTTGTTAAAACCTTATTTAATTGATGAGTTAGCGGCACTCATCGAACGTTTTCATACGACAGAACCTGCGGATGTTGCCTGCATGGAGAGATCTTTGCGGAAAATATTGAATCGGGATAGTCGATTTGCGATCCAAACCGTTTCGGGTCTTTTGTTAGTCCGTTGTGAGGAGATATTCCTGTTTCAGTTCTTGGGAGACCAGCGTTGCTGGCAGATTGTCTTGACTTCCCGTACTACTCATAAACTAAAAATGAGCACGACAGCGAAAGATTTGTTGTCTATCAATAATACGTTTGTTCAAATAAGCCAAGATTGCATTGTGAACTTGACTTATTTGATGTTCATCGAGAATAAGACCTTACGATGCGAGTTCTATCCCCCCTTCCAAGAGGAGGAGAGGATCGCCTCG
>ENA-OROD01002520-OROD01002520.1-human-gut-metagenome-genome-assembly--contig:-NODE-2520-length-13130-cov-2.719618_pt1 | contig 13130 bp, 16 predicted proteins | sample MGYA00242123_ERZ509038 | MGnify/ENA primary metagenome ERZ509038 (study PRJEB26280, sample SAMEA2338719) | human gut metagenome | biome: human gut; feature: human-associated habitat; material: faeces... | reverse complement strand
GGGGCTAGATAGATTACTTTTAGCTATTTTAACAAATGCTTATACAAAAGAAATGGTGGAAGGTGAAGAAAGAATTGTTTTAAAAATCCATCCAGCTTTGGCTCCATTCAAAGTAACTATTTTACCCCTTATTAAAAAGATTCATGCTGGAAAAGCAAATGACATTTATGCAATGCTTTGCAAATACTTTGAATGTCAATATGATGAATCTGGTTCAATAGGTAAAAGATACAGAAGAAGTGATGCTATTGGTACACCATTTGCTATAACAATTGATGATAATACAATTGAAAATGATACTGTAACTCTAAGAGATAGAGATACAATGGAACAAATTACGCTAAAAGTTGATGAATTAATTTCATTCATAAGTAAAAAGATAGAATTATAAATTCAAAGCTAGAGAAAAAATCTCTGGCTTTATTCTTTTTTCTGTAGTATAATTTAATTAACAAGAAAAATATTGTGTAAAACTCTTGTAAAAATTTTAAAAGTTTGATAAAATGGGATAGTAGACTAGGGAGGAATCAATTATGGGATTTAGCTTAAAAAATATATTTAAAGATGACGATGACATGGAAAATCTAAATGGCACAGAAGATGGATACTACAATATTTCTGAAGAAGATGCTATAAAAGAAGCAGACAAAACTGGAAATAAAATGATTTTGCTTGAACCTCGTGCATACTCTGAATCACAACAAATTGCGGATCATTTAAAAAATAGAAATAGCGTTGTTGTTAATTTAAAAAGAGTAACATCTGATCAAGCTAAAAGAATTATTGATTTTTTAAGCGGAGTTATCTATGCAATTGGTGGTTCAATGCAAAAAATAGGTGTTGGCATTTATCTAGTGGCACCTAAAAATGTTAATGTTCAAGGAAAAATAACAGATGACTCAGAAAAAACTAGTAAGAACAATGATGAAGAACTAGACTGGTAATTAGGTGGTGGCCTTATGGTAAATAAATTTAGTACAAGTATTCAAGGCTATAAAAAAGAAGAAGTTAATGATTTTGTTAAGGAAGTAACAGTGGAATATGAAAGTATGTTACGAAAACTTAAAAATAGTTGTGAGATAATTGAGACATTAAAAGGAGAACTAAAGCATTATAAAGATATTGAAGCAACTTTAAATCGTGCCATTCTTGTAGCGGAAGAATCAACAAGTAATATTAAAAAAGCGGCTTATGATGAATCAAAAGTAATATTAGAAGATGCCAAAAGAAATGCAACTAAAGTAATAAATAATGCATTACAAAAAGCAGAAAGAATAGAATCTGAAGCTGAAAGCTTAAGAAGAAAAGTTTCAGTGTATAAAAGAAGATTTAGAACTCTAGTTGAAGATCAATTAGATGAAATGGAACAATTTGATGATAGAATAAATTAAAAACACTACTTTTTCTTCGTAGTGTTTTTTGGTTTAGTAATATATTCATTAACTTTTTTCATCATTACATAAGTTCTTGATACTAAAAAAGCTATACCAAATAAAATAATTACAGAGCCATACACATATTGTGCATAAGAATCTTTCTTTATATAAGCCTCAACAAGTAAATAAATACCAAATAAGATTAAAATAATACTATAAATTAATATTCTATTAAATCTTTTCTTTAAATCTATTCCTTGTTCAGTTTGGTAAAATTCGTTTTTAGCTTGTTTTTTTTCTTCTTTTGTAAGTCTTTGATACTTATACTTCTTCATAAATAAATCACCAATTAAATTATATCACAAAATAAAGTACTAGTAAAATAAAAAAATTTTGGTATAATTAGATATAGGAAGTGATAGTGTGAAAAAATTAAAAATTATATTTACAATTCTTATTTTAATCGTTGTAGGATTCTTTGCAGTAAAATTTATTCTAGGTTTTATGGAAGATGCAAGAATTAAAAAGATTAAAGAAGGATGGTATGTTGAAGTAAAAATTGAAAATTTAAAAGTAAGAAAAGAACCAGATCGAAACAGTGCAATATTAAAAGAAGCTAAAAATGGTGAAGTATTTAAAGTAGATGATTATGAAAATCATAATGGAAATTATTGGTATCATATAGAATATGAAAAGGAAAGATGGGGATGGATAGCAAATCCACTCGGAGATGAATATTTAAATGATGAAAATAATCCAGAAGATATAAAATCTCCGACGATTAAGTTTTTTGACAAAATATATTATGTTGACTCTATAGATGATATAAATTATGATCATTTAGAAGTAAAAGATGATAAACCAGGAGTTAAAGTCACTCATAAAGTATATCATGAAGTTGATGAAACCGAAGGAAAAGATCAATATTGGATTTTATATATTGCAACAGATGCTGTAGGTAAAACAACTAAAAAAGTTCAAAAAGTGGAATTTAATAAAAGACCAGATGAATCAAAAGTGCTTGATTTTAGTAAATTGGAAGAAGATAGAAAATAACTACGATTAAGTAGTATTTTCTTTAAATAAAAAACTAGCATATTTAGAATTTGCTAGTTTTAATTTTTTTATGGTGGGTTGTTAGGGATTCGAACCCTAGACCCATTGATTAAGAGTCAATTGCTCTACCAACTGAGCTAACAACCCATGTTCTTCAAGAACAAATAAATTATATCAAACACAAATAAATAATGCAAGTATATTTATGTAATTCAGCAAAAAATTATGAATAGTTTATGATAATGTCTTAAATGTTAGTATTTCTTTCACTTTTATTATCAATAACTATTTCTATTTCATCTATTTTTACATTTTCAATCATTTCTTTGAATATTATTTTTGATAACGAAGAAGTAAAAGCCGGTAAGGAACAAAATTTTACTATAAAAGTATCAACAAAAGATTTAGATGTAAAAAAACCAACATCTTTATATACTAGATTAGTAATAGAAGTAAATGGAAAACAAGAAGATATAAGGGTTAATTTTTCAATTTCTTGGTAAAATTACTTGTATTTAAACTAAAAATATGCTAAGATTATTATGAAATCGATGCGAAAAGACATGATTAATAATTAAGTTTTTTGTAGAGAATTAGCGGTAGGTGGAAGCTAATAAAACCATTATTAATTACTACTTTTTAAGAGGGTTAATAAACCACGGATAAGTCCGTTATCAGTAATAAAGTTAAATAAAAGGATGGTACCGTCTTTATAAAGACTCCTTGGTATCATTCTTTTTTTGTTTGAAAGGAGGAATGCGTATGGACTATGACACCGAAATAAAAAATTTAAGAAATAGTATGCTTGAATTAAAAATAAAAATAATGATGCTTTCAAGTAAGAAAGATATTTCAGATTTTGCAGAACAAGTAAAAAATTATACTAAAGAGTATAATGAATTGAAAAGAAAATATGCAATGCTTACATTTAAACAAAGGCAAGAAAAGAAAGAAGGAAGATAAAATGATAAATATTAAAGAAGATGCAAAATTAAGTGTAATGAATCACTCATGTGCTCATTTAATGGCTCAAGCTGTTAAACACTTATATCCAGATGCTTTATTCTGGGTTGGGCCAGTTATTGAAGAAGGTTTTTATTATGATATAGACCTTAATGGTAAAACTTTAAATGAAGAAGATTTACCAGCTATTGAAAAAGAAATGAAAAAATTAGCTAAAGATGGTAAAAGAATAGTTAGGCATGAAATAAGTAAAGAAGAAGCATTAGAAATGTTTAAAAATGATCCTTATAAAATTGATTTGATATCAAGAATGGATGATAATGCTCAAGTAATTTCATGCTATACTCAAGGGGACTTTACTGACCTATGTCGTGGACCACACGTAGATACTGTTAAAGAATTAAAAAACTTTAAACTTCTTAAAGTTAGTGGTGCTTATTGGAAAAATGATGCTAAAAATCATATGTTACAAAGAATATATGGAGTATGTTTTGATACACCGGAAGCGCTAGAAGCTCACTTAAAAGAACTTGAAGAAGCTAAAGAAAGAGACCATCGTAAAATTGGTAAAGACTTAAAAATATTTATGACTTCAGAATTAGTTGGTCGTGGACTTCCATTATGGTTACCAAATGGATATACTCTATGGAGAACACTTCAAAATTACATCACTGATAAAGAAATAAAATATGGATATAGTCATGTTCATACACCAGATTTAGGTAGCGTAGAACTTTATAAAACAAGTGGACATTGGGACCACTACAAAGATGATATGTTCCCAGCTATGGAAATGGACAATGAAGCATATGTATTAAGACCAATGAATTGTCCACATCATATGGTAATGTATAAAAATTTCTTACATTCATATAAAGATTTACCAATTCGTATTGCGGAAATAGCTAATGACTTTAGATATGAAGCAGCTGGTGCAGTAAAAGGTATTGAAAGAGCTAGATCATTTACTCAAAATGACTCACACATTTTCTGTACTCCAGAACAAATTGAAAAAGAATTTAAAGGCGTTTTAGATTTAATCATGGATGTTTACAAAGACTTTGGATTTAAAAATTATAAATGCCGTTTATCTTTAAGAGATCCAGAAGATAAAGAAAAATATTTTCAAGATGATGAAATGTGGAATAATGCTGAAAATGATTTAAGAAAAGTTTTAAATGATATTGGTATTGATTATATTGAAGCAAAAGGTGAAGCCGCATTCTATGGACCAAAACTTGATATATTAATTAAACCCGCTATAGGTAATGAAGTAGCTTTATCAACAATTCAACTTGATTTTCTACTACCAAGAAGATTTGAATTATATTATATCGATACAAATGGGGAAAAGAAAACTCCAGTGGTAATTCATAGAGCAATATTAGGTTCTTTAGATAGATTTATAGCACTTTTACTTGAAGAAACAAAAGGAGCACTACCTCTATGGCTTGCTCCAGTAGGTATAAATATTATACCAGTAAATAAAGAATATCATTTAGAATATGCTACATCTATTTATGAAATGTTAAAAGATGCAAATTATCGTGTTGAACTAGATGATAGTGATGAAAAATTATCTTATAAAATGCGTGAAAGCCAAATAAGAAAGATTCCTATTACATTGATTCTCGGACAAAAAGAAGTTGATGAAAAAACAATTAGTTTTAGACTATTTGGTAGCACAGAAACTACTACAATGAGTATTGAAGAGTTCAAAAAATATATTGAAAACTTAATTGTTAACAAAAAGTAATATGATAAAACATATTGCTTTTTTGTTATAAACTTGCATTTTGTTTAAGTTTGTGGTAAAATAGTTGCCAATTTAAGGGGGATTTTTTATGGAGTTTAGAAATTTAGATCAAGAAAAATCTTTTATGAAAAAAGAGGCTAAAAGATTAGGTATTACTCCCATGGCAACATATACAACATATTATGCACGTAAATTATTAGAAAAATTAGCCTTAATAAACAATGGAGATTTAGTAGTAAAGGGAAGTTTTAGTCAATACGTTCATTTAAAAGAATTAACTAGACCGGTTTTAGATATAGATTTATCATCAACTTTATCGCATCATATACCAATAAATATTTTGTTTGCAGCAATATATGATACGTTTTCTAATGAATTAACTTTTGATTTATCAACAACACCAAGGCAAACCAAAAATGGAGTCTATAAAATACCTGTTGTGGCAAAAGTAAAATATGAAGATGCTAAAGAAATGGTTATTCCTGTGCCAATAGATTTTAAAGATAATAATAAAGTAATATTTGAAACTCAATTTAAAGCAGTTGAACCATTATTTGAAGGGGACCAAAAGTTTTATATAAATACACCATCTTTTGAAGAACATATTGCTGAAAAACTTTATATAATAGCACATAATACAAGAGAGGATATTCCAAATACTAGAGTAAAAGATTTTTATGATATATATAAATTGTTTGGTAAAAATTATGATGAAGATAAATTTAGTTTATATTTTGAAGCAATGGTTATGATGTATGGAATGAATCTTGATGATATAAATGCTGATTTTCTAGATAAAGAATTTGTAAAAAGACACTTAGAATTATGGGAAATGATAAAAGAAAAATATCAATTTGTTGATAAAGAAGTAGAATTAAGTGAGGCAGTATTTTTTACTAAAGCAGTTTTAAGTGAACAAATTCAAAAAATAAGAACTGGCGAATTTAAAAATCAAGCATATTCATTAGTTAGAAAAAAGGGTAAAATATAGAAAAATAGCTAAAAATAACTAAAAGTAATAGAAAATGTTTGACAAACATAGAATAATGATGTAATATAATGATGTTACTTGAAAAAAGGAAAGCGATTTAGTATCCACCTGATTGCAAAAAGCAATGGGTAAATGCCAGTTAAGTATTTAAAATTACTTTGATATACTTTTTGGGATGGATACTAAATGTATCCATTTTTTAATGACGTTGGAGGTGCTTAATATAGCAAAGTTTGATAGCAATGAACTACCAATCAATGAAAATATTCGTGTTGAAGAATTGATGGTAATTGGGCCAAATGGCGAAAAGATGGGATTAAAAAAACTAAATGATGCATTAACTCTTGCAGGTTATGCTGGACTTGATTTAGTTCTAATGAATGGTAATGGCGTACCAGCTGTTGCTAAAATAATGGATTACAATAAATATCGTTATGAAAAACAAAAGAAATTAAAAGAAAGTCAAAAGAAAGCAAGAGAAGCAAATAAAGAGTTAAAAGAATATCGTTTATCAGTAACCATTGATGTTGGAGACTTTGAAACAAGAAGAAAAAATGCTAAGGAATATCTTGAAAAAGGACATAAAATTAGAGCATTCATTCGTTTTAAAGGTCGTCAAATGGCTAGACCAGAATTAGGTCGTGATGTATTACTTAAATTTGCAGATGCTTTAAGTGAGGTATCAGTAATTGAAACTGAACCAAAGCAAGAAGGAAGACAAATTGCAATGATTTTAGCACCAAAAAAGAAAGAAGGAAATTAATATGGCAAAATGTAAACAAAAAACACATAGTTCAAGTTCAAAAGTATTTAAAAAGAAAAAAAATGGTACTTTAACTTATATGAAGTCGGGAAGTAACCATAAGACTGGAAAAGATACAGCAAAAGCAGTTAGACAAAGACGTAATAAAGGTACGTTAGCAAAAGGAGATAGTAGCAGATTAAAATCTGTTATCTAATCATGGAGGTGAAATAGTATGGCAAGAGTTAAAGGCGGAAACGTATCTAAAAATAGAAGAAGAAAAGTTTTAAAAGAAGCAAAAGGTTACTTTGGAAGTAAACACAGATTATATAAAACTGCACAAGAACAAGTTTTCCATAGTGGAGCATATGCTTATAGAGACAGAAGACAAAATAAAAGAAATTTCAGAAAATTATGGATTACAAGAATCAATGCTGCATGTCGTGAAAATGAAATTAGTTATTCTAAATTTATAAATGGACTTGCAAAAGCTGGTATTGAAATCAATAGAAAAATGTTATCAGAAATGGCTATTGATGATCCTAAATCTTTCACTAGCTTAGTAGAAACTGCAAAAAAAGCTTTAAATGGTGAAGTTAAAGCTGAAACTAAAGAAGTAAAAGTTGAAAAGAAAGAAACTAAAAAAGCTGAAAAAGAAGATTTAAGTTCAAAAACTTTAGCAGAATTAAAAGCACTTGCTAAAGAAAAAGGAGTAAAAGGTTACTCTACAATGAAAAAAGATGAATTATTAGCATCTTTAAAATAGTGCTTGCAAAAGAGTGAGTTTTAAATTATAATAAATATATCTGAAGTTTATTCTTGGTTTTGATATCTCCAAATCAATACTACGATTAAACCAATTAAGAAAGTGGGAGGAAAAAATTATGGCTTTAATGAAAGAAGAAAAAGCAAAAATCATTAAAGAATTTGCAAAATCTGCAAATGATTGTGGTTCAACTGAAGTACAAATTGCAATTCTTACAAATGAAATTAATAACTTAACAGAACATTTAAAAGAACATAAGCATGATTATCATTCAAAAAGAGGTCTACTTATGAAAGTTGGTCGTCGTAAAAAATTACTAGACTACTTAAAGAAAAATGATGTAGTAAGTTATAGAGAAGTAATCAAAAAATTAAATTTAAGAAAATAATTAAAAGGCACTTGTTTTTAGTGTCTTTTTGTTTTAGAAAGGATGTTTATGAAGAAAGTATTTAAATTAGATTTTGATGGAAGACAGTTAGTAGTAGAAACTGGCGAATTAGCAAAGCAAACAAATGGAGCAGTGCTTGTAAGATATGGAGATACAGCAGTATTATCTGTTTGCGTAATGGGAAAAAACCCAGTATCACAAGATTTCTTTCCATTACAAGTATTATACCAAGAAAGATTATATTCTGTAGGTAAAATCCCTGGAGGATTTATTAAAAGAGAAGGTCGTCCAAGTGATGCGGCAACCCTTGCTGCAAGACTAATAGATAGACCAATCAGACCAATGTTTGATGAAAATTTAAGAAATGAAATTCAAGTTATTAATACTGTTTTATCAGTTGATCAAGATAATTCACCAGAAATGACTGCATTATTTGGTTCATCTTTATGTTTAGGTATATCAAATATCCCATTTGATGGACCCGTAGCAGGAGTTATAGTAGGTTTAATTGATGGTAAATTTATTATTAACCCAACTGCAGAACAAAGTGATTTAAGTGAATTACACTTAACAGTAGCAGGTACCAAAGATGCAATTTGTATGGTTGAAGCTGGTTCTAAGGAAATAAGCGAAGAATTAATGCTTGATGCTTTAATGTTTGCTCATGAAAATATTAAAAAATTATGTGAATTTGAACAAAGTATTATTGATGAAATCGGGGTAGAAAAAGTTGAACTACCTAAGGCAGAAATCGATTCTGAAATTGAATCAGCTGTAAGAGACTATGCAACTGCTGATATGCTTGCCGCAATTCAAATTAAAGATAAGTTAGAAAAATATGCTAAAATTGATGAAGTAAAAGCAAATACAATGGCTCATTTTGAAGAAATTTATGCTGAAGATGAAGATAAAAACAATAAAATGGCTCAAGTAAGCAAAGTTCTTCATTTAATTGAAGGTGGAGAAGTTCGCCGTTTAATCACAGATGAACATATTAGACCAGATGGAAGAAAGATGGATGAAATAAGACCACTTTATGCAGGTATCGATTTACTTGCAAGAACACATGGTTCAGCACTATTTTCAAGAGGAGAAACTCAAGTACTTGCTACAACTACTCTAGGGGCTTTAGGTGAACATCAAATACTTGACGGACTTGGAATTGAAGATACAAAGAGGTTTATGCTTCATTATAATTTTCCACAATTCTCAGTTGGTGAAGTAGGTAGATATGGCTCTCCAGGAAGAAGAGAAATTGGTCATGGTGCTTTAGGTGAAAGAGCTTTAGCACAAGTTATTCCATCTGAAGAAAAATTCCCATACACAATTCGTGTAGTTAGTGAGGTTTTAGAAAGTAATGGTTCATCTAGTCAAGCAACAATTTGTTCAGGATGCTTAAGCCTAATGGCTGCAGGTGTTCCAATTAAAGCTCCAGTTGCAGGTATAGCTATGGGACTTATAACTAGCCCAGATGGAAGCAAATATACAATTCTTACTGATATTCAAGGTCTTGAAGATCACATGGGAGACATGGACTTTAAAGTTGCAGGAACACGCGCTGGTATTACAGCTTTACAAATGGATATTAAAATTAAAGGCGTAACAAAAGAAATTTTAGGTGAAGCCTTAGCACAAGCTAAAAAAGCTCGTATGGAAATTCTAGATGTTATGGCCCAAGCTATTCCAGAACCACGTAAAGAAGTAAGCAAATATGCACCTAAGATTGAAACATTTAATGTTGATCCTGAAAAAATTAGAGATATCATTGGTAAAGGTGGAGAAATGATTACTAAAATAATCCTTGAAGCATCAAATGTAGCAACAGTAAACGATAAAGATGCTGTTAAGGTTGATCTTGAAGATGATGGAAGAGTAATAATCTACCATACTGATAAAGATATAATTGCAAAAACTAAACAAATGATTCTAGATGTTATTCGTGAAGTTGAAGAAGGTAAAGTTTATACTGGAAAAATTACAAAAGTTGAAGATTTTGGCTGTTTCGTAGAACTTTGGCCAGGATGCGAAGGTTTAGTACACGTCTCACAACTTGCTTGGGAAAGAGTAGAAAAACCAAGTGATATGTTTAATGTTGGTGATGAGATTATGGTTAAATCTCTAGGTTATGATAACCGTGGAAGACTAAATTTATCTCGTAAAGAATGTTTACCTAAGCCAGAAAAGAAAGAAAAGGACAAAAATGAGAAAAATAAAGATTAATTCTTTATATAAACATTTTAAAGGTCATATTTATAAAGTTATAGCTATTGGTAAAAATAGTGAAGATTTAACTGATATGGTAGTATATGAAAATATAGAAAATCATGAAATATGGATAAGACCTTATGATATGTTTAACTCTTTAGTGGATCAAAGCAAATACCCTAATGTTAAACAAAAATATCGTTTTGAAGAAATAAAAGAACCTGAAAACTAGTGCAGGTTCTTTTAAATTTTATCTTGCTTAAATCTTGCTTAAATCTTACTTAAAATGTATTATCTTTTTTAACTCTTTAATAAAAATTGACTTATTAAAAAATGGAACTAATATATATACTTTATTTTTAGCTCTAGTTAATGCTACATAAAAAAGTCTACGTTCCTCTGCATAAAGATAAGTTTTATCAGAAGGATGAAGCTCTTCGATTAATTTAGAATTTATAATTTTATTGGGAAAACCGTATAATCCATCAGTTAAATTTATTAGAATAACATTTTCAGCTTCTAAGCCTTTTGATGAATGAACACTCATAAATTCTTTTATTTCTTCTTTACTAAACTTGTTTATATCAAAGTTATTTCTTCCAAGGATAAGTAAATCATTATTTTCTTTTTTTAATTTATTATACAATTTTTTAAAAACTATATAAGGATTAATATAATAAATAAATTCAATTGGTTTATCTAAATGTTTGTGACTAAGTAATTTCTTTTTTATTTGACTTTTATTTTTCATAACAAATTTAGTACTAATATCAATTAACTCTTGACTATTTCTATATGTATATTTTAACTTTTTTATTTGAGAATTTGGAACATACTTTGTAAAATTCAAAAAGATATTTATATCACAACCTGAAAAATGATAAATTGATTGATAATCATCTCCGACACAAAAAAGAATAGCATTTGATAAATCTTTAATTTTTTTAATAAGATTAAATCTAATCAAAGATGTATCTTGAAACTCATCAATAATAATATATTTATAACCTAAATTTTCATCTAAACTTTCGGTAGCTTTAATAATTAAATCATCAAAATCATATTTTCCACTTGATTTTAATTCGTTTTCATAAACACATTTAACAATGTAAGCATATTTAGTTAAAAAATTATCTTTTAAAAATAACTTTTTAATATCATCTTTAGTTTTATTATTAGTTTTATATAATTTAATCAATGTAATAATTAGTTTTTTAAAGTTTATAAATTTATAACTTTCTAAAAATTTATCATAATTATATTCTTTGAAATATTTAAGCAATTCATCTCTTTTGTCTAAATCAATACTTTTAAAATATTCATCTGTTACATATTCCAAATATTTATCACTTACTAAACTATATTGGGTATGTTTTTTATCTAATATGGATATTGCTAGTTTATGAAAAGTCATAATATCTATCTTATAATCAATTTTTCTTTTTAAATCATTTACACTTTTATTAGTAAATGAAATGACAAGTATTTCACAAGGTTTTATATTTTTTTCATTTATTAAATATTTAATCTTTTCTATGATAGTAAAAGTTTTGCCAGCCCCAGCACCTGCGATTAAAAGGGTGTTTTTATTGCTTTTTATAGCATCAAGTTGGTATTTATCTGGTTTCATAATTAAGTTTTTTGTTTTATCCAAAGTCATTTTATCATATTGAAAAAAATAAGTCTATCCTTTATAATTATTTTACGAGGTAAATTATGAAGTATGAAACAGTTTTAGAAATAGATTTAGAAAAATTAAAAAATAATACTAAATTACTATCTAAAAGTTATAGTGATTATAAATATAAAATAGTGGATTTAAAAGATAATGCTCATGGAATGGGGTTAAAAATAATTAATACCATGGAACGATATGGCATTAATTATTGTTTGGTGGGTTCTCTAAAAGAAGCTTTAGCAATAAGAAAAATTAATAAAAATATTCCTATTTTAGCAAGTTATTATGTAACCAAAGATGAAGTATTTGATTGCATAAATAATGATATTACTATCACAATATTTAGTAAAGAATATCTAGAAATGCTTTTAAGTTTAAAATTTAAGGATGCTTTAAATGTCCAAATACTTATTGATAATGGTTCAAATATTTTAGGTATAGATAAGACAATCGATTTAGAATATATTATAAATAAAATAGATGAAGTAAAAAATATAAACTTAACAGGAATTTATACGGATTTGACATCTTTTGGTATTGAAGATATACATTATTATGAACAAGTAAATAATTTTTATAAAATAATTAAACCATTCATTAATAAAGATATTATGATTCATTTAAATGAACCTGTTATGTATCACGCTAAATTAAGTTATGTAAATGGTATAAGATTTGATATATCAATTTTAGGTATTGAAGAAAATATAAAGGATGATTTTTTTACAAAAACCAAGATTAAAAATATTGAAAAGAAATACGGTGCTTTAGAATTTCCAAATATTGATTTAGAACTTATTTTTAATATAACGAGTGAAGTTATGGAAATAAGAAAAGTAGATAAAAGCGTTTTAGTTGGAAAGTCATATTTAACAAAAGATGAAATATATGTTGGAGTAATTCCGATTGGACATAAAGATGGTATAACAAAAGCAATAAAAAATGTTGTAATAAATAATAAAGTATATGAAGTAATCGCAGATGATATAGACAAATTATTTCTTAAAGTTGATAATGCTGTAAAGATAAAAGATAAAGTAATTATTCTAAACGAAGACAGTGATATTTATAAATTTATAAATAATTTATATACCAACAGATATTATTTAATGAGTATATTAAATCGAAATTTAACTAGAAATTACATAAATGACGAAGAAATAAGTGATAATTTACTATAAATTTATCATATAATTTAAGAAAAGCACT
>ENA-OROD01002512-OROD01002512.1-human-gut-metagenome-genome-assembly--contig:-NODE-2512-length-13166-cov-3.333842_pt1 | contig 13166 bp, 10 predicted proteins | sample MGYA00242123_ERZ509038 | MGnify/ENA primary metagenome ERZ509038 (study PRJEB26280, sample SAMEA2338719) | human gut metagenome | biome: human gut; feature: human-associated habitat; material: faeces... | reverse complement strand
CGGAACCGTAGAGCGTCGAATTACGCTCGACTACATCCTTTCTCTGCTCAGCGACAGGCCCCTGGAGCAAATTGACCCAAATATTCGGCGAATTTTGCGCCTGAGCCTTTATCAGCTTTGTTATATGGACCGCATTCCTGCTTATGCCGTTTTGTACGACGCAGGCGCGTTGACACGGCGATTTGCACGGAACGATGCCGTTCCCTTTGTCAATGCCGTACTGCGTGCCTATCTGCGACGCAAAGCAACGCTTCCCTTTCCCAAACAAACAGAAGATCCTATACAATATCTCAGCATAACCTATGCATACCCCGCATGGCTATGCGACCTGTTTGTCCGCCAATACGGCCTGTCCCGTACGGAGAAGATTCTGCACGGTTTTTCGGTACCGCCCACATTGACACTTTTCACAAATACACAGCGTCTCTCTCGCGAAGAGTTACTCCGACGTCTTATGCAAGATGGCATAGACGCCATTCCAACAACATACAGCCCGTACGGCGTGCGTTTGCGAGAACACGTGCCGCTTTCTGAAATTTTCCCATTGCAACAGGGGCTGTGTTTTGTACAGGATGAAGCCTCTCAGATTGCCGCCTGTGCACTTGGTGCACTGCCGGGAGACACCGTTTTAGACGCCTGTGCCTGCCCCGGCGGCAAAAGCTTTGCCACAGCACTATGTATGCAAAACCGCGGCACGCTGATAGCATGTGATTTACATGAAAACAAACTGGCGCTGGTACAACGTGGTGCACAAGCGTTGGGACTTGACTGTATACAAACACAGCAACGGGACAGCGGCGTACCAGATACAGCGCTTTTACAGGCCTTCGACCGGGTTCTTTGCGATGTTCCGTGTTCCGGGCTTGGTGTTTTATCCAAGAAGCCGGATATTCGGGATAAAGACCCCACATCAATCGCACGTCTGCCGGATGTGCAAAAAAGGATTTTGGATGCCTGCGCTCCGTATGTCAAGCCGGGTGGCACGCTGCTATATGCCACCTGTACCCTCAATGCTGCAGAAAACGAAGAGCAAATACAGGCTTTTTTACAGCGCAACCCGCTGTTTCAAAAAGATTCCTTTTCCATCGGTACCCGTTTGTGCAACGGATATGCCACATTGCTTCCGGATGAAATGCCCGGTTTAGACGGATTTTATATTGCCAAACTACGGAGAATGCAATGATCCTCTTTGTCGAAAGGAGACTGTCCCATGCAACATGACGACCGGCCGGATCTTTTGTCTATGACGCCGTCTGAACTAAGGCAATATTGCCAAAGCACAGGACTGCCCGTCTTCCGTGCAAAGCAAATTTTCTCCTGGCTGCACCGCGGGTGCCAATATGAAGAAATGACTGACCTGCCTCATGCGCTACGTGTTCGCCTGCAAACTGAGGCTCCCTTGCGCTTCCCCACAATCGCACAAAAGTTGATCAGTGCAACAGACGGTACAGTCAAATATATTTTTCGTCTGCACGACGGCGAAATCATTGAAAGCGTTGTGATGCAATATCACCACGGCACAACCATATGCATCTCCTCTCAGGTCGGATGCCGTATGGGCTGCCGCTTTTGCGCTTCTACACTGCACGGCAAAGTACGCGACCTTGCCCCCTCGGAGCTGCTTGGGCAAATTCTCATTGCTGCCAAAGACCTGCAAAAGCGGATAGACGGCGTTGTTCTGATGGGGATTGGTGAACCACTGGACAATTACGAAAATGTACTGCGTTTTTTACACCTGGTCAGCGACCCTGCCGGCGTGTGCATCGGCCTGCTGGGGCTGATGAGCGACTTCGGCACGGCGGCCATCTTCTTTGTGACCTTCCTGGTCATCGCCTATCTCCGCTCCGGGGACGCCGCAACTCTGGCCCTCATCTGCGGCGGCGCGGCCTTTGGCGCGGGGATCATCGTACAGTTCAAGCCCTATATTCTGAGCCGCTTCGCCGCGTGGGGCCACGCCTGGGAGGCGGCCTCCGGCTCCGGCTATCAGCAGACCCGCACCATGTCGGCGGCGGCCTCCGGCGGACTGTTCGGCATGGGTGCCGGAAACGGCTGGCTGGAGCGTATCCCTGCCGGGGATACGGATCTGGTGTTTGGCATGTTATGCGAGGAATGGGGGCTGGTTATCGCGCTGCTGGCGGTGGCCTGCATCCTGACCTTGGCATGGTTCGCCGTTCGCGCCTCCCGGACGGGCCGATCCAGCTTTTATACCATCGCCGCCTGCGCGGCAGGCTCCCTACTGGTGTTTCAGACCAGCCTGAATGTGTTCGGCTCCGTGGATCTTCTGCCACTCACCGGCGTGACCTTCCCCTTCGTGTCCAACGGCGGCTCCGCCATGCTGTCGGCATGGGGGCTGCTGGCGTATCTGAAGGCCATGGACACCCGTGCGGATGCCAGCTTTGCCATCGGTCGGGCGGCGGAGCGGAAACTGGACGAGGAAGCCGCCCGTATGGCGGCACCGGCAGAGGATGCCTTTGAAAAGGAGGACGGTCATGCGGAAGATTGAAAAACGGGCCGTGATCTGCATGGCACTGGCGATTTTACTGGCGGCGGGGATGAGTGTATTTCTCATCCGGTATTTTGCCGAGGGCGGCAAGTGGGCCTCCTCTGCCTTTAACCGCCATCTGTACGATTCCGACGGCGTGCTGATCTCCGGCACGGTGCTGGACCGGGACGGGGATGTGCTGTCCTCCGTGGAAAACGGCCACCGCACCTACTATGAAAACGAAACCGTCCGCAAGGCCACCCTCCACGCGGTGGGAGACCTGTACGGCAAGATCGGCACCGGCGTTCTCAACGCCTTCGCGGACAAGCTGACCGGCTTTGATCTGGTGAACGGCGCGTTCGGCGCGGAGCGGGGCAGCAATTTGTACCTGACCCTGGACGCCCGGTATAACTACGAGGCGTACAGGGCTTTGGGCGGCCACACTGGGACGGTGGCGGTGTATAACTACAAGACCGGCGAAATTTTGTGCATGGTGTCGGCGCCCAGCTATGACCCGCTGAATGTACCCAAGAATCTGGAAGAGAATGACCGTTATAAGGGCGCGTACCTGAACCGGTTTCTCTCCTCCGCCTTTGTGCCGGGGTCGGTGTTCAAGACCGTGACCCTGACGGCGGCGCTGGAGAACCTGCCGGACGCGGAGACCCGGACTTGGAACTGCACCGGCAGCGTCCAGATCGGGGACGAGACCATCACCTGCTCCGGCGTCCACGGAGAGCAGACACTGAAGGAGGCCTTCGCCCACTCCTGCAACGCGGCCTTCGCTCAGATCGCGGAGGAGCTGGGGGCAGATACCCTGCGGCGGTATACGGAGAAGGCGGGGCTTACCAGCGCCTATTCCGTGGACGGTCTGCCCACCGCCAAGGGCACGTTCAACTGGGACGGCATCACCGACGGGCAGCTGGGCTGGGCCGGTGTGGGCCAATACCACGATCAGGTGAACCCCTGTGCCTTCCTGTTGTGGATGGGGGCCATTGCCAACGGCGGCAAGGCGGCGGAACCGTATCTGATCCGGAAAACGGTGTCCTCACTGGGAATCCCGTCTTTGCCCCACATTACTCAGTACACAGGACAGCTGATCGACAGCAGAACGGCGGCCACCGTGGCGGACTTTATGGCCAATAACGTGACGGAGACCTACGGCACCAAGCGCTTTCCCAACATGGAACTGTGCGCAAAATCCGGCACGGCGGAGGTGGGGACGGGACAGACGCCTCACGCCTGGTTCGCGGGCTTTCTGCGGAACGAGGATGCACCCTACGCCTTTGTGGTGCTGGTGGAAAACGGCGGCGGCGGAAACGCCGTGGCCGGAACGGTGGCCGGAAAGGTGCTGAACGTGATCGTCAACGGATACTAAAGAAAAAGAAGGAACGAAGATATGAAAAAAGACATCTGGCTGAAACCCGGTAAGGAGCTGAACACCGGGGCCATCATCGGCGGCATCGGCTTTGCCATCTATATTGCCCTGTCCGCACTGGAATGGCGGGGGCTTGCGCTGTTCGCGGCGCTTGCCTTCGGCTTGGAGGCGGGATACGCCTTCCTCTCCGCGCTGGACTGCCGGGAAAAGGACAAGGACTCCGTCAGCTACAACATCGTGTGGGGCACCGGCGCGTTGGCGATCCTGATGCTGCTGCCGGCAGTCATGACCATCATCAAAGGGTGACCTGCGCTTGGAGCAAGGCGGGGAAACGGAACAGAAAACGGCGTGGATGGGTCTGCCTGTCCGCGTTGTTTTTTTACTTGACAAATACCCCGTGGGGGTATATGATGCAAACGAAATAGGAATGTCGGTTTTGGGAAAGGTCGACAGGAAAGCAATTTACCGTCTCAAAGGAGGAACCCCCATGCGGGAAGAAGTATATGACATTTCCGGGATGCACTGCGCCGCATGCAGCGCGTCCGTGGAAAAAGTGACCCGGCGGCTGCCGGGGGTAGAGCGCAGCGACGTGAATCTGGTGGCGGAGCGCATGACCATCGTCTACGACGAAACGCAGGTGACGCCGGAGCAGATCATCGCCAAGGTGGAAAAGGCGGGCTTCGGGGCCAAGCTCCATCAGGAAAAGCAGGAAGCGGCTCCGGTCCAGACCGGCGAGGACCCGGAGGAACTGGAACTGCGGCGAAAAAAGCGGGAACTGATCGTTTCGGCTATCTTTTCCTGTGCCTTGCTGTATGTGTCCATGGGGCAGATGCTGCCCTTCGGACTGCCCGCCCTGCCGCTGCCGGATCTGTTTTCCATGCACACCCACCCTATGAATTTCGCCGTTTTGCAGTTGATGCTGGCGATCCCGGTGCTGTACTGCGGACGGAACTTCTTCATCAACGGCTTTCAAGCACTGTTCCACGGGAATCCCAACATGGATTCGCTGGTGGCCATCGGCTCTGCCTGCTCTTTTGTATACAGTGTGGTGATGATGTTTTTGATCACCGATGATGTTCACGGCCATGTGCATAATCTCTACTACGAATCCTCCGCCGTGGTGCTGACGCTGGTGTCGCTGGGGAAGTTCATGGAGAGCCGGAACATGAAAAAGACCAAGAGCGCCATCACCGCCCTCATGCGGCTGACGCCGGACACCGCCCTTTTAGCGGACAGCGGCAAGGAGGTACCCACGTCCTCTGTCAAGGCCGGGGACGTGCTGCTGGTAAAGCCCGGCGCCCGGATTCCGCTGGACGGTGTGGTGACCAAGGGCGAGAGCAGCGTCAACGAGGCCATGCTCACCGGCGAAAGCCTGCCTGTGGAAAAGGCGGAGGGCAGCGAGGTCATCGGCGGCAGCGTCAATGAGAACGGTGTGCTGTATGTGAAGGTCACACGGGTGGGGGAGGACACCACCCTCTCCCGGATCATCCGCTTTGTGGAGGATGCTCAGGGCAAAAAGGCCCCCATCTCCCGGACGGCGGACAAGGTGGCGGGGATTTTCGTTCCCACAGTCATTGCCATCGCCGTGCTGGCGGCGGTGATCTGGGCCATTGCTGGGAAGGACTTTGCCTTTGTCCTGAGGGTGTTCACCTCTGTGCTGGTGATCGCCTGCCCCTGTGCGCTGGGTCTGGCTACGCCCACGGCGATCATGGTGGGCACCGGTCTGGGTGCGAAACACGGCATCCTGATCCGCTCCGGTGAAATTTTAGAGGTGACCCACTCCGTGGATACCGTGGTGCTGGACAAGACCGGCACCGTGACCAAGGGCGAGCCTGCCGTTACGGAGGTCTGTCCCGCAGGCGGCACGGCGGAGGGGCTGCTGACCATCGCGGCGGCGGTGGAGTCCGTATCTCAGCACCCTCTGGCGGCGGCCATCGTACAGGCGGCGCAGGAGAAAAAACTATCTACCGGCAAGCAGCCGGAGAATTTTGAACTGCTCCCCGGACGGGGCCTTCGGGCGGTCCTCTCCGGCCGGACGGTGCTGGCGGGCAACCGCCGGTTGATGGAGGAAAGCGGCGTGGACATCTCCGCCCTTTCCGAAAAGGCTGACGCCTTGGCGGGACAGGGGGAAACGCCCATGTTCTTCGCCGCTGACGGGGCGCTGCTGGGGCTGATCTCCGTGGCGGACCCGGTGAAGGAGACCAGCGCCGCCGCCATCGCTGCTCTGCGCAAACAGGGCCTCCGGGTGGTGCTGCTCACGGGAGACAGCCGCGCCGCCGCAGAGCACATCGGCGCCCTTGTAGGCGTGGACGAGGTAATCCCGGAGGTGTTGCCGGAGGAAAAAGCAGTCCACGTGCAAAAGCTGGAGGCGGCAGGCCGCAAGGTGATGATGGTGGGGGACGGCATCAACGATGCCCCGGCCCTTACCGCCGCCACCGTGGGCTGTGCCATCGGCAGTGGAAGCGACATTGCCATCGAAGCCGCCGACATCGTGCTGATGCGCTCGGATCTGGAGGATGTGCCCCGGGCGCTGCGGCTGTCGGCCCTGACCCTGCGGGACATCAAGCAAAATCTGTTCTGGGCATTCTGCTACAATACCATTGGCATCCCCATCGCCGCCGGACTGCTGTACGCCTTGGGCGGGCCGCTGCTCTCCCCTATGTTCGCGGGCGCCGCTATGTCCCTGAGCTCCGTGTGCGTGGTGGGCAACGCCCTGCGTTTGGGCACCGTGAAGCTGTAAAAAGGAGGAAGCAATGGCAGAGGAAACGAAGAACTGCTGCTGTTCCCAGCGGCGGAAGGTCCGGGAGCGGACGGAGGAGGAAGCCCTGTTGCAGCGGCTCAGCCGCATTGAGGGGCAGGTACGGGGCGTCCGGGGGATGGTGGAGAATTCCGCCTACTGCACGGATATCCTGACCCAGGTCTCCGCCATCCAGTCGGCGCTGAACGCTTTCAACCGGGAACTGCTGGCCCGGCACATCCGTACCTGCGTGGTGACGGACATTCAAAAGGGTGATCTGGATGTGGTGGATGATTTGGTGGCCACCATTCAGAAAATGATGAAATAAGCATCCAATATTTTAAGGAGGAATTTGAAATGACAACGATTAAAGTACCCGACATGATGTGCGAAAACTGTGTGAAGCGCATCACCAACGCCCTCACCGCCGCGGAACTGACCTTCCGGGTGGATCTGGCGGCGAAGAACGTCACCATCGACGGCTGCGAGAACTGCGTCAAGACCGCCGTCAGCGAGCTGGAGGATCTGGGCTTCACCCCGGAGGTCCAGGGCTGAGAGGCAGCGTACACCCGAAAAAGCGCCGGTGTCCGGTTTCGGATACCGGTACTTTTTTACCAGAAAATCGGTTACAAATTGTAACTTTTACGGATCGAGGTTGGAAAAAACTAAAAAATGAAAATCGTGTTTTTGTGGGATTGTGGTGGACATAAAATCGCAGAATAGGCGAAAACTTGACAAAAGTGGGAGATGGAGGTATACTTAGACCCAGTTTTGGATAAATTACAAAAGTAACAAAACAGTAACGGCGCTATTTGGCGCTGTCAGGAGGTCTTACATTTGCGACATTTACACACTCCAAAAACGGTATGGCTGTGCCGCTGTCTGACTCTGTTGCTGCTGTTGTCCGTCACCATGGCGGGCGCCACGGGCTGGGCTAAAGCCCTGTATCTGTTCAGCGACGGAGAGCAGTCCGCAGCGCTGGATGACAGCCATTCCGGCATCGAATCTCTGCTTTTGAACCTGGATACCGGCAAGAGCGGTGAAAACGCCGTATTGACGGAAGGTACCATGGTGACTGTCCGCCGGGGCGGCGAGACCATCACTGCCACCGCCCGGAAGGAAACGGTGAAGCAGTTCCTTTCCCGTATGGATATTATCCCCGGTTCCCGGGAGATGGTGGGCATCGAGTTGATGGAAAACAGCGTGATGCTGACGATTTCCGATCACCTGACGGTTTTCGAACGGGTGACGGAAAAGGCGGAGCACGAAACGGTTTACCGGGATACACCGGACCTGCCCAAGGGCGAGGAACGGGTGGCCCGGAAGGGTATGGACGGCCAGCACACAGCCATCTATGAGCAGACTTGGGTCAGCGGCGAGCTGGTCACCAGCCAGTATGTAGAGGAAATTTCCACCACCAGCGTAACGGAGGTGGTGGAACGGGGAACGGCGGTCTCCTATGTGGAGCCGGATGACAAGCTGGTGAACGTCACCACCCAGAGCGACGGTTCCGGCTACCTGACCTTCGCCTCCGGCGGTACCATGAAGTTCAGCAAGGCTGTCACCGTCACCGCCACCGCCTATACCGCCGGGTATGACGGCGTGGGGACCCGTACCGCCACCGGCACCACCGTCCATAAGGGCGTGGCCGCCGTGGATAAGCGGGTGTTCCCTCTGGGCTCCGATCTGTACGTTGTGGCCAAGGGTATGGAATACGGCCTGACCCGTGCCGAGGACACCGGCATGAAGGGTCCCAAGATCGATCTGTATATGGAGAGCTATCAGGAGTGCATCCAGTTCGGCCGCCGGACGGGCACTGTCTATCTGCTGGAAGATTGAGCGTTAACAGCTTGAACTGAGAAACCGACCTGTCCGCAAAATTGCGGGCAGGCCGGTTTTTTGTGAGCTTCTGGCGGCTTGCCGGGAAAGAGCGCGCTTTGACGGATGTTTCCCGGGAAAACAATGAAAGGGAGCGTGTTCCGAAACCGGAACACGCTCCTTTTCATTATTTGTATTTATTTGCGGAAATGCTGCTTACAGGCTGTTGGCCTGCTCCACCACCTTGCGGATGGCGTCGGCGGCATCATCCGGCAGGGCATTGAAGCCGCCCTCAGCGTCCTTCAGGCCCTCCACGTAGTTCAGGCGGTCCTGCATACGGGCCTGCATCTGGGCGACATAGCCCTTGTCGGTGAGGTCGGGCACGAAGCCGTCCCACTCCATGATCTCAATGTCGGAGAAGGGGCCCCAGGGCTTGAATTCCGCACGGCCCTCAACTACGGATTCCAGAATACCCAGCGTGTCCTCCTTCTGGACCTTTTTGCCCATGAAGTCGCCGGTGTTGATGATGTAGCACGCCACGTTCTTCTCAGCCACCAGCTTTTTGAACTTCTCGTAGTCATTCACCAGCGGGTAGGTGCGGAAGGGGTTGGCGTAAGGCTCCACCACCAGAGCGTTGGGGTCCACGCCCTCCTTCAGCCGTTCAGCGGAGGAACGCTTGGTGGCCAGCGTAGCGCCCATGACAGAGGCCAGAGACGCGCCCTTCAGCTTCACGATGGGAGGGATGGTGGGATCCTTCATGATCCAGAAAATAGCGTTGACGGGGGATTCGATCTTATCCACCCGGTTGGGGGACCAGAGCTTGGACTTGATGGCCCGGCCGTTGCCGTTGCGGATATCCTCAGTGACCAGCACCACCTTGCCGTCCTCGTCCAGCGTGGCGGAGCAGTTCTGCGCCGTCAGCAGGTACTTGTTGTCCGGGGAATCCACAGGATAGTCGGCGGTCTTGTCGAAATAGGTGGGCTCCAGAGCAATGGAGGCGCAGGTATCGGAGTTGATAATGAAGGCGTCATCGTGGAGCACCTTGATGGAGGGATACTTGCCGCCGTGCTTGGCGTGGGTCAGGGTGGACTTGCCGGAACCGGACAGACCGAACACGGCAGAGACGAACTTGTGGCCGTCAGCCAGGGTGTATTCCTTCTGACCGCCGTGGCAGCTGGCGTAGCCGTTGCGGTTGGCGATGGCCCAGGCCAGGGTCAGCGTGCCCTTCTTGTGCTCGCCGAAGTAGCGCATACCCAGAATGGCGGCGCAGTTGGTCTCCGTGTTGAAGTAGCACAGGCACTTGGGGTCGCAGACCTTTTCCTGACCGGGTGCACCGGTCCACTGGGGATCGGAGAAGATGTAGATGTCAGGCTCCTTGCCGTCGCCTACGGGCTTGGAGTTCTTGTACATCTTCACATATTCCGTGGACATATACTGGAAGTTCAGCATCCAGTTGTAGAGGAGGTTTTCCTCACCCTCAGGGATCAGCAGATGGGCCTTCACCATGAACTCGGGGTCCAGACCGATGAACACCTCGGCGTGATACATGGTCTTCCAGCGGGTGTCGTACACGGCGTCCATGACGATCTTATCCAGGGCGGCGGTGTCCACGCCGGGCTTGCCGGTGATGCGGCGGGCGGGGGCGTAGCGGCCGGTGATGGAACCGTCATTGAACAGCAGGACCTTGGCGTCCGGCTCCAGACCGAATTCCTCGCCCCGGTAGACGGGCATATCGGTGACCACGGTGCCGGGGGAATTTTTGGCCAGCTCATAGGCTTCCTTCAAGGTGTTGACCTTGATGACATTGTTGCCGTAGAACGGAGCTTCGATGATGGAACGGGTCTTGGAAAAACCCACCTGGCCGGGACCGATCTCGGCTCTGGGATAATAGGCCTTTGTGGACATATCGGGATACCTCCTTGTAATCATGGTTGATAACTGTATGATACTGGAACGCAGGGGAAAAAGCAAGTTATGAAGATGACAAGTTCCGGCAAAGAGGACGGTTCCTTTTGTGACTTTTTGCGGCAGGGCGGCGGTTATTTCCGCTCCGCCAGCGCGTCTGTCAGGGCAGCGAACTCCGTTAACGTCAACGCCTCTCCCCGGACCGATGCAGGCAGGCCGCAGGCGGCGATGGCGTCGGCAATGGCGGCCTTGTCCCACCCCGGCAGGGCAGCGGACAGGGAATTGGACAGGGTTTTTCGCCGCAGCAGGAAGGCTCCCTTGATGACCCGGAAGAAAAACGCCTCATCCCGGACGGCCACCGGCGGCTCCTTCCGGCGGACGCACCGCAGAACGGTGGAAGTCACCTTGGGGGCGGGCAGAAATTTCTCCGGGGGGACGTCAAAGAGACATTCTGTTTCCATTTCGTATTGCAGCCGCAGGGGGAACGCGCCGTCGGCGCTGCCCTTGGCGGAGGTGAGCCGCTGGGCGGCCTCCTTCTGGATCAGGACGGTGATGGACTCGATGGCGGGAATATCCACCAGCGCGGTCAGCACGGGCGTGGTGATGTTGTAGGGCAGGTTGGCGCAGACGATGGGCCGCAGGCCAGCGAATTTTTCGCCGATCAGGGCCTTGAGATCCAACCGGGTCACATCTCCGGGGACGATCTCCGCATTAGAATAAGGGGCCATGGTCTCTGCCAGAATGGGCAGCAGCGCCCGGTCCAGTTCAATGGAGACCACCTTGCCGGCCCGCTGAGCCAGCTCGGACGTCAAAGGGCCGATGCCTGGGCCGATCTCCAGCACGCCGCAGGTCTCGTCTGCCTGAGACGCTGCCGCAATGTCAGCGGGGATCTGGGGGTCGATGAGGAAATTCTGCCCCATGGATTTGGAAAAATGGAAGCCGTGGCGTTCCAGCAGCATCCGGATCGTCAGTTCGTCGCAGAGATTCATGGCTCTACCGCCTTTTTTAGAATTTGAATTTCAGTATAGCTGATTTTGAATGGAATCACAACAGGGGAGCGCCGGTTGGTCACAGTTCGTGGATGAAATCCAGCACGCAGTCCCGCAGACGGAGGACCTCCTCCGGCATATTTTTCCGCAGAGGCATCCCCATGCCCAATTCCCGGCCTGCCCGCGGCGTGACCGGCAGCGTCTGGACACCCTGCGTCCTGCCGCGCATCATGATCTCCGTCATCATGGAGACGCCCAGTCCCTTGCTGACCATGCGGATCACCGTTTCATCGTCCACATGACAGGGGCGGATCTGGGGTCGGACGCCCTTGGGACTGAGGGCGGCGTTCACGTCAATGTCGAACCGACCGTAGGGCATCAGAAATTCCTTTCCGTCAAATTCCTCGATGGGGAAGGAGTCCCGTCCCCCGGTGGGGTAATCCTCCGGGAGGATGGCGTACATAATGTCGTTGTACAGCGGTGTCCAGTCGCAGTTGACATGGCTTTGCCTTGCGGCGAAGATCACATCGGTGCGGCCTTCCTCCAGCAGCTCAAAGGGCTCCAATTCGTGGTCCACCATCCGCAGATCCACGTCGGTGTCCGGGCACACCCGGCGGAACCGGTACAGGATCTCCGGCATCCAGTGCATGGCAAGGCTGGCGTAGGCTGCCACACGGATGGTCTCCGCCTTTTTCTGCGTGATGGCGGCGATCTGGTTTTCCAGCTTCGCCGTGGCGCTGAGGTAATCCCGGATGGCGGGCAGAAGAGCCTCACCGTTCTCTGTCAGGGAAATGCCGCTGTGGTCCCGGCGGATAAGGGTCATGCCGATCTCCCGCTCCAGACCGTTGATGAGGTGGGTCAGGCCGGACTGTGTGTAACCCACCACCTCGGAGGCCTTGGAAAAGCTGCCCAGGTTCACTGCCGTCATCAGGATCTCCAGCTTTTTGCTGTCCATGGTTCCCTCCTTCAGCTATGTATTACGATTTGTCATATAACTATTATAACCCTGCGTTTCTCTTTTGCAAGGGTTTCCTATATGATAAGACCCATAAAGGAGATGATGTTCCATGACAACGAAGAAGCTGACGATCCGGCAGAAGCTTTTGGTGGCCGGGACGCTGTTCGGCATGTTTTTCGGCGCGGGCAATCTGATCTTCCCGGTCCATCTGGGACAGATGGCGGGCCGGAACGCCATTCCCGCCATGATCGGCTTTATCATTACGGCGGTGGGGATCCCTGTTTTCGGTGTGGCCGCCATCGGCATCACCCATTCCGACGGTTTACAGACCCTCGCCGGCAAGGTGAGCAAGGGATACGGCATCTTCTTCACCTGCGCGCTCTATCTGACAATAGGGCCGTTCTTTGCAATACCAAGATGTGCGGCAACATCCTTTACGATGGGAATTGAGCCGCTTATCGACGGGAATGTGACGGTCGTGCAGGCAATTTTTACGACGCTTTTCTTTGCGGCGGTATTGTTCTTTGCGCTCAGACCGTCGAACATCATGAATTCAGTCGGTAAATATCTGAATCCGATTTTTCTCGTTTGCCTCGGAGTCTTGGTTATTGCGGCACTGATTTCACCGGAGCAGACGGTTTCAAGCGTGCCTGCAAGCGGGGATTATGCGGAGAATGCTTTTGCAACGGGCTTCCTGCAGGGCTATGACACCTTGGATGCACTCGCTTCTCTTGCGTTCGGCATTATCGTAATAAATGTTATTACGGGCATGGGCATTGAAGAACCGGGCGCGATTGCGAAAAACACGATTAAATCCGGCGTTTTCAGCATGGTGCTGATGACGGTCATCTACGCTCTGATCGCGATTGTCGGCGCGCAGAGCTACGGTTTGTACGCGGATC
>ENA-OROD01002488-OROD01002488.1-human-gut-metagenome-genome-assembly--contig:-NODE-2488-length-13235-cov-3.368134_pt1 | contig 13235 bp, 5 predicted proteins | sample MGYA00242123_ERZ509038 | MGnify/ENA primary metagenome ERZ509038 (study PRJEB26280, sample SAMEA2338719) | human gut metagenome | biome: human gut; feature: human-associated habitat; material: faeces... | reverse complement strand
TGGAAATACATATCCTCCTCGTCGCGGAAGAGTTTTCAGATAATCCTCCAAAGCCGACAGAATCGGAATTGCCATATCGATGCCGGTTTTGCGGCGCTTGCGGAAGATCATCCGGGTTGCCCATGAAATCTCATCCCATTTCAAAGTACAGATGTCACCTTCAGTTAAACCGGTCACAGCGGCAACCAGAAACAGCGGACGGCAGAACTCCGAAAGTCCGTCATCCCGGAAGATGGCCCGCTTGATGAGCGCAAGTTCCGATTCGGAGAAAATCTCCCGGTCGGTCTGCTTCCACTCTGGAGTAATCACATTTGCCCACGGATTCATAACGATTCCGGCGTCTTCAGAGAGTTTTGTGAAAACCTCCTTACAGACACGGGCGATCTCATGAATGGTCTTGCCGGCCAGTTTGTATTCCCGCCTGTAACCGGCGCGGATGATTCCATCATTGCGCCGGGCCTGAAATGTGACATCTTTGACAAACCTGCCGTTTTTAATCAGATAAGCGATATAGCTTTCGCAATGACATTTCCGAACCGCCGTCATGGCGGTGATCTCTGGATAAGTCGCTTTCATAAATGCCAGAAAATCATTCCAGAAGCGCTGTTTCTGCCTGATGATATGTTCTGACGGCATCCGCTTTGACGGTTTCTCCTGTGAAAGCGCATATGCTTCTTCCAAAAGAATCCGCCTGCCGCCGCTCAATTCGAGCTTGTAATTCTCAACCAGGGCGACAATGGTTTTGTTCTGCCGGATTCTCTTCTTTTCCCTTTGGAGCGCCTCATATTCTTTCAGCTTTTCGGCATAAACCTGCTCCTCGAATTTCAAGGCGTCCTTTTCGGTTGTACAGTTTTCACAGACACCGGAGAAACGGTGTTCTTTGAGACGGAAACGGTAGTGATACTTCTTTCCACGCAGTTGGACGGACATTTCAAGACTCCTCCTGAACCATCATGATTTCTGATGAATTGGCACAGGAGGCTATGTCGAAATACTTCTCCGCAAGCAGGCACAAACCGGGCAAAAAATCGTGCGCCGAACTGTCCGGAAATTTGTAAATCCTCGATTTTGAGGGTAAAAATGGCTCCGGCAGCTGGATTCGAACCAGCGACCAAGTGGTTAACAGCCACCTACTCTACCGCTGAGCTATGCCGGAGCGTTGTATGAGGACAGAATATATAACCTTTCTTTCAAATGTCAAGCAAAAATCTATAAAAAAATTAAAAAATATGGGGCAGAAATGCTGATTGTCACTTCTCAAAGTAAACGCACGGGGTAAAAAAGAGAGTCGTGCATTTAGTTTGACAAAAACATAGTGTACATTTAGTCTGACAAGAAGAGGGGTATTGTTCAATAAGCACTTTGACATCTCAAATCAATGGCATTATGGTATTATTCCCTCTGGGAGGCAGAATCAAGCTCTGTGGAAGCACAACTTGAGGAGGAATATCTGGGGTTGAGTAAACGGGAAAGCCAGCGAAATACCTGGCTTTTTCTTCGGCTTTCCCGGTATTCCTATGCCTTAAAAACTTCGAGTTTCAGGGCAGAGCCCCAAGAGCCATATGAGAGAAGGAGGGATTTTCTAAGCAAAAGAATCTTAACTGATTTCAAAAAAGTAATCTGACAGCAAATAAGGATTTATGTTGAAATCTTGGCATGCGTTTCGTATGTCCGAAAAACCAGATGAATGTGACGCTTCAGGATGGTATCGTCTTTTTTGTCAGACTGAACGCATGATTCCAGCTCATCAGAACATGGTTTTTGGGAAAATTTATCTTCGCAATGTGAATTTGCCAGAGTAAATGCCCAAAAATCCAGTTCATTATGCGTTTAGTCTGACAAACGTGCATTTACCTTGACAATTGGTCCTTTTTCCTTTTGAGCAAATGATTCGGTCAGGCTGAATTGCATGGGAAGTTGTTTTATCTGTTCGACAATTTCTTCTGAGCTCAGCGAACCGATGCCCCGTCAGTTCATTTCGTGAGGATTTCGCTGGTTGGAAACAACTCTGCGTTTTTTTCGATGAGCTGTTGGGAATCTGTGCTGTTGTTACATATTTCGTAATTCATTTAATATTATATTGTTACGTTTCGTGTGACCCGGATTTCGGGCGAAGTCCAGCATTTTATGGACTTTCTCAATGGTTACAGGCTTCAAAAGAACTCCGTCGAAATATTCAAGGGGAAAATTGTCCTTGGCCTCCCCGTCCGCCGTTACGGCTAAAATCGGTATGTCCTGAAAACGCTTGTCGCCACGGATCTTTTCTGCCAGAACCACCCCGGTCATTTCCGGCATCCACATATCGGTCAGCACCAGATCGAAGGGCTGTTTTTTCAGCATGGCCAAGGCTTCCTCACCGGACAGCGCGGTTTCAATATTTCCAATACCGGCTCTGTGGCAAAGAGCTTTCATGACCCTCAGGTTCAATGCGACATCATCGACAATCAGAATGGAAAGTGCAGCGGCTTCCGCTGTGCAGGAAAGCACCGCAGCCTTGGAGCTCTCGGAAGCTGTGGAATCCTTTGATATGCGAATACGGTGAAGCGACGCTCCGAAGACGCTTCCTTTGCCTGGTTCGCTCTTCAGCCAGAGCGAGCCTTTCATTTTTTCGATCAGACGCTTGGAGATGGTCAACCCCAGCCCGGTTCCGTTGTTGTTGGCATCGGTTCCACGGATGCGGGAGAGCTGGACGAACGGTTTCATCAGTTTCGCCTGGTCTTCCGGTGCAATGCCGGGGCCGGTGTCGATCACCATGAAGGTGAATTCGCAGGTCCCATCGCCATTCGGCTGACATTCCGCTTTCAAGGTCACCGAGCCTTCGTTGGTGAATTTCACCGCGTTGCCGATCAGATTGAACAGCACCTGCCGGATTCGCAGTTTGTCCAGTTCCATTTCCGGCAGAGGCGGCATATCGATGCGAAGCTCGATCTGCTGTTCCCCGGCACGGTATTGGAATACTTTCATCACTTCTTCGCTGAGCTCCCGGAAATCGGCGGGAGCCGGTTCAATTTTCATCTGGTTCGCTTCCAGTTTGGAGAGATCAAGCACATCGTTGATCAATTGCAGCAGGGCGTTGCCGGAATACGAGATCGAAGCGAGGTATTCTTTGGCTTCGGCTTCAGGGATATCGCCGTCGCGGAGAAGGTCGGAGAAACCGATGACCGCATTCAACGGCGTCCGGATCTCGTGGCTGACGCTGGCGATGAAAAAGCTCTTGGCTTTGTCCGCCGCCTGGGCTTTCTGCATCGCCTTTACGAGCTGATCCCGTGACTGCTGACGTTGCAGCATGACTTCGATCAGGTGAGCCGCCGAGTTCAACAGCTCCAGATCGGATTCCGAAAAGTCCACCTGATTTTCTCCCTGATAGATCACTCCGAGGTCTCCCCACAGCTTTCCGTCGAGCTGAATTCGCGCCACATACAGCGACCGCATATTATACTGACGCGCGTGTTCCATCCAATCTCCCAGAATGGCGATCTGTTCCGGATCGTTCAAATCGGAATGGGCGACAGTCTCATTTTTCAACAGATTTTCATACCACGGCGCGGTCTCGTCCAACGGGTAGATTTTTCCTTCTTCGAACATCGGAATCTCGCCGGGAACCATATACTCCGAGTAGATTTTCTGCGTTTTTTCTTCGGGAGAAATCCGCAGAATGTAACTCCGGGTGGCTCCGAAATGCGTGTTGATCGCCTCCAGAACCGTTTGAATGGAATCGCCGACGTTTTCCTCACGGAACAATGCGTTCAGGCAGTTGTTGATCGTCTGTTCGTTCATCAGCAGCTCCGCTTTTCTCTGTTCGGAGCGGCGGGTGTTTTCCAGATTCTCCTGCAACTGTTTTTGAACCTGCTCGCGTTCCAACATCACTTCAATAAAATGAGCAGAAGATTGCAGGAACTGGAGTGCTTCCTCATCCAATGAGCGGGGGTGATGTTCATAGATCAATCCGAGGTAGCCCCAGATGTTCTTATGGGCAATCAACCGGGTCGCGTAAACGGAACGCATGTCCGCAAGGGCTATCATTTTTTGTCTGAATTTACCATATTCTTCCACCCGCGCCCGGGAAATGTCGTCAATGATAATCGTCTGTTCGTCCGCAAAGCGGTCATACCAGTTCGGCGATGCGGCGTATGGCTGGTCTTTAACCGTGGACAAAATCGCTTTCCCGTTATCGGCAACATGTTCGACCAGGGCGGACATCGTGCGCGTTTCCTCATTGAAGCGGAAAATATAGGCACGCGAGGCTCCGAGGTGGTCGCAAAGAGTCTGCAGCGTCTTTTGGAGCGCGTTCTCCAGCTTGGGCTCCCCGATCAGGGTTTCGAGACAGGCGCTCAAAGCCGTCTGGCTGGAAAGAAGCTCATTGAATTCCGTCATGTCAATGGCGGCTTTGACGATATAGGTCAGATGTCCGAGCGAATCGAATACCGGCTCGGCTGATATGATGAAATCGCGCCCCAGCAATCGTATTTCCCGCTGAACCGCCCGCCCGGTTTTCAGAGATTCTTCGATGGGCTGAACCGCTCCGTCCGGGAACGCCGGCGCCAGGAGCTCCCGGTTTTTTCCGGTGGTCAGCTCCGCCGCCGGAATGCCGAAGAGGTCGCCGACCGCGGTATTGGCGCGGATCAGCTCTCCGCGATTGTCGTGAAGCCAGATCGGAATGTGGATGTTGTCAAGCACCAACTGCCGTTCATGGTTGGCCTGCTGGATCGTGTGGCGCTGGCGTTCCGAAACCTGCGCCATCGAAATGACGTTGGCGCAACTGCGCATGATCCGCTCGTCGATATCGTTGAAGACCTGACGGATGTGCGAATAAGAGACGAAAAGCGCACCCCACAGTTGGTCGTCGACAAATACCGGCGCCACAATCAGTGAAATCGTCCGGTATTTGTCGTTCCGGGTCAGGCCGGGACAGAAGTCCGCCTGCGTGATGTCGGAGGTTTTCAGGATATGATTGGCGCGGAACTCCGAAATATTCCGGTCCCACAGCTCATAGTGTTTTTCGAGGTTGGATTCCCGGATGGAAAATGTTCCGGGTGAAAGCCATTCTTTGTAAAGGCGCGGCAGTCCGTGTTGATTGCAGCGGGCAAGCATGATCCGGTCGCAATTCATGTGCTTCATCAGAATCCCGGCCATTTCATCGAGCATCGTGTCAAAGCCATCATGCTTTGCCGTGACGGCAAGAACTTCGCTGTTGAGTTTTTCACAGGAAAGCAGTTGTTTCAGGTCGGTAATATCCGAAGACGCTCCCAGCAGAAGGCGGCGGCCGTCTATTCCGGTAAACGGTTTTTTGACCGACTGCCAATAATGCCTTTCACCTTTATGGTCGACTGCCGACTCTTCCACTTCTTCGCCGTCCGGCTGGTTGATGATCCTCCGGTCGGCGGCTCGAAGTCCCTCGGCATCCCCCGGTTGACTGAACAGTTCGACGTCGGTTTTGCCGATCACTTCCTCAGGCGTCCTGCCGACAAAGGCCGCAAAAGTCTGGTTGCAGAGAACATACCGGAAATCATCGTTGGCATCCTTGGCGAAGAAACACAGCGGGATGGAGTTGATCACTTTCTCCCACAGATTCTGCTGATCCTTGAGTTGGTCGAATACCCGGCGAATATCGGTGATATCCTGAACTACGCCGGTAAACATCACCTGCCGCGGATCGCTCCGGTCGATGGAGGAACTCAGGCGGAAGTAATGGAAGCCATCCTTATCTTTGGTGCGGTAGTCGAAGGTCGCCGAAGAAACCTCTCCTCTGGCGAGTTCCGCCCATTTCGTCCGCATCAATGGCAGGTCTTCTTCGTAAATCCAGTTTTTTATATCTTTGACGCGGTCCTTGACGACGGGAAGCAGTTTCGGCAGCAGAACCGAACCGGTTATTTTTTTGGTCGTCGGATTGAACACGAAGGTTGCCGATTTGGAAATTTTCGCTCCGGCTTCCTGTTGGGCATGAGCATAACGCAGGAGATCGCGCTGGGCGTATTCCTCGGTAACATCGCGGAATACCAGAATCGCACCGAGAATCTTATTGTCCGGCCCGAAAATCGGCGCCGCGCTGTCGGCAATGTGATATCGTGTCCCATCCTTGGCGAGCAGGTCGGTGTGGTTGGCGAGCTCGACGATTACGCCGGTCCGCAGTGTCCGCATCACCGGTGAAGGACTTGGCCGGTCGTTGTCATAATTATAGATCCGGAACACCTGATCGTGCGGTTTCCCCAGGGCTTCTTCTCTGGGAACACCGGTCATCCGTTCCGCCACCGGGTTCATCATCGTGATCTTGCCCGCCCGGTCGGTCGTGATGACGCCGTCGCCGATGCTGTTCAAGGTCAGGCGAAACCATTCGGCGCTCTCCTCCGCCTTGTGTTTGGCCTGTTCCAGCTCGGTCGCGTCAAATGCCGCCCCGATCAGAAGACAGGAGCCGTCCGCCTCCACAAACAGCCAGGTGATCATGCGCATGGGATGAATTTTTCCGGTTGCATCCGGTATCGGAACGACATTTTCAACGCCATGCTCCAGGTCCAGCATGTTTCTTTCGTCGTCGTTTCGTATAATGGTCGCGGTTTCCTTCGGATAGACATCGAAATCGGTTTTGCCGCAGATTTCCTTGTTGCTCAGACTGGTGAAGTCCTGCATTCCCTTGTTCGAGAAGACGAAACGGTAATCATCGGCGGGGTCCTTGGCAAAAATATGGATCGGCAGCGCGTTGACGACCAAATCCCACATCCGGGTCGAACGTTTCAGTTTTTCCGCATATTCCTGCGCCTCTTTGCGTGTTTCCTGCAATTCTGTATTATCATGTGAAAACCAAACCACCGCTTCTTCCCCGAAAAGCTCCCGGGGAACAGGTTTCAGAAACATCGCACGTTTGTCGCCATGCGAGTCGTATTCGAGTATTTTGTTTTCTCCGGTGGCGAAAACATCCCGCATCGCAGTGGACACCTTCTCATAGTCGAAACGAGGGATATCACTCAAATTATAAACGTCGGACAGTTCCTGCTTATCCAAATCGCGGGCGCTCAGGAACAGGATTTTTTCGTCGCGGTTAATAATTCCCACCCGGCCCGGCAGGATTCGCAGAATATCGCGCCCGCGTTTCAGGCTTTTCCGGGAAATATGCACATAGAATGCGGCTCCGCCGATCACCAGAAAAATAACGCCAAGGCTCGATAGAAAGACGTTCTGATGTTCTTTCCACACGGGAACCGGTTGATTCAGGTAAACGGCGTCTTTCGGGAGGCGGCTCCCGTCGAGATTGTTGCCGGTCATTTCATGCCAGTCGAAGAGCGGAATCATTTTCCCGTAAGTCAGCGGGATGTCTCGCGCGCTGCCTTTTTTCAATACTTCTTCCATCAAACGGGACACTTCGTGGCCATGAATTACCGGATCGGTTATCATACCGCCAAGCGCTCCATGGTTGAACATTCCGGTGCAATTCACCAGATACGGGCGTTTGCTGAATTGCGAAATATCCATGCCGAATGCGGGAAGGCTCTGATAGTCGTTGCCGCCAAGCCCGCGCCAGGGAGACAGCATCAGCAGGGCATTTTCCGGCAGATTGGCTATTTTTCGGTGAATTTCCTCTATCGCCATATCGGCATTGTTGACAAAGATAAAGTCCACCCCTTTGATCGAGGGAATGCGGGCTTTGAAATCCTGTTCAAATTCCCGGCTTTCCGGGGAGTCGTCGGAGAGCACCATGACGGTACGGGTATCGGGGTACAGTGCCAATCCGGCGCGCAGCGTGCCTTCCGCGTCGTCCTTTTGAATGACGCCGGTGATGTTCGGGTGTTTCTGTTTGATATCCGGCGAGATGTTTTCACAGCCGCCGAACACAATCGGAATTCCGGCAGGAACCTTGTCCGAATTCTCAAGCAGTAAATTCATGATCGGGGAATCAAGCGCCACGATCATGTCGAATTTGCCTTTTTGAATTACGGAAAGGTAATGGAGCAGTTTTTTCTCGGAATTCTGAGATTCGTAAACCCGCATCATATCGAAAGCCACGATGGTGATTTGCGGCGGGGGCGAAAAATTTTTGCTGTCGGCCTGAATGGTGTCCGTCAACTTTGCCGTCCAGTCATGCGCCAGGTGAAATGACGCCAGAACGAGGATCTTTTTTTCGGAGGATGGCACAGCTTTCCCGCTTGCGGCGTTCAGCAGCAGAGAAAAGGCACAGCATAACAAGAAGAGCCACTTTTTCATTCAGTTTTCCCGGTTCCTATCCATTATAAATATTTTTGATCCTGCGATAACTGTTTGCGGCAAAACAGCAAAAGTGCCCCAAAAGCATTGAAAGCCCGGGGGGGTATATCTTAAAATCTGTATTTTTGACGGCATCTGTCGCTGATGGTTATTTTTCGTCTTTATTTGACTGCCTTCGTCAAACGATTATGATGTCAATATACAACACCTCATCTTTCAATGCAAATAAGAATATGCAAAAGAAAAAGAAAAATAACCAGCATTCCTATTTTATTGGTTCCATTTTCGCAGCAAAGCGGAGAAAGTATTCCAACACGGGCTGGCGGAAAGCAATGTGGAATTTCAACAAAAAAATCCCACTGCGTGACAGTGGGAAAGACAGGTGGGATGATGTGAATGTGGCGTTTACGGATAGAATTCGGCTGCGATAACTTGCCCGATCTGGGGCTTGCGTTGCAACTGATGGGTAAAAAGAACTTCCAGCATTTTATTGATGATCTCATGACACTTCAAATCAACATATCCCCCGGCAATCGGTTCTTCGGGAGCCCGGCTCAGGGAGATGACTTCATAGTCGGCGCCGAGAATCTTTTTCTGATTTGCCATCAGTTCCGTAATGATCTGCGTGTACGCGGGACTGCTGGTGAGAAACGCCGTTTTCTCCTTGATGGCAGAAGTAATGGTGCGCAAGTGCTTCAGCTCTTTGGAAGCTCCCGGCGTGATCACGATCCGCTGAAATCCATACTCCTCAACATTATAACTCTGCAGGGTTTTCATGAATCCGATCTCGCTGAACCAGTTGAAGGCATACTTCGCTTCCCGTTCACAGCAGGTCAGCATAATCACACAACGGCATTCCTGACGCGCCAGAAAAAGCCCGACCTGATCCAGGGCAGGACGGTAATCAACATAAACCGTGTTCGGATACGGACGGAAAAATGACAACCTGACGCACGGCAGTCCGCTATTCAGCAGCATTTCCCATTTGGGCGCTTGAAATACTTCTCCGGCAATGACAAAACCGGAATAAGCCTTCAGTTCTTCTGCCTTGATGTCCTCTGGAACCCAAGTGGACTCGAAACCTTCTTCGGTGAGCTTCTCGCGAAAATGCTGAACCAGCCAGTTACGCCACTGAGCAACGAAAAGCAAATCAGAACGGGGACTGATGATGCCGATCGGTTTGTCGAAACGGGGCCGCTTCGGATTTTTCCCTGGAGCGCACACCACCGATCTACGCCCCGGTGAAACACTCAGCAAACCGATACGTCCCAGCTCGCGGATGATACTTGTCGCCGTTCTCTGGCTCACATTACTGCTGGGAGCCAGCGTCTTGGCGCTCGGAAAGAGATCTCCCGGCTTCATTTCGCCAGAGAGAATTTTCTTTTTGTATTCCTCAAATAATATCGTTCGTTTCGTTCGACGCTGTTTAGGCATATTCTATATTCAGCTCTTTTCTTTTTCCTCTTTCAATATTATATAGCATATCCCGTTACTTTGCAAATTCTTTTTTACATATTTATGCTTTCTCTGAAACAGCGTCCCTGCAACCGGATTTCTGGTAGAGGCTACTTGATGGATAATAAAAAGACGGACTGCTGTCATGAACAGGTGCGTGAACGGATTTCTTCTGTTTTCGCATTCTTGAACATATGATGGCTTTCTTTCCGGAATGTTCAAAAATCTGATGTATTGATGACGAGTCACATTGATTTGATACGACAACGCTCAGAATGGCTCAGAATCCAGACTGATTTCAGATTGCAAACCGGCTTGTGCAATGTTTTTTCATCCGGAGAAGGAGCATACATCAACTTTCGACATCATTGTATAAGACTCAAAATTTCAGATGGGATTTTTCTGTTGTAAGTTTTTGAAGTGAAAAAGATTGCGAATAAAATTGGCGGAGAGAGGGGGATTCGAACCCCCGAACGGGTTGCCCCGTTAACGGTTTTCGAGACCGCCGCCTTCGGCCACTCAGCCATCTCTCCGCAATAGAAAAAATACAAGCTATAACATGCACCTCTTTTTCAATTTTTCAAGCTCGAAAAAGAGGAAGATACACTTTTTTCACTCGTAGTCGAACGGGGCCTCGGGATCATAGATGATATGAGAACAGTTGTCACATTGGATCACCGCACCTTTTTTCGCCTCATTCATCGTCTGCGGCGTAATCTTCAACAGGCAGTTCGAGCAGGAGCCGTTGATGATCGGAACCACGGGACGGCCTTTTTTATCGCTCTCAAGAAGACGCTTGTAAATCTCAAGAACATTCAAATCGATTTGTGTCGTGAAACGTTTTTTATCAGCTTTCAGTTTCAGGACTTCTTCCTTGATCTCGGAAACCAAAGTATCGAAGTCGGCAAGTTCCGCTTTTACGGCGCGCTCTGCTGCCGAGTAGTCTTTTTCCGCGTTTAAAACAGCTTTCTTCGCACTTTCAAGTTCATCATAAAGTCCGATCTCACGTGTTTCAAGACCGGAAATCTTCTCTTTGGTCGCCTCGATATCTGCAAGCATCGCCTGATATTCCGTATTCTTTTTCACCATCGTGGACTGCGTCTGCGTTTTCTTGATTTTATCGTTCAACAGTGCAATGGACGACTGTATCTCCCTGATGGCGCGTTCGACTTTCTGCTGCTGCTCTTTCGCATTTCTGGTTACGGCGGAAGCGGCTTCCAGTTCTTCTTTCATACGCGCTTTTTCCTGGGGAATCGTACGGTATTTGATCTCAAGATCGCGCAGGCGCATGTCGAATTTCTGAAGGGTAAGGATATCAGAAGTCCATTTTTTCATCAGTCAAACTCCTTTCCGGGCGGATTTTTTCAATATTTTCTTCAATACCGGCAGAACATGCTTGTGCATACGGTAGAAACCGAGGTCATTCGGATGGCAGCCGTCCACAGTGCAGGCGTCCCGCATCTTCCTGCCGAACAAGGTTTCTCCGTCAATGAAATATACATTCCGGTCCCCGTTCTGAACCGCATTGCGGTAAGTCGTCCGCACGATCTCGCGGCGACGGTTGCAGTCAGGGTGATCGGCATAATCGCATCTGGACAGCATGATGACCGGAAGTTCCGGCTGGAGCTCACGGATGATGCGGAAAAACTTTTCATGCGTCTTTTCCAGATGTTCCGCGCTCGGCGCATTATGATCGTAATCATAAACAAAAGCCGCAAGTTTCAGTTTCCCGATTTCACGGGCAAGCGCTTCCTCGCCGCGTGCGGAACCGGAAAAACCGAGATTGACCTGCGGAGCATCCACGGCGCGGCAGAGCATCGTGGTGTAATTATTGGCGGGACGCGATGCGCATCCGCCCTGTGTAATGGACGAGCCGTAAAAGACAATCGGTTTTCCGATCTTCTGCGGGTCAGGCGGCAAGACCTTGCTGCCGGGTTTTACGCCGATCTCCAGATTCTTTACTCCGCTGTAAAGCGGAAGATAAACCGTATAACTGCGCATTTTCCCGCCGGGGACATTGTTAAAACGCTGTTCCAGAGTCTTGCTCCGGTTCTCCGGTCTCGGCTGAATCGTGGTCAGGTAAAGTTCCCTGCCGTCATCGCCGACGGTATAGAGATCGAATCCGGCACTGCCAGAACGCGGCATGTGGCTCATATCGCCGAAAGAGTTGTAGTCGGCGCGGATCGTCAGATACGGGGAGTCCGTCTTGAAACGGACCGTTCCGCCGGAAGTGTGTCTTGCAAGCGACAGCACACCTCTGTTGATCTCTTTTTCCGTGAAATTCTTCGGAATGCGGTAGAGCGGCTCCCCTTCCCTGCGCCACGCGAATCCGGTTAATTCAAACGGCTTCTTCAGCGCATCAAAATAATTCACCTGAAGCTTGCCGACCGTAGCCACGCGGAAGTTTTTGTCGATGGCGGAAATATCCTCCGCATCCAGCGAAACGGCGCCCAGCACAAGCGCCCCGGCACATGCCAAAGCATACATACGTTTCATAGTAGAAATCTCCTTCTGTTCCTCCAATATACTTTACATCTCCGCAAAAGGCAACACTGCGGAATTATTTTCGGGAAAAATCCGCCTGTTCCGCTTTCCGTTTCTCCGTGGCGTGAAAATGCAACTGGAGCGCGTTCCATGTATTGTGCCAGAACACGTAAAAAGTCAATCCCAGAGTCGCGAGCGGGTCGGCATACAGCAGAGAAAAGTAAATGGTGAGGGTCGTATTCTTCTGCCCGAGCGCCTGACTGCATTCCAGCCGGTGATCCGGTCTGCCGATCCGGCGTCCCAGCGCGAAACAGACGACGCACAGCCCGATGGAAATTCCGGCGAGCCCGGACAACGTCAGAAGCGGCTGATGAGAGGAATGCAGATATTGGGAACTCTTTGCCGCCGCCAGCAGAAGAACTCCGATCCACAGATAGAATGTCACGCCGATACAGCGCATCGCCATCCTCTTCGCGCCGCTCCATGCACAGCGCAGGATCAATGCCAGCAGAGCAGGCAGAAGCACGACTTTCGCCACGCTCGCCAGAGAATGCAGGCAGACTTCCATGGACACGGACGCCCCGCCGACCACCCCCAGCAGCAGAGGCAGAAGCAGAGCGATTGCAATATTGCTCAGACAGACCGCCACCGTAGTGAACTCGATGTCGCCATCCAGCATACCGACGATCACCGGGGCGGCGGCTGCCGTCGGCGTAATCCCAATGTAAAACGCGGTTTCGGCAAACCGCTCCATCCCCAGAAGACGGAACACGCCCCATGCGATCAGGGCGATGGCGACATTCGCCGCCAGAAGCTTGAAATGCAGCGGGCGCAGTTTACGCCACGGCGCATCCATTCTCATAAACGCAAGCAGCAGCATGGCAATGATCAGATACTGGATCAGCCATGCCGCACGCGCCGCCTCCGGCATCAGGATGCCGATGACGAAAGCAAGCGCGAGAAGCAGGTTTTTCAAATACGCCTTGAACATGGTCAGTAGATTTCGATTTCGCGTATCCAGAGGAGATTGGACCTTTCGGGGTGTCCCTTTCCAAGTTTCTGGAGGAAACGGATGCGATCCGTCTTCGGCAGTTCCGCGCCGG
>ENA-OROD01002480-OROD01002480.1-human-gut-metagenome-genome-assembly--contig:-NODE-2480-length-13259-cov-3.234626_pt1 | contig 13259 bp, 16 predicted proteins | sample MGYA00242123_ERZ509038 | MGnify/ENA primary metagenome ERZ509038 (study PRJEB26280, sample SAMEA2338719) | human gut metagenome | biome: human gut; feature: human-associated habitat; material: faeces... | reverse complement strand
CTTGTAGGTCGACTGTTCTCTTCCCTTTCTTACCAGCTGGTTAAAAGTGCGCGCAAAGGCCGCGGTTGCCGCTGCGCCCGCCGAGCATTGCGCTCAGATAGCACGCCCCGCTCATGCACATGCAGTGCGCCCCATGCACGAAGCATTCAATCTGTATGGGCGACGCAGCCTGAATTGCGCGTATCTCTTTTGCTGAAAGCTCCCGCGCAAGCACCACCTGCTTAAACCCGAGCTTATCGAGCAGCACCGCGCCTTCGGCATTATGCACGGTTGTCTGCGTGGAGGCATAAAGCGGCAGCTTAGGATACCGCGCGCGGATAAGGGACATAACGCCCATGTCCTGCACAATTACCGCGTCCGCCTGCGCTTTGGCAATATCATCAAGCTCCGCGGTCAATGCGGCGAACTCATCGTCCGTAACGAGCGTGTTCAGCGTTACAAACACCTTCACCCCGCGCTCGTGGCACTGCGCAATGGCTTCATCAAGGCTTGTTTCGGCAAAGTTTTCCGCATTGCGCCGCGCGTTGAAGCCCTTCGCCCCAAGGTACACCGCGTCCGCGCCCGTACGCAGGGCTGCCTTTAGCTGCTCCGCCCCGCCAACCGGCGCCAGTATAAGCGGCCTTTCATATGCGTTCGTGTCCATGCGCTGTGCCTCCCTTTGTCAAATCATTACACATACCTTTTTATATCCACCACCAGCTTGCCCTTTTTGCTTTGGCCCGATACGGCGGAGAATATGAACCTTCCGAACCCGCGGGCGGAGATTATGTCCCCCTCTTTTGGCGCAGCGGAAGGGCCCTTTGCAAGCGCGCCGTTCACGAATACGCGCTCCGCCGTGAAAAGCTCCGCCGCATCGCCGCGGGAAAGGCGGAACGCCTGCGCGATCAATGCATCAAGGCGAAGGCTTGATACGCGCACAATGCCATCCTCCGTGCGGAAAAGCTCACCTTCCGGCACAACCGCGCCCACGTGGCAGACAACTCTCGTCCGCCCCACGGTTTCAAGCGTATCCGCAAAGTACGGCGCAAGCGGCGCTTCAACAAATGCATAGGCATGCTTGCCGCGCACTATTATGTCGCCTATCTTTTCGCGCTCAACGCCCGTGTGCATAAGCGCGCCCAGGAAGTCGCGGTGGGTAAGGTCGGACGCGAACTTCTCGCTCCTTGGCGCGATTTCTATTATGTCTATCGGGTAGCCTTCCGTGTCGTCTCCCTCCGCGTAGCCAAAGCGCGCCATGCGCCGTTCGCACCCCTCCGCCCCGCCGTAAAGCGAGTACGGCGCGGGCAACGTGCGGGCCACGGACGCAAGGGCGGATTGCTCGTTTAGCGAAAGAAACCCGCTGTACAGCAAGCAGCCGCGCCCGTCCGCGCGGCGGGAAAGCTCCGCAAAGCGTTTTTTCAATAATTCCGTATCGTTATTCATGAATGCGTTATTGCTGCTCCCGCTCGAACTCCACCTTATATGCCCCAACCACCTGCTTACATGGTATTGCGGCGGCGTTGGTCACGGAGAACATCTGCCGCGGGTAAAGCACCTGCGGCTCGGTCGGAAAAACGGGTACTGATTTGCCCGTGCTTTGGCCGCTTGTGCCGGTCTTTGTTAGCCAGGTAAAGCTGCAATCACAAAATTCCTTGGGAGAGTCTATCCTTTCCGCAGGGCGCAGCACATAATCAAGCGCGCGCGGATAATAGCAGCCGGCGCTGTCCTTTTCCGCAGGGCAGCCGCCATGTATGCCGACCCCCGTGAAGCTTATGCGCAGCATGTCCGTTTCAAACGCAACGGTTTCGCCCTCCCGTGTGAAGCTCCCATCCACCCATGCGCCTATGTTTATCCAGCCGCGTGTGCCGTCCTGCGCCTCCACGGCGGTGTTGAACTCAACGTATGGCGTGCCGCCGCGTATTTCCGCGTTTATCCTGAGCACGGGCCTGAGCGATTTGAACCCGTGCGGCACCAGCGCGCGGAGCCTATCCTGCTCCACCTCGTATGCCATAACGAATTGCTCTATATGCATAGCATCCTCCGCAGATTTTCTTTCCTTTATTATATTGCCCGCGCCGCGTCCGCACAACAGGGAATATTGTTTAGGTACCTTGACAAATTCCGTCAAAGGGTGCAAAATGTCAAGGTACCTAACAATTATGCAAAGGAGCGCACTTATGTATTCATATAATGAAAAGGACACCGTGGGCAAGCTTGTTTCCAACTTTTGGAAAATAAGCCGCGTGCTCAGGGATACCTACGACGGGCGCGGCAGCCAGCGGCGCGTGCTCACGGTGCTGCTGAAAAGCGACGATGTAATAACCCAGTCCGCCCTTACGGAACGGCTGGACATTCAGCCCGGCTCCGCAAGCGAGGTGCTTGCAAAGCTTGAAGCCGCGGGGCTTATACAGCGCACCGCCAACGATAAGGACCGCCGCACCATAAACATATCGCTTACTGAAAATGGCCGCGTCGCCGCGGAGGAAGCCTATGCCAAGCGGGACAAGGTGCGCCATGAGCTGATGAGCAACCTTAACGAAACCGAGCAGGAGCAGCTTTTGAAGCTGCTTGAAAAGCTTACGGCGGACTATTCCGCCCGCTATCCCAAGAAAAGCAGGGCGAACGCATAACATGAAGCTGATATTCGAATACATAAAACGCCATTGGGTCTCATTTTTGCTCTCCACAATGTTTTTAACGCTGGAAGCGGCGGCGGATCTTTTGCAGCCCACGTTCATGTCCTATATTGTGGATAGGGGCATAAAGAACGCGGACGTTGACCAAATTCTGCATTACGGGCTTATAATGCTCTGCATTGCCGCCGTGGGCGCGGTGGGCGCGCTTATGCGCAACTATTTTTCCGTGCGCACCAGCCAAACCGTTGCGCTTGAGCTAAGGCGCGATATGTACCGAAGCGTGCAGCGGCTCTCCCTTGAAAATATAGACGTTTTGCAGCCAGCGGGCATAATAACCCGCATAACCAACGACGTTACGCAGATTCAGGAATTTATAAACAGCATGATGCGCATGATGGTCAAGGCGCCCATAACCTGCATAGGCGCGGTGGCGCTGATAATAATGCAAACGCCGCGGCAGGCGCCCGTGCTGATAGTCATAATTATAATCGTGGGTTTTCTTATACTGGGCAACGTGAAAATCGGCTATCCGCGCTTCGGCAGGGTGCAGAAAAAGCTGGATGTGCTCAACGCCGCCGCGCGGGAGTTCCTTTCATCCGTAAGGGTGGTAAAGGCGTTCAATGCCGAAGAAGCGGAGGAAAAGAAGTTCAACGCCGCAAGCGGGGAGCTTGCCGCCGCCAACACAAGCGCCCTGCACGCAAACGCGCTTTTTAATCCGCTTATCAATTTGGCGGTGAACATGGGCATAGTTGTGCTTTTGTATATTTCCCGCAGCCAGAACGCCGGCGAGATCGGCAAGCTTATGGCATCGGTAAATTATATGACGCAGGTGCTTTTCGCCCTTACAAGAATTGCCAACGTTATAAACGTTGCCGTGCGCGCAATGGCGTCCTCCGCCCGCATACAGGAGGTTTTTGACGAAAAGCCCGCCCAGCCGCGCGCGGAAAGCCCGCTTTCGCCCGAAATACGCGGCAACATAAAATTCGATAACGTTTCCTTTGCCTATGCCATAAGCGCAAAGGATTCACTAAGCGGCATAAGCCTGACCGTGCGCGCGGGCGAAACGCTCGGCATAATCGGCCCCACGGGCGCGGGCAAAACAACGCTTATAAACCTTATCCCCCGCTTTTACGATGCTACGGAGGGCGCGGTATATATAGACGACTGCAATGTGAACAGCATGGACGAGCATACGCTGCGCGCGGCAGTCGCCGTTGTGCCGCAGAAGGCACTGCTTTTCAGCGGCACCATACGCGATAATCTCCTTTGGGGCAAAAGCGACGCAACACAAGCCGAGCTTGACTCCGCCTGCCGCACGGCCTGCGCGGATGAGTTCATAAAAAATACGCCAAACGGCTATGATTCAATATTGGGTCAGGGCGGCGTGAACCTTTCCGGCGGGCAGAAGCAGCGGCTTTCCCTTGCAAGGGCGCTTATACGCACGCCCAAGATACTGATACTGGACGACTGCACAAGCGCGCTTGACGCCGATACGGAAGCGCGCGTGCTAAGCGGCATACGCGAAACCGCGCGGGGCATGAGCGTGCTTTTGATAAGCCAGCGGATTTCAACCGTTATGAAGGCGGACAGGATACTTTGCCTTGAAAACGGGCTTATGCGCGGCCTTGGCACGCACGATGAGCTGATGCGCATTTGCCCGATTTACCGCGAAATATACGCTTCTCAGATAGGGGGTGAAGCCTATGGCAACTAACGGAGCAACACCGCCGCCGTCCAACCTGAGCGGCATCGCCCGCCCAAGCAAGGGCCTTGTGGTAGTAAAGCCCAAGGATATGCGCGGCACGCTTATGCGCCTTTGGCAGCTTGTGCGCAAAAAAAGCCGCGGCATAGGGCTTATATTGGTGCTGTCCGCACTCAGCAGCATTGCGGCGGTTATATCCCCGCTCATAACCGGCCGCGCCGTAACGGAGATAAGCCAAGGCAGCGCGGTTACGGGCGCGCTTATCGCGCTCATAGCCATGTATGTTTTCGATTGGCTTATGAAGTTCCTTGAAAAATACATAATGGCTTCCGTTTCCCCGCGCATAATAGATCACCTAAGGCGGACATTGTTCGATAAAATACGCGAACTGCCGCTCAGCTTTTTCGATATGCATCAGCATGGCGAGCTGATGAGCCGCCTTACAAACGACGTGGACAACATAAGCACCACCATATCCAATTCGCTTACGCAGCTGCTTATGCATTGCTTCACGGTGATAGGCGTTTTTATAATGATGATGCTCACAAGCCCGCTGCTTACGCTTATCGCCTTTGCGGGCGTTGGGCTGATAACGCTGCTTACAAAGGTGGTAACCAAGCGCACAAAAAAGCTTTTTAAGGAACGGCAGCGCGATCTTGGCATACTTAACGGGCAGATAGAGGAAAGCATATCCGGCCTGAGCGTTGTTAAGGCATTCTGCCGCGAGGAACAGGCACAGGCCGATTTTGACCGGAAGAACGAAAAGCTCTGCGCCGTATCCATAAAGGCGCTGGTGTATTCCGGCTGCCTTATGCCCATTACAAACGTTATAAACAACCTTTGCTATCTTTCCGTTTCCGTTTTCAGCGCGCTCATGTACCTTCGCGGCAGCATAACGGATATAGGCATGATAACAAGCTTTCTTCTGTATGTGCGCCAGTTTACGCGCCCGTTTATGGAGGTTGCAAACATATATAACAGCTTCCAAACCGCCGTTGCCGGCGCGGAGCGCATGTTTGAAATGCTGGATGAACAAAGCGAGCCAAAGGATGCAGATGATGCGCTGCCCCTTGAGCACGTAGAGGGCGAAATAGAGTTCGACAACGTGTGCTTTGCCTACGGCGCCGGCAAGCAGGTGCTAAGCGGCATCTCCCTCAAAATTCCCGCGGGCACGCGCGTTGCGATAGTCGGCCCCACGGGTTCCGGCAAAACCACGATAATAAGCCTGCTCACCCGCTTTTATGACGTTACCTCCGGCAGAATACTCCTTGACGGGCACGACATACGGGATTACAGGCTGCATGATTTACGGCGCGCGTTCGGCGTTGTGCTTCAGGATACGGCGCTGTTCGCCCAATCGGTAAAGGACAACATAGCCTACGGCCATGCGGACGCATCGACGGACGACGTTCGCGCGGCGGCAGAAATCTGCGGCGCGGATGCGTTCATAGAGCGCCTGCCGAACGGCTACGATACCGTGCTTGAGCAGGGCGGCGCGGAGCTTTCGCAGGGTGAAAGGCAGCTTATGACGATAGCGCGCGCGGTGCTTACAAACGCGCCCATATTGATACTGGACGAGGCCACAAGCTCGGTCGATACCGTAACGGAGCAAAAGATACGCCGCGCAATGCTGAAGCTTTGCAGCGGCAGAACGTCCTTCATAATAGCGCACAGGCTTTCCACCGTGCGCAATTCGGACGCGATAATGGTGCTGGAGCACGGCGAAATAATAGAGCGCGGCAACCATGACGAGCTGATAAAGCAGCAGGGCAAGTATTACCAGCTTTATATGGGCATGTTTGAACTGAGCTGATAAAAAACAAAGCGGCACGGCCAAATGACCGGCTATGCCGCTTTTTTATTGTATCGGGGGCTTTCTATTCGCCCATTACCTTATCGGCAAAGGAATTGTCTACCAAACTGCCGAACTCCACCCTTGCGCTCAGCTCGCCCGCGGCCTCGATTATGTCCTGAAGGCGGGTGAACGCATCCTCGCTCATGGCGGGGGAATACATCCAGCTGTCCGTCGCGCGGTAGCTGTTCGCCACGGCGGAGAGCGTTTCTATCGAAGAATCGGGGAAGAACGGCTGCATGGCGCGGGCCACTTCCTCGTCCGATGCGGTCTTTACCCACTGCTGCGCCCTGTATATAGCCCGCACGAAGCTCAGCGCAAATTCCGGCTCCTCGGCAATGGTCTTGCTGCTCATCATAATGGTTGTATACGGCACCTCGCCGCTTTCAAGCCCCACGTTGGCCACTATATGCCCCCTGCCGGACGAAGCGAACTCGCTCGCCGTGGGCTCAAACAGAGTAACGTAGTCTCCCGTGCCGCCCTCGAACGCGCCGCCCATCAGCGGGAACTGTATGTTGTCTATAACCTCCACATCCTCGCCCGGCATAAGACCATGGGACTTGAGAACGTAACACAGTGTCATGTAAGGCATGCCACCTGGCCTGCCGCCTATCACACTGCGGCCGCGAAGGGATTCCCAGTCGAAGTCCGGTTCGGCTTCGCGGCCTACGAGGAAGGAGCCGTCGCGCTTGGTTATTTGCGCCACTATCATGGGATGATTCTCAAGGCCCTGATTGGCGACGTATATGCCCGTTTCGGGGCCCATAAGGGCGACCTCGGCATCGCCGGATATGAGGGCGGTCATGCTCTTGTCGCTGCCGCCGCTCGTCACTATTTCCACGTCCAAGCCTTCTTTTTCAAAATAGCCGAGCGACACCGCGCAGTACAGCGGCGCATAGAACACGCTGCGCGTGACCTCGTTGAGCGTAACGTGGCGCAGTTCGCTGCCGCCGCCGCAGCCGCACATGAGCGCGCACAGCAGCATAGCTGCCGCAAGTATCATCGCTGCCTTTTTTGCAATTACCATTATTCTTTTTACCTCCGCATCTATTGGCTGATTCCATATTATGCAGAGGGGAGGGGAAGGGTGAAAGGGGGATACAAATTAAGAAATCAAAAATTCGATTTGTGCAACTTTGCAAAAATCGGTACATGTATATGTACTGAAACCGCTTTTTACCAATTTTGGTAGTTGACAGCCACTCTGCCTCCTGCTACAATGCAACCACCGAACAAAAGTTCGATAAAGTGGAGGAGGGAACAAACTGTGAAACAAGAATACATTCAGGCCATAACCGAGTTGATAGCTAAATGCCAGGACATAGGGTTGCTTGACCTAATACTTACTTTACTCCGAAAAAGTATCGAGCAGCCCTAAAAGCTGTTCAACCTTTTGCAACTTGGTGCCATTGAGTTCTTTTAGTTTACTGACCACGCGAAGGAAGTCAGGGTCGGCCCGCAACCTGATAATGATATCGGCAATCGCGTCGTTATTCTTTCGCATTTCGTCCTTATCCTCTATAAGGTCGCTTTTCAAGCAGCCGAAATAATTGGCGAGCATTTCTATTTTGTCCATGCGGGGGAATTTTTTACCGTTTATCCAATCCGATACGGTTGGCGCGGATACGCCAAGGTATTCAGCTATTTCTTTTTGCGTTTTGCCTTTGGCTTCAATATAACGGGCTAAGTTTCTGCCGAATATATCTTTGCTGCACTCCATTTTAGCTTCCTCCATTTTATGATATATACATTATATAGGATATTAGCCAAAAACACAATAGATAATGCATAAAATTACCTAAAAGCTATTGACAAAGCGTTGGACGTATAGTAATATAACGCTAAACTTAGCTAAAAGCTAACAATGAAAGGAGCGACAGAATGAAGCTTACATTAAAGGCATTGCGGGTGAATGCCGGGCTGAATCAGGCGGAAGCGGCGCAACAGCTGGGAATATATATAGCCACGCTGCGCAATTGTGAAGGCGGCAAAACATCGCCGGGGGCATCGATGGTTGACAAATTCTGCAAGGTATATAATTGCAGTTTTGACGACATAAATTTTTCGCCACGCAATTAGCTTTAAGCTAATACATTGAGCAAAGGGATCAACCGAATATGAAAGTGCTGAAAATCTTTACTGACTTTGAAGAAGACATAGCGGAGTTGAGTGATGCGGAGGCTGGGCGATTGATGCGGGCAATGCTGAGATATGCACGAACCGGAGAGGAGCCGATCCTGAGCGGGAGCGAGAGGGTGCTGTGGAAGACATCAAAGCGAAATATTGACAAGCAGCAGGAAGCATATATGCGAATTTGCGAGCAGAACAGGAAGAACGTTACGAAGCGTTACGAACCGCTACGAACCGTAGCGAATCGTAACGAATCGTATCAAGACAAAGACAAAGACAAAGATAATACCCCCCCTATCTCCTTACGGAGATATGCCCCCCTTGGGGGCCGTAACACCACCGGCGCGCACTTATGGCGAATTTGCCAACGTTGTGCTGACGGATGAGGAGCTGACGAAGCTGAAGGAACGCTTCAGCGCGGACTGGAGCAGGCGCATTGAGCGGCTGTCCCAGTATCTCAAAGCCAACCCGAAGAAGCGGTATGACAGCCACTATGCAACCATGCTCATGTGGGCCGAGGCCGATGCAAAGAAGGCCGCAGAGCGGGCGGAGGAGAGCCGCGGTGCAGCGGCGTCAAAGCCAAACAGGCAGCGCGATTTCGGCTACGGCCGAACGTATAGCGAAAGCGACCTGAACGCCGTTGGTACGGAACTGCTGGAAGATGGCTAAATTGCCCATACAGCGGTGATTTTGACCGAAAAACAAAAATAAACATAACTGTGCATCTTGCGCGGGAAAGGAGAACGAAAAATGGAACTGACGAGAGAGCAAAGGCAATACATCGTGGAGGTACTGGCGGACATTTGGGGCCGCGAACACGGCGTTAAGCTGAAGGCAACCCTTCCGCCCGACCCTGAGGACACCGAAGCCGGAGGCGAAACGGCGGGGCAGGCACAGGCGAAGTAACAGGCGGCTGCGCCCCGCGGGGCGTGCCGCAAAGGCGGACAAGCACAAAGGAGGAACGGTACGCAATGAGAAAGCACAGCAGCATTCGTAAACCGCTGATACGCACCATAACGCGGGTAAAGACCGCAAACCGCGAGGAATGGAGAAAGCTGCGCAGCGGCTACATAGGCGGCTCAGACGCGGCGGCGGTGGTCGGGCTTAACCCATATGCATCGGCGTATTCCCTTTGGGCGGAAAAGACGGGCAGGACCGCCGGCTTTGCTGGCAACCTTGCAACGGAGGCAGGCACACGAACTGGGGCGTGCTTGAATGGAATGAGCCTGATACGGAGACCGAAGCGGCATTTGCGGGAGTTGATTTCGACGGCAAAGCGCGCACGGTAAGCGTGACTGTTGATTTAAGCGGCAGCGAGCCGCAGCTTTCGTTCACATATGCGCCTGTCGAAGACCCTACGGAACGGGATGACCCGTATGCAATAATAGATATTCTTACGGGGGAGGGATAAAGCATGGCTATAAGAACAATAGACGCAGCCCGCGCTTGGCGGGCAAACGAAAACAGGCGGGAGGCGGACTACATAGCCGCACAGGCACAGGCGGCTAAGGCTGCGCCCATCGCAACGGCGGGTATGTTTGTAGACGGGTTTGCACCATGGGAGGTGGGGAAGGCATACAAGCAGTATGACCTTGCTGTACGACCCCGCGGACATTCAGGCACACTTTGAGGGACAAGAACAATAATATGTAATAAGCCGGTCAAAGCAGGCCGGCCTTTATTGGATCGGAGGAAACGAAAAAATGGCAAAAGTGCCTGTAAATACATTTTTGAATTACTGTAAGGATGCCGCCGACATTGGCGGCCAAATCGAAACCGTGCGCGCGGGCATAGTTGGCGGAAAGAATCGCCACGGCTATGTTTACGGCGGGCAGGGCGAAACGTATTCGCAAGCCCTTGCGGAGAAATGGACCGAGGAGAGGCGGTCCGTGCCCAAAACAAGGGACCGCAGCACATACTTCATTGCGGACTGCGCCCGCTGGTACGGCAGAAAGGTTGAAGATTGCAGCGGGCTTATTGTGAACGCCATACGCACCGTTATACCCAAGTTTGGCGACAGAACCGCCAACAGATTCATCAAAACAAGCTGTTCGGAAACCGGCGGCATGGCTACCATGCCGGAAATGGCCGGTATTGTGCTTTGGAAAAGCGGACATATCGGCGTATATGTTGGCGATGGCTGGGTAATAGAGGCGCGCGGGACGGAATACGGCGTTGTGAAGTCCAAGTTATCCACACAGCCGTGGAAAAAGTGGGGATATCTAAAGGATGTTGACTACGGCGCGGATAAGAGCGAATGGAGCGTATCCCGCGTGCTAAAGCGAATGGAACCAATGCTGCGCGGGGATGACGTGAAGGAACTGCAAAGGCGCATAGGCGTCACGGCGGACGGAGCATTCGGCGCTGCAACGGAAGCGGCCGTAAAAGCCTACCAGAAGCGGCAGGGACTTATGCCGGACGGCAAGGCGGGTAGGGACACCATAACAGCTCTCGGCGGCGTTTGGAGGGGCTGAAAATGGAAATGGAGTGGTGGAACTGGGTAACGCTTACACTTACGGGCACTATTCTTGTTGCGAACGCCGTGAAGGCCGTAAAGGACATATTTTCACCGGTAAAGGACATGAGAACGGATATTGCGGAAGTGAAAACACAAGAGAAAGCACACGAAAAGGAAGCCAAAGAACACTTTGAGGAGATTGATGAAATACTCCAAAAACAGGAGGAGACGAGCCAAATTATGCTGAAGGCGCTGTTCCACCTGGTCAATCATTCAATCGATGGAAACGGGGTAGAAGGGCTAAAGAAAGTCCGCAACGAACTATCCAACAGCATAATAGAGCGGTGACGCCCATGAAAACATCAACCAAGGTGGTTATTGCCGCCATAGTATGCAACATACTGTACACCGCTGCGGCATTCGTGCTGCAATTCGTTACCCAGCTTGAAATTTCCCCAACGCTCACGACCTGCTGGTTCGCCTTCTGGGGCGTTGAGGTGGGCGCGCTTGCGGGAATCAAGATATGCAAAACAAGATACACAAAAGAAAGCGAGGAAACGGACTATGATTGACTTAACGCCCATTATCAATGCGGCAATTCTGCTGGTAGCAGCGCTTGTGACCACGTTTCTTGTCCCGTGGATAAAGGCTAACACGGACGAGAAGCAGCGCGATGAGCTTCTCCTGTGGGCCCGCGTTGCGGTGAACGCCGCAGAGCAGCTCTACCAGGGCTCCGGCCGCGGCGAGGAGAAGAAGGCCTATGTGCTTGCCTTCCTTGAAAAGAAGGGCTACACCGCAAACCAGGACGAGATAGAAGCCGTGATAGAATCACTCGTGCTGGGATTGAAGGGGTAGGGGAAAGATAATAAGACCCGCTCCGGTATGTGCCGGGGCGGGGAGGGGGAATGTGAAGGGGGGTGGTTAAATCAATCAAACCAATTCCCCTCAACCGCTTGAATGCGGAATGATGTTGCGCTATAATTCTGTATACAAAACGAAATAAGGCAGACAATGCCATATATAAGCTTTTTAAGCCAAAAAGGAGGACAGAATGAAAAGGCTTGAACTGGGCGTGGGCGGAATGAGCTGCGCGGCATGCTCCGCGCGGGTGGAGCGCGCGCTGAAGGGCGTTGGCGGCGTGGAAAGTGCAAGCGTTAATCTGGCCGCGGAACGCGCAAACATAGTGTATGACGAAAATGTTACGGACGAGGCGGCGCTGAAGAAGGCCGTTAAGGACGCGGGGTATAATCCATTCGACCTGACGGAGAAGGCCAAGGCCGAGATGGCCGCAAAAAAGGCCAACGAAAAGCGGGACATGAAGCGGCGGCTTATATTCGCGGCGGTGTTCGGTATTCCGCTTTTCTATATTGCCATGGCGCCTATGATAAAGGGGCTTGAGCATGCGCTGCCCCGCTTTATAGACCCGGAATATAATACGCTTAACTATGCGCTGGCGGAGCTGATATTGGTAATACCCATACTTATCGCGGGCAGGCGGTTTTACAGGAGCGGGTTCAAGGCGCTGTGGCTCAAAAGCCCCAACATGGATTCGCTCATAGCCGTAAGCACGCTTGCCGCAACGCTTTACAGCATATACGGTGTTATAAAAATCGCCGATGGGGATATGCACGCCATGCACTCGCTGTATTTTGAATCGGCAGGCATGATAATAGTGCTGATACAGTTCGGCAAATATCTGGAAACGCTGTCCAAGGGCCGCACGGGGGACGCTATCAAAAAGCTGATGAGCCTTGCGCCGGACACGGCCCGCGTTATGCGCAACGGCGCGGAGGTTGAACTGAGCGCCAAGGACGTTATGATGGGGGACACGGTGGTGCTTAAGCCCGGCGAGCGGGTGAGCGTGGACGGCACCATTGTATCCGGCCGCACAAGCGTGAACGAGGCCATGCTTACCGGCGAAAGCATGCCCGTTGATAAGGAAATTGGCGATAAGGTATACGCCGGCACCATAAACGGCGAGGGCGCGGTGCTTTTCACGGCAACGGGCGTGGGCGCGGATACGGCGCTTGGGCGCATAGTGCATATGGTTGAAGAAGCGCAGGGGTCAAAGGCTCCCATAGCGCGCATGGCGGACGCCGTTGCGGCGTACTTTGTTCCGGCGGTAGGCGGCGTGGCAATATTGGCATTCATACTGTGGCTCGTGTTCGCCCGTGACTTTGCGCTGGCGGTAAGGGTATTCATATCGGTGCTTGTAATCGCCTGCCCGTGCGCGCTGGGCCTTGCAACGCCAACGGCGATAATGGTTGCTGCCGGGCGCGGAGCGGAGCTTGGCATATTGGTAAAAAGCGGCGAAGCGCTTGAAACGGCGGGCAAGGTGAACGCAGTTATGCTGGACAAAACCGGAACCGTCACTACCGGTTCGCCCGTGGTTACGGACATAATAACCGCGCCCGGTGCGGATGAAACAGCCGCGCTTACCCTTGCGGCGGCGGCTGAAAAGATACGCCGTCAAAAAGCCCGCAATGACGCCGCCGTAGATGG
>ENA-OROD01002478-OROD01002478.1-human-gut-metagenome-genome-assembly--contig:-NODE-2478-length-13262-cov-10.483607_pt1 | contig 13262 bp, 14 predicted proteins | sample MGYA00242123_ERZ509038 | MGnify/ENA primary metagenome ERZ509038 (study PRJEB26280, sample SAMEA2338719) | human gut metagenome | biome: human gut; feature: human-associated habitat; material: faeces... | reverse complement strand
ATTTTTGGCTGGATATTGCGCAAGCAATAGGCAGACAAATCGTGCAGCTTTGCGTCAGCAAGGGGTGCGAGAAAGCAAAACAACAATTAGTCTCATCCCCATATTGACCTTGCGGCTTTATACGGATATGATAGTGTCACGGCGTAGGTACAACACCTTATATAAGGAGGACGAATATGACCGAATCAAAAAAGCCGCTTGTTGCCGATGTTCTCGATTATGAGCATGACATCGCGCCTTATAAATTCATAAAAATATTCTCCGGAGTTGGCAGCGGTAAAACCCAGTTTGCCTGTAAGTTGATTCTTGGCGATAAAGAACGCAGGATTCCGCGTCAAACCGTTCTCCTCATAACGTCCCGCCGCTCTACCGTAGAAGAGACTCTCGGTCAGATGGGGAATCATGCAGCCGGTCGTGCAAGAGCATACGGGAATATCTCAGAAGATGAATACGCAGACAGCTTGGGCAGCAACGCTGATAATATCAGAATAATAAAGGATGATGACGAGTTCTTTCCATCCGATGTCACTGTTTTTAACAAGAGCGTCGTCTGCACAAATGCGCACATCGAACAGTATTTCAGAAAGCAGCATATCCCCGCCATTTCCTCGACGCATTTATGGGAGCTGTTCGACACGATAATAGTCGACGAGGTACACTCGCTTATTACCGATGCGACATATCAATCTGCTCCGTTCTACGTGCTCGAACTTATAAACGAGTTTCTGCGCCGCTGCACCAATCACGATATTCAAAACGAAGACCGGAAACATCTTATACTTATGACAGGTACTCCCGCTCCGCTTGACGCACTGGATTCTGAAATATTGCCGTTTGATGCCGCACGTTCAGCCGAATATGTTCTCTTTGACAAATGCGAAAATGTCCTTCCTCAGAATGTAGCCGTTGTTAGCCGCAAAGCCGCTCTCGGCATCCTGCAAAAGCTGCTCAAGGCCGGGGAGAAAGCCGTCTATTTCTCGAATAGCGTCGCCACTAAGCATAGCGTTTATGAAAATTGGCATGTAGACAGGTCTGTGAAAGTCGGAGTATCTTTTTCATCCGATGATGGGAAGAAAATTATTGGCAAGGAAGCCGCAGATGAAATGGAACAGCTGAACCGGTATATTGCCAGCAATAGACGCCTGCCTGATGACATTCAGCTTTTTGTCTCCACCTCTCGCAACAAGGAGGGCATAAACATTGAAAATAAGGATATCCGATTCATGTTCGTCGAATCTCATTTCTCTGCCGATATAATTCAAATGGCCGGGCGTATTCGTGCAGGAGTGGAACAGCTTTATATAATCTGCGACGCTAAACAGCTGTGTACCGGAGTTGACGCGACTGCCGTCGACTTTACGACAAACGGCATTGTCCCAGTACATGCGGCGTCCAACGATAAGAGCCAAGGATACGCAAACGAGCATTATCTGCAAGTATGCGCAGAACGCAAGGTCGAAGAAATTCCGTTTAACAGTGCTTCCAAGCTTACCACATACGGCATTGTCGACAGCTATATAGACTATGTCCACAAGACATTCCCATACGTGCGATATAGTTATATTCAAAACGAATTTGCCTTTTATGAGCAGCGCAGGAAAGCCGAAACGTACACGTTAGGCGAATGCGATAAATTCTCGGACGCCCTTACTAAAAGTCAAAGCGCATTGCGAGAGCTGATACAGCGCTGGTTTCCGGGACTCAACGTTCAGAACAGAATGACAGATAATGATCGCTGCAAAGAATTAATCGAGAACGAGTTCTTCCCGCAGCGCAAAAATAATTGGGTCAGCATAACCCCCGCGCAGCATGAGGAACTGAAGCAAAAACTCGGTGAGATTCTCGGCAAACCTGTCGGATACCTGAATACGGTTTTGAGTCCCCTCGGATATAGATGCAGTAAACAGGACAGCAAAGGATATTATAAGCTGTATCGCGGCAAGACTGAGCCATCCCGCAACCCAAGCCGAAAACTAAAAAAGCGGCAGTGATACGCTGGCAAAATGCAGACATTTCTGCTCAAATCCATCTTATAAAGGGAACATTCCTTTCGGGAGAAAATTTGTGGAAAACAGTAGGCTTTCCCTGCTGAAATTGAGGTTACTTATTCTTGTAAGCCAGATACTTTTCGGGGGACTTACCTTTCTATGACGCGATTGTTCTTCACTCTGCCCGTTCCCATACGGTCACGTGCTTCGCTCATCACCATCACGCCTCTTGCGAGGAAAGGTATCCCCCGTTCCTCTTACCAAACTCGCAAAAATATTTTCACAGATTTGATATGACTCCGGTTTTCTTCGCTGATTTGAGAATTTCGTTATCTTCTATTCCCTCAAGATAGCGTTGGGTAATGCTTACGTTTTCGTGCCCTAAAATTCTGCTCAAGCTGTATAGATTAAGTCCATTTTTCAACTGCTGGTGCGCAAATGTATGTCTCAATGTATGCGGCGAAACCCGAATTTGGGGATTAACTCCTATGTCCTTGGCGGCTGTTTTCAGCAGTCTGCATACACTTTCCTCTGTAAGCTTCTTTCCGTTTTTGCTTAGGAACAGATAGTCCTGAGCGTCCCTTGCCGCGAAGTAGTTCTTCTTGACCGCATTGTATTTCATAAGCCACTTTGAGACAGCCGCAGTTTTAGGCACGACACGCTCCTTATTTCCCTTTCCCCGAATCAAAAAATAGTCCGGATATATGTGCTCATCGCGCAGATTCATAAGCTCCGCGACTCTGATTCCTGTATCGAACAAAATCATAATGATAAGCCTGTTCCGCACGCTGAGATAGTCTCCGCCCCTATAATACGTAATCATCTTCTTTATCTCCTCGCTTGAAAATGTACGGATTAAGACCTTCGGCTGCTTGACGTTTTTCACTCTCTGCGTAATAAGTTCCTTTGTATATCCTTCTCGGTGAGCATACCCGCACAAAACCTTGACGGCCTTAAGCATATCATTGATGTAGGATGGTTTGCAGCCCCTTCGCCGCAGCATGGCAATATATTCTTTTATATGAACCGCGGTCAAAGCCTCAAGCTCATCGACATTAAAGTTTCCGATGAGGAAGCTCCGGAACTGGACAAGTTGCTTTTCATAATTATGGACTGTCAGCGGGGACAATTCCCTGACTTCGCAGTCAAACAAAAACTCTTTAACCAAATCCGAAACAAGCATTAAAAAACCTCCTTCTACCACCGTGCAGATAGTAGAAAGAGGTTTTTATCATTTCAGAAATTCGGTATAGTTTCCGTACCAGACAACATTTTTCGTATCAGCAGACCATTTTTGCAAATTATCTACCAGAGCAAAAAAGTTATGAGATATCAGCAAACTGGCGAAAATCCTGCGAGTTCAGCAGCAAATTATGCCTTGCGGACCTTGTCCATGTGACGGGTCAGGTCGAGCATCTTGTTGGAGAAGCCCCACTCGTTGTCGTACCAAGCCATGAGCTTGACAAAGTTGTCGTTCAGGGCGAGGCCGGCCTTTGCGTCGAAGATGGAGGTGTGAGCATCGGTCCTGAAGTCGGAGGAAACAACTTCCTCGTCAACGTACTCCAGAACGCCCTTCATGGAGCCTTCGGAAGCAGCCTTCATTGCCGCGCAGATTTCATCGTAGGAAGCGGCCTTCTCGAGGCGGACAGTCAGGTCAACGATGGAGACGTCGCCGGAGGGGATACGCATGGAGGTGCCGGTCAGCTTGCCCTTCAGCTCGGGGATGACCTTGCCGACTGCCTTTGCAGCGCCGGTGGAGGTGGGGATGATGTTGTTGTAGATGGAGCGGCCGAGTCTCCAGTTCTTCTTGGAGAAGCCGTCAACGACGGACTGGGTGGCGGTGGAGGCGTGAACGGTGGTCATCAGGCCTTCGACGATGCCGAAGTTGTCGTTGAGAACCTTTGCCATGGGAGCCAGGCAGTTGGTGGTGCAGGAAGCGTTGGAAACGAACTGCATGTCAGGGGTGTACTTCTCGAGGTTGACGCCGCAGACGAACATCGGGGTGTCATCCTTTGCAGGGCCGGACATAACGACGACCTTTGCGCCGGCGTCGATATGGGGCTGTGCGGCTTCCTTGGTGAGGAAGCGGCCGGTGCACTCCAGAACGTACTCTACGCCAAGCTCGCCCCAAGGAATGAGAGCGGGATCACGGTACTTGTTATCGGAAAGGACTTTGACCTTCTTGCCGTCAACGACGAGAACGCTCTCTTCGTCGCAGGCCTCGACGGTACCGTCGAAACGGCCGTGGACGGTGTCGTACTTCACGGAATAGGCCAGCTGGCTTGCGGGATGACCGGGAGCGTTGATTGCAACGACCTCGATGTCGTCAGACTTGATAGCTGCTCTGAAAGCCAGAGAGCCGATGCGGCCGAAACCATTGATGCCAACTTTGATCATATTAGTATCCTCCATAATAAATAATAAACGAAAGTCTCATTTCAGCACGAGGATAAGCTCCCCTGCTGACCGTCTAAATTGTAACATAAAATATCAACAAAAATCAATATTTCCGCCTATCTATTTTTGCCAAAAAAGTGCTGAAAATTTAGCCTTTTTCCGCCTTTTTTCAAGCTTGATATTGTATATTTTGTCGAGATTTGTTAGAATGGAGCAAACGAGCCGGACGCGTACCGGCAATTATTCGGAAATAAAACGCCGCATGACGGCAGAACGGAGCTTGCAGCATATGGATCAGATCGCAGAACAGTTCCTCGCGCTAACCAATGAAGCCGCGCTATACGTAAGGCGCGCAAAAATCGTATCGGCCAGCACGGAAGCCAAGCGCATTTTCGGCAGCGCCTGCGTCGGGCAGAATCTCCGCTCCGTCATCGGCAGCGAAGCCTCCGGCTCGCAGGCGGCGAGCTACATCTCGGAGGTGAGCATCGGCGGCGCGCGGTACGCCATTCGGGTCGCCCCGATGGGCGAAGGGCAGATAGTATTCATCACGCCGACAAGCACCCGCAAGCCCATGCTGAACGACGCGTTCCTCGGTGCTGCGCGCAGCACGCTGATGAGCATAAACCTCGCGTGCAGCATCGGCCGCAGCCGCGCCGAGCAGCTCGGAGACGACGATCTGCTGAAATGTTTTATCAGCGCCACGCGTTCGTACTACGTCTTTTCCCACATGTTCGGGAATATTTCGACGCTGCACAGCCTCGCATACGGCAGCTGCCCGTTCCAGCCCGTCGCGCTTGACATCTCCGGTCTGTGCGCGAACATTGCGGACGAGACGCGCGAGCTGTTCGGCGAGATCGATTTCAGCCTGAATCTGCCCGAACATATTGAGATCTCCGCCGACCGCGAGCTTTTGCAGCAGGCCGTGACCAACGTGATCTCAAACTGCATCGAGCATGCCTCGGGGCTAACGCGGATAAGCATAAGCCTTCTCGACCGGAACGACAGCGTCATCCTCTCCATCGCCGACGACGGCTGCGGTATGCCGCAGGCCGCGATGAACGCCCTGTTCAGGGATGTGGAGCGCAGTCCTGAGCTGGTAAATCTCAGCCACGGCGCCGGTCTTGGGTTGGAGCTTGTGCGCGCCGTCGCGGAGAAACACAATGGCAGCCTGCATATCGAGAGCCGCGAGAACGTTGGCACGACCATACGCCTCTCGCTCTCGAAGGGCATTCCGGTCAGCCGCGTTATGCGCTGCGAGCCGGAGGCCTACAAGCTTGGCCCCGCCGCGCTGTATACCGCGTTCGCGAACTGTCTGCCGGAGGATTTCTTCGCAGGGAAATATATGGACTGAAACAGGAAAACATAAAACGAAGCGCCGGAATTAGACGGGTGTTCGTAAAACAGGTTTAGACCGAAATTACGAAATGAGCATCTGTCAGGCGGGATTGGCAACGGAATAACGGGTATCTGGTGAGAGCCGGATACCCGTTATTTTTTGCCGCCACGAAAAGCAATAGATTTATTCACAGCTATTACAATAAATTTGGACAGGAAAGCCGGGCAGCCAGTCCGGCTTTCTTTCCATCTCATGCCTAAGCTACAATAAGGGGAGCAACTGGCTGACCATCACCACCTTGGGCTTCCGTGTCCGTCCGAAAGACTGTCAGCCATCCCCTTATTGCAGCGTTCGATTTGAGCAGGTTGAGCCTTTGAGTTCGCGTCACCCAATAGATTGAATCGGTAATGAGAAAAAGATGGATTCCGGTTGCAAATTCGTATTGGAAGAATGCATGAGCCGCGGTATCTGGCAGCCGAGCATGGACTTCTCTATCTCGCGGCTGACCGTCAGCCGCTCGCCGAGGCGCTCCTTGGTGATGTACAGATACGCGTCAACATACTTCAGCTCCTCCGACAGCGGCGCCTGCGAGCGCCCATCGCGCCCGACGGCGGCGTCGAGCATTGTGGAGAGCGCCTCGATCATCGAGCAGACCTGCTCGTTATCTGCCAGTCTCGCCTCCCAGTTAATTATCTCAAGCGTGTTATTCAGGAAATGCGGGTTTATCTGCGACTGCAGCGCCTTATAGCGGCTTTTGAGTTTGATGTTACAGCGAAAGGAAGCGCTTCCAGGTATCTATATACCCGTCGGCCTTCTCCTTCGTTTCGGCCTCGGCCGCCATGCGCAGCAGCGGCTCCGTGCCGGAGAAGCGGCAGATGACCCAGCTGCCGTCCTTGAAATAGACCTTGCAGCCGTCCTCGCGGCTGATATGATCCACGCCGTCCCCGAAGTCGGGGCAGGCCATGTCCTCGAAGAGGTACTTCTGAAGCTCGGCCTTGCGCTCGTGCGTCATTGTGAACGACGCCTCGGCGTAGGCAAGCTCGCCGTAAAGCTCGCATATCTCGCGGTACAGCTCCGAGAGCTTCTTCCCTGTGACGGCCAACATCTCCACCAACAGGGACGCGGCGTAGATGCCGTCCTTGCCGGAGATATGCCCCTTGACGGCAAGGCCGCCGGAGCTTTCGCCGCCGATTATCGCGTCCGTCTCCGTCATCTTCGCGGAGACCCACTTGAAGCCGACCGGCACCTCGTAGCACTTCTGCCCCAGCCCTTCGGCCACGCGGTCGAGCAGATGCGTGGTGGAATTATTCCTGACGCATGGGCCGCTCCAGCCGCGGTATTTCACAAGGTAGTAGTACAGCAGCACGAGCAGCTTGTTCGGGTGGACGAATTTGCCCTCGTCGTCGATGACGCCGAGCCTGTCCGCATCGCCGTCGGTCGCGATGCCGAGGTCGCAGCGGTATCTGTCCAGCACGACCGCTGACAGCGGCCCCATCGTCTCCTCGTTCGGTGCGGGCAGCTTGCCGCCGAAGAGAGTGTCGTGCCTGTCATGGATTATCTCAAGGTCGCAGCGGCAGGTCATGAGTATCATGCTCAGGCAGGTCTGGCTCACGCCGTACATCGGGTCAAGCGCTATGCGCAGCTGCGCCTTCTTTATGGCCTCGACGTCTATCGCGGCCAGGATGCTGTCAATATACTCGTTGGACGGATTATATTCGCCGATGGTTCCATCGGCCAGCGCCTTGTCGTAGTCGACGCTCCTGACGTCGGCCTCGGTGAGCTTTTCGATCTCGGCCTCGATCTTCGCGGTGACGGTTCTGTCCGCGTCGCGGCCGCCGGCGGTGAACACCTTGATGCCGTTATATATTGCGGGGTTGTGGCTCGCAGTGACGGCCATGCCGTATGGCATGCCGTGCGTCTTGACGACGAACATCATAAGCGGCGTGGGCGAGGAGCGGTTGACCATATACACCCTGAACCCGTAGCCCGCGAGGACTTCCGCCGCCCAGTGCGCGGATTCCTTGGAGAGGAAGCGCCGGTCATAGCCGACGCATATCTCGGCTCCGGCGTGGCCCTCCTTGAGCATCAGCTCGCACAGTCCCGCCGTGAGCAGGCGGATATTCGCCTTGGTAAAATCGTCGGCGATGATGGCGCGCCATCCGCCGGTGCCAAATTTTATCATCTTTTTCACCCCATTATAATTTCCGCATTGCATATATTTCCGGCCGGTATCACCGGCAGTGCGTCAACTTTTCTGCCGTCGGCAATTATCTCCCGCACGCCCTTTTCGACTCCGTCGGGGTTCACGACATGGATATTATACACGCCGCCGCGCCATTTGCGCGTCACGGAAAACTCCTTCCAGTCGGCGGGGACGCAGGGATCGACGCGCAGGCAGTCGAAATCCGGCCTTACGCCGAGGATGTACTGCGTCGCGGCGTAATACGCCCAGCCCGCGGAGCCGGTCATGAACGGGTGCCGCGCGCGGCCGAAGGCCGTGTGGCTCCTGCCGACGACGAACTGGCAGTAGGAATAGGGTTCCGACTGGCGTATTTCTATTTTATCATTTTGCAGCGCGGGGCACAAGGCATTATAAAATTTCATTGCGCGGCTTCCGCGCCCCAGAACAGCCTCGGCGCACCACGCCCACGGGTTCGGGTGGCTGAATATCGCGCCGTTCTCTTTGAGGCCGGGGTAGACCCGCGTGACGAAGCCGATGCCGTCGTCGGGCTTGGTGTAGCAGGGGGCGTTGAGCATAAGGCCGAAGTCTGTGTAGATATACTCGTCCACGCTGTCCATGGCCTTTATCCCGCGCTCGCGCGCCGCCGCGCCGGAGAGCACCGCCCATGTGTTCGACTCATGTGCACGTGCCCTTCCTCGTCGGTCTGTGTGCCGATTTTGCGGTTGTCGGCAGTGATGCCGCGGATGTACCATTCGCTGTCCCACAGCACGCTTTCGCATTTTTCCTTCACGTCCACCGCGAGCGCGGAATATTTCTCCGCGTCGGTCTCACGGCCGAGCCGCCGCGCCCGCCGACCTCGATGAACGATGTGAAGCGCGAGAACATGACGTTTATCTCGCTCTGGTAGAGGTTCCAGATGTTTATTTCGGTGTTCATGCCCTCATTGGGCGTTGATATCTGAAGGCAGCTGAGCTTATCGTCCCAGAATTTCGCAAGTCGCCGGTCTCGTCGTCACGGATGTAGATATAGTGCCCGGGGCCGTCCATCGGCACGCCGTTCGGGCGGAAACGCGTGATGCGGTGGTATTCTGGGGTCTTGTACAGAAGGTATCCGCCCGCCGTGTGGTTGAACACGCCGTACATATCCCCCACGCCGATATAGTTTGTCCACGACACGGGCAAATCGACGCGGTCTATCACGTATTCGCGGCTTTTATTGTCAAAATGGCCATACTGCATATTGTCCACCTCATCATAAAATTTACGCTATTTTATAATTATATTATATCTGCTCCGGCGGCAATTTGTAATTGCAGAAGATGCACCTTTTTGCTTCTGTTTGTGCTTTCCCGTTACTGCTCCGAGTATTCGCGGAAGAAATCCGTCAGCAGCTCCGCCGGACTCACGCGCAGCGCAAGGCACATTCCGGCCAGCTCATAGTCCGTCACCATGCGGGAGTTGTTCTCGATCTTGCTGAGCATCTGCTGATCCATGTTTATCCCCAGCGTCTGAAGCTTCGCCGCAAGCTCGCTCTGCGTCATCCCGCACCTGACGCGGCACAGCCGCAGGCTCTTGGAAACAACGTTCTTATTGTTGTCGAGGGCAATCTTTTTCATTCAGCGTCACCACGTTTATATAACGTATTTTACTTGACATTAGCATATATTCTGAGCTAAAATACGTTACATAAACGTACGAAACGCCGTTTGGGAGGATAAAATAATGGATTATAAAAAGATGTATCTTTCGCTGTTCAACAGCATCACCGATTCGCTCAACGCACTTGAAAGCCTGAACTTCGGGCAGGCGGCGGACATACTCAGGCAGGCGCAGAGCGACTGCGAGGAGCTATACGTTGAGGATGCGGAGGAGCTTATATAATAAACACACGGGAGGGCTCTGAATGAGACGCAGAGACAGAGAGATAACCGACCGAGAGAAGATGCTTGAGATCGTCGCCGAGTGCGATTGCTGCCGCCTTGGCCTTGTCGATAACGGCGAGGCTTACATTGTGCCGATGAACTTCGGCTTTGAGGACGCGGGCAGCGCGCTCACTTTATATTTTCACTGCGCAGCCGAGGGGCGGAAGCTCGATCTGATAGGCTCCGGCGCCGACGTCTCGTTTGAAATGGACTGCAGCCATGCGCTCCGCGCCGCCGATATCGCCTGCGCTTTTTCGTATTCGTACGGCTGCGTCATGGGGCGCGGCCACGCCGCTCCTGTCACGGACAGAGATGAGAAGCTCCATGCGCTGGGGCTGATAATGCGGCATTATTCCGGCAAGGCGGACTGGAGCTTCGATCCCCGCGCGCTGGAGCGCCTGACCATAATCAGGCTCACCGTCAATGATTGGAGCTGCAAGGCTTCCGGCTGACGGGGCAAAATCTTATACCGTTTTCTTATGACAGCGGGACGGCACAGTGGCCGTCCCGTTGTCTACTGTTCTCAACGCATGAAAAATCGATGCGCTTGATTCAAACCAACTTGTCATTGCGAGACCGGTGCGCACACCGGTCGTGGCAATCCGCGTCCCCTAACACCGCACGAAAACATACTGCTACTGCAAAGAGAAACGGATTCCCACGTCGCTTCGCTCAGCGCGACGGCGGCATACCACGATTCATTAATCTGCCGCCTGTCCCTTTAGGGGGAATGACAGAGGTAATCTTTATATAGCCTTTTCTTTTACCTATTGGCAATCACTAAAGTCCGGCGACCCCTCAGTCAGCTTCGCTGACAGCTCCCCTAAAAGGGGCGCCAAGGGAGGGGTGCCGCGGTACAGCAAGGCAAATTTTCGCCGCCGTTGCACTACCTAAAAGGGGTGACAAGAGGGGCGGCAAAAACTTCGCTTCACATCGTCAAAATACATCGAAACCACAAAAAACCGCCCCGACGGGATCCCGTCGGGGCGGCTGCTTTATTGGCTTATTGCTTGTAATTATGCGCGTCCTGAAGAACCATTTCCTTTACCTTCAGCAGACGAACCTTTGTGGAGTTCTCGTTCTCCTCGAGCTTCATGGAAATATACTTGATATTGCCCTCAAGCTCCGGTATCATGACGTACTCCAGCGCGTTGACGCGGCGGCGGGTCTTTTCGATCTCCTCCGCGAGAAGCTGCATGGTCTTCTCGACCTGAGCCAGCTCCAGCATATCCTCAAACACCCTCGCCATCTTATCCAGCGCATCGTCCAGCTCGCCGGAGGTCTGCGCGAAACCGTAGGGATAGATTTCGGACGGGTCGTTATTCTTGGTATGGAAGCTGTAACGCGGCACGTTGACGCTCATTATGTTCTTAAACTCCAGCCCCAGCTCGACGCTCTGGCGCGGATACATCAGCGCCTGCTCGAGCATCTCCGGGGACATGATGGCGCTTGCCACCTGAAGGGACGAGAACGCGGCGGTCAGCCCTTCCTCGACCTTCAGACGCAGCTGCTTATTGAGCTTCACGACGTCCATGAACTGACGCATCAGCTCATCGCGCTTGTCCTTGAGCAGCTTATGGCCTCTTCGGGCAGTCTTGAGACGGCCCTTGAGCTGGTTGAGCACCATTCTGGTCGGAGTTATTGCGGTACTCGCCAAAAAGCATCACCTCCGTAAATAATTTTGGGTCATCACTTCTTGGGCATGTACTTGTCGATCATTTCGGGCTTGATACGCTTTAGCTCGCGGCGCGGGAGAATGCTCAGCAGCTCCCAGCCGATGTTCAGCGTCTCCTCAATGCTGCGGTTGGTGTTATTGCCCTGGCTGACATAGACCTTCTCGAACTCATCCGCAAACTTTGCAAACAGCTTGTCGTCGTCAGACAGCGCGGCCTCGCCGAGGATGGTCATAAGCTCCTTGGCGTCCTTGCCGCGGGAGTACGCGGCGAAGAGCTGGTTCATTGTACCGGAGTGATCCTCACGGGTCTTGCCGACGCCGATGCCCTTATCTTTCAGGCGGCTCAGGGACGGCAGAACGTCCACGGGAGGAACTATGCCCTTGCGGTGCAGCTCACGGCTGAGAATTATCTGACCCTCGGTGATGTAGCCGGTCAGGTCGGGGATGGGGTGAGTCTTGTCGTCCTCAGGCATGGTCAGGATGGGAATCATGGTAATGGAGCCCTTCTTGCCCTGACGGCGGCCTGCGCGCTCATACATGGTCGCAAGGTCGGTGTACAGGTAGCCGGGGTAGCCGCGGCGGCCGGGAACTTCCTTCTTTGCCGCGGAGACCTCACGCAGAGCCTCAGCGTAGTTGGTGATATCGGTGATGATGACGAGAACCTGCATGTCCTTCTCGAAGGCGAGGTACTCGGCAGCGGTCAGCGCCATACGCGGAGTTGCGATACGCTCAACTGCCGGGTCATTCGCGAGGTTCGAGAATACGACGGTACGCTCGATAGCGCCGGTGCGGCGGAAGTCGTTGATGAAGTACTCGGACTCCTCAAACGTGATACCGACGGCGGCGAACACGACCGCGAAGGTCTCGTTGTCGCCCAGAACCTTCGCCTGACGCGCGATCTGCGCGGCGAGCGCGGCGTGGGGCAGGCCGGAGCCGGAGAATATGGGCAGCTTCTGGCCGCGAACCAGAGTGTTCAGGCCGTCGATGGTGGAAACGCCGGTCTGGATAAACTCCGCCGGATACGCGCGCGCCGCCGGATTCATGGGCATGCCGTTAATATCGCGGTGAGCCTCCGCAAGAAGCTCGGGGCCGCCGTCGATGGGCTGACCCATGCCGTTGAAGACGCGGCCGAGCATATCCTCGGAAACCGCAAGCTCCAGAGGATGACCGAGAAATCTGACCTTAGTCTGCGCAAGGTTTATGCCCTGAGCCGAGTCAAACAGCTGAACGACCGCTCTGTCGCCCTCTACCTCGAGGACCTTGCCGCGGCGAACCTCACCGTTGGGAAGCTCGATCTCGCACAGCTCGTCATATGTGACGCCCTCGACCTGCTCGACGATCATCAGCGGATTTGCTATCTGTCGTATGGTCTTATAATCTTTAATCATGCGTCCTCACCTCCTGCGATGACCGCATCGATCTCGTTCTTCATCTGCTCAAGTATCGAAGCGTACTCGGCCTTGTATGTATCGGGAGCCGCCATTTTTGCGCGGCCTATGCGCTCCTTTGCTCCGATTGCAAACAGCGCCTTCATATCTGCGCCCTTGCCGAGTGCATCACGGCCGAGCGCATCGAAGGTGAGTATCATGCGCATAAGCTCAAACTGCTTATCATAGGACGAATATGCATCCTCATCGACGAATGCGTTCTGCTGCAGGAAGTCCTCGCGCAGCATCTTTGCCGTTTCCATCGTGAGTCTGTCGGCAGGGCTGAGCGCATCCTGACCGACGAGGCGGACGATCTCCTGAAGCTCGTTTTCCTCC
>ENA-OROD01002471-OROD01002471.1-human-gut-metagenome-genome-assembly--contig:-NODE-2471-length-13292-cov-4.272116_pt1 | contig 13292 bp, 8 predicted proteins | sample MGYA00242123_ERZ509038 | MGnify/ENA primary metagenome ERZ509038 (study PRJEB26280, sample SAMEA2338719) | human gut metagenome | biome: human gut; feature: human-associated habitat; material: faeces... | reverse complement strand
GCAGCCGGAGCTTCATCCCGGCGGCCTCGGCAAATGCGGCGTCCACCGCCGTGATGGCGGAAATACCGGTCATGCTGATGCGGGACGGGGCAACATTTCTGCCGAACAGCATGTCGGCCAGAATGCAGATCTTGCGGCCCGCGTCGATGCCCTCGACATCGGCAGTCGGGTCCTGCTCGGCGTAGCCGCGCGCCTGCGCGTCACGGAGCGCCGATTCATAGCTTTGTCCGCGCTCGAGCATCTGCGTGAGGATAAAATTCGTTGTGCCGTTCAGAATGCCGCGCACCTCGTAAATTTCGTTTGCTCCGAGGCACTGACTCAGCGGATGCAGCACCGGGATGCCGCCGCCGACGGAGGCCTCAAACAAAAGGCTTACACCGTTGGCTTTTGCTAGCGCCAGAAGTTCCGTGCCGTGCTCGGCGATGAGTTGCTTGTTGGCCGTTACAACGTGCTTGCCTGCGGCAAGCGCGCGGCGGACATACTCGAGCGCCGCGCCGCAGCCGCCGATCGTCTCTATAACGAGAAACACGTTCGCGTCGCGCTCGATCACAGAAAAATCCGTGACGACCTTGTCCCGGTACAGCCTGTCCGGCAGTTCGCGGCGTGCCAGCACATACGCAAGTTCCAGCTGTTCCCCTGCGCTTCGTTCAAGCAGGCTTACGTCCCGCAGCAGAATTTCCGCGCAGCTTCCGCCGACGACGCCGGGGCCGAGAATGGCAAGCTTTTTCATGACGGACCTCCTTATGCTTCGTTGGCCCTGCGGTAGATCGCAAGGATCTTCTCGTAGTCCAGCACGCGGAACGTGCCGATCGTGCGTGTTTTTCCGTAGCTGCACCGGCTGGCAAGGTCTGCAAGCCCCGCCTCGTCCTGCTTGCCGCAGGAGAGTTCGCCCAGGCACACGGGCATGCCGATAAAGCGGAAGAACGATTCCTGCTTTGCGATGCCGGCGAGGGCGGCGGCAGTGTCGTCTGCCTCCTCCACATGCCAGACGTTCCGTGCGAAGCGGGCAAAGCGTGCCGGGCTTTCGTCCATGACGGATCTTGCCCAGCTGCTCCAGACGGCGGTCAGGCTGTCGCCGTGGTAGACGTCAAATTTCTCGCTCAGTGCATGCCCCAGCTGGTGCGTGGCGAAATCCTTTTTGCCGCCGAGGCCGGTCAGGCCGTTGTGCGACAGGGAGCCTGCCCACATGATTTCGCTCATAGCCTTCTCGTCATGTGCGTCACGCACGGCGGCAGGGCCGTATTCCAGCACGACGCGCAGCAGTGCCTCGGCCAGTTCGTCCGTCAGGGCATTGTCGGTGACGGGGTTAAAATACCGGTCGAGCGTGTGCATGAGAATATCGCTCACGCCGCAGGCGACCTGATGCACCGGGAGCGTCGCGGCAAGCAGGGGGTCAAGAATGGCGAAGGCCGGGCGGTTGAACGGGGTGTTGAGGCCGCGCTTTTCGCCTGCTTCCGCGTTGGTCAGAACAGCGGAGTCGCTCGTCTCGCTGCCGGCTGCCGGGATGGTCAGCACGACACCGACGGGCATGGATTTTGTCAGCGGTGCGCGGCGCTTCCAGAATTCCCAGATGTCTGTGCCGGGGTTGGCAGCGCCGTGGGCGATGGCCTTGCAGGTATCGATGACGCTGCCGCCGCCGACTGCCAGAATCAACTCCGCGCCCGATTCCAGCGCCAGCTGCACGCCCTCACGGGCCAGCGCCACGCGCGGGTTCGGCTGTACGCCGCCGAGCGAGCGATAGCGGACGTCCGCCTTGTCCAGGAGCCGGAACACGCGGTCAAGCAATCCGCTTTTCTTCGCGCTTGCGCCGCCGTAGACGACCAGCACGCGCGAAAGCCCGCGCTTTTTCAGCAGTTCCGGCAGCTTCTCCGTGCTGCCTGCGCCAAACACGATCTCAGTCGGTACGAAATATTCAAATGCCTGCATATGCTTATCCTGCGACGCAGTCTGCCTTGACTACGCCCTTCCTTTCTGCGATTTGCTGGGTCAGCGCTTCGATGTTGCAGTTGAGATTGCTTGTCTCTGCCGAAATGGTCACCATGGCGCGGCCTCCGGTGGGGATCGACTGGTTAATGGTCAGTATATTCGCGCCGCAACTGGCAAAAATAGTTAATATCTCGGACAGGATGCCGGCCTTGTCCTTGAGCATGATCTGAAACGTGATGATGCGGCCCGCCATCAGGTTCTGAAACGGCGCGATGGCGTCGCGGTACTTATAAAATGCGCTGCGGCTGATGCCGACTGCCTGCGCGGCCACGTTGACCTTGTCCGTCTCGCCGGTTTCGAGCATCCGCTTGGCCTCGGCGACCTTCTGGAAGATCTCCGGCAGGGCTGCGGCCTCCACAATATAATACTTCGGGCTTTGTTCCATAGCGTTCACCTCATAATTGTCCGTGTTGGAAAAGCAAGTGTCTATAGTCAGACTCCAATATACACCACATACCCGCAAAATGCAAGCAGAAAAGCACAGGAGGAAGTTCAAACCATGAAAAGCCGCAAGATCTGGAAGACTGTTCTGATCGTGCTGGGCTGCGCGCTCGGTGCGTGGGCATTCGGCGCGCTGCTGCTGCCGGTGCTGCTGCCGTTTTTTATCGGGCTTGCCGTGAGCCTGCTGGCGGAAAAACCGGTGCGGTTTCTGCAGACGCGGGGGCATGTTCCGCGCCCGCTGGCGTCCGGGCTGTGTGTACTGCTGCTGTTCGGGATTTTGTTTGGCGGACTGTTTTTTCTGTGCCGCCTGCTGTGCTCGGAGGCGGCGGATCTTGCCCGTCAGCTGCCGCAGCTGGCGGAAAATCTGACTCCGCTTTTTGAACGCCTGAAATCACGCCTGCTCACACTTGCCGGACGGCTGCCGGACGGGCTCGGAACGGGCCTACGTGCGGGCGTCGAGGAGTTTTTCAAGACCGGTGCGGGCTTCGGTACGAAACTCTACGAGACGCTCTTTTCCTGGGCTTCCGGCGTCATCGGACGGCTGCCGGATGCGGTCCTGTTTGCGGTGACGGCGATTTTGTCCAGCTTTATGCTCTCCGGCGAACTGCCCGCCATCCGCAGCTGGCTGCGCCGCGCGGTGCGGCCCGCGTGGTTGGAAAAATTGCAGACGCTCGGCGGACATGTGCGCGCGACGCTCGGCGGCTGGCTTCGGGCGCAGCTGAAGCTGATGGGCATTACATTTTTGATTCTGAACGCAGGGCTTTTGCTGCTGCGGGTGCGCTATCCGGTGCTGGCAGCGCTGGTCATCACGCTGGTCGATGCGCTGCCGGTGTTCGGTACGGGCACGATTCTGATTCCATGGGCGCTGGCGCTGTTTCTGCGCGGCGAGACGAAAACCGGCATTGGCCTTGTCATTCTGTATGGAGCCGCAGCCCTCAGCCGGCAGGCGCTTGAGCCGCGTCTGGTCGGAAAGCAGGTGGGGCTGAATCCGGTGCTGACGCTGCTGGCGCTTTACACGGGCTACCGGCTGCTGGGCGTGGGCGGGATGATCGTGTTTCCCATCGCGGCCATGCTCTTCAAGCAGATCTGGGATCATTCCGGCCTGCAGCCGGAGGGATAGTGGCGCAGGACTTGCGCGCTGTGCCGCGGCACGGTATAATAGCGCCGAAGGAGGCGGTGCGCATGGTTTTGGAACAGACGGCCGCGCGGCAGGCAAAGCTGCTGTCGCTCCTGCGGCGGGAATTCGGCTTGTCTGCCGGACTGGTCAAGCGGCTCAAATGGCAGAACGCGCTGTTTGTAAACGACGCGCCCGCGCATACCGATGCGCCGGTCATGCCCGGCGACCGGGTGCGCGTCGTGCTGGAGGAGCGGACGGAGGGCTTTGAGCCGGAGCCACTGCCGCTTTCCATCCTTTATGAAGATGAATGCTTTCTCGCTGTGGACAAGCCCTCTGGAATGCTGGTGCATCCGTCGCCGCAGAAAAACAGCGGGACGCTGGCAAACGGCGTGCTGTATCACCTGTTGGCGCGCGGCGAGGCCTCCGGCGTCCATCCCGTGACGCGGCTCGACCGGGACACGTTCGGCGTGGTGATTTTGGCGAAAAACGCGAATATCCACGACCGGTTCTGCCGGATGCTGCGCGAGCGGCAGCTGGAGAAGACCTATCTTGCTTCGGTTTTCGGCCAGCCGCCGCAGGCGGGAGGGCAGATCGACCTGCCGGTCTATAAGATCGGCGGCGGGAATCTCATCCGTATTGTGGACGAGCGGGGACAGAAGGCGCTGACGCAGTACCGCGTGCTGGAACGGGCGGAAAAAACAGCACTTCTGGAACTGCACCCTCTGACGGGCCGCACGCATCAGCTGCGGCTGCACTGCATGGCCTCCGGTTTCCCCATCTTAGGCGACCCGCAGTATACAAGCCCGGAATCGACGGCGTATTCCGCTGCCCACGGACTGTTCACGCAGCAGCTGTGTGCCGCAAGGCTCGTTTTCCCGCACCCCATGACGGGGGAGCGGATGGAAATTTTGTCGAGGCAGGCAGTTTTCTTTCCGAAAGACTAGGCAAGCGCCATGCTTTTCTGATATAATGTATAATATTAAAAGCATAGGAGACGCTGCATGGAGAAAAAGAACGCAGTCTATACCATCACAGAAGATCAGTCGCCGGAGGAAGCCCGGCGGGAGCATGTTATGCTCGTTGTGCGCAATCTGGCGGCGGGCGCGGCGGCTGTTTTGTTTCTGGCCTCGTTTGCGCTGGCGGATATCCACAAACTGCTGCGCGCAGCGGCGTATTTTCTCGGCGCGGGCGCGTATTTTGCTGAGATCCTCGTCCTGACGGACGGCTTCCGGCGCGAAGTCCCGCAGAAGGAACTCTTCATGGCATACTGCTTCGGCCCCTTGTACATCTTACTTGGCCTGAGTTATCTGCTCGAAGCATGACCGCAGAGCCGGCAGAACCCCTCCGACCCGGCGTACCGCCGCGCCGCCTCCCTGAAAGGGGAGGCTTTTTTCTGGGATGAAAAATTTTTCTTCAAACGCGCGCAACCTTCGCGGAAATTTTGCGTGTGGAAAAGAGAAATACAGCGGCGGACGCGGCGCGGCCCACAATATCTTGTGGCGGATGTTACGTTTACCTCGCAACATGGGGCGAAAGGGGCTGAAATGCTTGGAAAAACAGCCATTTTCGTAAAAATTGGTTGCATTTTTTAATTTTTATGGTAAACTGATTACATAAAAATCTGCGGCTGCAACAGGCCGCAAATTGAAAGAGGTGCACTTATGAAGCGTACATTTGGAAGATTCATGAGCCTGCTGCTGGTTCTCGCCATGGTGTTGGCGATGGTGCCTGCGGCATTGGCTGCAAATCAGGCGTACAGCGTCGAGCCGAACTCGACGATTACGATCAAGACGTCGATCACAGGCTTTACTGTGACAAACTGGAAATCCAGTGATGAGAGCGTCGCAACAGTCGCAGCTGTCAGCGGCAGCACGACGGAGGCAACTGTGACCGGCGTAAAGGCCAGTAATACAGCCGTCCGGATCACGGCCACCGGCAAGGTAAATGGTCGTGATTATTCGGAGTATTTCACGGTTTATGTGCGGGACGCATATACCCTCACGCTGGCGCTCAGCAACAGTAATATCAACGGCACGGTTGCGCTGAATCAGGGCGACACCAGAACGCTCACCGCGACTGTCACGGTCGGCAGCAGCGGCGGCGTGACCGCAGGCAATCTGGCAAACTGCGAGGTGCATTTCACCAGCGATAACGATGCCATCTCGGTTAAGCCTGCCAGCGCGAAGGTCACCGCAAGCACGGTCGGCAACTACACGACCTATAAGGTCGAAGCGACTGTCAAAGCAGAGAAGGTCGGCGGCGCAACGCTGACGGCGCAGGTCTGGTATCAGGGTAAAGATGGCATGAAGCCGTCCACGTCCGCGACTGCGACCAAGACCATCGGCTTCAGGGTCAGCGGCGCGGCGACGATCTCGGTCACGCTTCCGACCGCCCAGCAGGTATTGTCGCTGGAGGCAGGCGGCACGTCTGCCACGCTGCAGCCGAAGGTGACCGGCTATTCCGGCACAGCCCAGCCGAAGCTGCTGTATCTGTACGATACCACAGGCGATACTACGGGCAACTATTTGTATGTCCGTCCCAATGCCGCCACGACCTCTGCAACGGTCGAGCCGTACAAGGCCTGCGATGCGACGAATATCTATATCTGCATTGAAAGCTACAATATCGGCAAGACATATAATGATGTCAAGGATGACCCGGAGCATTCGATTACCGGTTCTTATGCCGTCTGCACCGTCAGCATCAAGAATAAGGGCATGGCTGTTACAGCACTCGAAGTCATGAACAACGAAAGCGTAACGATTAAGGATGCAAATGGAAAAGATAAAGAGGTTCGTCTGCAAACACTGCTGAACAACGGCACGATGGTCTTTGGCCTGCAGGACAGCTATTATAAGCCCACTGTGAAGTCCTCGATGATCCGCAGCACGCTCGAAGTGACCGCGCGCATCAAGGCGCCTGACTCGCTGCTTAACAGTGAAACGGATCGGAGAAATGCGTACTCCCGCATCGAGTGGACGAGTTCTGCACCTGCTGTTGCAAAGGTAAAGACTACTTCGTCTGATGATCAGAAGGCGGTTGCAACGATTGAGGCTGTCGCACCCGGTACGGCGACGATCACCGCAAAGGTCGATGGCAATGTAACGGCTACTTATGCGGTCACGGTCTATCAGGGCCGCGCTTACAAGATCACGGAAGAACCGAGTATCGGCGAAACGGTCGGAAAAATGACCCGGACAGAACTTGAAGCTCTGTTTAAGAAAGAATCGGCGAAGGTCGAGATTCAAACCAGTATTTACTCTGACGAGGTAATGATTTATGAATTGCCAGTCAAGACTGCAACGGCAACTGGTTCTGATGCAGCCGGTTATACGTTTACCTATACACTTGACGGACTCAAAACGTCCACAAAGGAATTCTTCTACAACAGAAACGACCCTAGCGACAGTGGTGTTACGACGACAGACAAGGTGACATTCTCTGATATCTCCTTCCCGGAACAGCCCGTGACAGCGGCCTATAAGATCACGGACACCATTGCCGATCTGGCGATGACGGCGTCGGTTTCGACAAGCACGATCAAATCCGTGGTCTGGTATATGAACAGCGACCAGACAACCGGCGGTGTGGATAAAGCAATTCAGACAGACAAAGTTACCGGTAAGCCTACGAACTACCGTTCGGTTCTGTCCAACCTCAAGCAGTACATCACCGGTACCGGAACCTATGTGTTCTATTGCCGTGTTACAACGGAAAACGGCAAGTACGCCGAAACCCGCAAGGCCATCATCACCATCACTGGTGAGAACCACATTGAGATCACCTTCAAACCGACTGCGGTAAAGGCCGGCGAGACGTTCACCATCACCGGCGTGCCGCAGGAGTATGTCAACGGAAAGCTGACCAATGTGACCGGCAAGACCTATACGATCACATGGACCTCGAGCGACGAGAACATCGTCAAGCTCTCCAGCAAAACCAGCACCAACAGCAGCCCCTCCGTCACCGCGACGGCCAAGGCTGGCGGTCAGGTCACCATCAAGGCTGAGACGACCATCGGCGCGAAGAAGTATGCCGCTGAAAAGGTGTTCACCGTCACGGTTCCCGAGGCGGCCAACGTTGCGCTGACGCTCGGCGAGAACGACACCTATGTCCTGCTCGACGGCAGCAAGATCGCCGCGGCAGTTAAGACCGCCGCGAAGGTCACGCCCAGCACCTTTACCTTTGAGTCCCCGGCCAACGGTACGCTCTATACCTCGAGCGCCATGTCCGGCACGGTCAGCACGACGACCAAGTATTCTGCCAGCGAAGTCAGCAAGATGGTCTACCGTCCGACGAGAACCACCGGCACGCATACGATCAAGTACGCCGCCTATGACGGCAGCGCCCAGATCGCAACCGGCACGATCATCGTCATGACCAGCGCAAGCACGGTTGAATACCACATCTCTGCCAATGAAAAGCAGCAGATGTCCGTCAGCGACTTCCAGCGCGTCTACGGCTCCGGTCTGAGCACCGTGACCTTCGGCTCGAACACCGATACCCGCGGCGCTCTGTACAAGGGCAGCACGACCAGTTCCGGCAAGGTCGGCAGCGAGGCCTACAGCGTCTCGACCGGCTCGAACCTGCTGAAGAACGTTTACTTCATCGCGGGCAGCACCACGTCGAAGTACACCGTGACCATCCCCTTCACGGCAAACGGCTCGTCCGGTCAGATGAACGGCCAGCTTGTGGTCTATGTCAACGACACCCACACGCTGAACTCCACCGGCGCGTCCTTCCGCTCCATGGGCATTGCAAACGAACTCACGCCGGATAACGCCACCGGCAGCACCTACATCACCATTGACCGCATCGTCGGCGGTAAGCTTTACTCCGCCTACACCAGCATCAAGAACTGCACCGCGCTGACCAGCAAGGATCTCGGCAGCACGAAGTTCTACTTTACCGGCTCCAACAGCCTGGACAGCCTCTATGTCCTGCCGCTGGCCGACAGCAAGAGTGTCGAGATCTCCTATACCATCGACGGCAGCACGAAGGGCACGCTGTCCTTCTCGGTCAACCAGCAGACGGCTTCCAACCAGTTCACCGATGTGAGCGGTTCTTACAAGTGGGCAGCCAACTCGGTCGATTTCATGTACATGAACGACATCATCAAGGGCAACAACACCAAGAACCCGAAACTCTTCGGGCCGGGCGCCAAGATGACCCGCGCCATGCTCGTCACGGTTCTCTACCGCGCGGCAGGCGAACCCTCTGTTACCGGTATCACCAACAAGTTCACCGACAACAAGCAGGGCAAGTATTACTACAACGCGGTTCTCTGGGCCTCCAACAAGGGCATTGTCAACGGCGCGACCGCCACGACCTTTGACCCGGATGGCAACATCACCCGTGAGCAGATCGCAGCCATCCTGTACCGCTACGCGGGCAGCCCGTCCGTGACCGGTTCTCTGAGCGGCTACTCCGATCAGGCGCAGGTCAGTTCCTTCGCCGTCACGGCGATGCAGTGGGCCGTCGGCAGCGGCATCATCACCGGCGTCACCTCCGGCGGCAAGACGACCCTCTCCGCAAAGGGCAACGCCACCCGCGCTCAGGTCGCCGTCATGCTCCACCGCTTCCTCACCTTTGAATAATTCCAGATTTAAAACCGCCCCCGGTTCACAAAGCCGGGGGCGGTTTTCTGCGTGCGCACAAAAAGGGGGCATGCTGCAGCAGAAGCTTGTAGCATGCCCCTTGATTATTATTTTGCGTTGATGACCAGTTCGCCGTGCTGCACGTCGCAGACCAGCGTCTGGCCGGGCAGCACGTCGCCGCGCAGGATGCGCTGGGCAAGAAGTGTTTCGACCGTGTGCTGCAGATACCGGCGCAGCGGTCTTGCGCCGAACTGCGGGTCATAGGCTGCGTCAATGACGAACGACTTTGCCGCCGGAGTCAACTCGCATTTAAGCTGCTTGTCGGCAAGGCGCTTGTTGAGTGCCGCGATCTGCAAGTCGATAATGCCGGTGATATTCTCCTTCGACAGCGGCTTATAGAACACAATCTCGTCCAGCCGGTTGAGGAACTCCGGGCGGAAATTGCGGCGCAGAAGCGTCTGCACCTCGTTTTTCGCATCCTCAGAGATCTCGCCCTCCGGCGTGATGCCGTCCAGAATGGCCTGCGAACCGAGATTCGAGGTCAGAATGATGATGGTGTTCTTGAAGTCCACCGTGCGGCCCTGCGAGTCGGTGATACGACCGTCGTCGAGCACCTGCAGCAGAATGTTGAACACGTCCGGGTGCGCTTTTTCGATCTCGTCAAACAGAATGACGGAATACGGTCTGCGGCGCACGGCTTCGGTCAGCTGGCCGCCCTCCTCGTAGCCCACATATCCGGGAGGCGCACCGATCAGACGCGACACGGAGAATTTCTCCATATACTCCGACATATCGATCCGCACCAGATTCTTTTCATCGTCAAACAGCGCCTCTGCCAGCGTCTTGGCCAGTTCTGTCTTGCCAACGCCGGTAGGGCCAAGGAACAGGAACGAGCCGAGCGGCCGGTTCGGGTCCTGAATGCCTGCTCTGCTTCTCTGGATAGCCTCAGAGACGACGCGCACGGCCTCATCCTGGCCGACAACACGCTTGTGCAGCGTATCTTCGAGATGCAGCAGCTTGTCGCGTTCGCCCTCCATCAGTCTTGCGGTCGGGATACCCGTCCAGCGCTCGATGATCTTGGCAATTTCCTCCTCCGTGACCTTGTTGCGGAGCAAACTCGTCTCCTTGCTGCTTTGCGCCAGTTTTTCCTCCTGCTCCAGCTGCTTTTTCGCTTCGGGCAGATCGCCGTACTTCAGCTTCGCGGCCTTTTCGAGATCGTAACTCTGTTCGGCAGATTCAATATCGCGGTTGATCTGCTCGATGCGTTCGCGCAGCTGCTGCACGCGGCCGATTGCGTTCTTCTCGTTTTCCCATTTGGCTTTCATGGAGTTGAACGTTTCGCGCTGTTCGGCCAGTTCCTTTTGCAGTTCCGTCAGCCGCGCCTTGGAAAGTTCATCGTCCTCGTTTTTGAGCGCTGCTTCCTCAATCTGCATCTGGATGATCTTGCGGTTGATGACATCCAGTTCGGTCGGCATGGAGTCCATTTCCGTTCGGATCATGGCGCAGGCCTCGTCAATGAGGTCAATGGCCTTGTCAGGCAGGAAACGGTCGGTGATATAGCGGTTCGAGAGCGTTGCGGCGGCAATGATTGCATTGTCTGTGATCTTGACGCCATGGAAGACCTCATAGCGGGATTCCAGACCACGCAGGATGGCAATGGTGTCCTCGACGGTCGGTTCCTGCACCAGAACGGTCTGGAACCGGCGCTCGAGCGCGGGATCCTTTTCGATATACTGGCGGTATTCGTCCAGCGTGGTTGCGCCGATGCAGTGCAGTTCACCGCGCGCGAGCATCGGCTTTAGCAGATTGCCCGCGTCCATGGAGCCCTCGGTCTTGCCCGCACCGACAATGGTATGCAGTTCATCGATAAACAGGATGATACGCCCTTCGGACTTTTTGACCTCAGCCAGCACGGCCTTCAGACGTTCCTCAAATTCGCCGCGGTACTTTGCGCCCGCGATCAATGCGCCCATGTCGAGTGAAAAGATCGTCTTGTCCTGCAGGGACTTCGGAACCTCGTTTGCGACAATGCGCTGTGCAAGCCCCTCGACGATGGCCGTCTTACCGACGCCCGGTTCGCCGATCAGCACAGGGTTGTTCTTCGTCTTACGGGACAAAATGCGGATGACGTTTCGGATTTCATCGTCACGGCCGATGACCGGATCCATTTTCTGTTCCCGCGCGCGCTTGACCAGATCCGTACCGTATTTGGCAAGCGCCTCATAGGTATCCTCCGGCGTGTCGGACGTTACGCGCTGATTGCCGCGCACCGACTGCAGTGCCTGCAGACAGGCCTCCTTCGTGATCTGGTACGGACGGAACAGATTTTTCAGCGTTGCATCCGCATTTTCAATCAGGGACAAAAACAGATGCTCGACGGAGACATATTCGTCCTTCATCTGCTTTGCGATGTCTTCCGCACTGTTCAGCGCCGTATCAACGGCACGCGCAACATAATATTTATCTGCCTCACGGCCCGAGCCGGTCACGCGCGGGAGTTTTCCTAACTCTGCATCGACCGCAGCCTCAAAGCTTTCGAGCGTGATACCCATCTTTTTCAGCAGCTGCGGCACAAGGCCGTTCTCCTGCCTCAAAAGTGCGGCCAGCAGATGGATTTGCTCAATCTGCTGGTTCTGATTTTCAATGGTCAGTTTCTGGGCGGCCTGAATGGCCTCCAGAGATTTCTGTGTATAGTTTTGTGCGTTCATAGTTCACACCTCTTCTTCCAACGTTAGCACTCTATACATGTGAGTGCTAATTCACTTTGGCTTCATCATAGACCTGTGCCCGGATTTTGTCAAGAGGATAAGGGGATAAAAATTATGATATTTTTGTAAACATTTGATCGAAAAAAGTTTTTTCGGATTTAATAGTTATTTAAAAACTTGCCGCTAAGTTTTTTAATAAACCCTTGCTATTATAATCACGCAAGAAGCGATATACACTTTTTCATTTTCCCCTCATATTGATAAAGAATCCCCCGCAGACAAGCCGGTCACTTGTTTGCGGGGTTTCTTTTATATTCCAAAGCAATGACGATTTCTTTCGGTTTTCTCAACGCCCACTAATTCTTCTGGATTAAGAATTATGCGTTACCCTTCAGAATTTCCAGCGCCTGCTTTGTGTCGCAGTCGAACAGTTCGCGTTCTTCTGCCTCGACGAGCAGCAGCGCATCTTCGTGCCGCCGAATGACGGATGAGCCGCCGCGGTCTGCCTCCAGTGCACACAGTTCCGGGAAAAACCGCGACGGAAACAGGCACGGGTTGCCGCGCTTTCCGTTGTGCGCTGCGGCGGTAATGCAGTTCGGGTGTTCCTGCCATGCGTCCACAATGCGTCGTACCGTTCCGGCCTGCAGCAGCGGCTGGTCGGCGACCATGTATAAGATTCCAGCACAGTCCGCCATCGCCCGTGTGCCGAGGCGAATGGTGCGGCTGATGCCGTCCTCCGGCCGGTCATTCAGAATGGCGGCAAAACCGGCCTCCTGCGCCTCGTGCAGAAGCTCCGGATACTGGGAAACGACGGTGACGCGGGCAAACGTGTCCGCGGGGATCGCAGCCAGCGCGAGCGAAAACAGGCTCTTGCCGGCAAAGCTCGCCGTCAGCTTGTTTTCCCCGAAGCGGGACGCATTTCCTGCCGCCATGATGAGGCAGCCGATGGGAGCAGCGGTAAATTCAGACATGGCCAGACTCCTTGTGATTTTCTACAAATCAGTATAGGGATTTTTGCCGTTTTCCGCAAGAAGTATGCAAAATTTTCGACATTCACGAAAAAAGCCGTTATTCATGAAGTAAGATAATGAATCCACTTTCTCTTCGAAAAACTGTATGCTACAATATGAGCAATAACATCGGAAAACTGGCAGGATCCGGGGCCAAAGCCCGGGTTTTGCCGATCACCCGGCAAAATGGAGGTACCCGAATGAACATCGTAGGCAGAAGTGAGGTCCGCGTTGACGCCTTCGACAAGGCGACCGGCCGGACAAAATACTATGATGATCTGGCCCCGAAGGATGCGCTGCTCGTCCGGATCAAGCACTCGACCATCGCGCACGGCTTCGTCAAGTCGGTCGACATCAGCAAGGCGGAGAAGATCCCCGGCGTCGTGAAGATCCTGACCTGCTTCGACGTGCCCGACATCCCGTTCCCGACCGC
>ENA-OROD01002467-OROD01002467.1-human-gut-metagenome-genome-assembly--contig:-NODE-2467-length-13305-cov-3.530038_pt1 | contig 13305 bp, 8 predicted proteins | sample MGYA00242123_ERZ509038 | MGnify/ENA primary metagenome ERZ509038 (study PRJEB26280, sample SAMEA2338719) | human gut metagenome | biome: human gut; feature: human-associated habitat; material: faeces... | reverse complement strand
CGGTAAGGTCCGCGCGACGGGCGCGCCCATCCGCGGCTTTCAGGGCGCGGCGGGCGGCGTGATCCGCTGGATCAAGCTGGTCAACGACACCGCCGTCGCGGTCGATCAGCTGGGCATGCGGCAGGGTGCCGTCGCGGTCTATCTGGACGCCTGGCACCGCGATCTTCCCGAATTTTTACAGCTTAGAACCAACAACGGAGACGACCGCATGAAGGCGCACGACGTCTTCCCCGCGGTCTGCTATCCCGATCTCTTCTGGAAGATGGCGCGCGACAATATGGACGGCACCTGGTACATGATGTGCCCGCACGAGATCTATACCGTCAAGGGATACCGCCTGGAAGACGCGTACGGCGACGACTGGGAAAACAAATATTTCGACTGCGTGGCGGACGACCGCATCGCCAAGCGGGAAATTCCCGTCAAAGAAGTGGTCCGGCTGATTTTAAAATCCGCCGTGGAGACGGGCACGCCCTTCTGCTTCAACCGCGATCACGTCAACCGGATGAATCCCAATGCGCACGCGGGCATGATCTACTGCTCCAATCTCTGTACGGAAATCGCGCAGAACATGGCGGAGATCCGGCTCGTTTCCCGCACCGTGAAAACGGAGGACGGGGACGAAGTCGTCGTCCAGGTGACCAAGCCCGGCGAATTCGTCGTCTGCAACCTCGCTTCCCTCGTGCTCGGCAACATCGACGTTACGGACGAAGCCTATCTTTCTTCCGTGGTCAAAACGGTGGTCCGCGCGCTGGACAACGTGATCGACCTCAACTTCTACCCCGTCGAATACGCCAAAATCACCAACAAGCGCTATCGCTCGATCGGGCTGGGCGTTTCCGGTTATCACCACATGCTCGCGAAAAACGGCGTAAAATGGGAATCCGAGGCGCACCTTTCGTTTGCAGACAGGGTATTTGAGACCATTAACCGCGCGGCGGTGGAGGCGAGCGCGGAACTGGCCGCGGAAAAGGGCTCTTACGGCTGTTTCGAGGGCTCTGACTGGCAGACCGGCGCATACTTTGAAAAGCGCGGATACACCTCTGACGCCTGGAAAACAGCCCGCGAACGCGCGGCCAAGGGCATGCGCAACGCGTATCTCGTCGCGGTGGCGCCCACCTCTTCCACCTCCATCATCGCGGGGACGACCGCGGGGCTGGATCCCGTGATGAAAAAGTTCTTCTTCGAGGAAAAGAAGGGGGCGATGATCCCGCGCGTGGCGCCCGAGCTTTCCCCCGATACGTACTGGTACTACAAGAACGCCCATCAGATCGATCAGACCTGGACGGTGCGCGCGGCGGGCGTGCGGCAGCGCCACGTCGATCAGGCGCAGTCGCTGAACCTCTATATCACCAACGAATACACCATGCGCCAGATTTTGAATCTCTATATCGCCGCGTGGGAGGAAGGCGTAAAGACCATCTATTACATCCGCTCCAAGTCCCTCGAAGTGGAGGAATGCGAGTCGTGCAGTTCTTGACGAAAGATTACAGAATAAAATACGGGAGGTAACGAAATGGAACAGCTGACCAAAAAGCCCCTGTTCAATGAAAACGGGGATATCGAGGTGGTAAAGCGCCGCATGATCGGCGGAAATACCACAAACCTGAACGACTTTAACAACCTGAAATACGCGTGGGTATCCAACTGGTACCGCCAGGCGATGAACAACTTTTGGATCCCGGAGGAGATCAATCTCAACCAGGACGTCAAAGATTACCGAAAGGCACTCACGACGCCCGAGCGGCGCGCCTACGACAAAGTGCTGTCCTTCCTCGTCTTTCTCGATTCCATCCAGACGGCGAATCTGCCCAACATCGGGGCGTATATCACGGCAAACGAGGTCAACCTCTGCCTGAATATTCAGACCTTCCAGGAGGCCGTTCATTCGCAGAGCTACGGCTATATGCTGGATACCATCTGCTCCCCCGAAGAGCGGACGGAGATCCTCTATCAGTGGAAATTTGACGAGCACCTGCTCGCGCGCAACAAGTTCATCGGCGACGTCTACAACCAGTTCCTGGTCGACCAGTCCCCGAAAGCGCTCCTGAAGGTGATGATCGCAAACTATATCCTCGAGGGAATCTACTTCTATTCGGGCTTTATGTTCTTCTATAATCTCGGCAGAAACGGAAAGATGCCCGGTTCCGTGCAGGAAATCCGCTACATCAACCGCGACGAGAACACGCACCTTTGGCTCTTCCGCTCCATCATCATGGAACTCAAAAAGGAAGAACCCGCGCTCTTTACGGAAGAGACGGTGGAAGAACTGAAAGAGATGATGCGCGAGGGAGTGCGGCAGGAAATCAAATGGGGACAGTACATCATCGGAAACGACATCCCCGGCTTAAATGAACAGATGGTGGAAGATTACGTGAAGTATCTGGGCAATCTCCGCGCGGACGGCGTCGGATTCGGAAAACTGTACGACGGCTACGCCGAAGAGCCCCCCTCCATGGAATGGGTAAGCCAGTATTCCAACGCAAATCTCATCAAGACGGACTTCTTTGAGGCGAAATCCACCGCCTACGCGAAATCGGGCGCCATTGTAGACGACCTGTGATTTTTTTCAAAAAACTGAAACCGCCTGCGCAAATCTGCGCAGGCGGTTTATGTATATCTTCTGCTTAATATTATAATGCCTGTATTTTCTCAAAAATTACTTTATTATTATCTTTTGACCAAGTCCCAAACGATTCATTAAAACTAACGCACAAATTTTCAATACAGTCAGTTTCTTTCATTTGAAAATGTTCTTTTAATCTTTTTAATAAAATCAAATATACCTCTTCATCATTTTTTATAACGTTCCAACAATTTTTTTGCCATTGCTCCATTTTATCAAAACCACTAAACCAATCGTTCAGCTCAGGTATCATAAAAACCAATAATCCGCCAATCCCCAGTCTAAAATCTATGGATTTTTCACAAATTAAAACATGTAAAAAAAGATGTTCTAAAAAGTCACAATATATTAAATTTTCAGGCAATTGCCATTCATAAGGGTAGTTTTTTGCTATTTCCGGGTGTGAAAGCCTAATCGCCTGATCTTCATATTTATGGTGCACAAATAATCCCTCTTTGGTACGCGTTACTTTTCGAGACTTCACCCAAGAAGCAGTCATATATTCGCACAAACCTTTTCCATATTTGTTCTGTAAATACTCGCAATACTGCAAATAGCTATAGTCTTTTACCTTATCATATTCTGTTATCCTCATTCTTTTTCTCCTTTTGCTTATCAGTTTAAAACTGTTTTATGTTTATTATACAGTTTTAAACTGTATAATGCAAGTATATGAAAGATAAAATTTATCAATTTAGCAAAAACTTTGCAAAAAATTTAAAAGAAGAACGACTTCTCCATCATATGACTCAACAAAAGTTGGCTGAGCAAATAGGGATTAAAACACAAAGCTATCAAGCTTACGAAAGCGGATTAAGTATGCCTACAGTAGAAAATCTTTTAAAAATTTCGCTTATTCTAAATATCTCCATTGACGATCTTTTCGAAATTCATTGATAAAAAATATCTTTTTATAAAAAACTTTAATCGCAGGGTCTTCTATTCAGCAACTGGCAGAAGCCCAAACGATACCGGACAATATTTGAAAGTATATTTTATAATTACTTGTCAAATTCTCCTGATGAATTAATGATTTAACAGTTCTTAAAAGAGTTTGATTCTATCATATATATCAAAAAAAGTAATCAGAATTTTGCAACGCTTCATTTTTTGTCACCGTTAAGTGGTAACTGTTTTTTAGTTATGCTTCTCATGAACAAATATTATGTATTTTCTTTACTAATTTTTTCATTAATGCAATTCCTCTTCTAATTGTTTCCCTAATAACATATATTATGACTCAGACTGCGCTTCGTTTATTTTCACCTTCTTGTAATAATATGTCCGCCAATACGATGCCATTATAACCTTGAGATTTTTTTCTAAAATTATTTTTTCCCCATAAAACTAGTGAGAATTTTTTGCTAAACCATCAATTATAAAACAGGCGGGACAAGTTCGACAGAGTGAAATCCTTTAAATTGTCTCTTCCGCCAGGGCGGCGATGACTTCCCCGATATCCGTGCGGAAGACGAGATCCGCGTCCATGCGGGAAGCGGTTTCCCCCTGATTGAGCAGCACGCGTTTCCCGCGCGCAAAGGAGACGAAGCTCGCCGCCGGCTGCACGGAAAGCGAAGTTCCCGCCACGATCAGCAGATCGCATGCGGCAATCGCCCGGACAGCGCGCGCGATTACATCGCCGTCGAGCGGCTCTTCATATAAAACCACGTCCGGCTTGACGACGCCGCCGCAGGAACAGCGCGGGATATCGTCCGTCTTCAGAATTGTTTCCACGCCGTAAAATTTGCCGCATTGCATGCAGTGGTTGCGAAGGACGCTGCCGTGCAGTTCGATCACGTTTTTACTGCCCGCCGCCCGGTGGAGCCCGTCGATGTTCTGCGTGACGACGGTCACGCGCTTTCCCGCTTTTTCAAGTTCCGCAAAGTAGCGGTGCGATGCGTTCGGCAACGCATCGGGATAGACCATCTTTTCCCGGTAAAAGCGGTAAAATTCCCGCGTATGTCCGGTGAAAAACGAATGCGATACCATCTGTTCGGGCGTGTATCCGTCAAATCCCGGACCGCTGTAAATGCCGCCCGCCGAACGGAAATCGGGGATACCGCTCTCCACGCTGATTCCCGCGCCGGTAAAGAGCACGAGGTTCTTCGATTTCGCAATCATGCGGCGCAATAAGCCGATGGATTCCATCCTAACCCACTCCTTTGGCGGCGTTCCCGTTTTCGGCGCCGCGCACGGTTTTCGGAAAAGAGAAACGGCCGTCAGCCGGCCGTTTGGTTTCTTCTTTATTTCGCGTATTCGGTCGCCCGCCATTCGCGGATGACGTTGACCTTGATCTGACCGGGATATTCGAGTTCCGCCTCGATCTTCTTCGCGATATCCTTCGCGAGGAACAGCGTCTGCGCGTCGTCCACCTGATCGGGTTTGACCATGACGCGGATCTCTCTGCCCGCCTGAATGGCGAAACACTTATCTACGCCCTTAAACCCGCTGCCGATCTCCTCCAGCTTCTGGAGGCGCTTGACGTAATTGGTGGTCGTCTCCCTTCTTGCGCCGGGGCGCGCACCCGAGATCGCGTCCGCAGCCTGCACCAGCACCGCCTCGATGGTCTTGGGCTCCACGTCTCCGTGGTGCGCCTGGATGCAGTTGATGACGTTTCCGTTCTCCCTGTATTTTTTGGCGAGGTCCACGCCGATCTGAATGTGCGTGCCCTCCACCTCGTGATCGACAGCCTTGCCGATATCGTGCAGCAATCCGCCGCGCTTGGCGAGGTTTACATCCACGCCCAGTTCCGCCGCCATGACGCCGGCAAGGTGGGAAACCTCGATGGAATGTTTCAACACGTTCTGCCCGTAGCTGGTGCGGAATTTCAGCCTTCCCAGCAATTTGACGAGTTCGGGGTGCAGGCCGAAGATGCCGCATTCGAACATCGCGCCCTCTCCCGCGTCTTTGATCTGCTGGTCGAGTTCCTTTCTAACCTTCTCCACCGTCTCCTCGATGCGGGCGGGGTGGATTCTGCCGTCCTGAATGAGCTTTTCGAGCGCCACGCGGGCGATCTCCCTTCTCACGGGGTCAAAACCCGAGCAGATCACCACTTCGGGGGTATCGTCTATGATGAGTTCGATCCCCGTCGCGTTCTCCAGCGTGCGGATGTTTCTTCCCTCCCTGCCGATGATGCGCGCCTTCATATCGTCGCTGGGCAGGGGGACGACGGATACGGTGATCTCGGAAGCCTGCTCGGTGGAGCACTTCTGGATCGCGAGGCTGATGATCTCCTTCGCCTTGCGCCCGGCTTCTTCCTTCGCCTCCGCTTCGATGTTCCGCACCAGCCCGACGGCCTCTTTGCGCGCGTCCTCTTCGATCGCCGAGACCAACTCGCGCTTTGCCTCTTCCCTGCTCATCTGAGAGACCTTTTCGATCTCGACGAGCATCTTTTCGTGCTGCTGGGAGACTTCCTGCAGTTTTTTCTGCATCTCCGCGTCTTTCTGCTGTAATTTCTGCTGCTGTTTGTTCAGTTCTTCGTTCCGTTTCGCGAGCGCGTCTTCCTTCTTGTCCAGAGAATCCTCTTTCTGGATCAGGCGGTTTTCCGTTCTCGCGAGTTCGGCGCGCTTTTCCTTGGATTCACGCTCGAAATCGTTGCGAAGTTTCAGTTCCTGTTCTTTCGCCTCTAAAATCGCTTCTTTTTTCAGTGTCTTGCCTTCTGCCCGCGCATCGTCGAGCATTTTCTCAACCACTTGATTGATTTCACCGACTTTTTTTTCGTACGACTTCTTGTGGACCAAAAGCCCCAATCCGATCCCCGCCGCCAGCGCGACGACGAACGCCGCGGCGGCGATGCCGATCGCTCCGCCCGTACTTATCAAGAACAGGGAGCCAAATACGTTGCCCATAATTATGCCTCCTGTCTGTTTATAGAAAACAAAATCCAGTTAAAAATTTTGCTTTTATACAATATATTGTAGTATAATTCGCTTCAAATGTCAATTAAACCGAATGGTTTTCGGTCAATTCGCCTTGTTTTTCTTTTCCTTTACCGCAGCGACGATCTTCTCCTCCACCTCTTTTGCAATTTCGGGATTTGCCTTGAGATAGTCGCGCGCCTTATCCCTGCCCTGGGCGATCTTCTCGTCGTTGTACGAGAACCACGCGCCGCTCTTTTTGATGATCTCGTACTGGATTCCCATATCCAGGATACAGCCCTCGCGGGAAATTCCCTCGCCGTAAATGATATCGAACTCCGCCGTGCGGAAGGGAGGCGCCAGCTTGTTTTTGACAACCTTCGCCTTCGTATGGTTGCCGAACTGCCCTTCCGTATCCTTCAAAACGTCCCCGCGGCGGACGTCAATGCGGACGGAAGCATAGAATTTCAGCGCCTTGCCGCCCGGCGTCACTTCGGGATTGCCGAACATAATGCCCACTTTTTCGCGCAGCTGGTTGATGAAGATCACGCAGGTCTTGCTCTTGTTCGTAATCCCCGCGAGCTTTCTGAGCGCCTGGCTCATCAGGCGCGCCTGCAAGCCCACGTGAGAATCGCCCATCTCCCCTTCGATTTCCGCCTTCGGCGTGAGCGCGGCGACGGAGTCGATGACGATTAAATCGATCGCACCGCTCCGCACGAGGTGATCGGTGATGTCCAGCGCCTGTTCGCCGGTATCCGGCTGCGAGACGTAGAGGTTGTCGAGATCCACGCCCAGATTTTTCGCGTAGACGGGATCGAGCGCGTGCTCCGCGTCGATAAAGGCGGCGATGCCTCCCAGCTTCTGCGTTTCGGCGATGGCGTGCAGGGCGACCGTGGTTTTACCCGAAGATTCGGGACCGTAAATTTCGATCATTCTCCCGCGCGGAAATCCGCCGATCCCCAGCGCCAGGTCGAGTGCCAGGCAGCCAGTCGGGATCACCTCGATATTGGTATCGCCCGCGTCCTGCCCCAGCTTCATGATGGCGCCTTTGCCGTATTGCTTTTCGATTTGCACCAGGACGCTCTCGAGCGCCTTTGCTTTTCCTTCTTCCATTTTGTTTCCTCTCTTTCAGTTATTGTGAAAAATTCCGGTTAAGAATGTTTTTCCTCTCTCAGATATCCGCCGCACGCGCGAGCTGAATTGCAAGATACAGCGCCGCGTTCTTCGCCTGTTCGGTGATTTCCTCCCGGCTGCCGCGGAAATTGAACTTGTGAATGTGGATGCCCTCGATCGTACCGACGGCGATGTAGCAGAGACCGACCGGCTTTTCGGTATCGTCCGAAGCGGGTCCGGCGATGCCGGTCGTCGCGACCGCGTAATCGGCGTGATCCAACAGTCCGAGCGCCATCTCGTAAGCGGTTTCCCGGCTCACGGCACCGTGTTCCTTCAAAGTCTCCTTAAAGACGCCGAGGCGATTTTCCTTCGCCGCGTTGCTGTATGCGACGATCCCCTCATGGAAGACCGCGCTCGCCCCCGGCACGGAGATCACCGCGGCGGCGACCCTGCCCGCCGTAAACGATTCCGCAGTGGAAAGCACCCCCCTTCTCAGCGACAGCACGTTATAGAGCTGCTGCTCGGGGGAAATATCCGACTCCGCGTAGATTTTCCCTTTCAGCTGCACGGCGAGATACCGCTGCCCCGCGTCGACCGCCGCGCGCGGCGCGGCTTCGTCCACAAACATGCGCAGCGTGATGTCCCCGTACCGCTCCGCAGTCTGAAAAGTCATGGCGCCGCCCGAAAGCTCCGCAGCATACGCGAGATGCCGTTCCAGCTCCCGGCTTCTGACGCCCCAGAGCTTCCACGTCTCGATCTCGCGCTTCTTTTCCCCTTTATCCTGCAGATAGGGGAGCGCATACGCCGCCGCGACGCTTTCCGCCTGATCGGCGTCGTCCGGCAGAACGATAAGACAGACGTCCTCCGTCTCCAGCAGATACCCCTGCCGCGCGCCCAGCGAATTGGGAAAGACGATCGCGCCTTCGGGCAGAAGGGAATATTCGCCTACGTATTCCGTCTTATTGACCTGATTGAACGCGTCCACGAATTTTTTGGCGGTCGCGTTTTCGGTGAGTTCGACGCCGAAAATGCGGGAAATGCAGTCGTTTACGTTAAAATTCACCTCTTCCCCGTCCGCGATCACCGCGCAGTCGAAGAGGTCTTTCGCCTCGCCGAGCTGCTTTAAAAAGGACAGTTCGTCGTCCGCGGAGAGGATCCTGACTTCATCGAAAGTAATCCCCTTCGCCCCGAACAGGCGGGTGATTCGCCCGATGTAGCCGCTCTCCCATACCAGCGCGGAGCGGCGGAAGGTGAACAGCACGGTCTTCATTCGCTCTCCTTGAGTACCTCTCTGTTTTTGACGATATAGGAGACTCCCGACCAAATGGTCAGGACGGCGGCGATCACGAGCAGGACGAGCCCCGCGACGTTGATCGGATTTACGGAATCCGGCGAAGAGTCTAACACGCCGAAAAAGTCGTAGCCCGCGAGCAGCACGAAGATCGCGAGATCCTGAAACACCGTTTTGACCTTGCCGATCTTATCTGCGGCAAGCACCAGCCCGCGGGAAGCCGCCACCATGCGGAAGCCGCTGACGATAAGCTCCCGCGCCAGAATCACCGCGACCGCGATGGAAAAGAGCGGCGGCAGGATCGCATCCACCGTGAGCATGAGGATGAGCGCGGTGGAGACCAGAACTTTATCCGCGATCGGATCGAGAAATTTTCCCAGATTGGTCACAAGATGATATTTGCGGGCGATATAGCCGTCCAGAAAGTCGGTCGCCGCCGCGAGAACAAAGACGATCGCCGCAATGAAGTAGTTGTACGGGATCATCGTCAGGAAGAAAAAAGCCATAAAGACGGGGATCATGACGATCCGCAATATCGTCAGCTTATTGGGCAGGTTCATATTCTTTCTCCATATAAATCGTAGTCGCCGCAGTCGGTGATCTTCACCCGGACGCGCTCGCCCGCCTTTACCTCTTCCGAGGAAGCAAAGAACACGCTGCCGTCGATCTCCGGCGCCTGGCGGTAACACCTCCCGACGTAAGAGAGCGCCTCGCTGTCAAATCCCTCCGCAAGGACGGAGAGCGTCTTTCCCACGTAAGCCGCATTCCGCGCGCGCGATATTCCCCGCTGCAGATCATACAGCGCCCGCACGCGCTTTTGCTTGACGCGCTTAAGGATCTGCCCGGGCAGCTTCGCCGCCGCCGTGCCAGGCTCTCTGGAATAGGCGAAAAACCCCGCGTTGTCCAGTTTCGCGGCACGGAGAAACCCGCACAGCGCCGCGAACGCCTCCTCCGTCTCACCGGGAAAACCGGCGATAAACGTGGAGCGGAGAGCGATACCCGGGATTTCACTGCGCAGTTTTTCAAACAAAGCGAGATATTCTTCCGCGCTTCCCGGGCGGTTCATGCGCTTCAGGACGCCCGGATCGGCGTGCTGCAGGGGGATATCCAGATACTTTACGACCTTGGGAAGGTCGCGGACGGTTTTCACCAATTCGTCCGTGATACAGTCCGGATAACAGTAAAGCAGGCGGATGCTCCCGATATTGTCCAGCGCCGCCAGCGCGCGGATCAGCGCGGGAAGGCGCTTTTCTCCGGTCAGATCCTCGCCGTACCGGGTGATATCCTGCGCGACGAGGACGAGTTCGGGAATCTCGCCAAGTCCCGCCGCTTCTTCGATCAGCGCCGCTTCGGGCACGGAGCGGTATGCTCCCCTGATTTTGGGAATCAGACAGTATGTACAGTGATTGCAGCAGCCGTCCGCGATTTTCAGATAGGCGTAGGCGGCGGGCGTCGTCAGTACGCGCGCCGCGTTCGTTTCGCAGTTCCCCCCTCCCACCGCGCTGATCTGCCGGTTTTCCCGATAGCTTTCTTCGATCAGCGCGGGCAGTTTTTCATAATCGGAGATCCCCAGAAGGAGATCCGCCTCGGTAAGCGCCCCTTCCAGTTCGGACGCGAACCGCTGGGGCAGGCAGCCGGTGACGACCAGTTTTTCCAGCTTTCCCTCCGACCGCATGCAGTCGGCAGCCAGAATCTCTTCGATGGCCTCGCGCCGCGCACTCTCTAAAAAGGCGCAGGTGTTGACGATTACGATCTCCGCCTCGGAAAGCTCGTTCGCGGGATCGGTGGTAAACTCGTGCCCCGCCTGGGTGAGCAGCGACAGCATCTGCTCCGTATCCACGCGGTTTTTGTCGCACCCCAGAGAAATAACGCCCACTTTCTTTTGTTTCATTCGTCTATTTTACCGTATTTTTCCTCAAACTGTTCGCGCGTAATCAGCACCTCGCGCGCTTTGGAGCCCTGGAAGGGCGACACATAGCCCATCCGCTCCATGGAGTCGACCAGACCGCCCGCGCGGCCGTAGCCGATTTTGAAGCGGCGCTGGAACATGGAGATGGAGGCGACGTTGTTCAGCACGGCGAATTTCACCGCCTCGACGAACAGCTTATCCTCCTGCGGATCGTCCCCTTCCTCGTCGTCCTCCGTCGCGACCACGGGCGGGCGCACGGACTCCTCGATGGACTTCGCCGCCTCGTCGTTGAAGTAGGCCTCGTTGTTCTCCTTGATATAGTTGACGATGTTTTTCACTTCCGCCGTGTCGATAAACGCCCCCTGGATCCGGTCGCACTTCGCCATACTGGCGTTGCGGTAGAGCATATCGCCGTTGCCGAGCAGCTTTTCCGCGCCGCCCTCCGACAAAATGGTCATGGAGTCCGCCGCCGACAGGACGCGGAACGCGATGCGGGACGGGAGGTTGGTCTTGATGACCCCCGTGATGACGTCTACCGACGGGCGCTGCGTCGCGAGCACCAGATGAATGCCGGCCGCGCGCGCCTTCTGGGACAGCGAGAGAATCTTCGCTTCGAGATCCCGCTTGTTATACATCATGAGGTCGGAGACTTCGTCCACGATGATGACGATCTTCGGCATCTTGGGAACGGTATCCGAGGCGATAAAGGAGTTGTATTCGTCGATATCGCGCACCTCGTTCTCCTTGAACTGCGTATAGCGCTTTTCCATCTCGTCGATCGCCCAGGTGAGCGTGGCGATCGCCTTCTGCGGCTCGGTGATGATCTCGTCGATCATCAGGTGCGGCAGATGATTGTAGATATTGAATTCGACCTGTTTCGGGTCCACCATGATGAGGCGGAGCTCTTCCGGGCTGTATTTTGTGATCAGGCTGATGATCATGGTGTTCAGGCACACGCTCTTTCCCATGCCGGTCGAACCCGCAACCAGATAGTGCGGGCCCTTTGCGAGGTTGTCGCACACCGCCTGACCGACGATGTTCTTGCCCAGCGCGAAGGTCAGCGCCCCCGGCTTGTCCTTCTGAAACGCGGGATCTTCGATGATGTCGCGCAGGCCTACCATCTGCTTGACCTTGTTCGGCACCTCGATTCCGACGAGGTTCTTCCCCGGAATGGGCGCTTCCACACGGACGCCGTTCTCGGATTCCAGGCGCATCGCCACGTCGTCCGCGTGATTGGGCACGCGCTTGACGGGAATGCCCGCCGGCATCATCAGCTCGTAGCGGGAAACCGTGGGCCCCTGCACGCAGTTGACGACCTTCGCGTCGATGTTGAATTCGGAAAGCGTGCGCTCGATGATACGGCTGCGCTCCTCGTGGTTTTCGTGCGCGCCGTTCGGATCCTGTTTGTAAATCTTGAACAGATCGATGGGCGGGCGCTTGTAGACGCGGTGAATCATCGCGCGCGCCTTGTCTTCCATCGTCAGCTCGTCCGCAGAATCCTGCGCCTCCGAAAATTCCTCCGCGGGTTCGGGAATCCTGCGCTCTCTGCGCCGCATAACGGGCGGGAGCGCCGGCTCTTCCTCTTCCTCCTCCTGCTCCGCTTCGACGGGGGGAACGACGGGTTCTCTCCGCCTCAACATGGGCGGGATATTGGTTTCCTCCGGCGCTTCTTCGGCGAGGTCAGCCCCGGAAGGCGCTTCTTCGGCGGGTTCGGACAGCGGCTCTTCCGCGCGGATAAAGGGTTCCGGACGCGGTTCCTCTCTGCGGGGAGGCTCCGCCGGCCGCTGCGCGAACAGGTCCGGCGTTTCCCTGCGGGCGGGCTCTTCCGCCTGCACGGCGGGATCCGCATACCGCTCGGCAAAGGTCTCCGCGCGCCGCGCGGTGTCGCTCTTGGGTTCGTCGTCGTAATCGTACGCGGGCGGGAGCGGATTGTCGTTTCTGTCCCGTTTCAGCTCGCGGATGGGAGCGGAAATGCCGGACGCGGGAATATGATAGGACGCCGCAGGTTTCGGGTCGGCTTTCTTCCTGGAATTCTCCAGCAGCTCCTCCACGTTGACGGGAGAGGGCGTCTTGATATAATTGAGCTTGGACTGCATGTCGTCGCCGTAAACGGCGGAATACGTCCGCTCGGATTCCCGCGAGAAGCCGAGGCTCTTCCCTTCATCCCCGTTGGGATAGAGGATGCGGAAGGAATCGTTTTTGGTCTTTTCCTGCTGGCGGCGGGTCTTCAGCTCAAAATTATCCTCCCGATAATAGAGCTGCGGACCGGAAGGCGCTTCTTCCTCCTCTTCCGGCGCCTCATCCTGCGGCTCTTCTTTCCGGCGAACGGGAGCCTCGCGCACCTTCTTCGCGCGCGGCGCGCGCGCCTTTCCGCCGCGGAAATACAGGCTTCTGCCCAATCCGTACAGGCAGAGCGCGATCAGAACGGAGAGCAGGACGTAACAGCCTACGGGCGTGATCAAAGACATGATCAGCCCGTCCAGCAGGCCGAACAGCCACCCGCCGCCCG
>ENA-OROD01002463-OROD01002463.1-human-gut-metagenome-genome-assembly--contig:-NODE-2463-length-13316-cov-12.073524_pt1 | contig 13316 bp, 10 predicted proteins | sample MGYA00242123_ERZ509038 | MGnify/ENA primary metagenome ERZ509038 (study PRJEB26280, sample SAMEA2338719) | human gut metagenome | biome: human gut; feature: human-associated habitat; material: faeces... | reverse complement strand
CGTCGCCGCCGCCACCGCCGTGGGGTGGCAGCAAAGCCGCGCCAGCCGCACCGGAATGGGCGAACCGCCACTGCGGCCGTTTTCCAGCGCGGCGTTCATCAGGCGCTCGTCCGCAAAGGCAAGGCAGTGCACGGTGCAGCCGGGCAGCTCCGGCTGGGGATGCAGGCCGTCCCATAGTTCCAGCAGGTGTACGGTGTGCCCGGCAGCACAAAGCACCCCTGCCAAACGCTGTGCCATCAGCACATTGGCAGAGGTTGGGTTTTCCACACTATCCAGTATAAATAAAATACGCATGGTGTTTATCCTGTGCAAAAGGAGTCAGCGCCGGTCTTTTAACATGGTACGGCACACTTTGCGCCACAGCACCGGGCAGTTGATGGTTGCCCACGCCGCCGCGCGGATGGCAAGCGGCAGCCGCGGGTTGCGGCCAAGGTTAGGGTCCTGCAGCCCGGCGCGGATGCCTACCCCCAGCTCGTTGATCTGCACGCGGTAGGCGGCGGCATCGTCCCGCCGCAAAATCATGCTGGCAAGGTAGACCAGCTTTTCGTAATAAAAGGCGTTGGCGCTCTGCTGGATGGCCGGGCTGGCATGCTCGCGGATGAACACGGCGGCCTGGCGCTGCTGGTCAATGCTTTCCGGCGGCAGGGCACGGTGGCTGGCCGAAGCCGCGTGCTGCCGGTAATGGTAGCCTGCAAAATCCACATAGGCACAGCCGTCTGCTGCGCTGAAAATCTGCCAGTTGGCCACAAGGTCTTCGTTGTAGGCAAGGCCGTTGTCCATGATCTCGGCGGTGATCAGCTCGTGGGCGTACAGCTTGTTCCACAGCCCAAAGTCCACCCGGTGGTCATGCAGCAGGGCATCCAGATGGGCGGGCGGCTGAAACACCGTGGTCTGGCTGGGCGGCGGGCTTTCCGGAGGAATATCCTCGGTAAAGCAGTCATACCGGCAGCAGGCAATCTGGCAGCGGGTGGTTTGGGCAGCATGGTACAGCGCATCCAAAAACTGCTTGTGGTAGCAGTCGTCCGCATCACAAAAGGCAAACCACCGGGCGTTCAGGTTCAGCCCCGCGCGCACCCCGGCAGCGCGGGCGGCGGCAACACCGCTCTGGCGCTGGTGGATCACAACAAACCGGGCGTCCCGGCTTTCCCACGCGGCGGCAAGCTCGGCGCTTTCATCGGTGGAACCGTCATCCACCACAAAACAGGCGAAATCGCCAAAGGTCTGCGCAGCCAGGGATGCCAGACACTGCTGCAAAAACGCAGCGCCGTTATGTACCGGCACCACCACGGCAATGGCAGGGCCTTTGAACTGGGGCTCGGTTTCACTCATGGCTGCACCTCCTTTGTATATTTCTGCGTCTGCTCCAGGTAAAATTTTTGCAGGATGCCCGCGCTGGTGTGTACATCAAATCCGGCGGCAATGGCTTTGGCCTGGGCGTTGGGGTCACGGGTCAGGTCCGCCGCGGCAATGGAATCAGCCCAGGCGGCTTCATTCTGCAAGGGCAGGTAGTGGATGTTGCCGGCAAACGCCGCGCCGGGGTCCACCGTATCGGCCACAAAGCAGGGCAGGCCGGCGGCCTGGGCTTCCACCAGCACAACGGGCAGCCCCTCAAACAAACTGGGCAGCAAAAATACATCCATGGCGTGGTACAGCGCGGCCATATCCTTGCGCACCCCGGCAAAAATTACCCGGTCGCTCAGGTTAAGCTCCTGGGCAAGGGCACGGGTGGAATCAACCAGCTCGCCGGTGCCGATCAGCACCAGCCGGGCGTTGGGCATGCGGCGGCTGACCCCGGCAAAAATGCGCAGCAGCCCAGCATGGTTTTTCTGCTCACAAAAACGGCCCACATGGCCAAACAGAATTTCACCTTCCTGCACACCAAGCTCAGCGCGCAGGGCGGCGCGGGCGGCGGGATCGTGGAGGGCGAACACATCGGTCATAATGCCGTTGGGCAGCACGGTGAACGGGTGTTTGCCGTACAGCATCTCCCCGGCGCGCTGGCTGCAGGCAAAGCGGTGGGTCAGGTCGTGGTCAAAGCGGGAACTCATCAGCCGGTCCAGCTGGCCCACCAGGTTGTGCTCATAGGCAGTGTTGTGGCTGTGGCCTGCCCGCACCGGCACCCCGCAGCGGCGGGCCACGGCATTATAAAACATGCCAAAGCCGCTGTAATGCCCGTGGATGACCTTGTATTCCGGGTGCGCGGTAAAAAAGGCGCGCAGGTCATGCAGGTATTTCGGGATATTATTGTCCTGCCGCACCGTCAGCTTGGTAATGTGCCCGCCCAGGGCTTCAATTTCAGCATCATAAAAGCAGGGCTTATCATAGTGGTACAAAAAGTCAAACTGTACCTGGCTGCGGTCCACGGCACGGTAGACATTCATGACAAAGGTTTCCATGCCGCCGGCGTCCATGGCGGGCATGATTTGTAATACGCGGATCGGCGGCAAAGTGCGCCCCTCCTTTTGCGGCTTGCCGGGGGAACATCCACCCGGCAGCGTTTGGCATTATTCCTGTTCCAGCGCTGCCTTGCAGTTCAGCAGTTCGGCCTTTGCATCGTCCGAAAGCACCGGGTATTCGTGGCAGCTCTTCTGCAAAGCATCCAGTACAATCTCGCTGACCAGGTAGCGGGTGTACCATTTCTGGTCAGCCGGGATGGCATACCACGGGCTGTGCTTGGTAGCGGTTGCGGTGATGACTTCATCAAAGGTATCCAGATATTCGTCAAAACGCATCCGCTCTTTCAGGTCGGAGCAGGAGAACTTCCAGTTCTTTTCCGGGCGGTCAATGCGCTCTAAAAAGCGCTTTTTCTGTTCGTCCTTGGAAACGTGCAGAAAGATTTTGACCACGCGGTAGCTGTTCTCGTACAGGTATTCTTCATAGCTGCGGATCTGGCGGTAGCGCTTTTCAAAAAAGTCCTTCTTGCTGTCTTCCAGCACGCGCGGGGCCATCTGGTAGGTCTTTTGCAGGTCGTGGACCTGCACCACCAGAACGTCCTCGTAATAGCTGCGGTTGAAAATGGCAATGCTGCCGCGGGGCGGCAGAACTTTGTTCACCCGCCACAAAAAGTCGTGGTGCAGTTCCTCGCTGGTGGGCTGCTTGAAGCTGGTTACCTGTACACCCTGGGGGTTCAGGCCGCCCATCACATGCTTTATGGTGCTGTCCTTCCCGGCGGCATCCAGCGCCTGCAGAATGATCACAAGGCCCTCGCGCCCATCGGCGTAAAAGGCGTCCTGCAGGGCGGCCATCTTTTCCAGGTTTTCGGCAGTTTTGGCCAGGATATCTTCTTTCTTTATATGGTCATCCTTGCTGTCGCAGGGCAGCTTGCGCAGCGCGCATGGGTGGGAACCATCAAACAAATAGCGGTCAGCCTTCATCCGGGCTGCCTCCTTTCTGCAAAAGGACAAAATTATACTCTCTCAGTATACCCGTTTTGGCCCCCATGTGCAACCGCAAGATGCAAAAAAGGCATTGCAGACGCGCGGCCCGCAATGCCTTTTTTCATAATGACAAAACAAAATCAGAACGTCAGGTTGCCGAACTCGGAAAGCTTCAGCCGTTCGTTGTGCTGCTCGGCCCAGTTGATGCTCCACGGGCTGCCGAACAGCAGCAGGTGGTTGCCCTTCAGGTCCTCGATGCAGCGGGTGTCGCTGGTCAAGTCCAGTGTTTTGGGGTCCAGCTCGTCCGGGTCGTTCATGATCCAGCGCAGGTGCTCATACGGCAGGGTCTGCATACGGATGTCAACGTTATATTCGTTGCGCAGGCGGTATTCCAGCACTTCCAGCTGCAGCACGCCGACCACGCCGACGATAACTTCCTCCATACCGGAGCCAAGGTCGCGGAAAATCTGGATCGCGCCTTCCTGTGCGATCTGCTCCATGCCTTTCACAAACTGCTTGCGCTTCATCGTGTCCACCTGGGTCACGCGGGCAAAATGTTCTGGTGCAAAGGTGGGGATGCCCGCAAACTGCACATGCTGCTTGCCGGTGCACAGCGTATCGCCAATGGAGAAGATGCCCGGATCAAACAGACCGATGATATCGCCAGCATAGGCTTCGTCCACGATGGCGCGGTCGTCAGCCATCAGGCTGGTGCCGGTAGCAAGCTTGATGTTCTTGCCCTCCTGCACATGGAATGCTTCCATGCCGCGCTCAAACTTGCCGGAGCAGATGCGCAAAAACGCAATGCGGTCGCGGTGATTCTTGTTCATGTTGGCCTGGATTTTGAACACAAAGCCGCTGAACTGCTCGCTGCAGGGATCCACCACATCGCCGGTGGGGGCATCCTTGCGGGGCAGTGGCGGCGGGGTCAGGCGCAGGAACTCTTTCAGGAAAGGTTCCACGCCAAAGTTGGTCAGCGCGGAGCCAAAGAATACGGGGCTCAGCTGGCCGTGCTGCACAGCGTCCAGGTCAAACTCTTCGGCGGCGCCATCCAGCAGCTCAATGTCGTCAGCCAGCTTCTGGTGGTTGGCCGCGCCGATCAATTCGTCCATTTCGGGTGCGCCCAGCTCGGCGGTGATCTCGTCCACCATCTTCACGCCGTTGGCGCGGCCATCGCTTTCAAAAGCCAGCACCTTGCGGGTGCCGCGGTCAAACACACCCTTGAACTCTTTGCCGCAGCCGATGGGCCAGTTCATCGGGTAGGTTTTGATGCCCAGGATCGTCTCAATGTTTTCCATCAGTTCAAACGGGTCGCGGGCTTCGCGGTCCATCTTGTTGATGAAGGTGAAAATGGGGATATGGCGCAGGGTGCAGACCTTGAACAGCTTGATGGTCTGGGCCTCAACGCCCTTGGCGGCGTCGATGACCATGACGGCGGAATCCGCCGCCATCAAGGTGCGGTAGGTATCCTCGGAGAAGTCCTGGTGGCCGGGGGTATCCAGAATGTTGATGCACTTGCCCTGATAGTTGAACTGTAAAACAGAGGAGGTAACAGAGATACCGCGCTGTTTTTCAATATCCATCCAGTCAGAAACGGCATGTTTGGCGCTCTGCTTGCCCTTGACGGAACCGGCGGTCTGGATGGCTCCCCCGTACAGCAGCAGCTTTTCGGTCAATGTGGTTTTGCCGGCGTCCGGGTGCGAAATGATCGCAAACGTCCGGCGGCGCTCGATTTCTTCACGCAAAGTTGCCATGAAAGTCAATACTCCTTTATTCCATTGCAATGTGACTTTTTACGGTTGTCTGCTTCCGTCACATGGGGAACACTCCTCTATCACTCTGGTTTTCAGGCGGCACCTGAACTATTACAAGAAAGGTTACAAGACATACCTTTTTATTTTACTATGATTTTTAAGGGATTGCAACGCCTGATATCGGATTTTTGGCCGGTAATGGGAGAAAAAAGCAAAATTTGATGGAAAATGCGTGGTGGTGGGGCCATCATCCCGCCGGGGGAGAAAGGCAAATGTTTGACTGTACGCCACAGATTCTAATAATGTTCCAAGATTTTATTTGTAGAGACGCACATTGTACGCCCGCTGCCTTGTGGGTGGGTGACGGGGTAAGATATCCGGCAAGGCGCGTCTGCGGGACGATGCCGAGCATCGTCCCCTACAGATTATTTGTTGGCTTGCAACACATTACAAAATGTTCCGATGCTTAGTTTTGTATACCATGATATATTGACTGTAAAACCTTAAAATAAAATTGGCTTCCCTTGAGGGCGACAGAAGGGACCGGGCGCTGTTTGTTGCAAAATAAAATCAAAGAGCGAACATACTCGTCAGGACTTACTTATTCGCCTCCGCATGGGCGGTGGCTTCCGCCACATACCCTTCGGCATTTTTTCGGTTGGCTTCCACCAGAGCGGGGCTGGCGGCTTCACGCACCTTGGCGGGCACACCCATGGCCACCATGCCGTCCGGGATCACGGTGTTTTCCAGCACCAGCGCCCCGGCGGCCACCACGGCATTTTTGCCCACCACGGCGCCGTTCATCACCGTGGCGTGCATACCGATCAAAGCGCCGTCCCCCACCGTACAGCCATGCACCACTGCACTGTGGCCGATGGATACATTTTTGCCGATCGTTACCCCCAGGTTTGGCCCGGTGTGCAGCACGGCGTTGTCCTGGATATTGCTGTTTTTGCCAATGCGGATGGCGCCGGTATCTCCGCGCACCACCGCGCCGTACCACACGCTGCTGCCAGCGGCCAGCACAACATCCCCGGCCAGGGTGGCGTTGGGGGCCACAAAGGCTGCACTGCCAACATCCGGCGTTTTGCCGTATACTGTGATAACTGCCATAATTTTACCTCCCTGCCCGGAATAATTCTACCGCCGGGCACTGTTAGTTAAATTGAAAAACAGGCCTGTGTTTGTTATACTTTTACTATATTAAATAATATATTACGTTGCTTCAGGAAAAGCAATCAGGGGGAAACAAATATGATAAAAATGGTTTGCAGCGATCTGGACGGCACCCTGCTGCAATATGGGAAAAAGCTCATTGAGGGCGAAATTTTTGATGAGATCCGCGCTTTGCATGACCGTGGTATCCTGTTCTGCCCGGCCAGCGGGCGGCAGTATACCAGCCTGCGCAAACTGTTCGCCCCTGTGGCGGACGATTGCATCTACCTGTGCGAGAACGGCGCGGTTGTCTACCGCGGTGGCAAAGTAATCGCCAAAACGCCGATGCCCCGCGCCCTGGCAGAAGAAATCGCCTGGGATTTCTGGAACAACACCGAGGACTTAGGCGAAGTGATGCTTTCCGGCGAAAACATGTCCTACCTGATGGAACGCGGGCACGGCGTGGTGGACCGCATCAAGTTCATTGGCAACAATTATACGGTCATCACAGACCCCGCCCAGATCCCGGAGGATATTGTCAAGGTGTCCGTCTATTTGGTGAACGGCGTGGAGCCGTTTGTGGAGCGCTTTGTGCCCAAATGGCAGCAGGCCAACTGCGCTGTGGCGGGACCCAAGTGGATCGATACCACCGTGGCCAACAAGGGGATTGGCGTACAGAGCATCTGCCGTGTGCTGGGCATTGACCCGGCGGATGTGATGGCCTTTGGCGATAACTATAATGATGTTGCCATGCTGGATTTGGTAGGTCACCCTTACATTATGTCCACCGCTGCAGCGGAGCTGCGCCGGCGCTATGCAAACCATACCCCCCGGCCGGAGGATACCCTGCGTGCCTTCCTGGCCAGGCAGGAAAACTGAAACCGAGTGAATCCACAATATTGTTAAAAACATTTTGTTGATTTTGTGAAAGTTTACAAAAAACGACAGGGTAAAATGCAGTATTTGCATTGACTTTGCTCAACATTGCTGGTATAATCAAATTGTTAAATTCTCCACAGGCTTGTTGAAAAGCTGTGGAACAGAGAGGAAGACGCATCTATGAAGCAGTTTGATTATACCATTCAGGAAGCAGTTGGCATCCATGCCCGTCCGGCCGGTTTGCTGGTCAAAGAGGTCAAAAAGTATAAGAGCACTGTTACCGTCATCAAGGGCGATAAATCCAGCAACGCGCTGAAACTGATGGCTTTGATGGGTATGGGCGTTAAGTGCGGCGATACCGTTACCGTTACCGTGGAAGGCGAGGACGAGGATACCGCAGCACCGGCACTGGAAGCTTTCTTCAAAGAGCATTTGTAATTGAATCCTTTTGTTTGCGGCACCTGCCCCAGCAAGGCCCTTACCCGGCGCTGGGGCAGGCAGCCGCATTTTGTTTTCTGCTGCATTTGGTTGTATAAAATAACCAGTCAGGATCCCATTGAACACCAAAGAAAGGACGCTTGTTATGATCAGTATTCAGGGCAAGGGCGTATCTTCCGGCGTTGGCGTTGGCCCGCTTTATTTCTATCACCGCACCAAAACCGAGATCCCCCGCTATACCGTGACCGATCCCGATGCCGAGTGGCACCGTTTCAAGGGCGCGCAGACCGCCGCCATTGAGCAGCTGGGCGAACTGGCCGAAAAAGCCCGCGCCGAAGCCGGCGATGAAGCCGCCATGCTGTTTGAGACCCACCAGATGATGGCCGAGGATCTCGATTACGAGGAAGCTATCTCCGACCATATCAACAATGAAAAGATGAACGCCGAAGCCGCGATTTCGGATACTGCAGTTCAGTTCGCCGCCATGTTTGAATCCATGGACGATTCCTACATGCAGGCCCGTGCGGCAGATGTGCGCGATGTATCGGATCGCATCCTGGGGATCCTGTCCGGTGCAGTGCAGGGCGGTATTGCTTCGGATGTGCCGGTGCTGCTGGCTGCGGACGACCTGGCACCTTCGGAAACTGTGCAGCTGGATAAATCCAAGATTTTGGGCTTCATCACTGCGGGCGGTTCCGGTTCCAGCCACACGGCCATTCTGGCCCGCACCATGGGCATTCCCGCCATTGTGGGCGTGGGCGATGCCCTGAAGCCAGAGTATGAGGGCCGCTCCTGCATTATTGACGGCGCTACCGGCAATGTGGTGATCGACCCGGACGATATGACCCGTGATTACCTGCTGAAAAAGCGGGAACAGCAGCTGCGCCTGCAGCGCCTGCTGGAGACCCTGAAAGGCCAGCCCAATGTGACCAAGGATGGCAAGAGCATCCGCATTTACTGCAACATTGGCTCCCCGGACGACGTACATGCCGTGCAGGTCAACGATGGCGGCGGCATCGGCCTGTTCCGCAGCGAGTTCCTGTACCTGAACAGCCCGGATTACCCCACCGAGGATCAGCAGTTTGAAGCCTACAAAAAGGTTCTTGCCGATATGGGCGGCAAGGAAGTTATCATTCGCACGCTGGATATCGGCGCGGACAAGCAGATCGGCTACTTTAACCTGCCCAAAGAGGATAACCCGGCTATGGGCATGCGCGCTCTGCGTATCTGTCTGAACCGCCCGGAAATCTTCAAGACCCAGCTGCGTGCCCTTTACCGTGCTTCCGCGTTCGGCAAGCTGGGCATCATGTTCCCCATGGTGACCAGCGTGTGGGAAGTGCGCGAAGCCAAAAAGTACTGCGAGGAAGTCAAGCGCGACCTGAAAGCTGAGGGCATTCCCTTTGCGGAGGATGTGCAGGTCGGCATCATGATCGAAACCCCGGCAGCGGCCATCATGAGTGACCGTCTGGCCAAGGAAGTGGATTTCTTCAGCTGCGGCACCAATGACCTGACCCAGTACACCCTGGCCTGTGACCGCCAGAACAATGATCTGGGACGTTTTTATGACCCGCACAACCCGGCAGTGCTGCGCCTGTTGAAGATGGTGACGGAGAATGCCCACAAGAACGGCATTTGGGTTGGTATCTGCGGCGAGCTTGGCGCGGACCTGACCCTGACCGAAACCTTCCTGGCGATCGGTGTGGATGAGCTGTCCGTCAGCCCGCGCGCGGTGCTGCCCCTGCGCAATGCCGTGCGCATGACCGATACCCGCGAAAGCGCACCCCGCCTGCTGGCCGCCATCGATGCCGAGTACCCGGAAACGCTGTGAGGGGCTTTACGGAGGATTTGTGTTCCTTCTTTGACAAAGAAGGAACCGAAGAAACTTTAACTTTAGTTATAATAGAACACAAAAGATAAATAAAGGCGCATCACACAAAACCATCGTGTGGTGCGCCTTTTTGATGTTGGCTTTATAGAAATTGGTACAAGTTGAAAAACAATCTGTAAAGAATGGTCTAGACCGTTCCTTACAGAGCATTTTATAATGTGTTGCAAACCAACAAAGCATCTGTAGGGCGGGGTGCTCTCACCCCGCCGCGGAGGAACCATGCCTATCGCGGTAAACGCTGCAATTTATTTGTAGGGGACGATGCTTGCATCGTCCCGCGGAGTGTGTAACGGTAAAAATCTACCGCGCACCATCACCCCATCACCCGAATTACCCCCAGCACCAACAAATGCACCGGGTAAAACAGATAGAAAAACCAGTGCGAAAATTTCTTTCCTCGCGCCGCCCGCTGGCCATTGTACAGATACAAGATCACAAACCCGGATGCAGCGATCCCTGCCATGCTGCCGCAGGCCATCAGCAAACACTGTGCGGTGGGGTAAAGCCACACGCTGCTGGTGTAATTCAGCCAGCCAAACAGCGCGGCAGAAAGCGCAAAACTGAACCGCAGTCGTTTTTGGTCCTGGCCGGACCAGCGGAAGAGCAGGGTGAACACCGGGGCCAGCAGCGCCCAGTCACAAAACAACGAACCAAAAATCAGCAGTACGATCAGCACGCCGCGCAAAAAACGGTTCCGGATGGTTTCGATACACAACAAGATGCAAAAACACAGGAACAGCGTGAACATCATGTTGAAATCCTGAAATTCCAGAATGCCGTTTTGGGCAAATGCCATCGAGAACGGCACCTGTGAAACCACACCGAACCCGAACAGCCGTAAGGCATACTGTTTGCGGCTGTGGGTGTACCGGAAGCCCTCTACCAGAAAATAGCACATGGTAATGGCGGTAAAGTAGCCGATATCCACCAGCACCTCGTACCAGAGGGTGCCCGGCACCAGAAAAATATTGGCGATGTGGTTCAGCAGCATGGCGGTCATCGCGATGTATTTGATCACATCGCGGTTCAGCACCCGCCAGCCGGGGCTTTGTGTTTGCTGTTGCAGCATTGGCAACACTTCCTTTTTTGGGGCTTCACAGCGGCAGCGGTTATTTTTCCCGCTTAATGACAAAGCAGGGCAGGGGAGCGGTATCGGCCCAGTTGGCAAATTCGCAGATCAGCACGGTATAATCGGCCAGTGGCAGGCTGCGGAAAAACTCCGCCGCAGCCTTTTTCTCCGCATTGCCGATCACCTTGCCGCTGTACAGCACCGCGGCAAGCACGCCGCCGGGCTTCAGGGCGTCCAGCCCGGCCTGCAGCGCGGGCAGGGTGGAATCTGCCGTGGAGTGTACATCGTGCGCGGCACCTGGCAGCCAGCCAAAGTTGAACATCACGCAGTCCGCACTGCCCGGCGGGGCAAAGCGCAGCAGCTCCCGATGGTCGCAGCATTCCGCGCGGCCAATGGCAGCCATGCCGTTGGCGGCCAGCAGCGCATTGGTGTTGGCCGCGGCCTGAGGCTGGATATCCAGCCCGATCACCCGGCCATTTTCCCCGGCAACGCTGCATAAAAATAGGGTATCGTGCCCGTTGCCGCAGGTGGCATCCAGATACAGTCCGCCCGGTGCCAGTGTGCTGCGCAAAAAGCGGTGGGTCAGCTCCACTGCCGTCAGGTCCGGCACGCGGCGGCGCACCAGCAGCTCGCCGCGCGGCACAAAACCGAACTTTGCCGCCAGCGCCTGCGCAGCGGTATTGCCGGCATCCGGCAGTGGCGCGGTGAATTCGCTGGGGGCAGTCCGGTCAAAGCCGCCGTTCTGGCGCAAAACCTCCCGCAGCAGATAGCTTCCGTACCCGCGGCTCTGCCATTCCGGGGCAATTTCCAACGCTTCAAAACAATCGGCACAGGTAACGGCATGGCCGATGCAGCCTTTCTCTTTATATAACGAATAGACACAGCGGTTTTGTGCGTCCAGTGCCGTTTTTTCAATCCGCATGGGCAAGCTCCCCCTAATGTTTCAGTCTGCAACTGATTGTACGGCATGGGGCGGATAAAGTCAAACCACAGCCCAAACTGACCGGATTTTTGGAGATTTCACATTTCTTTCACGCAGTCGCGAAACTGTTTTCACAATTAGCGGTTATACTGTAGGCACAAGGTTGAGGGAAGCAAGAAAGACAAAGCAAAAGCTTCCGCCAGACCGTGTATCACCGCCCGGCGGCCCCCAAGCGCCGTGCGGCAGAACAAAGGAGAGATTTTTCATGAGTGAATATGATTATTCGGGCCTTTATAATAATGGCGGCCCGCAGAATAATAACGGGCAGCCAGCGGGCACTCAGCCGGAACAGCCCCAGGCAGAGCAGTCCGGTTACCCCAATGTGGGCAGCAGCGGAGTGAACACCGCCAACACCGCACAGACAGATTATTCTAATTCCAGCCAACAGAACAGCAGCTATAACCCCCAGGGCCCCGCTGCAGGCAATGGCGGCAACGGTGGCAACGGCAATAACGGCGGCTACAATGGCTACAGCTATTCCAGCAACCCACAGCCCCCGCAGAACGAGCCCAAAAAGAGCCACGGCGGCAAAAAGGTTTTGCTGCGTGTGGCGGCCTGTATCGGTGTGGTAGCCCTTGGCTTTGGCGGTGGCCTGGCAGGAACTGTGGTTGCCAGCCGCACCGGCTTGACCGGCGGCCAGGTTGTGGTCCAGCAGGTCCAGCGTGACGCCAACACGGATTCGGTATCCCAGGGCAGCACCAACGGCACCAACCTGTCGATTCAGGATGTTGCCGCGCTGGTACAGCCCAGCGTTGTGGCCATCACCACCGAGCAGATGGTCAGCACCAACACCTGGTTTGGCGGCAGCTATGTGCAGAGCGGTGCAGGCTCCGGCGTGATCATCTCGCAGGATGGTTACATTGTGACCTGTGCCCATGTGGTTTCCGGCGCAAATAACATCACGGTACAGCTGGCAGACGGAACAGAGTATACCGCAACGGTCGTTGGCCAGGATTCAACTTCGGACGTTGCAGTCCTGAAAATCGAAGCCACCGGTCTGACTCCGGCTGTGATTGGCGACAGTGACAGCCTGGCTGTTGGCGAAACCACCATTGCCGTTGGCAACCCGCTGGGTACCCTGAGCAACACCGTTACCAATGGTATTGTCAGCGCCTTGAACCGTGAAGTTACCGTTCAGGGCAACGATATGAACCTGATCCAGACCAGCGCTTCCATCAGCCCGGGCAACTCCGGCGGCGGCCTGTTCAATGCAAACGGTGAGCTGATCGGTATTGTCAACGCCAAGAGCAGCTCCAGCGATGCAGAGGGGCTTGGCTTTGCAATCCCCATCAATACCGCCATGGAAATGGCAAAACAGATGATCGAAAAGGGTTATGTTGCCCGCCCGGCCATGGGTGTTACGGTCATCACCATCAATGATGCCCAGACTGCTATGCAGTACGGCGTCAGCAACTATGGTGTGTATATCTACCAGATCGCATCCGGCAGCGGTGCCGAAAAAGGCGGCCTGAAGCTGGGTGACCGCATCATCTCCATTGATGATGTGGCAGTCTCCAGTGCATCCGATGTACAGAAGTATTGCCAGAGCAAGGAAGTTGGCGATACCGTTACCCTGCAGGTAGAGCGTGATGGCAAGGTCATCAGCTGCGAAGTGACCCTGGGCGAAAGCACCCAGTCCACCGCAACGGCTGAAAGCGGGAACTAAGTTCTTTACGGGAGTTTTTTGTCCCTTCTTTGAAAAGAGGGGACCGAAGAAACTTTAGGCAATACCGCATAATTCTAAGTGCCGATACGGCGAGCGAGGTGCGGCAGA
>ENA-OROD01002459-OROD01002459.1-human-gut-metagenome-genome-assembly--contig:-NODE-2459-length-13321-cov-2.929368_pt1 | contig 13321 bp, 11 predicted proteins | sample MGYA00242123_ERZ509038 | MGnify/ENA primary metagenome ERZ509038 (study PRJEB26280, sample SAMEA2338719) | human gut metagenome | biome: human gut; feature: human-associated habitat; material: faeces... | reverse complement strand
CCCATATAATGCCAAAATACGCTCCGGCGAATTTATTGCGGAAATCATTTTTTGACAGTTTCCAGATCAGTTTCCGGTTCTGATAAAGTTCTTTGAATACGTTCATAAATGTTTTTTACTCCTTATTTCTTTAAATCCTTAATTCCGCCCCATTTATGATCTTTTTCCGAAATAATCAGATCTTCTTTTGTCATTCCTTCCGGCATCGGCCACTCCACGCCGATCTCCGGATCGTCAAAGTACAGACCGCCCTCATCGTTTGGATGATAGAAATCGGTACATTTATAAGCAAACTCTGCATAATCAGAGAGTACGATAAATCCATGTGCAAAGTTCTTCGGAATAAAGAACTGTTTCTTATTTTCTGCCGAAAGCAGGACGCCGAACCATTTTCCGTAGGTTTTGGATCCCTCGCGAAGGTCAACCGCAACATCGAATACTTCTCCGTTTACCACGCGTACCAGTTTGTCCTGCGGGTAATTGATCTGGAAGTGAAGTCCACGCAGGACACCTTTTTTGGATGCAGACTGGTTATCCTGTACGAACTGGACATCAATGCCGGCTTCTTTAAAATCATTGTAATTGTATGTCTCCATAAAATATCCGCGCTCATCGCCGAATACGGTCGGGGTAATTACTTTTAATCCTTCAATTTCACAAGATTCTACTTTAATTTTTCCCATTTTTCTTTCCTTTCTCTTCTCCACAAAAATGTGAACAGATCTTTTTTTGACCTCTTTTGTGTCTACAATCTTTGCTATTATACCATTCTTTTCTGAGAAACTCAAGAACCCATTTTCACGCCCGCCCCGCCGCTTTTTATGTAAATTCCCGGATTTTCATTTTCCACTCGTATTTTTTAAGAAAATACTATTTTTTTCGTAAAGTTTCTGTTATAATATCGTAAGTTCCCAGTTATATTTTATACCTAACGCTACCTGTTTGTTACCTATTATAAAACACTAAAGAAAACTGGAGGTTATTTACTGTGTCTCGCAAAAAAGTACAGCATGTTGGAAAGATACTTTTTTCCATTCTTTCCGTTCTGTTAGGATTCCTTGGGATCCTTCTTTTTACGTCTTCCCGCTGGATGCTCGCGACCTGGGCGCATCTTGATATGGAAGAACTTGTTTATCACTTAAAGGCACCCCTTGAGGGTACCAGCAAGGATGTGCTCTGGAGTTACGTCTGGTCCTGCGGCATGATCTCTTTTGCCGTTCTTGCTATTCTGATCGCGCTTTTTATTATCCTGCGCCATCGGAAGAAAGTGGAAATCATTCTCGGTTGCATCTGCATTGCCCTGGGAATCGCTCTTTCTTCCTATTCTCTTTATAATGTCTGGACGACGCTGGATATCGATACTTACCTGCACATTCAGAACAGCTACAGCACTTTGATCGAAGATAATTACGTCAATCCGTCCCAGACAACGATTACATTCCCGGAAAAGAAACGGAATCTGATCTATATTTATCTGGAATCAATGGAAAGCACCTATTCTGATAAAAAAGACGGCGGTGCTTACGACCACAATTTTATTCCCGCCCTGACTAATCTTGCCCTGGACAATATCAATTTTTCCAACTCCGACAAGCTGGGCGGCGCTTATCCGACAACCGGAACCACCTGGACCATGGGCGGTCTCTTTGCACAGACTTCCGGTCTTCCGCTGAAGCTTTCGATTCAAGGCAATGAGATGGCTTATCAGGACAGCTTTTTTCCGCAGCTTTCAACACTTGGCGACGTTCTCAATGAAGCCGGCTACAAACAGTACTTTATGATGGGTTCCGATGCCGCATTCGGCGGACGGAAGAATTACTTCACTTCGCACGGTGATTATGAAATTGACGATTACTACTGGGCGATCAGCGAGGGACTGATCCCGGAAGGCTACTACCAGTGGTGGGGCTATGAAGATGCCAAACTGTTTGAGTATGCAAAAGATAAACTGACGGAGATTTCCAAGAATGACGAACCGTTCAACTTCAGTATGCTGACTGTTGCCACCCACTTCGAGGACGGCTACAAATGTGACGAGTGTGATGAAAAGCAGTACGGAGATGACCACTACGGTATGGTGATTGACTGCTCCAGTTCCCGTGTCAGTGAGTTTATAGACTGGATCAAGGAACAGCCTTTTTATGAAAACACGACTATAATTCTTTCCGGTGATCATCTGACCATGGACTCTGATTTTTGTGAAAACATCGATGAAGATTATCAACGTTCTACTTATAACGCTATTTTAAATTCACCCATTCTTCCGGTTCATGAAAAAAATCGGATTTTCACCACGATGGATATGTTCCCAACTACTCTCGCAAGCCTTGGAGCTGTCATTGACGGTGACCGTCTTGGACTTGGTACGAATCTTTTTTCAGACAAGCCTACACTTGCCGAAGAACTTGGCTTCGATGAACTGAATCGCCAGCTCTCTATGGGCTCCCGATTCTTCGATGAACTTGATGCTGATCTTACCCCCGTCTGGGTCGGCGATGGCGAATATCAGAAATTTTATATTAAGGAAGAAGATCGATTTGCCAATAACGAATGGGTAACTTACAATCCACATCAGCTCTGGGCTGACGGTAAGCAGTCTTATTTTATTGATAAGGACGGCCACGCGGTTTCCGGCTGGCAAAAGCTTGAGGATGGGAAATGGTATCATTTTTCCGAGTCGGATTACCATCTCATCGAGGGTCCTTGCGATACAAATCCTGAATTGGAAGAGGAAACACCCGACTCCACTTCGGTAAGTGACATTTCCTCCGCTTCTTCTTTTACAGAAAACGATTTGGATTCCACAGTCGAAAGTTCTTCTTCTGGAATAGATGAGGACGATTTCTCTGAAAATGAGGATAATTCCAAAACCATCAGACATCTAGGCTCTTCTGCGGAAGATGATCCTCACGACCTGTCTCCTATCGATTATCAATAAAAATTTGATAACGATTCAGATCTATGCAATATAAAATAAAATCCCGCAGAAAAAGTTTTCATTTCTTTTTCTGCGGGATTTTTATTTTGCAAAATATTTAAAGCAGTATACGCTTAACTATTGTCTTACGTACAAAAATATGTTTTTTCCCATTTTTTTCACCTGTGTAAGGATCCACTGGATCAGTAAGGCAACAAAAATCGCTGCTAATAAATACAGAATTTTTGTCTGTTCTACGTCCTTCGGCATATAATACCACCAAATATCACTTTTACATCTTGACCAGTCAAACTTCAAAAACAGCTTTGTGCCATTCGCAATTGTTCCGAAAGCAACTTTTACAAGTAAAAAACCCAAAAACTGATTTTCCATAATCGAAAATGTGTTGTCTGCAAGAAGATTAATCCACTTTTTTCTTCCAAATACTGGTTCCATTATCGTTGCAATCCGCATCCAAAGTGCAATTCCCAAAAAACCAATAATAATTGGCATGACCGGTCCTTGATTAAAGTCATTGCACCACGCTGGCGTATAAGCCAACCTAGTTTTATAATGAAGAAAAATCATAAGTTTTGCAGCAAACACAATCGCAAAATACACTACAGATGGAATCCTGTCCACATATTTCTCCAGTATCTTTTTATAAAAAATACCCATTGCATAAAACGGAGCAAAATACAGAATTCTGACCACTGTCAGCCACCAGCTGGTGCGATATTCCATAATCGCCAAAAAATTGCCGCCCATTCCAATAAGTACTGCCCCTGCAAAAAATATCCATTCCGGTATCTGCCATCCTTTTCGCTTAAAAAATGCCCGAATCATAAAATTTAATATTTCTACCATAAACAAGGGCACAATATACCAGCCGGCCATATTAAGAACAAACTGATGCCCATCGTTTAAAGGTGAAATCAGAATATTGTGCAAATTAAATTTTCCACCGATTTGAAAGCCCCACCGATGTAATAACCTGACAAGCAGCCCATACGCAATCGTATACCCATACATTGGAAGTATCAGGGTACGAAGCTTTTTACAGACATATCTCCCCGGTCGTTTCAGTGCTGCATCTTTAAAAAAATATCCTGAACAAAAAGTAAACAGCGCCAGATGGATTCCCTCATACGGAAACCATTGCGCAAAGTCCAAAGAAATTCCACCACCATCACAATGTCCCGCAACAACCATCAGAATCGCCACAGCATATAATATCTTAAAACGATAATCTATTTTTTTCTTATTCATAATCAAAAGCCTTTCGTTTGTTGTACGCAGACCCCCTATTTCAAAGGACAAGGACAGCTTAGCTGATATCGCTTTCTTTCCATCATCGGAACGTTTTACGGCAATGTATACACCAGTACCCCCAGGATAATAATCAGATTCCCAATCAGCTTTCCTTTTGATACCTTTTCTTTCAAAACGCCAAAGGAAAGCAGCAGGACAAAGACGTACGTAAAGGTATCCAACACCGGACCGTATTTCAAATCTACCTGTGTGTAGGCATACGTATTTAAAAGAAGTACACTGCCAAAAATCAGATACGCCACAATCACGCGCCAGTTCAGATACTCGCGAAGTGCAGATGCATGCTCCTCGTTGGCGCTTTGTTTCAGCAGAATCTGTGATACTGCGGAAAACATTGTACAGATCAGCATTAAAATCATATATTTATTCATATCGCTGCACCACCATAACTCCCACCAGCACAATCAGAAGGCCGATGATATTTTTTACCGTCAGATTTTCATGAAAAATGAGCACGGCCCAGATCTGGGACCAGATCAGATAGACGCTGCGGTTTGCATATGCGGTTGACAAAGAGAATTTTTTGATTACCTTCTGCCATGCAATAGCGTAAATGCCACAGTTTGCAACCATCAGAAATAAAAATACATATAATAGAGGATTTTTGATTCCTCCCCGGTTCAGCTGAACCGATGCTGCTTTCGAGAACACACTCGTCAGAGAAAACAGCAGGATATTCAGGTGCAGCTGAATATAATCTTTTGCCTTATTCAAAAACAAGTCCTCCTTCTTACTTTTCTTCCACGCGGAAAATGATATGCCCTTCTACTTCTCTTACCGGGATGCACCCCGCTGTTTCCACATAGGATACTGCCGCTGAACTGCTCGAAAGTACAATATACTCTGCATTCATTTCCCTAAGACTTCTGTAAAATTCTTTCTGATCCAGCGACAGATCCATCTGTGTGATAATCTGAAGGATCTTTGTTTCGTCTTCAATTTCCTGCTCGGTCAGTGCATCAGTTGATACCGTATTGGAGCCCTGATAGGTCAGAACCATATCGCGGTCCAGAACCAGTTCAAACGAAGCATCATACTGCCGCACGATCAGGTTGAAATCCGGTTCAAAGACAACTCTTACGGTTCCCTCTCCCGCTTCTTCGTGCAGCACCGTACAGACGGCCAGAAGATCATCTGGCATCTTGTACTGGTTATCCGGCAGCTTCGGCAGTCCGCCAGCCAGTACGGAATTTCCGCCAAAACAGATGACCGCTGCCAGCGCAGCCGCGGTCAGATACCGTCTCCAGCCTTTTTTCTGCCCGCCCACAACTTTCGTGCAGGCATATCCGATGGTCAGTACCATCGGCAGAATCCAGAAAAACCGGTAATAGACATTGACCATTCCAAGTTTTCCCAGGATATATTTCACCGCAAATGGATTGTATACCGTAAAGGCCAGAAAAACAGCGGTTGTTACGAACACATACCGCTCTTCCTTTTTTCCTTTTAAAGCGAGATACAGCACCGACAGCAGAAACAGCGTCAGTACGGTTGTGTTTCCTCCAAACGTCACAAAGACCTGTCTCACAAAATCGAGGCCGCTCTCATTCAGATTTATTCCGCCCACATTTTCTCCTTTCTACCGCACAACCGGAATCTGCAGGATACCGCGCACACCAAGGAGATAGACCCCAAGCACCAGCACACACGGCAGCACAGCAAGCAGATAGAGCCCGCTCTGTCCCCAGCGTTTTTTCCGCACAAGATTCGGCAGAATCACAGCACTCATGGCCACCGGTACAGTCATCATGGATGACATCGTAAGGTCAATCGCAGCGACGCCTGTCATGAAAAACAGCAGCCAGACTCTCTTTCCGTTTTTCTCCTGATACATGCGCAGGCCAAGATAAAACAGAAACGGGAGGATGATATTGCACAATACGGCCTTTCCCTCGTATCCCCTCGTCAGCAGGAACGACGCATTCGAAAAGATCGTATGAAAATTCAGATTCACAACACTGATAAAGCACAGGAGCACCCATACCATCTGTTTTTCTTTTAACAGCGCCTTTCCGATCTGTGCATAGACGAGATAACTTAAAACTACCGTCATCATACAGAGAATCACCTTCGTCACTACGAGCGGATGAAGGCCCGTTAAACGGCACAGTACTGCATTTGCTGCCGGATACATGCTGAACACATAACGGATGTTAAAAAAATCCAGTGCTTTTCCTGTATATGGGTCAAAGCTGCTGATGGAATCTGTCGCAAGGTTCGTTGTCACACTTCCCACATAATACGCTGCATCCGCACTGCCGTTTTCCTGCAGTGCAGCAACAAAATACAGCTGGATTCCAATCAGCACCAGCATCACATAAAAAGCCGCCGTCTTTCCTCTCCAGAAACCGCCGCTTCTTTTTCTCCACTCTCTCCACATTCCCAGATGAAGACAGATGGAAGCAATTACAAGGACAGCCACAACAGCAGCCCATACCCATGCGAGCAGATGCAGCTTTGCACCGAGCACCATCATCGGCACAGAAATCAGTTCAAATAAGAAGTAATATGCAATAAAGCCAAACAGCACAGTTTCACCCAGATGTCCGCTCTCACACCTGTTTTCTCTGATAAAAAAAGAACCCAGGCAGCAGAACACCGCGAGCATTCCCAGAAACAGTGCCGGCATTTTTAATAAGGTAATCATGTTTGGTTCCTTTCTTTTCCTTACATTCCCAATCCCACTCATTCTAACATGATGCCCTGTCTGCGTCAAGTAATCGAAATTCTAATAAACATTGACTTTTCCCTGAAATTTTGTATAATTGTGATGTCGAGCGCTTATTTTCCGCCCGGCTGTTTTACTTTTTGTTTTAATGATATATGTTACGAAAGGAGCCATTGATATGCCTTTTTCCCGGCATACCCGCAGATCCGTGTTTTCCATCGGCGCGGCATCCCTTGCCGCTGCTTTTCTTTTTCTCACCCCGGAAAACACACATGCGGCTGATACTACAGCAAAAATTCACATTCTGACACTCGACAGCGGCTCCAATGCCATCGTTCTGGAAAGTGTAGACGATAATGGCCAGAAAATTTTCGGCATGGTAGACTCTGGCGAGGACTGGGATTACCCTGACGGATCTGATCCGCGTTATCCGCTGCGCAGCGGCATCACAACGTCGACCGGCTACGACGATGAGGTACTCTCCTACCTGGACTCCCTCGGTGTCACCTCCGATAATCTGCAGTTTTATGTTGCAACACATCCGCACAGCGACCATATTGGAACCGGCGATACCATCGTGCGGCTGTATTCCCCCGACCGGGTTTATCTGCTCCCGTATGATGACAGTTATATCTATAATACTGCGCGTCTCTGGGACAATCTTTATGTCTACGACCAGCTTCTTACTGCTGTAGAAGAGACTGAAGGTGTGACCCTGATCCAGCATCTGAATCCCGGTGCCGCCTCCGCAGAAGAAGGATCTCCTGATTTTGCTTTTGGAAATTTCCAGATCCAGATTGTCAACTACGAGGAAGATTATCTCACAAGTCCAAAAGAGGACGCCAACCAGTTCTGTCTTGGTGTAATTGCCTCCGCAAACGACCACCGCGCTTTTCTGACGAGCGATATCGACGACGTCGAGGGCGATGCCAGCCGGATTGTTTCGAACTACGGGCTGTACAGCATTGATCTGATGACTTCCAATCATCACGGATATCCGAATGCTGTCGATGCAGACTATCTTGCTGCCGTCAACCCGGAATATTTTATCCAGACCGGTGACTTCCGTATTATGGATAACGATACCGTCGAGACCCTGACCTCTCTGGGGCTGCGCGTATTTTCCACGACAGAATATTCCGGCGATCTTCCGGCAGTCATTGCTGACTTTTCCGGTTCCGCGGTCACTTCCAACGTGGATGATACCTATGAAATTTACCGCGGCCGTTCTTCCAAGCTCGTTGCTTATCATGACGGCATCCCGTACAGCGGATTTTTCACCCGCGGCGGACAGAAATATTATGCAGACAGCAGCCATCTTCTCGTATGCTCCACTTCCTGGCGCGACACAGAAACGGGCATCGAATATACCGCCGATGAAAACGGCGTGATCACAAACGAACGCCACGTCATCGGCTGGGTAAAACGGGATGGAAAATGGTATTACTACAACGATGATGAAACACCGTATACCGGCTGGCTCACCCTCGACCACAAAACGTATTACCTCGGCGCGGACGGCGTTATGGCAACAGGCTGGCTTCTGCTTGACGGAGATTACTATTATTTTTCCGGCAGCGGTGAGATGCAGACCGGATGGCAGTTTATCAGCAACAACTGGTACTATCTCGCCAAGGATACCGGTATTATGTATTCGTCCGGATGGCACGCTGATCCGGAGACCAAAACGATGTACTATTTTTACACATGGGGAGGTGCCGCACGCAATACGACACTTACCTTAAACGGTTACCGCGTCAAATTTCTTTCCTGGGGCGGTATTTCCGGCAGCACCTGGCTGTACCATGACGGTGCCTGGTATTATGTACAGAAATATTCCTGCGTAACCAATGGCTGGTATCAGATTGATGGCGCCTGGTATTTTATGAATGCGGACGGTTCCCTAAAACAGAACGAAAGTTTCCTGTATGACAACAATCTCTACTTTGTAAATAAGAGCGGAAAAATGTATCAGAACCAGTGGCTGAAATGGGATGGAAACTATTATTATCTCAGAAGCTGGGGCGGTGCCGTACAAAAAGGCTGGCTGCTGCTTCAGAATAAATACTATTATATTAATGAGGACTGTACACGGAAAACGGATGAAGCCTTTACGTATGACAACAATCTTTATTTTGTTGATGAAAACGGCGTCATGCCGGCAAACCAATGGGTGATCCGGGAAGGTGTCTGGTACTTTACCTACAGCTGGGGCGGTGCGAGAAAATCGCAGTGGTTCTATTATAAAAACAACTGGTATTACTTCAACGATGATGCTTCCATGCAGACCGGCTGGGCAGAAATTGACGGAAAAACATATTATTTCCAGAGCTGGGGCGGATGCGTCACCGGGACGAAAAAAATTGACGGAACAACGTATGTGTTTGATAAAAACGGTGTTCTGCTTTCCGAAAAAGAAAGCTAGAAAAATCCATATAAAAATGCGGCAGAAACGAAAATCTCATTCGTTTCTGCCGCATTTTTTATAAATTTCTTTTCCGGAACAGTGCACGAACGCACTGCCGGTAAATTCCGGTTCCCAGAAACAGGGTCAGATAGGCGATTTTCCGCCCGTTCGTGAAGTGATCGCCTTCCAGTACCAGAAGCGGATGCTTTTTAAGCTCTTTTGCCAGCCTCTTCGCAAGCGCCTTTTTCTCCGCGTCCATGGTTTCCAACAGCATCAGCTTGTCCAGCACGAAAAACCGCGCCCAGCAGCAGCGCACACCTGCTTCTTTTTTCAGCGCCGGGTGGCGTTCTTCCACGACATTCTGATTATGATCCCATACTTCCACCGAACCCAGATCTGACCAGCGAAAACCGCTTGTCGTGAGGCTTTCGCGCCGGTGCACATAATAGTATTTCTGTGCTGTGGAAAAGGCCACCTTCCGGCAGTGCTCCATTAACGGAACGATGACGTATGCATCCTCGGCGATTGTTTTCTCCGGATAGACAACGCCCTCGAAAATCTCTCTCCGATACAGCTTGCCCCACGGCATCACGCCGAACACGCGCGCCTTCATCACCTGGCGCAGTCCCTCCTCGCTGTCGGTCACAGATTCGATTCCCTCCTGTTTCAGATCCGGCACCGGCCTTCCTTCATAGAGATCGTATCCGCGGCAGATACTCATTTCGGCATCATATTTTTCCGCCAGACGATACAGTGTTTCCAGAAGATCCTCCGCTGCGAAATCGTCGCTGTCCACAAACGTGATATAACGCCCCTCTGCAAGCGCAACGCCCGCATTCCGCGCCGAACTGACGCCGCCGTTCTCTTTTTGGTGATAACGGATCCGCGCATCCTGTTCTGCGTATGTCCGGCAGATTTCACTGCTTTTGTCGGTGCTTCCATCATCTACAAGAAGCAGCTCCCAGTCCGTAAAAGACTGGGAGAGAATGGAATCCACACATTTTTTTAAAAATTTTTCTGCCTGATACACCGGGGTAATGATTGAAATTTCCGGCATTGTTTTATCCTCTTTCTTTATTTCTTACAGCAGTAGTGTATCCCCTTATACTGCTCATACGGATGATCGAGATCCAGAAACGCCGCATCGTGGTGGCCTTTCTGCTGTTCTTTCGGCGGCAGTTTCATATAATCGCCGAACGACATGCCGCTTGCTACCTCAATCACCGCTCCAAGTACATCATGGCAAACACTGTATAAAAAACGCTCTCCCGGGAAAAACTGCAGCGGCTGCTGTGCAAAAGCACGTGCCATTGACCGTGTATCAGCCATGGGATCTGCTGCAAGCAATTCCTGCACGGAAGGCAAACGCAAATCATAGCTAAGCCCGGCAGACATGGTAAAAAGATGACGAAGCGTCATTTTTTCCTCTACATAAATTTTCTTTCCATCCCGCAGCAAATACATTTGCCCATATTCCGGTAGATACTTTGCAACCGGGTCATCCAAACGAATTTTACCCCGCTCCAATAATGTCAGTGCTGTAACAACCGTGATTGGTTTGGTGCAAGAATACATGTAGTATTGCGTTTGTGCACTGACCGGCTTCTGCCCTTCCTTGTCGCAGACGCCGTTCATATACCGATACAATTGCCTGTGATCTTGCATAACGATAATATCTGCTGACGGAATATGGTATTGTTGTTGCAGCACATCTATAACTGCCTGCAATTTTTGAAAGTCTGCCATGGCCTCTTTTCCTTTCTTATCTGAAACAGACACGCTTTTTTTCAGCCGTCTGCCTCCAATAACTTTTCCAAAGATGCAAGGCGCACGCAGCAGCAAAAAACACGTGCAGCTTGCGAGAGCTCCGTGATACTCGGGTATGACGGTGCAATACGAAGGTTGGAGTCTTCCGGATCCGTTCCATAAGGAAAGGTTGCACCGGCTTTGGTCATCACTACGCCGCAATCACGCATAAGCGTCCAAATACGCTTGGCACAGCCCGGCATTGCATAAAACGAGATGAAATATCCACCGCGCGGGCTGTTCCAATGCCCCACACCAAGCGCTGAAAGCTCATCTTCCAGTGCGCCCAGAACTGTCTCAAACTTCGGCCGCAGCAAATCCGCATGCCGCAGCATATGTGCCCGTACGCCGTCTGCATTGCCGAAAAAGCGGACATGCCGCAGCATGTTCATTTTATCAAAACCGATGGTTTGCACCGACATGATTTTTTTGATTTCTGCAATATTCCGTGCTCCGGAAGCAATCATTGCAATACCGGATCCGGGAAAAGTAATTTTGGAAGTTGAGGAAAAAATATATGCCATATCCGCTTTCCCCACTGCCGTAAGTGCCGAAAACAAATTTTTCAGAGAATCCCCATGCGCATACAAATGGTGGATCGCGTAGGCATCATCCCAGAAAATACGAAAGTCCTCCGCGGCAGGAGTAAGTGCTGCAAAACGATCTACCGTCTCATCGGAATATGTATAACCATCCGGATTGGAATATTTCGGAACGCACCAAATTCCCTTGACCGTCGGGTCATGATTAACATACTGCTCTACCAAATCCATATCAGGTCCGGTCGGACGCATAGGAATCGGGATCATTTCAATGCCCAAAGATTCGCAGATGGCAAAGTGCCTGTCATAACCGGGCGAAGGACACAGAAAACGAACACGCGGCAAGCACTTCCAAGGTGTTGAACCAAGCACGCCATACAGCATTGCCCGCGCCACAGTATCATACATGATATTTAAGCTGGAATTGCCACAAACAATAATATGTTCTGGCGGAATTTTCAAAAGATCGGAAAAAATTTCTTTTGCCTCCGGAATCCCATCCAACAGACCGTAATTCCGGCAGTCAACACCGTTGACCGCATAACAGGCATCGATACCGCCAATCGCAGTCAGCATGCCTTCACTGATACGCAATTGCTCAAGCCCGGGTTTTCCACGAGACATGTCCAGCTGCAGGCCCTGTGCCATAAATGCATCGTAGCGCATTTTTTGCGACAGATATTCCCGCTGCAACTCTCGTCTGTTTCTTTTTGCGTAAGGGACGCTTGTTTCTACCATTTTTATCTCTCCAATTTTACGCTATTACAGGTTCCATAAAAAACCGCGGCAAGCGTATCGTCCTGCCGCGGAAACTTCGGTCAAAAATCAGCTTGCCCCGTTGTTCTGGGAAACGCCTCCACATCACGGATATTGGTCATCCCCGTAATATACATAATCAACCGTTCAAAGCCAAGACCGAAACCGGCGTGTTTTGTACCACCGTATTTGCGCAGCTCCAAATACCACCAATAGTCTTTTTCTCGCAAGCCGCAACGCTGCATCGCAGCTTGGAGATAATCCATCCGTTCCTCGCGCTGCGATCCACCGATAAGCTCCCCAACTCCCGGCACCAACATATCCATTGCAGCAACCGTTTTTCCGTCATCGTTCAGCCGCATATAAAACGCCTTGATCTGCTGCGGATAATCTGTAACAAATACCGGCTTTTCAAAAACCTTCTCCGTCAAATATCTTTCATGTTCCGTTTGCAGATCAATTCCCCAGGAAACGGGATATTCAAAGTGCTCTTTGCTCTTTGTGAGCAAAGAAATTGCCTCCGTATAGCTTATGCGAGCAAACTCGTTTTCGACAAGATTGTGCAGCCGATGCAGCAAATCATGGTCGACATATGTGTTAAAGAAAGCCAACTCATCCGGACACTGCTCCATAACACGACGAATGACATATTTTATCATGTCTTCTGCCAATGCCATATCATCCTGCAAATCCGCAAATGCAATCTCCGGCTCCATCATCCAAAATTCCGCAGCATGTCGCGGCGTATTGGAGCGTTCAGCACGAAAAGTTGGACCAAACGTGTATACATTGGAAAATGCCATTGCAAATGTCTCTGCATTCAGCTGCCCGGAAACGGTCAGGTTAGCAGGCTTGCCAAAGAAATCTTCGCTGTAATCCACTTTTCCGTCCGA
>ENA-OROD01002454-OROD01002454.1-human-gut-metagenome-genome-assembly--contig:-NODE-2454-length-13334-cov-14.482642_pt1 | contig 13334 bp, 7 predicted proteins | sample MGYA00242123_ERZ509038 | MGnify/ENA primary metagenome ERZ509038 (study PRJEB26280, sample SAMEA2338719) | human gut metagenome | biome: human gut; feature: human-associated habitat; material: faeces... | reverse complement strand
CTGAAAACCACGCCCTCCTTCAGCGGCGATTTTATGTGCGAGGTCTCCCTGCCCAACCGGGAGATTTCTCTGGTGTACAACAAGGAGATCTTGCAGCGGCTGGAGAATCTGATCCCGCCGTCCACGGCGATTTCCGTTCAGGAGGCCATCTTCTCCGGCGATAACGCACGGCTGAAAGCGCAAATTCAGACGCTGCTGACCCAGTCGGTCAGCTCCTTCGATACTGCCGGGGAGAATTTCTACCACGGCTTTATGCTGGGACTGTGCGCCCTGCTGGGCGGCGCTTTCGTGACCTCCAACCGGGAATCCGGCGACGGGCGCTATGACATTCAGCTGAAGCCCACGCAAAAGGGTCTTCCGGGCATCCTGATCGAATTGAAAGCGGAGAAGAATTGCAGCGATGAGCAGCTGAAAAAGCTGTCCGAGACGGCCTTGCAGCAGATCAACGATAAGAAATACGAAACCGAGCTGACGACCGCCGGGGTCAGGACGATTTATAAATACGGCGTGGCCTTCAGCGGTAAAAAGGTCGAAGTGGCGGTTGGGTGAGAATTGAAGACAGGGGCACACCTTTGTTTGTGTGTCCCTGTCCTTTTTTATAACGAATTCATGATGTTCAGCAAACTCTGGTAGCTGTCTACATCGTGGTATACGACATTACTTGTGGACATCTCATTGAACAGCTTCTTGGCGCAAGAGATTTTCGCCTGCTCAATAGGACGCAGCTCAAGACTTTCCATTGTGCCTTTCGTTTCGGCTATGAAGAAAATATGCTTGACCTTGCCCTCATAGAAAGCGATTGCCCAGTCCGGCGAATAGTTGCCCACCGGTGTGGGGATTTGGAAGGTTCTTGGCAGCTTTGCATAGACACACACCTCGTCTGCTGCATCCAAATCTTCAGCAAACTTTCTCTCAATGCTCTTGTCGGCAGAGCCGTCCGTGAACACATAGTCCTGAATGGCTTTCTTTGCAAGGAACGCCTTATCAAAGCTCTGTGTTGCCTTTTCAGCCGTGAAGATGGAGCTGTCATATTCGCCCTCAATGGTATCATAGGAAATATGCTCTACGATCATTGTGGCTTTCTGTTCGTTGATGAGCCGGATGACCTTTGTGATGAACTCTTCCGGGTTGTTCTTGAACATATAGAGCTTATCCACACGGATGCCTTGCAGGATAGCAGAAACCGTGCGCCGTGTCAGAACAGTACCCTCTGCGATTTTTCCGATGAGGTCATACTTGATCTGACTGGTTTCGGCGTGTTTGAGTGTCTGCGTCCGGGTCTTTTCGCCGGTGAAGGATGCTCCACGCTCAATCTCATACTCATTCATCTCCGTTTTCTGCCGTCCGATGGTGGTCGTGTATTGCAGCTCGGAAACAAAGAGCTTTTCGTCAATATGGGCAATGGCGTTGCGGATCAGCTCGGCGCTGTCAAAATCAACGGTGTAGGCGTACTTATGGTTGATCTCACGCCACAACGCCTGAAACTCTTTCTTGGCAAAGTTCTCGTTAAGCGGGTTATCCTTAACCTTGGTTTCGTGACCATCAGAGAACATATCCTTGAGAACGCTGTCGTCATACACTGCCTGAATGAGCGTGTGGATGCCGTCTGTCATCGGCCCCAGTTCCTCCGGCAGCTCCGCAACGGTTCCGTTCTTAACATCCTGACGGTACTTGTCCGTCACCTTGCGCTTCATATCCACATAGCCGTTCTGAATGAGGTAGAACTCAATGGCATTGGCTTTCTCATCGTCGATAAGCGTCGGTACATCGTCCACCTTGACATATTTGCCCTTGAAGTATTCGCTTGTAGCAACCGTGGGTCTGTCATAAAGCACGGTCTTAATATCCGACTGCAAGTCTGTTACGAAGGTTTTGTAGCTTTCGCTGGCAACTACTGTCAGCGTGTTGATCTCGTGAACGCTGTCGCCGCAGCTCTGCACATCCATACGGTTGCCGTCCTGATTGACGCAAAGGCGCAGACCACGACCGACTTCCTGCCGCTTCGCCGTGTTGCTGTCGGAGTGCTTCAGAGTACAGATTTGAAACACATTCGGGTTATCCCATCCTTCACGCAGTGCAGAGTGGGAAAAGATAAACCGTGTCGGCTCGTCAAAGGACAGCAGCCGTTCCTTGTTTTTCAAGATCAGGTCATAGGCTGAAACATCTTTTTCATCAAAACCCTCTTTATTAGCCTTGCTGTCCACGCTGCGCCCGGTTTTCTTATCGATGCTGAAGTAGCCCTTATGTACCCGGCTTACATCGCTGCAAGTGGCTTTGAGATACTTCTGATACGGCGTGTCAAACATCGTAATGTACTCGTTCAGAATGGCAAGATACTCCTGCTCAAACATCACGCCATATTCGCCAATCACCTCGTCGCCGTTTTCATCATACTGGCGGTACTTTGCCACTTCGTCGATGAAGAACAGGGACAGGCACTTGATGCCCATATTAAAGAGCTTTTCTTCTTTCTCAAAGTGGGAGAGGATGGTTTCCCGAATCTGAATGCGGCGCATATCCTTTTCGGACACATCGCCCACCACATCACCGGCTTTGATGACTTCACCGTTGGTAAAGGTCACGGTGCCACGCAGCGGGTCAATTTCAGAGATGGTATACCCCTTGTATTGCTCCATTTCTTGAGAAACAAAGTAGAGGTTGTCACCTACACCGAGAGTACGGATTTTCCGGCTGGGTGATTTGTCGTAACCAATCTCCAGCTCAATTTTTGCCATCGGCGGCTTCTTGCTGGAAAGAACAATTTGTTCAAGGTAGAGGTAGCTGTCCGTACCACGGAAGTTCTTGACCTCAAAGCCCTTGACCTCGATCTTCTTGACCAACCGCTTGTTGAAGGCATCCAGTGCATCCAACACATAAACAAGGTTGTGCTGCTTGGCGTGGGTAGCCGAGTAGTTGAGCGAGAATAGCGGATTGAAGTTCTTCAGTGCCTTCTGCGTCACATCGCCGCCCATTTTCTGTGGCTCGTCCAAAATGATGATTGGACGGTTTGCCTTGATAACATCGATTGGGCGGCGGGAGCCAAATTCATCCCGTGTATCATAAATAATCAGTTGCTCCTTGTTTTTCTTTTTGCCCTCTTGTACCTCGGAAAATGAACGGGCAAACGCCTGCGTGTTGATGATCATCACATTGATGCCGGAGCTGCTCGAAAAGTTATCCAACTGGTTCAGGTTGGAGCTGTTGTAGATGAAGAAGCGAGCTTTCTTGCCGTAATGCTCCATAAAGTGGTCTGCGGTGATCTCAAAGGACTTCTTCACACCCTCACGGATCGCAATGGAGGGAACGACCACGATGAACTTGCTCCAGCCGTACTTCTTGTTCAGCTCGAACATCGTCTTGATATAGACATAGGTTTTGCCCGTGCCGGTTTCCATTTCAATATCAAGGCTGCAACGCCCCAAATCTTTGACAAGGGAAGCAGAGAGCTTAATATTGTTCTGACTCTGCAAGGTCTGAATGTTGTGCAGGAGCTGCTCGTCGGAAAGCTCTACCGCTTCATTTTTATAACCGGTATCGTTCAGCGGGTCAATGACTTCAAGCTCCTCATCGGACATACCGAGGGTCATCTGATACGGCTCCGCGTTGACCTTGCCCCGGTCACGGATATAGCTGATCTTATCGTGGAAGCCCTGTCCCTGAAAGACACGCACAACGGCATCAACCGCATCGGTTTGGTATTGTTGTATTTTGAAATTAAACTTCATCAGGTTTCACCTCGCTTAATACGCTTGTCGCCAGCTTCAGAACTGAAAGGCATCTGTGAAACAGGTAGTCGTAATGTTCATTACAACCGATGTCTTTCTTATCCGTTTCGTGATGGCGAATTCTAAACCTGTTTCCAAGTTTGGTAAGCGCAGAAAACTCCTCTTGCAGCATTGTTTTGTAATCAGCGTCTCCTTTACTTATTACATCAAGCAGCCTGTCAGCGGAGGTCTTTTTGTCGTACTGCTGATAATATGTCTTGATTCGTTCAAATGCATCCCAAACTTTTTCTGTTGCCATACCGATTTTTGCTTCTTTATAAAGCTGAAAAGACTGTTCAACAAGTTTGCAAAACTCGGTATCATTGATTCTGAATGCTGCTAAATCAAATGAAAGCGTAGCCTGCTCTGCCAATTCCATTTCAAGCAAATCAATGATTGTTTGAGCATTTCTGCGAATCGTGCCACTGTAATATTTTGCTTCCTCCATACAATCAACGATTGCAGGAAGTTCTTTGCCAAACAGCTTCTCGGCACGGCTCATATCATCAGCAAGTTCAAAGCCTTTACAGTCATTCTCCAAGTCATCTTTTAACGCCGAAATGATCTTTTCTGCGTATTGCCTGTTCATTACAGCACCTTCCTTACGGTATCGGGGCTGTAGGTGGCGAAGATCTGATCGAAGTTGGTTGCCACGCTGTCGTTTGCCATAGAGCTGTCACGCATTACAAAATAGTAAGGCTTCTGCTTGGCAATGGCTGTGATGGTTTCCTCAGTTACATCGCTGTCAAAGCAGGCGATCAGATAGTTGTCCTCCACATTGAAAACCTTCTTGCCGGCAATGGTGGTTTCCTCAATTTTGCTGGAGAGCAGCACGCCCAAATCCAGCATCACTTGGAACAGCAGATCCTCCGGCGTTCTGTCCTCTTTGATGTTGTCCTCAAGGCTGGAGAACAGGCTGGCTTCATACTCCGCGGGGTTATAGTAGACCTCTTTCATATTGGAGGTATCGCACTTCAGAACACGGAAACCGATGTCAAGTCCTTGCGTGGTCAAAGGGCTGTCCTCTTTAATTTTCTTTCCTGCCCGGCGGATGCGTTCCTTCGCAACTTCGGTCAGCAAATGAGATTTTCCCATTTTATCGCATAACGCTATTGCGTTTTTTAGAACCCTTTTCTTGTCATTTGCGGCATTTTTTAGATTTTCATCAAGATTCTCTGGAATCTGAACCATAATAAATTTTCTGTGACCACCATCCAAAGCGTTTGTTTGCATTACTGCAGAAGCGGTTGTGGATGAACCGCTAAAAAAATCAAGATAAATATCGTTCTTCCCGTCCGAGACCAATCCAAGAATATACATAATTAGCTTGACTGGCTTCGGAGTATCAAATACATCTTCAGGCAACAATTTAAGAAGTTCATATTTTGCTTGTCGATTGTGCCCTGTCTTATCAAAATCTATCCACAGGTTAGATGGCGGCAATCCCTCCATGTCGCACAAATAAGTTCTTCTGCGAATGTTTTTTCCATCTTCAGTAAACCGAATTTCTCCTGTTTCTAACTTTTCAGTCAAAGTTTCCTTAGACCATCTCCATCCGTTCTTTGGCGGATGTATAGTAATTCCTTGTGGCGAAACAATATCATAGCAAAGATTTTCCCTAAAATTGGGAGAATTTAACGGATTTCCGTCAAAATATGGGCCCTTAGGGTCATTGTCTGGATTCTTAAAGTGTTTTCTTTTTTCATCATCAGACTGCTTTTCTGGTTGCCATAGAGGATTTTTTGAATACACAAGGGTGGAGTTGTAGTCATTGGAAAACTGCTTTGCATCATTATTGCTGTTATCAGAGGAACGCCAGATTGCATCTGTGATAAAACACCGCTCGCCGAACACCTCATTGCAAATCTTTCTCAAGTTGGCACTTTCACGATTATCTATGCTAATAAAAATCACGCCATTATCTGCAAGCAAATCTTTTGCAAGTCTCAAGCGTGGATACATCATATTCAACCAATCGGTATGAAAGCGACCGTTGCTTTCGGTGTTCTGCACCATACGGTTGCCTTCTTCATCAAACTGTCCGCTGTTGGCAAGATACTCATCTGTGCTCTGGGCAAAGTCATCTTCATACACAAAGTCATTTCCTGTGTTATACGGAGGATCAATGTAGATCATCTTGATTTTGCCGAGATAGGTTTCCTGCAAGAGCTTCAGCACTTCGAGGTTGTCACCCTCGATATAAAGATTTTCGGTGGTATCAAAATCCACGCTTTCCTCCCGGCAGGGGCGCAGCGTCTTATTTATCGGGGCATTGGCAAGAAGAACGGACTTCTTCTTGTCAGGCCAAGTGAACTGATAGCGTTCCTCATTGCCGTCCACCACGGTGCAGGAAATCTCCTGCATCAGCACATCCTTGTCGATTGCCCGGACGACCTCGCCGTTTTCATTGATCGTTTCCGTCACGGCGTTGGGGAACATCGCCGCCAGCTTTCTGAAATTCTCATCAGCCTTGTTCGCTGTTTGCATTCTCAGTTTATCCATTATGAATTTCCTCCGCTTTCTTTCCAAAAATGGAATATGGGATACTTCTTGAATTCTTCTTGTAATTGAGTGTCGAGCTTTTCAAAATGCAGTTCTGCGGCAGGCTGTTGATCTAACAGCAGGTACGCCCCGACAAGGACATCTTCTCTAACACCCGGCGTTTCAATTACCCGAAACAGTTCCTTAACCTCGTCTATCGTTAGTGCTCGTTCACGCTTTTCGATTTGTAGCTTGTTTAGCAGTTTTACATCGTAGGGCAAGGATCCATCATTTGAAGCAAAAATCCAATCCGAAAACGATCTTGCCACAGATAGAAATTCAGTCCTTGAATTAGCCTTGTCGTATGCTTCAAGCAATTCAAGCAAGAAGAAATTTGCCCTTGTAATAGTTTCTTCGTGTTGTGCGGTATTTTGGAATGACGGCAATAAGACATCATAGCGAATATTATCGGCTTTTATCAAATCGTCTGCGTGGAGTATTACATACTGCGAGATTGGCAATTTTTCTCCGGCTTCATTTTCGTACACGAGTGACATCTCGGTTTTGAAAAAGTCGAATATACTGTATGTACCATCTTTTCCTTCGATTTTTCGCAGGCAAACTATAAATTTCAGCTCACCTATATCTATTGTCATTATCGGGGGCAAATCGGTTCTTAGATGTTCTACCGGCTCCTTATCTACAAATGCAGTAACAAGATAGCCAATATGTTTCCAGTCTTTATCCTTTAAGGTCTTTATGCTCAAGTCCTTTTTGCACCCAAACAGATCAAGCAAGGCAACAATCTTTTTTGCGTATTCAAGTCGTGACTTTTCTTCTTCCAGCTTGAAGTTCGAAAAATTGGCACCTTTGTAATCAAATGGAACATCAACCCCATCCCATTGAAAGCTCCCGGTTTCGATGTATGAAATCAAAAAATCCAAATCTACTATTAGGGTTCTCAATTTATCAGAGCTCTTATAGTTGATTTTTACCGTTCTATCGTTTTTGGATGCCTTTATCGAAAAGCTCTCTCCAAAGATAATCGTAACCGTTTCTGCATCTTGGACAACCCTAACGGTTGAATAGAACAGCCTATCTCCTACAGAAACCTGCGCATTTCGCATTTCCTGCGTTGTCAATTTCTGAGGAATAGCCTCGATTGGCTGTGGAATAGCGCTACCCTTGATTTTTGCGTAAATATATACTTCATTTTTCAGCAAGGCTGTTTTCGGGTCAATTCCGCCGACAGTTGAAACGGGAACGGTTATTCCTTCCAACACGCCTTGACTTTCAAGTTCTTCGAGCGACAATAACTGAGCGCTTGAAAAGCTCGCTTGTTTCTGACAGTTTTCTAAGCACTGGAAGAAGATCATTGCCTTCTCGTTCGGGTCTGTCGGAAATTTTTTGAGCTTAATGCTTTTGCTTTTTTGCTCTTTTGCTTCTGCAAGATATACTCTGAGTTTTATCGGAGGCAATTCAGCATAATAGATCTGCCGTGTCAACCCGTTATGCCCAATATAGACGACAAAGAAAACTGCTCCGCCGTCGTAAAGGTAATTGTTGAGATCGGTAGTTGATACCGGAAAAGATATTTCTTCTTTGCTGAAATCATCGTTTTCCGTGCCTTTGATTTGAACCGGAAGCCGTCCTTTAAGCTTTTCCTTCTTTTTGCTTTTGTCGCTATAAATGTAGACAAAGCCATCCCAAGTCGGCTCTTTATCGTTGTCCGCAATGAACTGATCGAGAAAATCGGATACAACGACGCTATCCCTGACGGCATTGACAGATAGAGTTTCAATCGCTTTTCGATCCAATTTTATCCCTCCAATTCTTTTTTGAGCTTTTTTATCTGCTGCACAAGCTCAAACTTCTTTTTCGGCTGTTTTTCAGCCCGTGCCTGCTTTTCCAGCTTGGCGATCTCTTTCTCAATTTTCTGTCGGCGCTCATCGGCTGCTATCTGCTCATCAAGGGTATTGCCGTCTGTGATGCTCACGCCGCCGATGTCCACCACGATGTTTTCCCATATTTTATCGAGATTCAAGCCCCGCAGTTCAATGGTACAGCTTTCGGTGGGCTTCCAATCTGTCTGCATCAGCTTGGTATGGTAGATCGCCAGCTTGCTTTGCTCCTCAAATTCAAGCACAAACAGGATGTTCTGCGGAATAAGCTTTGACAGCGTGGCAACCGTTTTCTCATCAAAGTCTTTCTTTTTCAGCGCCACAAGCAGGACAAAGAAACTCTTGACTTCCTCTCCGGCGGGAATGTTGATTTTCGCCGGTGTGATCTCATTGACAATGGTGATCCTCGATATATCGGCGTCGATTTTCTCCTTTGCCGCTGTATTCATTTGGAACTTCGCATAAACAGCCTTCTTCGGAAGCTGCTTGCTCATTTCAGTTGACTTCGGAAGTCCGAGCATACTCTCACCTCATCGCACGACTAAGAAGCATATCAGCTCAAAGTCGTCCAGTCCTTTGATTTCGTTTGACAGAAAGCTGACCTGACCGCCGCCTAAGAAGCTGTCAATATCGCTTTTGTCCTTCACCTCAATGATGGAAGCAATGGCATCGCCCAGCAGTTTGGAAAATCTGGACATATCCTTGCCGTCACGGGTCTCTTTGTTGAACGGCTTGTAGGCTTCGGGAATCGGTTCCGTCTTTCCTTTGCAGAGGAAACGCATTTTATCAAGCATCTGTTTCGGAGAAAGGTGGTCGCAGATGACCTCCCCGTCATTGCCGATATACACCATATAGAATGGGTGCAGCCGGTTCTGATTATCGATGTTCACGCTGTTGGAGCGATTTTTCAGGACATAGATCACACCGGCAGGCGTATCCTCACTTGCAGGAACAACCGAGTGCAAGCCGAAGGGCGTTTTATCTATGTCGGGGTGATGCTTGATATAGTCAAGCAGGTCGAGCCGGAACTCGTTTAACCCCAAGTCCATAATGGAGATGCCCGTTGTCATATCCTCAATGTCTACGACCTCATCCTGCAAGCGCTTGAGCTGCGCCTTTCGGTACTCAAGGTCTGTCTTTTCCTCGTCACTGAGCAGATTATCATCGCCCGTAGCGGTCATATCCACGATTTTCATACGGGTTTCGACTTTGGCTTTCAGATTGATGTAATCGTCAAGGGTTACATCAGGCCAAAAGTTCACAAGCTGAATGACCTTGTTGCGGCTTCCGATACGGTCGATACGCCCGAATCGCTGAATGATGCGAACGGGGTTCCAGTGAATGTCGTAGTTGATGAGGTAGTCGCAGTCCTGCAAGTTCTGACCTTCGGAAATACAGTCGGTGGCGATCAGCACATCAATTTCCGTCTTATCCCCCGGCATCAGCAGTTCCTTGTCCTTCGAGATAGGCGAGAAGCAGGTCAGCACCGTGTTCAGGTCGGCACGGAGCTTGGGGCAAGTCGTCCGACCCTCAACAGAGCCGGATACCATTGCGGTGTTCAGTCCATACCTATCCTTAACATAGCGGCTGACATTATCGTAGAGATAACCGGCGGTATCCGCAAAAGCGGTGAAGATGATTAGCTTTTTATTGCCCTCATTGATGGGATGAGTGATTTTGTTATCAATCACCCGGAAAAGCTCTTGCAGCTTTGAGTCGTGTTCCGGTGTAATATCTCCAACCAGCAAGGTCAGCAGTTCAAGCACATCGGCATCTTTCGCCAGGCTGTCCCGCCAAGACACATAGTCCATATCGGCAAGGTCAATTTTAACTTTCCTGCCGAAAGAGAACAGCTCGTCCGAGTTCTGATCCTCGGCGTCGAACTCGTCCATATCGGAAATATCCGTCAGGTCGAGGGTCGTACTGGAGTGTTTATCAAAGCGGTCAATCGTTTCTATCGTGCTGTTTATCAAATCCTTGATGCGGGTCAGCGTCAGATTGAACGAATAGACGGAGCTTTCCATACGCTTCATCAGGTTGATGGCGGTCAGACGGCGGATGCCCTGCTCACGGTTCGCCTGCGTAAAGCCGACATTGACCTTGTTATCGCCATACAGCTCAGCATACTTCTCCATCTTACTTGGCAGAATGTAGTGCGTCGGCGTATAGATTGTCAGTGTCAGGAGCATAAGCTGCTCAAAAATCTCGTTGTAGCTGATGGCTTCCTTCAGGTCAGTAAGATGTGGGCGAAGCGAGATCGGCTTTAGCCTTGTCGGGAAGGTGCCGATGTCCGCCATATCGTAATACTTCTGAATATGCTTTCTTGAGCGGGCAATGGTCACACTATCCAGCACTTCAAAGAAATCAAAGTCCAGCATTTTGAGAAGGTTTTCAGTCGTGCGGTCGCACAGTTCCCACTTGCTCCAAGTGTTAAACGCCCGCTGTGCGTTCCTGAAAATTTCGTCGATGGAACGGGTAGTGTTGAGCTTTTCGTCTATGTAATCCGTATGCCCTTCATACGCAAGAGCAAGCTGATTTTTCAGATCATTGAAGCGGTTATTAACTGGCGTTGCAGAAAGCATCAGCACCTTTGTCTTTACTCCGGCTCTGATGACCTTCTTCATCAAGGTAACATAGCGGTTATCCTTGGTGTCCTCGTCCGGGTTCTCAACTAATTTGCCGCCATTACGGAAGTTGTGGGACTCATCAATTACCACAAGGTCATAATTGCCCCAATTCAGTCTGTCAAGGTCAAGTCCGTTGGATGTGCCGTGGGTGCGGTTTAAGTCGGTATGATAAAGCACATCGTACCGAAGCCGGTCGGCAGCAATGGGGTTATTGACATAGTTATCTTTATAAGTATTCCAGTTGTTTGTCAGCTTCTTGGGGCAGAGCACAAGAACGGACTTGTTGCGGTTTTCGTAGTATTTAATAACGGCAAGGGCGGTAAAGGTTTTACCAAGACCAACACTGTCTGCAAGGATACAGCCGTTGAACTTCTCAAGTTTGTTTATGATAGCAAGAGCGGCATCTCGCTGGAAGTTATAGAGTATCCCCCAAATCTTGCTTTCCTTAAAACCGGTCGCTTCGTTGGGCAAAACATCTTCGGACACATCTTCCAAGAACTCATTGAAGATGTTATATAGCGTCACAAAGTAGATAAAATCGGGAGAGTTTTCGTTATATGCGGCGGTAATGCTGTCAATTACTTCATCAGTAACGACTTGAAGCACCTTGCTGTCATTCCATATCTCATTGAAATTGGCAAGCAAAGTACGGGCAAGGGACTCGTCTTTCACGATTGTGGTGCTGATTACATTGCCTTTCTCGCAGCCAAGCTCAACCGTAGTGAAGTTATTGATAGGCGTATAGCCGACGCCGTCAACTACGATTTGCCCCTGAATGGATTTGTCGCTGACATTTGACTTGAAAGTGACTTTCTGTCTGATCCACTCTGCACACTCTCGTGCAATGGCTTTTTGGGTCAGCTCATTCCTGAGCTTAATTTCAAACTCTGTTCCGTATAAACTGCGTTCACGGGTAAGGCGTGGAATATAGAACTCACGCTTTTCCTTCTTGGCTTTCTCCGTTACAAAGGTAGGCGAAGTGAAAATAAAGCGCAACTCATCAATTTGAGAGAGCTGCGCCTTCAATTCCTGAAAGGCATAAATAGAGAAGCAAGCCGCCGCAATGGACACTTTGCTGCCTTGCTTGATCTCTACAGACAAATCGTCTTTAAGAGTCTTTGTTGTGTTGTTTATAAGCTCCATAACTAAATTCTCCCACATTTCAAATCAGTTCTTGCTGCTTGGCAATCGGGAAGTATGCAATCAGATCCCGTAGGCTCATTCCGTCAACAAGCATTCCAAAGTGCCAATTTGGCACTTTGGAACCGCCGTGTTGGCACTTTGGGATTTCGCCAAAGTATCAATTTGATACTTTGGAAGCCAAAAACTGATACTTTAGGCTTTACAAATCTCCCGCCCGGAAAGCCGAAAGGCTCTCGTAATAGTAGCTTTGGTCGATGCCGTTCATATATACCTCACGGCTGTCTACCTTGTCGGACAGCGCCGCCTTCAACAGCACCTTGAGTTCCACATCTTTGATGGGGCTGCGCTCCATTGCAAGGAGATAATCCTCTTTATCCACCTTGCTCCAGTCCACGACCTTGCCGATTTCGTTTTTCAGGATATGGTCGAGCCAGATGCGGGTGCTGCGCCCATTGCCCTCCCGGAAGGGGTGGGCAATATTCATTTCCACATATTTTTCGATGATCTCGTCAAAAGTGGACTGTGGCATCTTGTCGATGTTGGCCAGTGCTACTTCCAGATACATCAGCGGCGCAAAGCGGAAATTGCCCTTCGCTAGATTCACCGTGCGCAGCTTACCGGCAAAGTCATAAATATCTTCAAACAGATATTTGTGAATTGCCTGCAAGGTCGTGAATTTGCCTGCCGGCAGGGTATCAAGCACGCCGTTTTCAAACAGTTCTACCGCCTTTTTCTTGCTGAGGCGTTCTTCTCCCCGGGCAAGATCGGCGGAGCTTGTCAGCCCCAATTTATTTTCCAGTGCCATAATGCACCTCCAAAATAATTACTTATCGGCCGCCACGCCGGACTTCATCCAGGTGTCTACTTCGCTGACCTTGAATTTCCAAAGGCGGCCTATTTTTGCAGCGGGCATATTTCTTTTCTCTATCCAGGCGAGTACCGTATCACGGCTGACGCCGAGGTATTCGCAAATCTCTTTCATTGAGTACCAGCGTTCGATGGTCGGTTCCATTAAAATGTCCTCACTTTCAGGCGGTTTCCGATAGCTATAATTATACAATTTAAGTATATCACGGCGATGCCGATTTATCAAGGATTATTACGGATTTACGAGGGATTCAGAAGAAAATCTTATAATTAAAAGTGAAAGGTTTCCCCGCTCAGTTTACTGATTTGAGCGGAGAAACCTTTTTTGCTACATATCTCTTTTTTCGGAAACGCCCCCACAAATGGTCTTGCAATTTTGAGAATAAGTGAGGACGGAAAATTTTTTGAGAATTTTCTCGAAAACACCCCCACAAACGGCGCCCCTTATTCAGAGTAAGTGAAGGGAGAAATATTTTTGTGGGGAATTTTGAAAAGTACCCTGCCAAACGGCACCCCTTATTCAGAGTAAGTAGAAGGGTCCTTTTGAAAAA
>ENA-OROD01002447-OROD01002447.1-human-gut-metagenome-genome-assembly--contig:-NODE-2447-length-13353-cov-10.812528_pt1 | contig 13353 bp, 12 predicted proteins | sample MGYA00242123_ERZ509038 | MGnify/ENA primary metagenome ERZ509038 (study PRJEB26280, sample SAMEA2338719) | human gut metagenome | biome: human gut; feature: human-associated habitat; material: faeces... | reverse complement strand
TGCTAGTGAGACGAGTGCGATGTATGGTATTCAGTTCCATCCCGAAGTGACTCATACGCCTCAGGGTCGTATTCTGTTGAAGAATTTCGTGTGTGGTGTGTGTAAGGCGAAGGCAGATTGGTTCATGGGTTCATTTGTGCAGGAGGCAGTCGATCGTATTCGTAGAGAGGTGGGTGAGAATGGGCATGTGATTGGTGCTGTGAGTGGTGGTGTGGACAGTAGTGTGGCTGCTGTTCTCCTGAATCGTGCGATTGGAAATCGATTCCATGCAGTGTTGGTGGACAATGGACTGTTGCGTATGAATGAGAGTCAGGAGGTATTGGAGCGTTTGGGAGGTGCTGGGATTGATCTGACGTTAGCTGATGCTTCAGAGCTGTTCCTATCAAAGTTGGCTGGTGTGTCAGATCCAGAACAGAAGCGTAAGATCATCGGAGGCACATTTATTGATGTATGAATGAAAGGAGAGAATGAGAGATAGGTATTTGAAGCTGAAGCAAAGAAGATTGAAGAGAGAGTGGGTCATGTTGACTTCCTGTTACAAGGTACACTGTATCCTGATGTGATCGAGTCCACTTCATTCCGTGGTCCTTCAGCTACAATCAAGTCCCATCACAATGTTGGTGGATTGAAGGAGAACATGAAGTTGAAGCTGATTAAGGATGAGGTACGAGAGTTGGGGAAGGAGTTGGGTCTTCCTCATGAGTGTATTTGGAGACATCCATTCCCAGGTCCTGGTTTGGCTATTCGTTGTATTGGAGCTGTGAGTAAGGAACAGCTGGATATTCTGCGTCAGGCTGATAAGATTCTGATTGATGAGATTCGTGCAGCTGGTGAGTATGAGAAGATTGGACAGGCTTTGGTAGTGCTTCTGCCTGTTCGTTCTGTGGGTGTGATGGGAGATGGTCGTACTTATGAACAGGTGAGAATGACTGAAGGAGATGAAGTGTAGACTGCAGCAATTCGTTGTGTTCAGACTACAGACTATATGACTGCAGATTGGTACCGTTTCCCTTATGATCTGTTGGCTCGTATCTCGAATCGTATCATCAATGAAGTGAAAGGAATCAATCGTTGTGTTTATGATATCTCTTCGAAGCCTCCAGCCACTATTGAGTGGGAATGAGTTACTCTTTTATGTTTGGTTTGTTTGGTGAGAAGACAGTAAGTGTTCAAAGAGACTGATATTCCCACTTGTATTCATATAGTTCAACAAACAAATCATAAGGCTTTCATGACTTTAAAAGGAGTGTCTTGTTTACCAGTCATCGTCATCATCTCCGAAGAGACCACCTCCAGACATATCAATGTCCTCCTCTTCTTCCTCCTCTTCCTTCTTCTCCTCCTCCTTCTTCTCCTCAGCAGCAGCAGGAGCAGCATCGCGCCCGCCGCCGTCAGCCCATAGGGAGTCAGCATGTTATTCCTCCGTATTCGCGGCGTCAATTGCCGTGGCGAAATAGATGATGTCGGAGACGGAGCGCTCCGCCTTGACGGTTTTCTCGGAGTAATTTTCGCCGCCGAACCACATCAGCGCGCTGTTGCCGCCGTCGAGGTTGTACGCCATCGTGCAGCCCTGCTTCGCCATGAAATCCGCCAGTTCCGCGCAGGTGCAGCCGTCGGAATCCTTGCGGCGGCCGTCGACGACCACCAGCAGATACTCCAATTCGCCGAGTTGCCCGATAGCGCAGCGCGGTTCATCCGCAAAAACGTTGTACTTGTTCTTGTAGTAGTCCGGAATTTCGCAGACATTGCCGTCGACGACCAGCGCCGGGCCGAAGTTGAATACGTTCGGGAACGTCAGCGTGTCAGAGGAAAGCAGCGCCTTCAATTCGTCCGCGTCGGACTGGAGGATGATGTGGAAGTCACCGTTGTTATCCACCAGCAGCATATCGCGCTGCTTCGACGGCTTCTTGCGGAACACCTCGTTCATGCGCACAACGTAGCCGTAGTCATCCTTGCCAAAGTAGTCGCCGCCAATCGCCACGACAGCGTTGTGCTTTTCGGCAATCGCGGAAATCTTGTTGTCCGTCCGCGCCTTGGGGTGATTCAGCCCCGTGCGGAACTGCGACGGGTCGGTAATCTTCACGCGCGCGACGTTGTAGGTCGCATCCCCGACGGTTTCCCGCCAGAGCGTGACAGTGATGGAATCGTCCTGATAGCCTTGCAGCACGCCGTTTTCCTCGTCCGCCGCGATAAAGGCGTTCGGGTCGGGCGTGTAGCCAGTGTCGGTCAAGTCCATCGGCAGGGGCGCAATGACGGTTTCTTCCGCCAGCGCCGGGGTCAGCATCAGCAGAGACAGCAGCAGCGCCAAAACTTTGCGCATAGAAATTCCTCCTTCGGTTTCTCAGATAAACACGCGGACACAGCATGAGAGCGTCACCAACTCAATCGCGCGAAAGGGTCAAGGGACGAAGTCCCTTGCAGGGTCAAGGGGCAGCGCCCCTTGGGTCACTCAAATAGGAAGTCGTAGTCGTCGTCTGCAGCCGCGCCGTCGTTCATGTAGGCTTCGAGCGCATCGTCCGTAATCGCGGGATGCGGAACGGCGAAGGCAAAGCCGACAAGCAGCGCGACCGTCAAGAGCGTCAGCAGAATTTCGGATAAGTGCTTGCGCATGTCAGCCCTCCTGATTTTCGGCGGATTTGGCGAAAATCCACTTGTTCTGGATACGGTAGTTCACCAGATACAGCAGCGTGTCCATCAAAATTTTCGGGATGAACGCGAAACCGCCGATGAAAATATGCAGGTGATCCAGCAGCGACACGCCAAGGTTGGAAAGCGTAATGGTGACGATGCAAAGCAGGGCGTATTTGAGCGCCGTTTTGCCCGTGTCCTGCTTGAACTTGAACACGAAATTGCGGTTCAGGACGAAATTCAGCGGCGAGGACACCAGACGCGCCAGATAGCCGGAAATCTGAATCGCCGCGTCGCCCGTCAGCCCCAGCAGCGGCGTGAACCGCAGCAGGTTCGCCACGACGTTATCCACCAGAAAGCAGATAATCGACGATCCCGCATAGAGGAAGAAATTCCCCAGAATCACCTTGTAAATGCGGTAGCTGTCGCGAATCGGGTGAAAGTGCGTCCCGGCGTTCTCGTTTTCGTACACCGTTTCGATTTCAATCGGAATCATCGGCAGCTTTGCGCGCGCGCAGGCAATCAGCACCTGCATCTCGTACTCGAAGCGCTCGCCCGGCACGTCCAGCATGAACGGCAAATCCGCCATGCGGAAGGCGCGCAAGCCCGTCTGTGTGTCCGGCAGATACACGCCGTAGAGCAGGCGGAAGACCGCGCTCGTGATTTTGTTGCCGTGGCGCGATTTTGGCGGAACGTGGTCGAGGTTGAAGTTGCGGCTGCCCAGGTACAGGGCGCGCTTGCCCTCCGTCAGCACCTCTGCCAGATGCCAGCAGTCTTCGACTGTGTGCTGACCGTCTGCATCGGCGGTGATGACGCCGCTCGCCGCCGGGAAATGCGCCTGAATGTACGCATAGCCAGTCTTGAGCGCGCAGCCCTTGCCGCGGTTTAACTCGTGGTGCGTGACGGACACGCCATCCATCGCGTCCAGTTCGGCAAAAATCGGCTGATAGGCAGCGCTGCTGCCGTCATCGACAATCACAACATGCTGGAAACCTTTGTCCAGCAGGCGGCGGACGTATGCGGGCAGGCGGTCATCCGGCTCAAGGGAAGGAATAAGCATCACAGCGTCTTGGGGACGCAAAGGCGGCTGTGCCATGGAAAAAATCAACATCCTTTCGGAGTATCAATGCGCGTGATGGGGCAGAATACCCCTTGCGCAAGAAAATCAACTTCCTTATTATACACCATTTCCCGTCAAGAAACAATGATTTCCGGGCGCGGAAGTTGTAAAATTCATCATCTTGTCAGCTGTGCGTCACTTTAGCCCCGGCACAGGTCGGCGAACTTCGCTTTTGTGCAGGCGACGAGCGCGTCCACCGCCAGAATCACCTGGCACCCGCGCACGCCCGCGCTGACGCTGACACGCTCCAAATGCTGCGCCGCGCTGTCCACGAAGGTGGGGAACGCTTTCTTCATGCCGATGGGGCTGCATCCGCCGCGCAGGTAGCCGGTCAGCGGCAGCAAATCCTTCTGCGGCAGCATGTGGACGCTCTTGCACCCGGCGGCGCGTGCGACGGCCTTCAGGTCGAGTTCCAGTTCCACGGGGATGACGCAGACGAGGTGCGGCAGCGTGTCGCCGATAAGCACGAGCGTCTTGTAAATCATCTCTGCGGGCAAATCGACCTTCTCGGCGACGAGCTTGCCGTCGAAATTGTCGTCATCGACGGTATACTCGCGGGTTTCGTAGGGGATTTTCAGCGCGTCCAGGTGACGCAGCACGTTTGTCTTGATGGCTTTTGCCATAAAATCGCATCCTTTTATCTGTATGGCGAGGAAGCTCCAAGCCATCGTGTATCATAGCACATTCGACGGAATTTGACAAGGCGGGTATTTTCCTTGCATTTTCTGCCCGAAATCGGCAAAATCCCCCGCTGGAAATTTGACAGAACTGGGAAAGCGTTGTAAAATAGACGCGTGAACCGAAATTACCGCAACACCGACGGCATTTGCGTCGGAGAGCGAGGAGGAAAACAACATGGCATCGGAATCCCGTAATCTGGCGCAGCAGCGCCGGGAAAAAGACGGTATCGTATATTTTGAGCGCGGCATCCTGACGGGCAGGGACGGCCGCCGTTACCAGCGCTATGCCATCCAGACGCACTTCGTCGAGGTGGGGGAAAGCGCGGCGGAGCTGGTGAAGAAGTATGTGCTGCCGCTGGCACAGCCGGGCGACGTGCTTTCCATCACTGCAAAGGTGATGGCGATGTGCACCGGCAATGTCCGCCGCATGGAGGACATGAAGCTCGGCTTCTTTGCTAAGCATATGGCGAAATTCGCGGGCATTAACTCCACCGGCGTGGGGATGCACGAGCCGTACAAGCTGCAACTCGTCATCGACATGGTGGGTCTGCCGCGCGTGCTGCTGGCGGGCTTCGTCAGCGCCGTTACGCGCCCGTTCGGGGTCAAGGGCTTGTTCTATAAAATCTGCGGCCATGGCGTCGCGGGCATCGACGGCTTCTACTTCCGCTCCAGCTTCGACCGCTACAAGACCCTCGCGCTGATTAACCCCGAACACCCCGTTGAGCTGTCCAACGAAATCGAGAAGGAATGCGGCATCCCGATTGTCATCATGGACGCGAATGATATTGACCAGAATCAGCTGGGCAAGTGCGATGATTTCCCGCTGACGGACGACCAGATTCAGGACGCGATGAAGGATAACCCCTCCGGGCAGGGCGGCGAATTGACCCCCCTCATCCTCATCCGCCCGCTGGCATAAGGATCGCAGCGATGAAGAAACAACTGCTGGCGGCGCTTTTGCTGCTGACATTGCTGCTGCCCTTTGCCTCGGCGGAGGAAAAGACGGAAGCGGAGCAGGCATTGCCCATGCTGGAGCTGCATCAGGTCAATCTTGGCTGCGCCGACGGCTATTTGATCCGCTTCGGAAACACAACCGTGCTGATTGACGGCGGCGAGGCGTGGCCGAACAAGCCGGAGCGCCTGTTCCCGCAGTATCTGGAAGCGGTGGGCGTGACGCATGTGGATGCGTACATCGTCACGCACTGGCATCTTGACCACTGCATGAACGTCAACTATATTTTGGAACGCTGGGGGGGTGGATCGACCATAGTATATGGCGCGTCGGCGGAGGTGAATCCGGACTACGCGCCCTTGGCGAACGGCGCAATCTACCAGCAGATGAAGGACGGCGATGAGCTGACCATTGGCGGATGGCTGACGGTGAACTGCGTCGGGCCGGAAACGGTGAAGAACAACGGCAATCAGAACATGGATTCGCTGAATTTTGTGCTGATTTATGGGCAGAAGCGGATGCTGTTTACCGGCGATTACGCCGCCAGCGGCAACATCAACCGCAAGTACCAAGACCTCGTTCGCAACATAGATGTGCTGAAATTTCCCCATCATGGGATTCTGGATGATAAAACAAACACCTATGAGATCGGCGTGGTGCTGATGCGGGTGCTTTCGCCGACTTATGTGCTGATTCCCGGCGCAGCGTCGGTGTGGGAAATATGGAACTTTATTGCGGCGTACAGCGCAGAACAGAATCTGACCCGCGACCATGTGTACAACAACCGCTTCGGCAACATCGTCCTGCTGACTGACGGCGAGACGATTGAAGTGTGCACAAACGTTGATCCGGCGGATTTCAACCCGTATCAGCCCAGCCGCGAAGTGACAGCGCAATAATGAAAACCCGCTCCCTGCAAACGAGGGGGCGGGATTTTTATGATAGAAGACTCGATGGAAAGCACTTATTCCGCATTCCGAATTGTTATCAGTGCCCCGTCCGGCAGAAATCCACCAGCTGCCGGGTCAAGTCCGCCACACTTTCGGCGCGGAGGGATGCCTGATTGTACTCCGCGTCGTTCCCGTAGCCGTAGCACGCCGCAATCGTCAGCAGGCCGTTCTCCTGACCCGCGCGGATGTCGCCCAGCCGGTCGCCCACCATCACGGCGCGTTCCGGGCGCAGGTCGTCCAGCAGTGCGCGGAGATTTTCGCCCTTCGTGCGCCCCGGCACGGATGTCGCCGTGCGGACAAACACGTCCGTCAGCCCGAACACTTGCAGACACAGCGCGATATAGTCATGCTCGCCGTTGCTGACGATGCACAAATCCGCATATTCCCGGAGCGTTTGGAGCATCTCGCGCACGCCGGGGAAGAGGCGGTTGACCGTCGGTACGAGGGCTAATTCGGCGTTCAGGCGCGTGGTCATGTACTCCTGCGCGCGGTCATGGGGAATGTGCAGAATGTCCAGTGACTGCTCGAACGTCGGGCCGTTGCACTGGCGGAGGACGTCGTCGGGCAGGTCGGGGAGGCGCATGGTGATGAGGGCTTGGCGGATTTCGGCGACGCAGAGGTTCATGCTGTCGGCGAGGGTTCCGTCCCAATCGAAGAAAATTACTGGTTTCATGGGGAATTTGCTTCTCCTTGATGGTTGAATGATTCGCAGGGGATTTCGCCTCTGCGGAGGCGACCAAAGGGCAATGCAAACAGGCGAAGTCTGCGATTGCACTTTGGAAACCTTCGGCGCCGTCACTCTTAGAGTTTCATGTCTCTTGGTTTATGCCGTAAGTTTGCACAGAGCATCTAATCCGAACCGTAGGTTCGCCGGATAAACACGCGGACACTGTATGAGAGTGTCACCAACTCAATCGCGAGATGGGTGTCGAGAGGGTCGAAGACCCTTCGCGGGTGCAGGGCAGAGCCCTGCCGGAGTCCAGAGGCAGAGCCTCTGGCGTCGTCACTTTTGCTTCAATATCAGCCGCTTTGTGAAGTAGTTCCAGACCATCACCAGCAGGGTCGCAATCGCCTTGTTCAGGTGGTAGACTTTCAGCTGGATGCCGAAGAGCGTCAGCAGAATGCCGTCCTGCCCGAAAAGCGCGGTCAAGAGCGCCATGATGCCCCAGTTCAGGAAGAAACCGATGCCGCTTGTGAGCACAAAGCCCGCTTTCGTTTTGCCGCCGCTGCCGTCCGCGCCGGGGAATACCCACTTGACGCACAGCAGATAGTTCGCCACCACCGACACCAAGAACGCAATCGGCGTGCCGATATTTACATCCAGCCCGAAAATCTCCTTGAGCAGCGACAAAACCGCCTGCTCAATCAGAAAGCACACGCCGCCCGTCACGACGAAGCGAATCACCTCGCCAAGACGCCCCTTTTTCTGCTGTTCACTCATGCAATCACCTGCTTTCCAACAATTTCACATTTTCCGCGCCCAGCAGCGCGTTCAGCCGATTCAAACACCCGTCGCTTGCGTCGCACCAGCCGGTTTTCGGCGCAAGGAGCGTCATCTTCTCCGCCGGCAGGTGCAGATACACCGGCACAGAACCCGGATACAGCGACAAAGTCGATGATGCCGCGTCCATCTGCGGGCGATTCAGGCGCAGGTACAGCTTCCGGGGCGCTTTCGCCGCTGCCTGCGCGTCGGTCAGCTTCGGCGCTTCGGATGTGTGGCGCTTCGGCGGCGGCACGGGGCGCGCGGTGCTCTGCCCCATCGGCGCGGCGGGGGCGGATTCCTCCGGATGCCACGCCTCCAGCGGAATCAGCTTCTCCACCAGCAGCTTCGGCGCTTCCTCCTCGCGGATGGACAGCCGCCCGTGCAGCACCACCAAATCATCCACCGCCATCATGCCCTGATAGCGCTCGTACACCTTCGGGAACACAAGGCACTCAATCTGCCCCGTCAGGTCTTCCAGCGTGATGAAGCCCATGTACGCGCCTTTTTTCGTCGCCTTGCCCTTCACTTCGGTCAGAATGCCGCCCATGTCGACAATCTGCCCGTCGAAGGACAAGCCATGATCCTCGCGCTCCTCCAGCCCATCCAAATCGGCGGTGGAGAACGGCAGCTTGCCCAGCACGTCGCGGTAATCATCCAGCGGATGACCGGTGATGTACACCCCCGCAATCTCCTTCTCCAGCGCCAGCCGCTGCCGCAGGGGATAATCCGGCAGATTCGGCAGCGTGTGATTCTCCTGAACCAGCGGCGCACCGCCGAATGCCATGTCGAACAGGCTGATCTGCCCGTCCACCGTCTGCTTGCGCAGGGACGAGTTCGCATCCATGGCGGATTCAAACACCGCCAGCAGCTGCGGGCGATTGCCGCCCATGCCGTCGAACGCGCCCGCCTTGATGAGGCTCTCGACGACGCGCTTGTTGCATTCGCTCGTGTCGATGCGGCGGCAGAAGTCGAAGATGTCGCGGTATGCGCCGTTCTTGCGTTCGCGGATAATCGCGTCCACCGCGCCCTGCCCGACCGTCTTGACCGCGCCTAAGCCGAAGAGAATCCCCAGCTGTCCGTCCGGGGCTTTCGCGACGGTGAATTTCCACTGCGAACGGTTCACGTCTGGCGGCAGAATCGCAATGCCGCGCGAACGGCAGTACTGAATGTATGCCGCGATTTTCGCCGGATTGCCGTATACGCTGTTGAGAATCGCCGCCATAAACGGCACGGGATGATAGCGCTTGAGCCACGCCGTCTCAATGCAGACAACGGCATACGCGGCGGCATGGGATTTGTTGAAGGCGTAGGACGCGAACGCGGTCATCTCGTCGTAAAGGTGTGACGCGACTTCCTCCGGCACGCCGTTGCGCACGCAGCCCGGCACGTCAATTGTCCCGTCGTCGTTCAGCTTGCCGTGGATGAAGTATTCGCGCTCCTGCGCCATCACCTTGTGCTTCTTTTTCGCCATCGCGCGGCGGACAAGGTCGCTTCGGCCGTAGCTGTACCCTGCCAAATCGCGCACAATCTGCATCACCTGCTCCTGATAGACCATGCAGCCGTAGGTGACGTCCAGAATCGGGCGCAGCTTCTCCGTCTCGTAGTGGATGCTCGACGGGTTCTGCTTGCCCTGAATGTAGCGCGGGATGGACTCCATCGGGCCGGGGCGGTAGAGTGAAATCGCGGCGATAATGTCCTCAAAGCAGGTGGGCTTCATGTTCGTCAGGAAGGTGCGCATTCCGCCGCCTTCGAGCTGGAACACGCCGTCCGTGTCGCCGGCGGAAATCATTTCGTACACCGCCGGGTCGTCGCGCGGAATGTCCTCCGGCTTCATGTCGATGCCTTGCTCACGCAGCATATCCAGCGTATCGCGGATGACGGTCAGCGTCCGCAAGCCCAGAAAGTCCATCTTCAGCAAGCCGAGGCGCTCAATCGTCCCCATCGGGTACTGCGTCGTGATGACCTCGTCGTTGCGCTGCAAGGGGACGTACTCCATCACCGGCTTGCCCGTAATCAGCACGCCTGCCGCGTGGGTGGAGGCGTGGCGCGGCATACCCTCCAGCGTCATGGCGGTGTCAATCAGCCGATGCACTTCCGGCTGTTCGTCGTACATAGTTTTGAGTAGGGGAGAGAGCGTCAGCGCTTTTTCCAGCGTCATGCCGAGGTCGAAGGGAATCGCCTTGGCGACCGTGTCCGTGTCCTGATAGCTCATGCCCAGCACGCGCCCGACGTCGCGGATGCAGCCCTTCGCCTGCAAGGTGCCGAAGGTGATAATCTGGCTCACATGGTCTGCGCCGTACTTGCGCGCCACATAGTCGATGACCTCCTGCCGGCGCTCGTAGCAGAAGTCAACGTCAATATCGGGCATGGTGACGCGCTCCGGGTTCAGGAAGCGTTCAAAAAGCAGCTGATATTTCAGCGGATCAAGCATCGTGATGCCCAGCGAGTAGGCGACGATCGACCCTGCGCCGCTGCCGCGCCCCGGCCCGACCATGATGCCCTGACTCTTGGCATAGCGGATGAAGTCCCAGACGATGAGGAAGTAATCGACATACCCCATGGACGAAATGACGTTCAGCTCATAATTCAACCGCTGCCACGGCTCGTCGTCCTCCTTTGCGTCGGGATAGCGCTCGCGCAAGCCCTCATGCGTCAGGCGCGTGAGCATCGACAGCGCAGTTTCGCCCTCCGGCACGGGATAATGCGGCAGGCGCGTCACGCCGAACTCGAATTCCACATTGCAGCGGTCGGCGATTTCCTGCGTGCGGTCAACAGCATCCGGGCAGGCGGCGAACAGCGTGCGCATTTCATCTTCGCTCTTAACATAGAGCTGGCGCGTGTCCATGCGCATCCGGTTCGCGTCATCAAGCGTCTTGCCCGTCTGGATGCACAGCAGCACTTCCTGCGCGTCTGCGTCCTTTTCCTCCAAGTAGTGGCAGTCGTTCGTCGCCACCAGCGGCACATTCATTTCGCGGGCAAGCGAAATCAGGCGCGGCATGACGATTTTCTCCTCGCGGATGCCGTGATCCATGATTTCAACATAGAAGTTCTTCTCACCGAAAATATCCTGCATTTCGCGCACATACGCTTCCGCGTCGTCGTAGCGCCCTTGCAGCAGCAGCTTCGGCAGGTCGCCGGACAGGCAAGCGGAGAGGCAAATCAGCCCTTCGCTGTGCTGGCGAATCAGGTTGTAGTCAATGCGCGGGCGATAATAATAGCCGGTCAGGAAGCCCTCGCTGACCAGTTTCATCAGGTTCTGATAGCCGGTGTTGTTTTCGCACAGGAGGATGAGGTGGCTGTACTCGCGGTTCGCGGCGGATTTGTCCAGCCGGTCGCGGCAGACGTAGACCTCGCAGCCGATGATGGGCTTGATGCCTGCATCCTTCATGGCGGAATAGAAGTCGATGCAGCCGTACATCACGCCGTGGTCGGTGATGGCACAGGAGGTCATGCCAAGCGCCTTGATGCGCTCGACGAGCTTTGGAATGCGGCACGCGCCGTCCAGCAGGGAATATTCCGTGTGCAGATGCAGGTGGGTGAAACTCATGGCACATCCTCCGACAAAAATCAACTTCCTTATACTATTTCCAAATTCACCTGCGCCATCTGCTCGCGCCTTTTCCGCGCTTGCGTCCGCTCATTCCACTTAGCGTAGCGCTGCTACGCTGCGTTTCATTCGCGTTAGCCAGCGCGAAAAATTCGCTTCGCATCTTGGCGCATTCTCATTTGGAAATAGTATTACTATTATACCACCGTTTTTCCACCTTGACAAGTGCGCCGAAAAATGGTATTCTGATAAACAACAACGCGCGAAGGAGGCTGATCCGCATATGCGTCTGTGATTTCTGCACCTGTTGACTGAGCAGGGGACAACGAACCGCAAGCAAGCGGTTTGTTTGTGATAGCAGAAATCACCGCATAGCGGGTCAGCTTTTGCTGTACAGAAAAAAATTGCATGATTCGTCTTGTCGGTCTGTCCTCCCTGCTGACCAAAGCGGAGGAAATTCATTTTGCAGCTGAAAATTGAACATCTATCATTCACCTACGACGGCGCGCCCGAAGCTGTCTTTGCGGATTTGTCTCTGTCCCTCGACACGTCGTGGCGCACGGGGCTTATCGCCCGCAACGGACGCGGAAAAACCACCCTCCTGCGCCTACTGTCTGGCGATTTGCAGGGCAAAGGGAAAATCGACTGCCCGCTGATGCCTGTGCTGTTCCCGTACCCCGTCGCGGACGGAACGCAAACCGCATGGCAAATTGCCCAAACCGCCGCGCCAACGTGCGAGGACTGGCGTTTGATGCGCGAATTGTCTCTTCTCAATGTGCCGGAAGAGGCGCTCAATCGCCCGTTTGACACGCTATCCGGCGGCGAACAGACCCGCGTGATGCTCTCGGCGCTATTCGCCCGCGAGGACGCCTACCCGCTCATCGACGAACCCACCAATTCCCTCGACGCACCCGGTCGTGCAATGCTCGCGGACTACCTGCGCCGCAAAGACGGCTTTCTGCTCGTCAGCCATGACCGCGCTTTCCTCAACCGCGCGATTGACCATGTGGTCTGCCTGAACAAGGCGAACACCTACGTCATGCAGGGAAATTACGACACGTTTGAAGCGCGCCTGAACGGCGAAAACGAAGCCGAAGCCGCCCGGAACGACGCGCTTCGCAAAGAAATCAAGCAGCTGGAAGCCGCCGCGCGCAAAACGGCGGAATGGAGCAATCGCGCGGAGGAAAACAAGCGCCACGCGGATAAGTCCTTTTATGGAAAAGTAGACCGCGGCTTTCTCGGCGCGGCGTCGGAGCGGATGATGAAACGCTCGAAAGCATCGCAGGTGCGGCAGGAACGCGCCATCGAGGAAAAGCAGACGCTGCTGAAAAACGTCGAGCAGGTTGGTGCGCTGCGCATGACGACGCTGCCGCATCCGAAAGACGTGCTGATTTCGGTGGAAAATGGCGCGGTTCGCTACGGGAATCGGACAGTCTGCGAAAACGTGCGGTTTACGCTGCGTCAGGGCGAGCGGCTGGCGCTTATCGGCGCGAACGGGTGCGGAAAATCCAGCATCCTCAAAGGAATTCTGGGCGAAAGCGACGCGCTGACGGGGAATATCCGCATTGCGTCGGGCGTGACGTTCTCGTCCGTGCGGCAGCGGGTGGATGATTTGCGCGGCAGTTTGCGCGACTTCATCCGCGATGCGCAGGTGGACGAAACGCTCTTCAAGGCGATTCTGCGGAACATGGACTGCCCACGCGAGTTGTTTGACCACGACTTGCAGGAGATGAGCCAAGGGCAGCGGAAGAAAATCCTGCTGGCGCGGTCGCTGTGCGAGCCGGCGCATGTGTTTGTGTGGGATGAGCCGCTGAACTACATCGATGTGTTCAGCCGGGTGCAGTTGGAGACGCTGATTCAGCAGTATCAGCCGACGATGCTGCTGGTGGAACACGACAAGGTGTTTGTGGAGCGGGTCGCCACGGGGGTGGTGGAGGTATAATACTATTTCCAGATTCAACTGCGCCATCTGCTTGCGCCTTTTCCCTTCTGG
>ENA-OROD01002438-OROD01002438.1-human-gut-metagenome-genome-assembly--contig:-NODE-2438-length-13407-cov-4.216147_pt1 | contig 13407 bp, 9 predicted proteins | sample MGYA00242123_ERZ509038 | MGnify/ENA primary metagenome ERZ509038 (study PRJEB26280, sample SAMEA2338719) | human gut metagenome | biome: human gut; feature: human-associated habitat; material: faeces... | reverse complement strand
TGCGCTCGCTCATTGAGCAGCTGAAGGAGGAATATCCATTAGCCACGATTCATGGGCATAATGAGTTTGCCAACAAAGCCTGTCCCTGCTTTGATGTGAAGAAGGAGTGGGGCTAACAGATAGGGAACGCGCTGCGTTCCCTATTTATACTTATTTCCCGATGCAACATGTGGATGTTGCTGATAGTTAAGCTTTTATCTTTTAAACGGTACAACTACCCTTTTTACAAGTGCAGAGAAAGTGGGCGACAAATGCAATGTGCTTATTCTCAGCCTGTTAGCGATAAAGTTGTACCGCTTCTTTTTAGTCTTTTTTGTAAGATTCTGGAAACAAATGCAATGCATTGTTTCTCAGCCTCTTCCGTTTCTTGTGTTACAGAACGCTTATCTGGTTGCAAAGATACAGATTTAAATTGGATTAGAGCAAACTATTATCTTAAAAAATATTATTCCACAGTTGCTTTTTTCGATAATTTTAATCGCACCACTTCATGTATCACTGTCAATGAGTTGCAGACAATGGGCAATGTGAACATGGTTTACATAATCTGAAAGCAGACAAGATACGCAAGCGCATATCGCATTACTTTGGCTTGCAACCAATTGTCTTAGAATCTTGGATAACGTCTTTGACACTGTTACGAAATGCCTACAGCCACCATTCAAGAGTGTAGAACAAAGTAAGCTCCGTCATGCCTGTCTCACCAAGAAGAAAACCTTTGTAGAGCAAACCAATCACTCACCAAATGACTATGAGAAAGTGGCTTCAGACTCTATTGTTAAAGTACCATTGCAAACTGTACATGAACCAGAGAGTATTTGGATTTCCAATGCTGACAACAAACAAGACAGCCTATCAACAAGGGATTTTCTAACAAATACAGAGAAAGAGAAAATAAAAGAATTGGCTTCACAAGTTCCAGATAGCATAAGAAATCGTTTTGCAGTTTTAGTGGGTAAATGGAATTTTGCAATAGACCATAATCCTAAGACACTATACAGTGCAAGCATACATTCATATGCAAAATTGCCTGAGTTCATTCCTCTCAAATCAATGGGAAAACAAATAGTTCCACTAATTATGGAACGAATGATAAACCCTTGCGATTTTTATTTTCTTGTTCTTTATGAAGCTGTTCTGGAAGGAAATGAAACGAATGACGATTCTAAGTTTAGTGAAAGCGAACAAATCAGAGCTATAAGGTGTGTAAAAAAATGGCTGGAAAAACAATAATGGGCAAGTTCTTCTATTATAATTGAATCTACATCATTTCTCCTGTGCCGCAGAATATATAAGATGTAACAAATGCAATAACCGTATGCACGAAAGACATATAGTAAGTGATTAAATCGGCAAAAACTGGAAAAATCAATATATTCTGACATATTCGTTTCTTTTTGCATAAATAACTTTAAAAATCATCCTTAATGTAAATGATTAGGGATGATTTTCGGCTTTTTTTTGTATTTTTGCTATTAAATATTGTATTATAACGACAATAGTAAACGAAACGGATATGGTGACACAAAGTGAAGCAGCCCTGGAACAGGGACTGATTAAGACACTTCAAGATATGAGTTATGAATATGTCAAGATTGAAGAAGAAACAAATCTTGACCAGAACTTCAAGACTCAACTCGAAAAGCATAATAAGAAAGAACTTGCCCGTCATGGACGTACAAGTTTTACGGATAGTGAATTTGAAAAGATAAAAATTCACTTAGAGGGCGGTACTCGTTTTGAGAAAGCCAAGAAACTGAGAGACCTGTTTCCATTAGAATTGGAAACAGGCGAACGTGTGTGGGTTGAATTTCTCAATCGCCAGCAGTGGTGTCAGAATGAGTTCCAGGTTTCCAACCAGATTACAGTGGAAGGTAGAAAGAAGTGTCGATATGATGTCACAATACTTATCAATGGTTTGCCTTTGGTTCAAATAGAGCTAAAGAAACGTGGCGTGGAGTTAAAGCAAGCTTACAATCAGATACAGCGCTACCACAAGACTTCGTTTCATGGCTTGTTTGACTACATACAGTTGTTTGTGATTTCAAATGGTGTGAACACTCGTTATTTTGCCAACAATCCTAACAGTGGCTACAAGTTCACTTTCAATTGGACAGATGCTGAGAATGTGCCGTTTAATGATCTCTCCAAGTTTGCATTGTTCTTCTTCGACAAATGTACCTTGGGTAAGATGATAAGTAAGTATATCGTTCTGCATGAGGGAGACAAATGCTTGATGGTATTACGGCCATATCAGTATTATGCCGTAGAGAAAATTCTGGATAGGGTGCAGAACTCTAACAAGAATGGTTATATATGGCATACTACTGGTGCCGGTAAGACATTAACTTCATTCAAAGCGGCTCAACTTGTTTCTGAGATTGATGGTATAGACAAGGTGATGTTTGTCGTTGACCGTCACGATCTTGATACGCAAACACAATCAGAGTATGAGGCTTTTGAACCTGGGGCAGTAGATGGTACAGATAACACATATGAGCTAATCAAGAGATTGAGTGGAAAGTCAAAGATAATCATTACCACCATCCAAAAGTTAAACTGTGCAGTTACTCGTGATGCTTACAACAAGCATTTGCAAGATGTCAAGAACCAGAAGGTAGTGATGATATTCGATGAATGCCACCGCAGTCATTTTGGTGATTGCCATAAGAATATTGTTGGTTTCTTCAAGAACTTACAGATATTTGGCTTTACTGGTACTCCAATATTCTCAGAGAATGCCAAGGGCGAGCATACCACAGCAGAGGTCTTTGGCGAGTGTCTTCATCGTTATTTGATAAAGGATGCTATTGCTGATGAGAATGTACTCGGTTTCCTTGTGGAGTATTATCAAGTTCAAGGCGATGTTGACTTGATGGAAGAACTGCGAATGAAGGAGATTGCTCAATTCATCCTCAACAACTTCAACAAGTCAACATACGATGGTGATTTCAATGCTTTGTTTGCCGTCCAGTCTGTGCCTATGCTTTTGAAGTACTATGACATCTTCAAGTCATTACATCCTAAGATAAGGATAGGTGCTGTGTTCACATATGCTGCAAATGAAAGCCAGGACGATGATAATACAGGTATGAACAATGGATTTATTGACAATACCGTTACGAGTGACAAGCTGCAAACCATCATGGATGATTATAATAATATGTACGGAACTGCTTTTACAACAGACAATTTCAGTGCATATTATGATGACATCAATCTTCGCATGAAGAAGAAACGTGCTGACATGGAACCGTTGGACTTGCTGCTTGTCGTTGGTATGTTCCTTACTGGCTTTGATGCCAAGAAACTAAATACGTTGTATGTTGACAAGAACCTTGAATATCATGGTTTATTGCAGGCTTTCAGTCGTACGAATCGTGTTCTCAATGAGAAAAAGCGATTCGGAAAAGTTGTCTGCTTCCGTAATTTGAAGGACAATGTTGATAGAGCTATCAAGTTGTTCAGCAATACTGACGCTCCTGAGGCATTAGGATTCGTACTTCGTAAACCATTTGCAGATGTAAAGAAAGATTTGGATGAGTTATGCCAGAACTTTAAAGCGCGTTATCCGGACATGGCTTCCATTGACAAACTTCAGAGTGAGTACGATAAGCGTAATTTTATCCTCGCTTTCCGTGATATTATCAGAAAACATTCTGAGATTCAGGTGTACGAAGAGTGGAATGCCGATGATTCATCCTTGGTAATGACAGAGCAGGAATACAATGATTACCGCTCTAAATATCTTGATATGACGATGGGATTCATACAAGATGATGAGGATGACAAGAACGAAGACAAAGGCAAAGAAGATGAAGGTATGGCGCATGAAGACCCAACAGCAGATATCGACGATATTGATTTCTGTCTGGAGTTGTTGCATAGTGATGTTATTAATGTCGCATATATACTGGAATTGATAGAAGACCTCAATCCTGCAAGCGATGATTATCAGGTGAAACGACAGAATATCATCGACACGATGATAAAAGACCCAGCCATGCGCAATAAGGCTAAACTTATCGACCACTTCATCCGTGACAATGTTGATAATGACCAAGCTGGATTTGTAAAGTCGAAAGCTGATGGCAAGATGGATTTGGAGAGTCGTCTGACAACCTATGTTACTCAGGCACGAGCCCATGCGGTTACTTCATTGGCTACGGAAGTGGGAGTAAGTCAAGATGCACTTATTAAATATGTGCAGGAGTATGATTATTTACATCGGGAAAAGCCTGAAATTTTGCAGAAGGCTATCAAGGAGAAAAAGGGACTGCGTTTCTTGCAGCGTATTCATCTTAAAGAGTCATTGATTTTAAAATTGCGTAAAATTATCGAAACATTCAGTTGGGAATAAAAAAAGAAAATAAAAAGGAAAAATATGAGTGAAGAATTACAACAAAAACTGCGTACGCAACTTTGGACAGTAGCCAATACTTTGCGTGGCAATATGTCTGCCAGTGATTTCATGTATTTCACTTTGGGCTTTATCTTTTATAAGTACTTGTCTGAAAAGATAGAAATGTGTATTGATGCTGAACTTGAAGAGGATGGAAGTAACTTTAAGGAAGCCTGGGCAAGTAATGAGGAAGAACTGAAGGAGGAGTTGAAGAAGTTTTGCATGAATGAACTCGGTTATTTTATCGAGCCAGAATACCTGTATTCTTCTGTAATAGAGGCTATCAATCGCAAGGAGAACATCCTTCCACAGCTGGAGCGTTCATTGAAGAAAATAGAGGACAGTACCATTGGACACGATAGTGAAGAGGATTTTGGTGGTTTGTTCTCTGATATAGACCTCGCTTCTCCTAAATTGGGAAAGACCGCAGAGGATAAGAACAATTTGATTAGTGAAGTATTGATTGCTCTTGATGGTATCGACTTCGGCTTAAACGAGGCTTCTGATATTGATATTCTCGGCGATGCCTATGAGTATATGATAGGTCAGTTTGCCGCAGGAGCTGGCAAAAAGGCTGGAGAATTCTACACCCCACAGGAAGTTAGTCAGATTCTTGCAGATATAGTTACTACAGGCAAAACACGCTTGAAAAATGTATATGACCCAACTTGTGGTTCAGGTTCATTGCTTCTCCGTACTGCTCGCAATGGTAAAGCTGATTTGATTTATGGTCAAGAGAAGAACCCTACGACATTCAACCTTGCCCGAATGAACATGTTGCTTCATGGAGTTAAGTTTAGTGACTTTGACATAGAGAATGGAGATACTCTTGAAGATGATGCTTTCCCTGAGGAACAGTTTGATGCGGTGGTAGCTAATCCGCCATTCTCTGCAGCCTGGAGTGCTGCGGAGAAATTTAATAATGATGATAGATTTAGCAAGGCTGGTGTCTTGGCTCCAAAGTCTAAGGCTGACTATGCATTCATACTTCACATGATCCATCATCTTAATGCAGGTGGAACGATGGCATGTGTTGCTCCTCATGGTGTTCTTTTCCGTGGTGCATCAGAAGGTAAGATTCGCCGTTTCCTCATTGAGAAGAAGAACTATATTGACGCCATCATCGGTTTGCCTGCCAACATTTTCTATGGTACAAGTATCCCAACTTGTATCATTGTGGTAAAGAAGTGCCGCAAGGATGATGATAATATACTCTTCATAGATGCCAGCAAGGAGTTTGAAAAGATAAAGACACAAAATAAGCTTCGCCCAGAGCACATTAAGAAGATAGTTGATACCTATCGTGAGCGCAAGGAAATCGAGAAGTATAGTCATTTGGCAACTTTACAAGAGGTTGCCGACAATGACTATAACCTTAACATTCCTCGTTATGTAGATACGTTCGAGGAAGAAGAGCCTATCGACATTCATGCGGTCATGAAGGAAATCAAGGATTTGGAGGCTAAGCGTGCTGACCTCGACAAGCAGATTGATGTATATCTGAAAGAATTGGGGCTGGTTGAGTAATTATCATCAGAAAATAAAGTGCGATGGAAGAGAATAATGTACCAAATATGCGTCCTACATTCGATGAAATTCGGAAGGTGGATGATAACGGCAAAGAATATTGGAACTCTCGTGAACTCTGCAATGCGATGGGATATTCGGGGTATTGGAAATTCCAAAATGTAATAGACAAAGCAATTCGTGTTGCAGGTGAAAAGGGTATGAATATTGACGACCATTTCAACCATGTGGTTGAAATGGTCAAGCTTGGTAGTGGTTCTTTCCGAAAGGTCGAAAACTTTCATCTTTCTCGAATGGCTTGTATGATAATAGCTGAGAACGCTGATTCAAGGAAGCCATTAGTGAAGCAAGCAAGAGAATATTTCTCGCAGTCTGTATCTACGACAGAGATTGTGCAGAACTCGTTGGAATCCAATATCTTACTATATAAGACTGCACAAGGTGAGACTCGCATTGAAGTGATATTCAACAGTGAGACCTTTTGGATGTCACAGAAAAGAATGGCTTCTTTGTTTGGAGTTGATAGGGCAACTATAGCCTATCATATTTCTCAGATTTATGAGTCGGGAGAATTGCAAAGAGAGGCAACTTGTAGAAAAATTCAACAAGTTCAACTTGAAGGTGAGCGTGATGTAGAGCGTGCTCCGTTGTTCTACAACCTTGATGTTATCATAGCTGTGGGGTATCGAGTTAACAGCTATCAAGCAACTCAGTTCCGTATATGGGCAACCTCTGTATTGAAGGAATTTGTTATTAAGGGATATGTGTTAGATGATGAGCGTTTAAAACAAGGTAAGCACTTTGGCAAGGATTACTTTGATGATTTGCTGGAACGCATTCGTGAAATTCGCACATCAGAGCGTAGATATTATCAAAAGATAACTGACATTTACGCTGAGTGTAGTGCTGACTATGATGCAAAAGCAGAGAGTACCAAACTCTTTTATAAGATGGTACAGAATATGATGCACTTGGCTGTTACCAATCATACGGCAGCAGAGATTGTTTATGAACGTGCCGATGCAGAAATGCCACATATGGGCTTGACCACATGGAAAAAAGCACCTAATGGCAGAGTGCAAAAGTCTGATACGATTGTCGCCAAGAACTATCTTTCAGAAGATGAACTGTCTCAGCTCAATACAATAACAACAAGTTTTCTTGATCTTGCCGAATCTCGTGCACGGCGTCATATTATCACAACGATGGATGATTGGAAGCAACGCTTACAACAATTCCTTGCAACTATGGATTATGATGCAAAGAGTAGTGCAGGCAAGGTTTCCCAAGAGGAAGCAAGAGATAAGGCTTATTCTGAGTATGAGAAGTTTAAGGTTATTCAAGACCGTTCATATATCTCAGATTTCGACCGATTCAATAATGGCAATGATGATGATACACCATTGCTTCCGTTTGACATCGACCCAAAAGAAGAGTAAATACCAGTAGAGGAAAGTATAACAAACAATTAAGGATTTAAAATAACTATGGCAACATATAAAGAACAAAATAAACTGAATGTACCCCATTTGAGATTTCCAAAATTTTATGGGGAATGGTGTGTTAGTACGATAGGTGAGCAATTTGATTTATACTCTGGTAATACTCCAAGTCGATTGAATAAAGAGCACTTTGATGGCAATGTGAATTGGATTACTAGTGGGGAATTAAAAGAGCACTACATTTCAGATACAAAAGAGAAAATATCAGAAGATGCAGCGACTGCAAATAATCTAAAGTTGCTGCATCCAGGAACTTTTGTAATTGCTATTTATGGCTTAGAAGCAGATGGGGTTCGTGGTACAGGTTCTATTACATGCAAAGAATCAACAATAAGTCAAGCTTGCATGGCTTTTACTCAAAAAGGAGATGTAAAAAACGAGTTTTTGTATTCTTGGTATAAGAAACATGGCAATATTATAGGCATAAAATATGCCCAAGGAACAAAGCAGCAAAACCTAAGTTATGATATATTAGAAAAATTTCATATTGCTTATCCGAGTCAAGACGAGCAAGATAAACTTATACAATTTATCTCTTTGCTGGATGAGCGTATCGCTACCCAAAGCAAGCTAATTGAGGACTTAAAAAAACAAAAGTCTGCGATTATAGATTATGCGATAAACTCCCATGATACTGATTTTGCAAAGTTTGGTTCTTTGTATGAAACGGCTGGTGAGGGTGGAACTCCAACAACTTCAAATGCCAGTTTCTACGATAATGGCAAAATACCATTCATCAAAATTGACGATTTGAAGAAGAAGTATTTGACTAAGAATAAAGACTTTATCACAGAACTCGGTTTGCAAAAATCATCAGCTTGGCTTGTGCCTACACGTTCCATCCTATTTTCCAATGGTGCTACCATTGGAGAAATCACAATAACAACATATCCTGTTTGTACTAAACAAGGAATATTGGGAATTGTACCAAAGCCAAACATTGATGTAGAGTTTTTGTATTATTTCATGTCTTCATCTTACTTCAAAAAAGCTGTTAGTCGTATTGTTACAGAAGGTACGATGAAAACTGTCTATTTGAAAGATATAAACAATATACGTTGCCCAATACCAACAAAAGAAAAACAACTGGATATAGCAAAGATGCCATCTGCTCTAAACTCCAAGATTGACTTTGAACAAAGTATATTGAAACTATTCGGTTCGCAGAAACAATACTTGCTTCGCCAAATGTTTATGTAAACATTTGGCAAAGCAAATATTGCTTTTGTTTTTGATAGCATTCTCCCAACATGGTAGCTTTCCTTTCTTTCTCTGTAATGGCATTTAGTATTTTGGCTATAGTCTTTTGCTCTTCAATTACAGGAAACCGATGCTTGGTGTTGAAGTAATCTGCCATAGAGACATTCAGTAGACCATGATTTCTTGCCCCTTCACCAGCAATATCAGACAAGCCTCTATGCCATTTAGTTGATTCGAAGTAATAGGCAAGATAATCAGAATCAACAATGGTTTCATTTATTTTGAAGCATATATAAAGAGTTGATAGTACACCTTCGTCATAATTGTCTAATCGTTTGACGGTTCCCCAATCATATCCAGCAGAGTAACTTCTGTTATAAGCAAATTCTCCTTTATGAAGCAAATAATATCCTGTAAGATTTTCGCTTGCAACGGATTTATTAAAGAAAGACTCTTGATTAACTAAACCATATTGGGCAGCGATAGTTAGCACTAATGAACACTTGGAATCCTTGTTTTTTGTAGCTATGCGAGAACTAAAGTCACTCATCTTGTAAGTAGATAGTGCTTGCTCAAATCCCTCAATACGACACATTGGATATTCTTGGTTTGGAGAACAAAAGACCTTTTCAACAATCGCAGACCTACAAACTTCTAAATCCCTAATCAAGGGAATTGCACAACATTGTATCAGAGAACTTATCAATGGCTGGGAATATGTAAGACTGGGCGATATTTGCAAAATAACAACTGGAAAACTTGACGCTAATGCACAAGTTGAAAATGGACAATATCTATTCTTTACATGTGCAGAACGGCCGTTTAATATTGACAGTTATGCTTTTGATACTGAAGCCCTATTGATATCAGGAAATGGTGCCAACTTGGGATATATAAATTACTATAAGGGCAAGTTTAATGCCTATCAAAGAACTTATGTTTTAGATCATTTTTCTGTGAATATCCAATATGTGAAATGGGCATTAAAAGTCTTGCTTCCCCAAAGAATTGCAATAGAAAAAAGTTCAAGTAATACCCCATATATTGTATTGTCTACTCTTGCAGATTTGAAAATACCAATACCCAATAATAGCAAACAAAATCATATAGCGGACTTAATGATGTCATTTGAAAGGAAACTATCAACCCAACTTGCATTGAGTGACCTTTACAATAAACAGAAGCAATACTTGCTTCGCCAGATGTTCATATAAACAGTTGGCGAAGCAGATACTGCTTTTGCTTTTGGAAAAGTGAATTTGCGTATTTCTCGGACTCTAATTTGTCATATAATGCTTGGTACAACTCACATATTTGTTTCTGAGCATTTATATCAGGAATCTGAACAACAGTTTTTCCCAACTCTGTTTGGTTTATGCTTGCCTGTGATACAGCTTTGTTACAGACAGCCTTAAAGCGATTGAGCATTCTATTTGTATTCAACAACAAGTATAAATAGAATGGTATAACCACCATATTGTTAGGTGTCAATCTGAGTAGATTCATTCCATGATACAAGTCATAATCTTTATCAATGAATGCGGTATTGCCTATGTATTCAACACTGTTTATATTGCTGAACAAAATGTCTCCAACTTGCAATTTGTAATTTTCAGAAGATTCAAAAGGTGCAACATATCCCACACGTTCAAGATTAACCTTATGCCCAGAAATAGTTTCTATACGAGATACTTTTAATCCTTTCTTTGACAAAAGTTGATTTCCGGAATAACCACTCCTAATCTCACTGATCTCTCCAAGTTTATAATTGATGCCATTATTCATGAATACCCTCTGATTAATTCCCTTGATTAGGGACTCTAACTTTTCAATTAGCTTGCTTTGGGTAGCGATACGCTCGTCAAGCAGATGGAGCAATGACGCTATCTTGGTCTGCTCTTCTATGGATGGGAAATTCAATAAAACTTTACTAAGTCCCTCTTGTCCAATATTAAAATGCTGTGCACCTGCTCCCATAGGTATTATTCTTTTGCGGGCATAAGGACTTGACAACAAATATCTAAAAAACAAAGGATTATAGTTCGCTTTTTTCTTTCCTCTAATAACAAAGCCACCAAAAACAGCAACTCTATCATCAATGTAAACATTCGCACGTCCTACATCTTCCAAGGTCTCGGAGCTACGCTGAAAAAGAATATCTCCATTTTCAACAGAAAACGAAGATATTTCTGCATCTGTAGCTTGAACTGATGCTCTTATGCAATCATATGTTATTACTGGATTATTCAAAATATCCATCACAGAAATAAACTTTATTCCCTTACCAAATCTCTTTGAATCTGGGTTAAGTCCATTTTTGAAGTCAAGATATTCTGATAGTCCATGCTTCTCCCATTCCCCTTGAAACTCAGGGAATCTCAAATGGGGTACATTAGGATGCAATTTTCCCTAATCATCTTTCGCCTTATTTATATAAGGGTCTATTCCCTTAAAATAATAATATGGTTAATAATAAAAAGACAATTAAGGAGATTGCAGACATTTGGAAAGAAGACAAACGCCAGTATGTCAAGCAATCAACGATGGCAGTGTATTTGTTATCGTTGGAGAACCATTTGCTTCCAGTCTTTGGAGGCAAGATGGAGGTTACGGAAGAAGAGGTTCAGGCTTTTGCCTTGGACAAGTTGAATCATGGATTGAGCCAAAAAAGTATCAAGGACATGCTCATTGTTTTAAAAATGGTGGTTCGTTTCGGAGAGAAGCAAGGTTGGCTCAATCATGTAGAGTGGAAAGTTAAGTTTCCTGCTAATCAGCCAAAGGCTACATTGCCAATCTTGACAAAGGCGCATCAAAAGATGCTGATGGACTATCTCAAAGACAATTTCACGTTTCCTAATTTGGGGATACTTGTGTGTCTTTCTACTGGACTTCGCATTGGAGAAGTTTGCGCCTTAAAATGGTCTGACATTAATATGGACACAGGATTACTTCATGTTAATCGCACCATCGAGCGCATTTATATTGTGGATTCTGATAAACCACATACGGAGATTGTGATTAATACTCCTAAGACAAAGAACTCTTTGCGTGAGATTCCTTTGAGTAAAGAACTTGTCAGAATTTTTAAGTCTTTGATGAAGGTGGTGAACAAGGACTACTATGTCCTCACGAACAACACCAAACCGACTGAGCCAAGAACGTATCGCAACTATTTTAACAAGCTATTGAAGCAGTTGGATATTCCGCGATTAAAATTCCATGGGCTACGCCACAGTTTTGCTACTCGCTGTATTGAGAGTCATTGCGATTACAAGACTGTGAGTGTTCTTTTGGGACATGCCGATATTAGTACTACGCTTAACCTTTATGTTCATCCGAATGAAGAGCAGAAGCGAAATTGCATCGACAAGATGATGCGATATATGAAGTAGCGTTACCGTTAGAACGTTCTAACGTTTGTTCAAATGAATGATATACATATAAATATATATATATACAATACTTTCTGTCTGTATATCAATACGACAATGAATCAGTACGTCAGTAAGTCACTCATCATCATATTTGCAAATCAATACTTACCGATAGGTTGATTCAGATACTCGACTTTGGAGAGGTATCTACCGATAGGCAAGTGCTTTCGAGAGTAACTCGAAAGGTTTTGAGTAACTCAAAACATAACTTGCTATCGTCAGATACCTCGATTTTTCAAATCATCTCAGAGTCTGAAACCACGTTGCCTTTTAGGAGTGCGGAAACGTGGTTGAGGCTCGTCAACAATTTCGAGTTTGAAGACATCTATCAACTTCCGAATGGCAGGATTCTGTTTGATGAGGGCTTGAAGTTTTGCTTCTGCAGGCTTGATTTTGAGCAAATAATCAGCAATGTCCAAGCCTTTAGTTTTATCTTCTTCGCAGGCTTGATACTCTAAAAAGTCGAAAAGCGTTGCACGGATGCCGAGAACTTGCATCATTGGCAGCTTATCTTGCCAAACTGTTGTCGCTCTCAAATCAGGGAATAAGACCACATCTCTGTTTTTCAGAACAGATAACGACTTCGTGTTAAAGCAACCATTCTTACCACCACTTGCTATCCATAAGAATTGAGGAAGATAGTAGGAGGCTATTAAGGCTGTCTTCTCACTTTCAACCAATGCTATAGGCTTGGTCTTGGCTACATTGATAAGATGCTCACCAAAGAAGCATTGACAGAGATTGAAATCCTTGTGGGGGATAAGCGAGTGTACCCATGAAATATGGTTGTATGGTTCTTTTACTCGCTTACCTGTCTCTGGATTATAGAGCATTACCTTACCAGTTCTCACCTTGCCTTGATTGTCAACTTGCCAAAATACCGTGGCACCAGTCCAGTGTTTGGAAGTTCCGACATGATATTTCTCCATCAAAGAAAGAGTAGCTGCTTCACCGAATTGAGAAGATAGAAACAAGAAAAGGTTGTTCGCCTCATAACATTTCTGAGAACTTCGCATGATGTTCTCGTCTATATAAGAAGTGGGTAATGGCTTCGGCATTTCTCTCTTCTTATATGAAATAGTCTCATCTTTTGTGAATGTCTCATTCTTCTCGGGATTCTTCTCAAAAAAATCCTTGGGAGTGAAGTGATAACCACAACTTTGCTCATGGTTGCAGTGCCCCACGTAGGTAGGAAACTCAATCTTCCCTTCTGTGTCAATATATCGGGCGAAGCTACGTTTCTTATGACATTCTGGACATGTATGTCGGGTAGCGATGCCTTTGTATGGCTCTAATATGAATCTATGTGTACTCATTTCATTTCTTTTTTTATGTGGCGGTT
>ENA-OROD01002423-OROD01002423.1-human-gut-metagenome-genome-assembly--contig:-NODE-2423-length-13472-cov-3.015279_pt1 | contig 13472 bp, 12 predicted proteins | sample MGYA00242123_ERZ509038 | MGnify/ENA primary metagenome ERZ509038 (study PRJEB26280, sample SAMEA2338719) | human gut metagenome | biome: human gut; feature: human-associated habitat; material: faeces... | reverse complement strand
TGGCTTCATACGCTTCCGCTTTCTTGCGGGAAATGTACTTCGGAATTTCTTCCCCTGACAACCCGTCCGGATAAGACTCGTCGATGCCCGGCAACACTCTCACTTCATAATCCACATCCAACCCCGCCAAAAGTTCTTTCCGGCGCGGGGAATTGCTGGCCAAGACCAGACGGTATTTCTTCAAGTTCTCCAACATATTTTCCATTGTTTTACTACCAACCAAAAGCCTTTTCGTCCTTCAACCACAAGCCTTGCGCCTTCAACACCTGTTCTATCACGTCGCGCCCGCATCCATATCCCCCTTTCAAATGGGAAATATAAACCGCCAAAGCCTTGATTTCCGGAGCCGCGTCGGCCGGTGCACAAGGACAGCCGCAACGCTGCATGACCTCATAATCAGGGATGTCGTCGCCCATGTAAAGCACTTCCTCGTCCCGCAATCCATAACGTTCCAAAAAGGCTTCGTATGTCTTTATCTTCACGGCACATCCCAAATGCACGTCCGGAATGCCCAATCCCTCATACCGTTTACGCACCGATTCGGTACGTCCCCCGGTGATAATGGCCACATGTAAGCCCGACTTGACAGCCAATTGCAAGGCATACCCGTCTTTGATATTGACCGTACGCATCGGTTCCCCTCCGGGATGCAACGTAATGGTCTCGGCACTCAGCACACCGTCCACGTCGAAAGCCAACGCCTTTATCTTCCTTAAATCGTAATTAATCATTTGTTTCTTTCCTTTCCGCTTCATTCCTCAAAGCCAAAGCATGGATGCTCCGGCTCATCATTTCATAGAGTGCTTTCCGCTCCAGTTCGCCGTCCAGCATGGCGCACTGGCGATCCATCACATTCCGATCGTAACGCACAGCCGGTCCCGTCTGTGCCTCCACGGGCGGAAGGCGATGGACCTTCCGTGCCGTCTCGTCTATCAAAGGCCACATCACATCGAACGGTATGCCGTCCCTGCCCAATACATCCGCAGCCAAAGCATAACAATGGTTCACAAAATTGCAAGCAAATACCGCTGCCAGATGGAGACGGCGGCGTCTCTCCGTACTCATCTCCTTCACCCTGTCCGAGACAGAACGTGCCAACTGCTCCGTCTGTGCGAACACATCAGGGGCAGATGCTTCCACAAAGACCGGAATCTCCTTGAAATCCACCGGACAATCTTTAGAGAATGTCTGCATGGGATACAACACGCCATAACGATGGGCGTGACCACGGAAAACATCCATCGGCATGCTCCCTGCCGTATGCAGGCACAAAGCATCTCCTGTCCGGGGAGCGATACGGGACACCAAGCCCTCTAACACTCCATCTTTCACGGAGAAGATATACACATCCGCACCCGGCACCACGGCATCACGGTCATCCGTTGCCAGACATCCCAAACGTCCGGCCAAAGCTTCGGCGGAAGCCATCGTACGGCTGAACACCTGCAACGTTTCATGGCCTGCACGGTGCAGAGCCTCCCCCAACTGCGTGGCCAGATTACCGGCACCGATCCAGACAATTTTCATTCTTCTAGTGCGTCAAAGGTATTAATATGCACTTTCTCCCACTGCAACCGGTCTTCATTGAACGGCTTGCGTTCCATTCCCTTATGGCCCACAGCCACGATGGAAAGCACCCTTAGATGCACCGGAATATGCAGAATGGCCCGCACCATCTCCTCCGCAGGTTTTCCATCCGCCATTGTACGGTTCCGGATTTGTACCCAACAAGCACCCAGACCCAAATCCTCAGCCTGCAACAGCATCATGGTCGTAGCCACCGAAGCGTCTTCCACCCACACGTCGCTCTGCGTCGGGTCGGCCAAGACGACTACCGCCAAGGGAGCACCTTCCACCAGTTCGGCTCCGTGCTCCTTGCAATACGCCAGTTGTTGCAACAATTCCTTATTGTCCACGACCACGAACTCCCAAGGACGCACTCCCTTGGAAGAAGGGGATATCAGCGCCGCACGCAACAAAGCCACCACTTCGTCTTGGTTCAACTCTTCTTCCGTAAACTTCCGCATGCTACGACGGATGCGAATCAGCTCGCTAAACTTTTCCATTTCCTTATCCTTATATTTATTGTCACATTGCGCAAAGATACATGATTTCCCTATTACGGAGAAAAGAAATCCGGACGGAATCGACAGTTTCACCAAATAAATCGACGGTTCTTTATACAAAAAAGCGTATTTTTGCGTTATTTAAAAAGCGTAAGTAGACAAACAACGAAGTGAAGACAAGACTTTTCAAATCCATATTCTGCCTTTTCCTGCTGACCCTTATGGCCTTGCACGTTGCCGCCCAAGACAAAGTAAAACTGTCGGGAAGGGTCATCGACGATGAACAAAACCCGGTACTTTTTGCCGTAGTAAAAGTCGATGGCCAGGCCGCAGGTACTACCACAGACCTGCAAGGGCGTTACCAACTGGAATTCTCCACTGCCGACACCGTGACCGTGTCGTTCAGCATGATAGGTTACGTAACCAAGAAAAAAACACTGGTCCGTCCCAAAGGCAGCTTGCGGCTCAACATCACCCTGCAAACCCAAAGCATCGACATGGGTGAAGTAACGGTAAAGGAAGTACGGCGGCAAATGAATTCCACGCAACATCTGAATGCCGAAAACCTGAAACGGCTGCCCTCCACTACCGGAAATGCCGTAGAGGAACTGGTGGCTACACAAGCGGGAGTCAGCACACACAATGAGTTGAGTTCGCAATATAACGTAAGGGGTGGAAGTTTTGATGAAAACAGTGTGTATATCAATGGAGTGGAAGTTTACCGCCCCATGCTTATCAGTTCCGGACAACAGGAAGGACTGAGCGTCATCAACAGCGACATGGTGGAAAGCATCAACTTCTCGGCCGGAGGTTTCGACGCCAAATACGGGGACAAAATGTCGTCCGTATTGGACATTACTTACAAGAAGCCCAAGAAATTCGAAGCTTCGGTTTCGGCCAGCCTTCTGGGGGCCGGCCTCTATGTAGGTTATGCCAAAAAGAACTTCAGCATGACCCACGGTGTCCGTTACAAGACCAACCAGTATATGTTGGGGTCGTTGGAAACCAAAGGAGAATACAGCCCACGTTTCCTCGACTACCAGACTTATATCAGTTGGTCGCCCAACAAACGTTGGAGCCTGGATTTCATCGGGAACATCTCACAGAACCAATATGACTTCCTGCCGACGAACCGGCAAACCAATTTCGGCACGATGCAGGATGTCAAGTCGTTCCGTGTATATTTCGACGGAAAGGAAGAAGACCTCTTCCGTACGCTGTTCGGCACATTGAGCCTGTCGCACAACTTCACCGACCGTACGAAGCTTTCCCTTTTGGCTTCGGCATTCGCCACCAAGGAACGGGAAACATACGACATCCAAGGACAATATTGGCTCGACGAGACCAACACAACCGAACAATTAGGCGTAGGCACCTACATGGAGCATGCCCGCAACTACTTGGATGCCAACATGAAGAGCCTGAAGGTCTTGTTCTCCCACAAACCGAAGGGGCACGACATACAGACCGGACTCACGTGGAAACACGAAATCATCGAAGAGAACTCACGCGAATGGGAAATGCGCGACTCTGCCGGATATTCCATTCCCCACACGGGCAACCGTCTGGACCTGATTTATAACCTGAAGTCTTCCAACCGCATCAGCAGCGACCGCCTCGAACTTTTCGGACAGGACACTTGGCGGTTTACCAACAGCCACGGCATCTTTTCCCTGAATTACGGGGCACGGTTAAGCTATTGGAGCTGGAACAAGGAATGGCTGTTCAGTCCGCGTGTTTCGCTCGGCATCATCCCTTCTTTCAACGAAGATTTCACATTCCGCATTGCCACGGGACTGTATTACCAGGCTCCTTTCTACAAGGAGTTACGAGACACCGTGACAACCGGAGTCTCCACCAAAGTACACCTGAACCGGAACATCAAGTCACAGCGTTCGTTCCAAGTCGTATTGGGTGGCGACTACAAATTCAAGCTCATGAACCGTCCGTTCAAATTCACCACGGAAGTCTATTACAAAGCCTTGAGCAACCTGATTCCCTACAATGTAGACAACGTGAAAATCGTATACTACGGAGGTAACATCGCCTCGGGATACACCACAGGCATCGACTTCAAAATCTTCGGGGAGTTTGTAGAGGGTACGGACTCTTGGATCAGCTTCAGCCTGATGAAAGCCCAGCAGAAAGTAGACGGTAAGAGTTTCCCGCAAGCCACCGACCAACGTTACAACCTGAACTTCTTCTTCAGCGACTTCTTCCCCGGTACGACGCGGTGGAAGATGACACTGAAAGCCAGCATTGCCGACGGACTTCCCTTCGGTCCGCCCCATACGGGATTGGAACGCATGGTATTCCGCGCCCCGGCTTACAAACGCGTGGACATCGGCATGAGCTACCGGCTGTTGGACAACGAGGACGGACGCAACCAAAAGAAGTTCATTCGCTACCTGCGTAACGTATGGCTGGGTGTGGACTGCTTCAACCTGTTCGACATCAGCAACGTAAGCTCATACTATTGGGTAACGGACGTGACCAACCAACAATACGCCGTACCCAATTACCTGACCGGACGGCAAATCAACGCACGTATCCTGATTGAATTGTAACCACGAGAACGGCTACTGCCAAAAAAACATGAATTTATTTCCTGTTTCACCGCAAAATGCGTACTTTTGCATCATGATAAAAGCACGCCTGCGTGCAAACAACTAAAATTTATATGTCATGAAGATATCACATATCGAACATTTGGGTATCGCAGTGGAAAGCATCGAAGCCGCACTGCCTTATTATGAAAACGTATTGGGTCTGAAGTGCTACAACATCGAAGAGGTGGCCGACCAAAAGGTGAAGACCGCTTTCTTGAAAGTAGGCGAAGTGAAAATCGAACTCTTGGAGCCGACAAGCCCGGACAGTCCCATCGCCAAATTCCTCGAAAAAGGAGGCCGTGGCGTACATCATGTGGCATTCTGCATCGAAGACGGTGTGGCCAACGCTTTGGCTGAATGTGAAGAAAAAGGCATCCGCCTGATAGACAAGGCTCCGCGTCTCGGAGCAGAGAAGTTGCAAATCGCATTCCTGCATCCCAAATCGACTTGCGGCGTACTGACCGAACTTTGTGAACATTAACACAACTCCAAGTGAATTTCAATCCAATCTTTGAACTTCATATAAAGGCTCGTCCTTGAACCTGATACCACCGGCGGAACCGCTTTCCACGAGAGCCTTCCGCTGGTGGCTTGTTTTTTAGGGACAGGAAAATCAAAGCCTTCTTTTTGAAACAGAAAATAAAACAGATTATGAGTGTCCAAACAGAAAAAATCAAGGAATTAGTAGAACTGCGCGCCAAAGCCCGTATGGGAGGCGGCGAAAAAGCCATTGAGAAACAGCATGCCAAAGGCAAATACACGGCCCGCGAACGCATCGACATGCTGCTCGATCCGGGCAGCTTCGAGGAAATGGATATGTTCAAGCTGCACCGTTGTACGAACTTCGGCATGGAGAAGAAACAGTACTTGGGCGACGGCGTGGTAACCGGCAGCGGCACGATAGACGGCCGTCTGGTTTATGTCTTCGCACAAGACTTCACCGTGAACGGCGGTTCGCTGTCGGAAACGATGGCTGAAAAAATCTGCAAGGTCATGGACCAGGCCATGAAAATGGGCGCACCCTGCATCGGCCTGAACGACTCTGGCGGCGCACGTATCCAGGAAGGTATCAGTTCGCTTGCCGGCTTCGGAAACATCTTCCAGCGCAACATCGAAAGCTCCGGCGTTATACCGCAGATTTCAGTTATCAGCGGTCCGTGTGCCGGAGGTGCGGTTTATTCTCCTGCATTGACAGATTTTATCCTGATGGTGAAAAATTCCGGTTATATGTTTATTACAGGACCGGATGTGGTGAGAAGTGTGACACAGGAAGAAGTTACTAAAGAGGAACTCGGCGGAGTAGGCGTACACATGACAAAGTCCGGTGTAGCTCATCTTTCTGCGGAGAATGATATTGAGTGTATTAATTATATTCGTGAATTGATTTCCTATCTGCCGGGAAATAATATGGAAGAGCCTCCGTTTGTAGCTACAAACGATTCGCCGACCCGTCTGACTCCGGAACTGGCTAATTTGATTCCAACCAATCCGAATCAGCCGTATAATATAAAAGAAATGATTGAAGCAGTGGCTGATGATAAAAGTTTCTTCGAACTTCAGGCAGAATATGCTGCGAATATTGTGACCGGCTATATCCGGCTGAATGGAAAAACAGTGGGAGTGGTGGCTAATCAGCCATTGGTACTTGCAGGCACGCTGGATATTAACGCATCTGTCAAAGCTGCCCGTTTTGTCCGCTTCTGCGATGCTTTCAATATCCCTTTACTGACATTGGTAGATGTGCCGGGATTCCTTCCGGGAATCGATCAGGAATATGGCGGAATTATTCGTAACGGGGCAAAATTGCTTTATGCTTATTGTGAGGCTACAGTGCCGAAAGTTACGGTTATCACCCGCAAAGCATACGGTGGCGCTTATGATGTGATGAGCTCCAAGCATATCCGCGGAGATGTCAATCTTGCTTTTCCTACTGCCGAAATAGCTGTGATGGGACCGGATGGAGCTGTGAATATTCTTTTCCGTAAGGATATAGATAAGGCCGGAAACCCCGAAGAAAAACGGAAAGAACTTCAGGATGATTATCGCGGGAAGTTTGCCAATCCTTACCGGGCGGCGGAATTGGGATATGTGGATGAAGTGATTGATCCGGCGGTAACCCGTTTGCGGTTGATTCGAAGTTTCGAGATGCTTGCCAACAAACGGCAGTCTAATCCTCCTAAGAAACATTCGAATCTTCCGCTTTAATAAGTTGAGAATGGAGAGTGTTCATTAAAAGAATAAAAAGATTATGATAAAGAAAATATTAGTAGCCAACCGCGGTGAAATAGCGATGCGAATCTTCCGTACCTGTCGGGTGATGAATATCTCAACGGTGGCTGTTTATACCCATGTAGACCGCGGAGCTTTGCACGTGCGTTATGCGGAAGAAGCCTATTGCATCTCCGAATCGCCTGAAGATACTTCCTACCTGAAGCCGGAATTGATATTATCCATTGCCAAAAAGACCGGAGCTGCTATTCATCCGGGATATGGTTTCTTGTCGGAGAATGCGGATTTTGCCCGTCGTTGTGAAGAAGAAGGAGTGATTTTTATCGGACCGAGTGCGGACATTATTTCCAAAATGGGAATCAAGACAGAAGCCCGTAAGATTATGCGTGAAGCAGGATTACCCATTGTTCCCGGAACCGAGACACCTGTGCAGGGGATTGATGAAGTGAAGAAAGTGGCCAATGAAGTAGGTTATCCCATTATGCTGAAAGCACTTGCCGGAGGTGGAGGAAAAGGAATGCGCTTGGTACGTACGGAAGAAGAAGTGGAAACGGCTCTTCGTTTGTCACAATCCGAAGCAGGGACTTCTTTTGGCAATGATGCGGTATATATTGAGAAATACATCGAGAATCCCCATCATATCGAAGTTCAGATCATGGGAGATAAATATGGCAATGTGGTCCATCTTTACGAACGTGAATGTTCCATTCAGCGTCGTAACCAAAAAGTGATAGAGGAAAGTCCTTCTCCTTTTGTGAAAGAAGAGACGAGAAAGAAGATGTTGAAGGTTGCTGTGGAAGCCTGTAAGAAAATAGGATATTACAGTGCCGGGACATTGGAGTTTATGATGGATAAAGACCAAAACTTCTACTTCCTCGAGATGAATACCCGTTTGCAGGTGGAGCATCCCATTACGGAGGAAATCAGCGGCGTGGATATTGTGAAATGGCAGATTCGTATTGCCTGTCAGGTGCCCCTGAATATGAAGCAGGAGGATATCCGCCTGCAGGGACACGCCATCGAATGTCGTATCAATGCACGCTCTACAGGCAGAGTGGAGTTTCTGCATATTCCCGGCGGCGGCAGAGTGCATTTCGATACCGCACTCATGCAGGATACCGTTGTGGTTCCCTTCTATGATTCCATGCTTGGCAAGCTGATTGTCCACGCAAACACCAGAGAGGAAGCCATCCGCAGAATGGAGGCATCTCTTTGCGAAATGGTAATCGTTGGGGTAGAAACCAATATTGAAGAACAGCTGCAGCTGATTCGCAGCAAAATCTTCCAGAAGGGGAATTATGATACCCTCATTCTGGACAAAATTTTGAAAAAGGGGTGATATAAATGAGTAACATTATGGGTTACTTCCGCAAATCCAAAAATGCTTTGGAAAAAGGCGGTATCACACTGAAAAATACAACAGAAGAAAAGGTGCGTTGCCCTATCTGCAAGTCCTATGAAACCAGACGTGCGATTGCGAAGCAGAAGGTGACCTGCCCCCATTGCGGGCATCATTTCCGCATTGGCGCAAGAACCAGAATTAAGGCACTTTGCGATAAGGACAGCTTCCACGAATTATTTTCCAATATCGAAACGATTGACCCGTTGGAATTTCCCGGGTATCAGGATAAAATGGATCGCGGCAGAGCCGTCAGCGGTGAGGAGGAGGGCGTTGTCTGTGGGATAGCCAAGATTCGCCATCAGCGCTGTGCGGTGTTCGTGATGGAGCCTGGCTTTATGATGGGCAGTATGGGCTCTGTTGTCGGTGAAAAAATCGCTCGCCTGTTTGAATATGCCGCAGAGCATGAGCTGCCTGTGGTCGGTTTTACGGCAAGCGGCGGTGCGCGTATGCAGGAGGGGATTCTTTCCCTGATGCAGATGGCAAAAACAAGCGGCGCAGTAGAGCAGCACAGCAAAAAGGGCGGTCTATATATCACCGTTCTGACAGACCCCACAACCGGCGGCGTGACGGCAAGCTTTGCCATGCTTGGGGATATTATCCTTTCCGAGCCAAACGCAACCATTGGCTTTGCAGGCAGAAGGGTCATTGAGCAGACCACAAAGAAAAAGCTGCCGGAGGATTTCCAGAAGGCAGAGTTTCTGCTGGAGCATGGCTTTGTGGATGCCATTGTGCCGAGAACAGAACTGAGAGGAACTTTGGAAAAGCTGCTGCGGCAGCATGGCAGAAAGGAATGACGCGGATGAATGCCTATGAAAAATTACAGACGGCGAGAAGTCAGACCCGCCCGACGGCGCGTTCCTATATCGAAAAGCTGTTTCAGGAGCGGACGGAGCTGCATGGGGACAGAAAATATGCCGATGATGCGGCAATTATCGGCGGCATCGGTATGCTGGGGGATATCCCCGCAACCTTTATCGGCATTGAACGCGGACGCAATCTGGAAGAAAGAATCCGCTGCAATTTCGGCTGCCCCATGCCCGAAGGCTATCGCAAGGCACTGCGCCTGATGAGACAGGCGGAAAAATTCCACAGACCGGTCATCTGTTTTGTGGATACCTCCGGTGCATTCTGCGGCGAGGAGGCAGAGGAACGCGGACAGGGACAGGCGATTGCCGATAACCTTATGCAGATGATGGGACTGGAAACGCCGATTATTACGATTGTCATTGGGGAAGGCGGCAGCGGCGGTGCCTTGGGGCTTTCCGTTGCGAATAAGCTGTATATGCTTGAAAATGCGGTCTTTTCCGTTATTTCCCCTGAGGGCTGTGCAAGTATCCTCTGGGAGGATGCCAAGCTTGCGCCCGATGCGGCAGAATGTCTGCATATTACGGCGGAGGATATGAAGGAATTCGGCGTAGCAGAAGAAATTATTCCTGAGGACTTTGTGCATTTCGGAAGAATGTGCGAGGAAATGAAGGAAAAACTCATCCTTGATTTAAAGGGATGGTCGAAAAAAACAGGAAAAGAGCTTTCCGAAGAAAGATATCAGCGCTTCCGTAAGCTGGGACGCTGGGCAGAATAAAAAATAAGCCTTTCCAAGAGGTCGGGTGACTTCTTGTAAAGGCTTTTTTATTTTTCGTCAGTATCCTTTTTGCTGCATTCGGGGCAGAGTCCCGTAAATTCCAGAGAATGTCCCGTAATCCGAAATCCCGTTTTCTGCTGCAGGGTTTCCTCTAATTCACTGAGTGGGCAGGTATCCACAGGAATTACCTTGCCGCAGAGGTCGCAGACCAGACGGTGCGAATGATCCTTTTTTGCTAAGGAATAATATGCCTTCCCATCCTGCCGGACAGAGCGGATGAGAATTTTCTTTTCCGTCAGCGTGTTCAGCGTGCGGTAAACGGTGGAAACATTCATGGGAAGAATCGGCTCGGCTAAGGCGTGTAGTTCCTCTGCCGTCATGGGGCGCGCCTGCTTTTGCAATAAAAGCAATAGTACTTGCCGCTTTTTTGTGGATTTCAAAGCTGCATTTTTCAGAATATTCTGTTCCATTCCTGTCCCTCCCTTCGTTCTTATGATAGTATACCCAAATGGGTTTGTCAATGCAGGGAAGACACAGACAGGGGAAAAGAAAATTTTCCTGCACCGACAGCGTTGCAAAAAGTGGGATGGTTTGATAGGATAGGAAAAGAGAGAAAAAAGCCGACCGCTTTTGCAGATAAACAGAGAGGAAGGGAAATATTTCTCGGGAAATTTCGGGAAATATTCTTATTTCGGGAAGGAGAAGGACGCATGACAAAAAAAGAAAAGGTAACAATTATTTTAGAGCTTTTGCACGAGCATTACGGTCCGACAAAATGCTATCTTGACCACGAAAACGCATGGCAGCTTCTGATTGCAACCATGCTTTCCGCACAATGCACCGATGCCAGAGTGAATCTTGTAACAAAGGATTTATTCAAGAAATACACCTCTGTCAAGGACTTTGCACAGGCAGATCTTGCAGAGCTGGAGCAGGATATTCACTCGACAGGCTTTTATCATAATAAGGCGAAGAATATCATTGCCTGCTGTCAGAAGCTTTTGCAGGACTATAATGGAGAGGTTCCCTCGGATATCGAGCAGCTGACTGCCCTTGCGGGTGTCGGCAGAAAAACGGCAAATGTTGTGCGCGGAAACTGGTATCATATCCCCAGTGTGGTGGTGGATACGCATGTTAAGCGCGTTTCCAACCTGCTTGGGCTGACAAAAAACGAAGATCCCGTCAAGATTGAATTTGACCTGATGCAGCTTGTTCCGAAGGATAAATGGATTGATATCAATACCCAGATGATTGCACATGGCAGGAAAATCTGCATTGCACGCAGACCGAAATGTCAGGAGTGCTTCCTGCTGCCCTATTGCACAGGCGGCAAGGCGTTAGAAAAAGAGAAAAAGAAAAAAGAGAAAAAGGCATAATATAGGAAGGACACAGAGACATAGAAAGGAGAAAACAGAAATGAAATCGAAGAAGCTTTTGGCGGCGGCACTTGCGGCAGTGCTGACCTTGGCAGGCTGCGGCACAACAGTACTGAGTGCGGAGGAAACAAAGGAATTGCTGACGCTTTCGCAGAAAACCATGGCAACAGTGGAAAGCATGGCAGCGGAAATGACGATGGAAATGGATATGTCCATGGGCGAGGAAACCGCGGAAACTACCACAGTCGCTAAAATTCTGACGCAGCAGAACCCCCTGCGGATGCAGATGAACCTCTCCGCAACCTTGGAGGATGGCACAGAAGCGCAGAACATGCAGATGTACGCCGAGGAGGAGGATGGCAAGCTGCGCACCTATGTTCTGGCGGCGGATACATGGTATAGCCAGACGATGGAGCTTGGCAGTCTTGCACAGTATAACGCGGAGGAAAATGTGACACTCTATCTGAGCAATTTAGCCGATTTTTCCGCAACCGCAACAGAAAAAATCAATGATACCGAAGCAACAAAAATTGAAGGTACACTGAAAAAAGATGTTCTGCAAAAGGTGCTTGCGGAAAGCGGCATGACAGAAACCGCTGCGGCAATGGGTGTCACAGAGGAGCAGCTTGCAGCCCTTACCGAATCGGTGAAAAGCCTGCCCCTGACGCTCTGGATTGATGCGGATGGCTATGTGCTGAAATATGAAATGAACTTGACTGAGGTAATGCAGAAAATTATGGATAAGGCGATGGAAGCTGCCGGCAGTACGGATGCGTCCTCTGCCGTAAAGGTGGAAAAAACAAGTATTTCCATGGTTTGCAGCCAGTTCAACGCAGTTAAGGAAATCACCATTCCCGAAGAAGCAAAGAGCGCAGAAAGCATTTCGGCAAATCAATAATCCGGAGCATAAAAAACCCCGAAGGAAATTTCCTTCGGGATTTTTGTATTCAGATTTATTATACTCTTGCAACACCCAGTGTTACCTTTTCACCATTGATATTCCATTCCTTGCTCAGCTCGCCGCCCTTGCCTGCGACAACCTCAACTGCCAGTACATCGCCCTTGATGTCATTTGCAGCAAGGATTTCTGCAATCTTTGCGTTGCCGTCATAGTAAACGCGGATGCGGTCTGTTACGTTGAAATCAGCTTCCTTACGCATGGTCTGTACCTTGGAAACGATTTCACGCACGAAGCCTTCTTCCACCAGCTCGGGTGTCAGGTTTGTGTCCAGAACAACGGTCAGGTTGTTGTCGCCGGAGGATACGAAGCCGTCCTTTTCTGCGGTATCAACCAGAACATCATCCATTTCCAGAACAACCTCGCTGCCGTCTACGGTGAAGGAAACCTTGCCGTCTGCTTTCAGCTGTGCCATGAAGCTGTTGCCCTCTACCTCCTTCAGATAAGCACCGATGGCAGGCACCAGCTTGCCGTATTTCTTGCCCAGTGTTCTCAGCTGAGGCTTGAAGGTGTAGGTTGTGAAGGCTTCTACGTCATCTGTGAAGGAAACTGCCTTTACATTCAGTTCGTCCTTGATGATGTCGCAGTATTCTGCGGGCAGGCTCTGTGCTGCCTTTACATACATCATAGCCAAAGGCTGTCTGTTCTTCATTGCGCTTGCGTTTCTTGCCGCACGGCCTTCTACAACAACCTTCAAAACGAAGTCCATGTTTTCTTCCAAATCAGCATCTACCCATTCTGCATGGTATGCAGGCCAATCGCAGAGGTGAACGGATTCGGGAGCGCTTGCATCCACCTTCTTCACTAGATTGCCGTAAATTTCCTCTGTGATGAAGGGCGTGAAGGGAGCAGCCAGCTTTACCATGGTTTCCAGAACGGTATACAGTGTCATATAAGCATTGATTTTATCCTGTTCCATGCCTTTTGCCCAGAAACGTTCACGGCTTCTTCTGACATACCAGTTACTCATCTCATCCACAAAGGAATCCAAAGCTCTTGCTGCCTCCGGGATTCTGTAATTTCCAAGGTTCTCATCGACCGTCTTAACCAGTGTATTCAGTTTGGACAATAACCATTTATCCATAACCGGTAATTTTTCATAGTCTAAAGTATACTTCGTTGCATCGAACTGATCGATCTCTGCATACAGTACATAGAATGCGTAGGTATTCCACAGTGTGGACATGAATTTTCTCTGTCCTTCCTGTACTGCTTTTCCGTGGAAACGGTTCGGCAGCCACGGTGCACTG
>ENA-OROD01002420-OROD01002420.1-human-gut-metagenome-genome-assembly--contig:-NODE-2420-length-13475-cov-29.646647_pt1 | contig 13475 bp, 9 predicted proteins | sample MGYA00242123_ERZ509038 | MGnify/ENA primary metagenome ERZ509038 (study PRJEB26280, sample SAMEA2338719) | human gut metagenome | biome: human gut; feature: human-associated habitat; material: faeces... | reverse complement strand
CTGCACGGTGCGCCGCTTGAAGAAGGGCCAGCGCATCGGCTATGGCGACACCCTGCTGCGCCGGGATACGGACGTAGCTGTCATTGACGCCGGCACGTCCGATGGCGCGTTTGCCTACCGCTACCGCGGCCTTCGCGCCTGCTGGCAGCAGCGCAAGCGCCATGTGCTGCTGGGCGGCGAGAAGGTGCCGCTGCTGGGCGCGCCGGGCATGACCCATACCGTGCTGGATGTCACGGGACGTGACTGCCATGTGGGCGATACCGTCACCATCCCTCACGATCTGGTGCTGACCGGCGACCGTGTTCCCCGCCGCTATATCTGATGCTTCAAGGAGCCGCTGCCATGCCGCAGCGGCTCTTTTTTGCATACAGATCGTATAATGAAGAGAAAAAATTACGATTTGCAATTACAATAAAGGCGTATGACCGGCTTGACAAGGGGCAGTGGCGCGGCTTATAATGTGACCGGAAAGCGCAAGCTGACCATTTGCAACAGGAAAGGCTGCCGAAGGCAGCTTTTTCAAGGAGTGGAAGTTAGCAAAAACTAACCGGCGAAGTGTTTTGCATAAAGAAAGGAGAGATCAGCAATGATCGTTCAAGTGATTTTGGAGGGCCTCGGCCTTGGCGTACTGCTGGTGCTGGTCTGTGCTTTCGGCATCCGCAAGGGCGCGGTGGGGATGGTGCATCTTTACAGCGCCGCGGTGCAGGAGCGCTGCGTGGCGCAGGGCCTGACCACCCATGAGCGGATCAAGCGCAATGCCATCCTATTCAAGCTCTGCTGCCTTCCCGGCTACATCGCCTATGTGCTGGTGTTCGTGTATGCCGTCAACGGAGCGCGGGGCTTTCTGAGCGGCTTCTGGCAGCTGCTGGCGATCCTTTCCGTTATGAACCTGATCGACCGGTTTCTGATAGATGACTGGTGGGTGGGACACACCAAGGCGTGGACGATCCCCGGCACGGAGGATCTGAAGCCCTACATCACGGCGGCGGATAAGCGCAAAAAGTGGGCCTTCGGCACCATCGGCATGGCGGCGATCTCGGCGGTGCTGGCCGGTATCATGGCGCTGATCCTCCGGTAAGGCGGCGTTGCGCGGCTTAACATATAGAAAAACCATCCCGGATCTCCGGCGTGAGCCGAAGGTCTGGGATGGTTCGTTATTCAGCTGCTGTTTATGCTCTCCGGTGTCCGACCCTGCCGCTCCTTCGCGGTATGCTCCTTGTGATATTCCTTCGTTAGCTTCTGATACAGCTTATCCTTCCGGATGTCATACCGTTTGGTGACGATAGGCCGCTGTCCGCGCCGGAATACTACCTCCTGCCCGATCGGCATGTGAAGCACCTCGTCAAGCGGCGCGTTTAGCCGCAGGCTGATGTTCTGCGCCGTTTTCAGATCCATCCCACCCAGATAGATATAGGAATCGCAGTTGTTGATGATGGTGGTGGCGTTCTCGCTGCCGTACATCCCCTCCAGCTGGCTCTCGGATTGCAGCAGCAGCGTGACGGAGATGCCCTTTTCGCGGAAAATACTGATGTACTCGGCAAAGTCCAGCACACGGCCTCCCGTGGCAAAATCGTCACAAAGAACATGGACGGGGACCGGCAGCGTGCCCTCCGGGCAATTCTCCGCGTATTCAAAGAGCTGCTTGAACGCCTGTGCGTAGAACATGTTGACAAAGCAGTGCAGCGAGGGATTCACGGCGCTGGTGGTGATAAACAGAATGGTTTTCTTTTCCGCCAGCTGCTCAAAATCGACGGTATTCTTGTCCCGCATCATGCTTCGCAGCTCAGGCGAGAATATCGTATCAATGCTTGTGTTCAGCATGCCGAAAACGCATCCGGCCGTGTTGACCGGCAGATTTTTGAAGGAGCGCCAGCATGATGCGGCAAAGCATGTGGGATCCTTGGCGGCAACGCGCGCAAACTGCATGTCAAGAGAGGTCCTCACGGTGTTGCCGGTGTCCTTGAGAATAAGCGTGTCGTGCAGATCAAGGACGTCGGCAAAGCTGGCGTGCTCCTTTGTCATGAGCGTGTAGGCAATCTCGGCGGACAGCAGGGAGACCGCGGCCTCATCCCAATAGGGGTCTGCGTTGGTGTTTTCCTTTTGGGGATCCGCTTTAACAACGGATCTGGCGAGGAAGGTGATGTCGGAATAGCTCCCCACATACTTCAGCGGGTCAAAGGAACAGGTGCTTGCCGCCGGCTTGGCAAAGTTCAGATCCAGGATCTGATAGCCCCGCTTTTTGAATAAGGGGATGTATTTTGTCACAATGCGCCTTTTGGTCACGGTGACCATCAGACTTGATGTCTTTGTCTCCAGCAGCCTCGGCTCTGAAATCGACATGGTTTTGCCGCTGCCGCTGCCGCCGCATACGATCACATTATTGTTCAGGCCGGTCTCCTGACAATCGGCGCTGAAGGAGCAGTTCTCGCCCAGAATGATTTTCTCTTTTACCATACGTTACTCCTCCAATAGCATACTGAAGTCCACGATCTGATCACAGAGGCCGAACGCTTTGCTCTCCTCCGGACTGTAATAATGGTCGTAGCTTGTGGCCTTTTCCACCTCCTCCTCGCTTCTTCCGGTATGCTTGGAGAGAAGCTGGTTTATCATTCGTTTCGTCTCCAACAGGCTTTCGGAGATCGATTTGATGGACGAGCTGTTGCCTCCGACCTTGTTTCCCAGCAGCGGCTCATGGAGCATCAGCTCTGCGTGCGGCAGCATATACCGCCCGTGCGTGCCGCAGGCGAACAGGATCGCTCCCATGCTGTATGCGCGGCCGATGCAGAACATCCTGACAGGGGCCTTGCTGCTCTGGATCGCGTCATATATCAGCATCCCGGAGGAGACGCCGCCGCCCGGACTGTTGATCAGGATATCGATGGGCTTTCCGGCGTCCTCCGCGTTGAGAAGCATGATCTTCTTCACGAATTCACAGGCGGACTCCGGCGAGATCTCGCCCTCGATGAATACCTTCCGCTGCGACAGCAGCTTTGCGTCAGCCGATACCTGCGAAATACCATTCGCGCTTTTGATCAGAATTTCCATTATGCGTCCTCATCCTCCGATATATTCCCACAGAACAGATTGAAGAAGGGATCCAGAGCGTCGTCGGAGGAGGGCGTATTGCAGATCGGGGGCGTATAAGGGTCTGGGTCAGGGTCCGTATCAGGGTCCGTATCAGGGTCCGTATCGGGGTCGGTGTCAGGGAAAGTGGGGTCCAGCTTTGCGCGGATGCGGCGGCACTTTTCCTCATGTTCAGCCTCACAGAGTGCGATGGCTTCCGTGGCGGTGCTTCCGGCGAAGATGATCGCCGCGATACCGGAGCCGTAATACCGATAGAGCGCTGCGGTGCAGCGCAAGCAGTTTTTCAGAGCCTCGGGGCTGGGAAGGGAACCTTCGCAGTCAATAAAGCTCCGAAGGCGAATATCGCCGTTCTCATAATCAAGCTCAAAGGTGCCGTTCCGCAGCCCGCGGTTGGCGCGGCAGAAAAATTCCGCCATCTGTGCCATCATTTTCTTGTCGTCGCTGTCAGCGGCGATGGGGCACATTCCATAGACGCCAATATCATCCTCGTTGATGTCAATGATATATCTGAATCTCTGAATCTTGCCACTGACCCGGATGTCGAAGCTGAAGACACCAAGATCTTCGTTAAAATCAAAACCCTGTTTGTCCTCGGTCAGGATCTGCTCCACAGCAGCGGCGATCGCGTCGGAATAGTTGTATTTCTTCATAATAAAACTCTCCTTGTTTATTTTGATTTTTCGTAGATTGTGGGATAAAGCTTGGCGTTTTTGCCCCATGGGCTTTCAGCCACCCATGGTCGCTGTTATCGAACTCTACGCCCCGATAACCGGGCGGTGTGTTTCCTCTGTGAATTAAGTATCTTACAGGCGGCTTGCCGATGAGGAGGGGGGAAAAATAAAAAATATCCCGACATGGCCGATGCTTTTTCGGCCATGCCGGGATATTTCATAATATTCTTTACTTTTCAAAGTCGGGTCTGGCGCTGCCGGAGCGTTTCCCGCCCCGGAGGCTCAGCATGCGATACCCAGCGTGTCCCTTAAGAAATCTACGAGGGAAAACTCCTTCATGCGCTTTTCAAACTGGAAAGGATATTTTGTGCTCAGCCGGATTTTCAGCACGTTCTCGGCGGGCAGGAAGGAGAGGTAAAAATCGTCGCCGATCTCAACGGTGGCCCCCTCGATGTTGTCGCAGGAGAGGATGATATATGTCTCCTGCAACTTTTGCAGGCAGCGCGTGCCTACATCCAGCAGCGATTCCGACTCGCCCGTGGGTACGGTAAAGCCAAAGGTGATGGCGTTGATATTCAGGATCTCAAGCCGTTCATCCAGCAGCTTCATCACCTTATCCCAATCTGGATGAAACACGACGGCCTCCACCTTCGCCTTTTCGCAGATGCTTCCGCTGGTGCTTCCGGATACGCGCTGGCTGGATTCCTCGTACATGCCGTTTTTGTACTTCGGCAGGGGAGCCTGAAAGTCGAAATCCTCCGCGGGAACGAAATTCAACAGGATGCCAAGGGCGGTTTTTCTCAGCTTCTTAAGGACCTGTTCACGATTCTCCTCCAGATCACGGATACCGACCTCTCCATTAAAGGGGCCGACCTCTACGGCGGTGTTTTCAGAAATTTCAAAGGAAACGCTGGCAAGGTCAAAGGCGGCGTTGGAGCGCTCCGTGCCCATTCCCGCAAACTTTTTCGCCAGCTCATTGGCTGCATCAAAAATGGAAAATCGCGCATCGATACAATCAGGATTGGACAAGGCCACCGGAAGCTCCGTGTCATCCAACCTGACGGGAATGATGATCGGCTTATCCCGTTCGATCTTTTCATGCAGCACAAAATCGATCTCTGCGCCTACCCAGCGCGACTGGACGGAGTTCTTGGATACAAAGAGAAGGTACAGATCAGATTCATGGATCCCGCGGAAAATCGCCGTAGTGTAGTTGCCGTTGTAATTCTTTCCGTAGGACAGATCCTTTTCATCCATCCACAGGTCGAACCCCCGCAAAGAGAGCTGAAGTGCGAACTGCTTTACGATCTTGGCGTCCGCATGGGGCTGTAACTGATGAATGCTTTGTGTTTCATACAGCGTCCTCCTGTAAGGTTATTCATTGCTTCCGGATGGAATAGCCCAGCTTGACGATAAGCTTCAAGGTTTCCAGCGCGGTATTGCGGTCATAGGCCTTTTCCTCGTCCGGCAGGTCGCCGTATGCCACCAGCAGAGGCGTCGTCTTTTTCTCGGAATCCTTTGCCGGACCGTATGTCCATCCCTCGGCGATGCGGCCTGCCGCCCAGACATCGTGAACGTTTTCCGCGATCCGCTCCGTCAGCGCCAGTAATTCCGCCGGCAGCACCACGTCGGAGGTGTCGACCGGGATCGGATCATATTGCTTCTTTGTCATAAATGCTCCTTTCGGCATATGTGTTATTGCTCCTCCATCAGGCGGACGAGGGTCTGCCCGATATTGACGATCTGCGCCTCGTCGGAGATCGTCTCGATATGCAGCTGGCTGCCCCGGCTCCGCTGTACCGTATTCAGCTCGTTGGCCGCGGCGTTGGAGCGGGCGTAGGTATTCCCCAGCAGCACCTTTATGGTGCCGATGCCGAACTGGTCGGCGATGCTGTGGAGCTTGTGATAATACTCCCGTTTAAGCGCAACGACCGCCTTGCACTCCACCATGATGCTCCTGAACCCCTTGGTCAGAACAAGATCCAGCTCATTTTTGACGCCGCCCGACTCCCAGCGGAACTCATAGCCGCTGGCGGCGTCGTCAAAGTATCCGGTTTTCAGCACGTCATAATACGCATAGACCGCGAGGATCTCACCGGCGTTTGTCAGGAGCCGCTTGATCCGCGGGGAGGAGTACACAAAGCTCACAAGACGGGGCTCCGCCGTGTTCTGCCTGAGCTGACCGATGAAATGCGCCTTTTCAAGCTGCTGCAATACGCCCAGTGCCGCTGCTTGACGGCCCGTGCTGTCCAAGTCCAGATCGGCGTCTGTGACCGTAAGGCCGTTGCTCCTGATCTCAACGTATTCGGCATCGTATGCCTTGTACCTGCGTACCTCGATCCCGTAGTATGGCAGAAGGATCTGGGGCTGGATGAATACAGCGTGCAGCGGCGGCTCATACACCTCGTTGATGGTCAGCTCCAGTCTGCAGGTATCGCTGGTATGGGGCGAAACATGGGAGCCCTCTTCCGCGATGCCGTATTCCGCCAGCTTCTGGACCAGCATTTTTGCCGTTGTAAAGCAGAATTCCGGCAGGAAATAGGTCAATGCCTTGTATGACGGCGCCGCAGAGGTGCTGACCGCCATTTTGGCCAAGGGCTTCTGGTCGGCCTCGTACTTGGCCAGACACATGCACAGCCTGTTCCAGCTTCCAACGCCGTTTTCAAACGGCTGATCGTCCAGATACTGACCGGTGTAGATCCGCCACAAGGCTTCATAATCCTCCGCGAATTCCGGCAGGTGGAACCGGTTATCTGAGGCGTTCATCAATGCGAACATGTCCCTGATCCGGATGAATGAGGCGTCCCTGACGAAGCTCAAATAGTCGCAGCGGATCCGCTTGGAGAACACCTTGTGCCGCCAATCGAATTCAAAATACGGGATATCCGCGTCGGTGACCTGCCCGATAAACATAGCGTTGTCATAGGCGGAAGGGAAAAGGGGATTGCCGCCGTCGTACAGATCGACCGGATGCTCCCTCAAGTGGGCGAAAAGTCTTGCGGCGGCCTCGGCGTCGTGGGCCGCATCATAGACCGTCACGCTTTCGAGCCAAGCGTTGCCGCCGCGCTTCAAATAGCGCTTGCGCAGCTTCGTCAGCGCGGCGTGAAGCCTTTCGCGCTCCCCGTCCGGCACTTCCCGCAGGCACGCCGCGGCAAATTCAACGCCGCAGTGAACACTGCGCTTTCCCAGATAGTTCAGCACCGCGTCCAGCTTCCGGATCAACAGCTCCAGATCAGAGGCCTTGTTATAGCAGTATAGAAACAGGAGCCTTTCGGGACTCAGCACCGTGGCGGCGGCGACATTGGTGAAGACGGCTTCATTCCGGCCATTCTGATACTTGCCGTCCTCAAAGGCCATTGCGATAGCCGACATATAGCGATAGCTCAAAATGAAGGGGATCTTTTCCACCAGCACCGCGTCATACGCCTTGTAATTGCGGTACAGATTGCTCTCGATAACAGGGAAGAAGGTGCGGGCGATCACGGCCAGCCGCTCGTCAATCTTTGCCCTGACCTCCTCAGGCACGGCGAACAGCGTCTGCTTCAAGGCGTCCTGATAGTAACCGTACTGCCTGCTGTAGCTTTCCACGCCGCTGCGGATGTTCTTCAAAGCGAACTGAAACTGCTTAAAGGCTCTTTCGGCATCCTCGCAGCCTGCCGGGATCAGTTCTTGGATCAGCCGCAGGTCGGAGTCTTGAAGGCTGCTGTCCTGCTTCAGCTGCTGCGCCTGCCTCCGGAAGCATCTGTGCAGCTCCAGCGACATTCGGTCCAGCTCATCCAGACTGCTGTCGATCTCGCCCTCGTTCCACAGCCTATGGTCGTCGGCGGAATACTTCGGGTCGCTGAGAGGTGCGCTTTCAGACCCGCGGATCATACAGGGGTGCGTCCGGTTCGCGGCGTCCTTGACGCTGCCCCGTACCACACAATCTTCAAGGCGGAGCCTGCCCTGTTCGTCTCTGGGCGCGGTCCATCCGTCGGCGGCGCGCTCCAGTACCCATCGCCTGTGCTCAAGGTCGACCATGCGGTCAAATTTCGCTTTTGCCTCCGGCTGTGTAAAGCGCGCCTCCAAAATCTGCTGGGAAAACCGTCTGGCCGCCTCTTCCGGGTCGGTACATTCGATCTGGACACTGTGCAGCTTATATTTGATGGAAAGCGCAAAGGCGAGGGAAGCGGTTCGGTTGTATTTGTCCTGCTCCGCCGTGCTCTCAAAAAACCGTCTGCGTTCCCGCGTCACGTCGATGTTTAAGGAGCTGTTCCATGAAACGTGGGTGTTAAAGGCCATTTCGCCCAGCCCCTGCGCGATAGACGCCACATCCACTGGCGCGTTGACACACACCGGATACAGCCTGTTCTGTGTGTCCGCTTTTCCGGAGCGGACGGTGCTCTGGCTGACGTAGCATACCGGGCAGGCGTGGCCGCTCCCTTCGGAAAATAACTTGGCAATGGCCCTGCTGAGCCGGTCATTCCCCAGAGAAACAAACACATAGTCATATGCGCTCTGCGCCTCGGCAGATCGGAGAAGCGACTGAACGATGTCTCTGTTCAGCTGCGACATTTTCTGCGTAAAACGCAGGGGACCGGTCTCGCCGTGTTCCCCGGCGATGCCGAGGAACTCCAGTGCCGCATACGCCAGCTGCTCCTTTCCCCGCAGGGAACCGTTGACATTCACAAACTCGCTGATCGCGGGCCGGAAGCGCAGATATGCCGCCCTGTCCTCCTCCGGCTCGTCGGAGACGGCGGTGATACGCAGGCCGACCCCGGACATCTGTCCCGCCTGTAAGCAGATGTCGATGAATCGCTGTCCATAGGTGCCGGAGCCGATCACAAGCACATTGATGTGCGCCGCGCCGGTGGCAACAGACTCATACAGCGGATGCTCATAGAGCAGCTTCTGGATCACCACGGTAGGCTCGGATAGTCCCTCTGTACTTTTTTCCACCGGTGTCCAAAGCATTCTGGTCAATCGCTGTCTCGCCTTTTCCAGATCGGCCTTCAATTCCGAGCAGCTTTGATACCGCTTTCTGGGGTCCTTTGCCAGACACCGCTCCAGAATTCCGCACAGTCTGGACATGAGCGCCGCGTCGGAGTTCGTCTCCGAGGCCAGAAACAGCGCAGAGTGCTTCACCAGCTGATCGATGCACGGATAGAAGGCGTCACGATATAGTCCGTCCGGAATATCCTTCACGATCACGATGGCGTTGAACAGCATCGCGCCGATGGAGTAGATGTCGGAGCGGTTATCCGCCCGGCCTCGCAGCACCTCAGGCGCACAGTAGCCCTCTGACCCGGATGCTCTCAGGTATTCGCTGTCAATGGAGCATAGCGTGTTGATGTCAAAAAGAGAGATGTTATTTGGCTTGATCTCGAAATCGCTGTCATACTGTACCAGAAAATTGGACGGCTTGATATCCATGTGCATCAGTCCCGCCGTGTGCAGAGCCTTGATGCAGTCCGTCAGGTTATCCACAACGCACAGAATGTTTTGCAGCCAGCTTTCCGGCTGCTTCGCGGGATCCTTCCGTATCTCGGACAGATAGAGGTCAAAGCCCTTTCCCGGCACGCCCGGAGACCAGATATACACCGTGGGTCTGCGGTGGGCAAGCTCCTCTGTGCCGCAGTTCTGCGCACCTTCACCGGCCATACAGCCGTACAGGACCTCGCCGTGCTGGATATATCCCTTCAGGATCTCATTCTTGGGATTGTCCGCCATGACCTTTCGCAGCAGCCTGTATGTGCTGAGGTAATCCTGACACATTTCGCCGAACTTGCGGACCGTACCGGCACCCGGGACCAGTTGTCCGTTTGCAAGGCGCTCTAGCGAATAATACCACGCCTGATTTCCGACCACAGAATCCACCGGATAAAACTCCTTCAGCTTTCCGGTCTCCACGATCCCGTCCTTTCGCGTTCTTGCCGCCTCATAGCATACCGTGGATCCGCCCTCGCCAATCACAGACTTGATATGATATTCCTCCGGCGCGCTTCCGTCCTCATTTCTGGACAGCAGGATCGAACCAGTGAGATATTTACGTCCCGATTCCTCCATAGCCCTTCTATCTCCTTATCTTTAATCTCTTCTCCGTGTGAATGAAATATAGCTGCAATCATCCTCGTTTTCCAGCAGGGACAGTTGATGATCCAAGCCGTCCGTGTCATAGGAATTCAGCAGGGAAGCAACGCTGCCCTTTTGCAGCTGATCCAGAAAGCCGTCGGAGCACACCAGAATACTGCCTCCCGGCGTCAACATACGCACGGCGACCTCGATGGCCCGGCCGGCGCCGTCTGTGGTGGTCAGGCAGGGTGCGCCGCGATATCTTTTCGGCCGCAGTAAATAGGAAAACCCATTTTCGTCAATGGCGATGACGGCGCTGTCTCCGAGATTGACCAATACCGCCCGCCCCGTATCCTTTTCCAAAAAGACCAATGAGAAGGTGCTTCCGTACTCCCGGATGTCACAGCCGTCCGGCTTGCCGCGCTCCAGAAAATAGAGGATCTGCTCCGTCAGAAGATACGCGATCTTCTCCTTGGGATAATGAAAGAATCCGCTGCCCTCCTGCCTGATGACCTGCGCCATGGCTTCGCATGACAGTCTGGCGCCCTCCAAGCCCCTTTCACACGCGGTGGCCCCGTCGGCCAGCATGACTGCAAGAAAATCCTTTTCCTCTATGCTGTATAAGCAGTCCTGATTCTCCTCATTCCGAGCCGTATGATAAGTGCCGGTTTTACTGAATTTATGAATGGCCATTTGCACGCATCACTCCTTTGCTTTGATCGTAATGATCATAGCAGGAGCGATTTCGCCGAAAAGCGGGGGGAAGCTTACATGTAGCCGTTATTCTCCACCAGATAGAAGTACAGAGCGGTCACAACGTACATGTCAAAGATGTTCTTTTCGCTCAGCGGCTGGTATCGTGCCTCCTCCAGATACGGGTCGATGGTGGCGGCATAGTCCTCGAACACATCGGGAAAGGTGTCAAGGCCGTCCGTGTCGCTCAGCAGGGAGATGTAATAATTGAGGTGAATGGCAATCAGCTCACTCCGGGTAACGCGCTTATCAGACCTTGTCCGGCGGATCAACGCCTCGGTCATAAGCAGCTCGGAGGTGCTGTCGATATCGTAATACAGGGTGGAGACCTTCTTCAGCAGGCGGTCCAGAATATCGTCCTCATATTCACGCTCGCCCAAGTAGAAGCTGTCCCCGTTCCTGCGGATGTCGAAGCCGATATCGATAAGCCCACCGATGGCGGTGGAGAGCTGTGTTCCCACGGAGACGATCCCCCGTTCCTCCATCCGGCGCTGGAGCTTGAACATGGACAGGGGGCTCTGCTCCGCGGACTGCGCCGCCAGAACATGGAGCAGCATCAGCATTCTGTCACGGGCGCTCTTGTTGAACCGGCCGCTGCTGATGTGCGTTCTGTCATCCAAGGCGCGGACTACCTTCAGGAACGCCGTGTCGCCGGCATAGCGTTCCTCCAGCAGCGTTTTGACCTTCCAGTCGAAGGCGGAGTTGTCCGACTGGAACATAATATCATCCTTGATCCCCCTGTTCCGATCCGCCCTCTGGCAGGCATCGAACGGCGGAATATCCAAATACGCCTCATCCAGCCCGCTCATGATCTCCTCGATCAGATCAGAGGCGGTATTTTCCTCGGCGGCCACCATGATCCGGGCAATACCGGCGCTATCCGGCGAGAACACCTGATAGTGCGCCAGAATATAGTCGGCGATCTCCTCGGGAGCCTTGTTGAGCAGCACGTTGACATGAAGCTCCCGGTACACCTCGGTGTGCGTGCCGACAGGCTGCGAGGCGGGCCACCCGTCCTTCTTGGCGCGCTTTACGCAATTCAGAATGACAGCCTCCGCCGCATCGATTTTTTCGCCCGGCGTCATGCTCAGATCCTCCCGGCACAGGAAGTAAAGATAGATCACCTCAACAAAGCTCTTGTAGTTGATCCCCTCGCCGGTAGGCTCCCGCTCCAGCGCGGCCGCCTTTTTCGGGTCGGAATAATCCGAGGACAGCAGCCGCAGGAGATTGTCGTTATAAAAATCCTGAAACAGATTCTTGACAAGATCCCGTTCCGGCGCACATTCCCGGCCCTCCATGGGGACGGTCATTCCGAACATGAAGGCGAAATAGTATAAATATACCTTTGTCTTGCCGTTGACACGGAAGTTTCCCGCCGCCAGATCGCGGCACATTTCGATAAGCTCAAGGTCGATGCTGTCCTTTTTCACGGCGTTCCTCTTGGCCTTTATGGCGTCCTTCTTGGCCTGCTTGTATAACTCGGCGGCCGTTCCGGCCTTAGCCACTTTCGATATGCGTCTGATGGTTTTCAGCTGCGTTCTAAAGTCGCGTTCGATACCGGAGACCAGCTCGGCGAAGCGCTGTCCGCCGTCCGGAATGCCACCGTCCGAAACGCGGCGGTAAAACGCCTGAAGCTGTTCATAGTCATCGCCCGCCCCGCTGCCCAAAGCTTCCGTCAGGGCGGCGCGTGTTTCTTCGGACAATTCGATCGTCTCGAAGGACAGGCTTTCGTCCCTCTGGTATTTGGGGATACGGTCAAGGATCAGCTTGAGGATATCGAGGGCAGTCATTTCAACGGTATCCTGCGCAAAAATAGACGCATCGATCTTGGAAAGAAGACGCCGCGTCCTTTCTTCCTCCGTCTCTGTGGCATAGGAGGCAAGCTCCCCCGGAGTCAGCCGCCGTTTGGCCCAATCCATAATGGAGGCCACATGGAACCGCTTGAAATTACGTCCGCCGCCCGCGACGAATTTCTTCAGGATCGCGACCTCCACAGGGTCGGAAGCGTATTCCGGCGCTAAACGCCGCACGATCCGTGCCATGAAATCGCTCGTCGCAGGGAACTGCGCATACATGTCGTAAAAGGACCGGAGCAATTCGTCCTGAAGCTCGGAGCGCGTCGGGACCTGCTCCAACAGGGTTCTGTCTGCGATCAGCTCCTGCGCGTCGAGCCCCCGCGCAGTACACAGGCGGGAGAGGTCTCTCATCCGGAAGCTTTTGGCATCCTTCGGCGCGTGGTCATAATCGCTGAGCGCCAGCACGATATCCTCCCTGCAATAGTAGCTTTTCAGTTCCGAGAGCTTTCCTTGAAAAATGGATGCCATATTCAGGGTGTATTCAAATGGCTTGTTCGGCATGTCCCTATCCCCCTGCTCTTCAATATATCATTTCTTTTTCGGCCCAATGATTGAGCCGGCTTCGGCTGGTCAATACCGGCGGCGATCACAATGCGAAATACTGTATAAAATTATAACATGCTCAAGGCCTGCAATCAATTCCACCTTGCGACTTTTACAAAAAACTATGCTGGAGCGGCTGACGCGACGAGGGCACACGCAACGGGCAGCAAAAGAGCTCCGGAAGAAACAAAGGCTCCTGCCGAAGCAGAAGCCTTTGTCAAAAAACAGGGTATAAACTCAGCGCTTGGAGAACTGGGGAAAGCGCCGCAGCGCCGCCTGTGGCGGATGCAGCAAGGCGCTTTCAAGGCAGCGCCCCGTCTGGCGGGCACGAATGTGACCGACAGGCGGTTGGCGCAACGAGGGCATGCGCGGCGGGTGGCAAAAAGTTCCGGAAGCCAAATGGCTTCCGGAACTGAGAAGACGCAATATAACGTTTAGCGCTTGGAGAACTGAGGTGCGCGGCGGGCGGCCTTCAGACCGTACTTCTTACGCTCCTTCATACGAGGATCGCGGGTCA
>ENA-OROD01002419-OROD01002419.1-human-gut-metagenome-genome-assembly--contig:-NODE-2419-length-13476-cov-26.166828_pt1 | contig 13476 bp, 13 predicted proteins | sample MGYA00242123_ERZ509038 | MGnify/ENA primary metagenome ERZ509038 (study PRJEB26280, sample SAMEA2338719) | human gut metagenome | biome: human gut; feature: human-associated habitat; material: faeces... | reverse complement strand
ATTCCCGTTTGCCTTGTTTGGGGGCAGTTCCTTCCAACTGTTTTGCTCATCTCTTTTTATAGCAGTGATATATACAAATTAGAATCAACAGTATAACATATTTTGGGGAAATACGCAAATACGGAATAAAGAAAGCGCTAAGACCTTCTGGACCACAAAAGCGGTCGAAGCATAAAAGGTGATTTACTCGGCTTTTCTGGCAAAACGTTGACGGCAGCGGTCGGGATCGAATCCGCTCTGAGAAAGGAACTGTTCGATCAGCAGCAGCGCTGCGCCGACAGCGGGCGCCTGAGGGCCGCAGCGGCCCTGGCGAATGTGAAAGGTCTCTGAGTGAAAAGCGCAGCGTTCCTGCACCATCTGCTCCAACAGGCGCAGGTCCTGCTGGGTAAAGTAAGGCTGAAGATATCCGCCGAAAATGAAGTCACAGTCGATGAGCATGCGGATGCTGTCGATTGCCCGCGCCAGATATGACAGGTACTGATGCCATACCTCCTGACATTGGGGATCCCCGGCGCGCAGATCCCGGAAAAACCGCGGCAAGGTCCGGCCGGCCTGACGTTCCAGCGCATAGGCGGAGCAAAAGGTCTCCAGACAGCCACGCCTGCCGCAGTAGCATTCCGGCCCGTTGGGGTCCATACAGATATGCTCCAGCGTTCCGCTGAAAAACTCCCGGCCCTGATAGACCTTCCGGTTCAGGGTCAGCGCTCCGCCGAAGTAGCGGTTGAGCATCAGGATCACAGCATCCTGCAATTCCGGGTAAAACCACAGCTCGGCAAAGGCGGAGGCTTCCGTATCGTGGATCAGTGAGCAGGGACAATGGATGTACCGCTGAAACATTTCGATCACAAGGTCGCCGCACGGGTAGATCTTGGAATAGGTCACGGCAGTACCGTTAGGGGATATCAGACCCTGCAGGGCGATCTTCACCCCCAGGATATCCTTGGTGGGGACGGGAAGGCTTTCGATGAAACGGTTTACGCTGTCTCCCAATTGGGACATGCACTGCTGATCAAAGGTCAGCAAGCAGGGGTAGCATACCTCCTGCAGGACCGAGCCATACAGGTCGACGGCCACGATGCGCACCTGATCCTTCAGCAACTCCATGCCCACTGTCGCACGGGCCCGTTGATTGAATTGAATGATCTGCGCTTTGCGGCCGCCGGTGGATTCAAATAAGCCGCCGTTGACGATCAGATCGGCGTCAGTCATTTTTTGCAGATTCTGGCTGACGGTGGGCATACTCTGATGCAGCAGAGAGGCAAGAGCCTGCTTGGACGTTTCGCCCTGTACATAGACTTCGGAAAACAGCGCGCGGCAGTTTATAGCCTTCAGGTCACTGCTGGTGATTTTGTTGGTCGACATGGCTGCCTCCTAAATTGTATGGATACTTTTGCAAAAAGGATATGGAAAAGTTGTGGATTCATTATAGCAAGTTTTGAAATTAAACGCAAACAAAACATTTTGTGACCATGCACAAAATGGCATTGGTAAAATCGTGCAAATGCCAGCTTGATTGAGCGGCAATATATATGCTATAATCACTTATAGAAAGTATATTAATAAAAGTGGTTACGAAAAGAGAACGAAATATCCACGCCATTTTGTAGTTTAAGGAGCGATACCTCATGTTGCAGCAGGTCATGACACAACCCGGAAGAGTCGAATTTCGTCAGGTAGAGACACCGGCGGCGGGAGAAGGCCAAATTTTGCTGAAGGTCCTGCGGATCGGTGTGTGCGGAAGTGATATCCATGTATATCACGGCAAGCATCCCTTTACCAGCTATCCGGTGACGCAGGGACATGAGGTGTCCTGCCGCATAGAAGCGCTGGGCCGCGGCGTAAGCGGTTTTTCTGTGGGACAGCTGGTGACGGTGGAGCCGCAGGTGGTTTGCGGCAAATGCTATCCCTGCCGCCATGGCAAGTACAACCTCTGTGAGGAACTGAAAGTAATGGGATTCCAGACAACCGGCATGGCCTCGGAATATTTTGCGGTGGACGCGGCGAAGGTAACGCCTCTGCCGGAGAATATGACCCCGGAAGAAGGCGCTATGGTAGAGCCTGCGGCCGTGGCGGTCCATGCGGTGCGGCGGGCCGACGACCTGACAGGCAGAAGGGTGGCCGTGCTGGGCGCGGGCCCCATCGGCAATCTGGTAGCGCAGGCGGCCCGGGCTGTGGGTGCGGAGACCGTGATGATCACGGATGTGTCGGATTTTCGGCTAGACAAGGCCAGAGAATGCGGCATTGAATGGACATATAATACGCGCACCCGCAATTTTGGTCAGGCCATGCAGGAGGCGCTAGGGCCGGATCGGGCAGATGTGATCTTTGACTGCGCGGGAAATGATACCACCATGGGGCAGGCGATCCAATATGCCCGCAAAGGCAGTACCATCATTTTGGTGGCGGTATATGCCGGCATGGCGCATGTGGATCTGGCGGTGCTCAATGACCATGAGCTGGATCTGAATACCACCATGATGTACCGGCACGAGGATTATATAGAGGCAATTCGCCTGATCGGAGAGAGAAAGATCCACCTGCGGCCGCTGATGAGCAAAGTGTTTCCCTTCCGGGAGTACCAGCAGGCGTATGAGTTCATTGATGCGAACCGGGAAACCAGTATGAAGATCCTGATCAATGTGGAAGCGTAAAAGGAAGTGCTGTGAATGAAGATCATTGCCGATACCCATACTCACACCATTGCCAGCGGAGATGCGCACAGCACGCTTCTGGAGAACATCCATGCCGCCAGAGAACGGGGCCTGAAGTTTTTGTGCGCAACGGAGCATGTGTGCTCCATCCCCAGAGCGGTGCCGCCCTCCTGGTTTCGGAGCCTGTGTGTTATTCCGCGGGAATATGAAGGCGTGGGCATTGCCCGGGGCGTGGAGGCCAATATTCTGGATTATGACGGCAGACTCGATATGCCGGATGACCTGCTGGACTGGCTGGATTGGGTGATTGCATCGCTGCACGATGCGGTGATCCCCCCAGCGGACCGGGCTGCGCATACACGCTGCTGGTTAAAAATAGCGGAAAATCCGCTGGTAGATGTGATCGGACATTGCGGAGATCCCCGGTATGCCTTTGATTTAGACACGGTGCTGCCGGTGTTTCAACAGTACGGGAAGATCGTGGAGATCAATAATCACTCCTTTGAAGGGGGACGTGTGGGCTCACCGGAGGGATGCCGCAAGGTGGCGCTGGGGTGCATGAAATACGGCGTCCCGGTAGTGGTCAGTTCGGACGCCCATTTTGCCGGCTGTGTGGGCAGCTTTTCACATGCGCTGGCAATGCTGGAGAGCATTCATTTCCCGGAGGAGCTGATCCTGAACGCGGATGAAGAACGGTTTGCCCAAGTGCTGCGCCGGAAGCGGACGCAGCCGTAAAACAGGAGAGAGCTATGACGGATGTAACGGCGCTCGGTGAGCTGCTGATTGATTTTACGCCATCGGGCGTATCAGAACATGGCGCGGCATTGTATGCCCGCAACGCCGGCGGAGCGCCGGCCAATGTGCTGGCGATGCTGTCCCGTCTGGGACGCAGCACCCAACTGATCGCGCGGGTGGGACAGGATGCCTTCGGCCGGTTTTTGCGTGACACGCTGGAGCAGTGCGGCGTAGGATGCCGGGGCATTGTGACGGGGCCGGAGGCTACCACTCTGGCATTTGTGCAGCTGGACAAAACAGGAGAACGGTCCTTTGCGTTTCATAGAGGCGCGGATCTGCTTCTTACAGCGGAGCAGGTGCCGGTGGAATTGATAAAACGCAGCAGGTTGTTCCACTTCGGCTCGGTGTCCATGACGGGTGAGCCGGGGCGCGGCGCTACGCTGTTCGCGGCGCGGACTGCCCGCGCGGCGGGCGTGCTTGTCAGCTACGATCCCAATTACCGGCCGTTTTTGTGGCCGGATACCGCTGCGGCAGTGAAGGTCATGGCGCAGGGGCTGGCTTATGCCCGGATCGTAAAGGTGTCTGATGAGGAAGCGCTGCTGCTGACCGGTGAAAGGGAACCGGGTGCGGCGGCCCAGGCGCTGCGGCAACTGGGTCCCGAACTGGTGCTGGTAACTGCCGGCGGCGATGGCGCCTGGTACGCCGGAGAAGGGTTCTCCGGTCATGTGCCGGCCTTCCATGTGCCGGTGGTCGATACCACCGGAGCAGGAGACACCTTCCTGGGTGCATTTCTGCACGCCTTATTGCGGCGTCCCGGCGATCCGCTGCGGGAGCTGGACGAGCCGTTCGTGCGCGGGGCTGTGACATATGCCAGCGCGGCCGGTGCGCTGTGCACTACGGACTATGGAGCAATTGCCGCAATGCCGGCAGAGAAGCAGATCCAAACATTACTGACAGGAGAAGAAGGATGAAAGGCAGCTATTTTCTGGGTGACCGGCGTTTTGCGGTTTGTTCCATTCCGCGTCGGCCTCTTGCACGGGGCGAAGTGCTGATAAAGGTCGCTGCCTGCGGCGTATGCGGCACGGACGTGCATATTTATCATGGGGGAAAAGGCTCTGCGGCGGTTACGCCGCCGGTAGTGCTGGGCCATGAATTTTCCGGCGTGGTCACAGAAGTGGGAGAAGGAGTGAATAGCCTGCGACCCGGCGACCGGGTGGCGGTTGATCCGAACATCTACTGCGGCCGCTGCCATTTCTGCCAGATCGGAAAAAAACAGCTTTGTACCAATTTGCAGGCCTTGGGAGTGACCCGGGACGGCGGCTTTGCAGATCACTGCTATGTACCGCAGGAGCAGTGCCTCCGGCTTAGTGATGAGATCCCGCTGTGGTGGGGCGCGTTGGCGGAGCCGCTGGCCTGCTGCCTGCATGGCATTGACCGGGTGGGGATACATTCCGGCGATACGGTGTGTGTCATTGGCGGCGGCGCAATTGGCCTGCTGATGGTGCAGCTGGCCCGTCTGAAGGGCGCTTCCAAAGTGGTCCTCAGCGAGCCCATCGCACTGCGGCGGGAGATCGGGCTGCAGGTGGGCGCGGATGCCGCGGTCGATCCAATGACGGAGTCGCTGCCTCAGCGGCTGCGGGAGCTGCTGGACAGTGATGGCGCGGATGTGGTGATCGAATGTGTGGGCAATCCTGCCGCATCGGCGCAGGCATTTGAAGCGGCGGACAGGGGCGCTTCCGTACTGCTTTTTGGCGTACCAAAGCCGGAGAGCACCTACACCCTGCGTCTGGAGGACATATATCAGAAGGAGCTGTGCCTGACGGGGTCTATGATCAATCCGGATACACATGGCCGCGCTGTGGCACTGCTGAACAGCGGGCGTCTGCAGATCGCCCCGCTGGTAACGCATACCTATCCCATTGAACAGATGGAGGAGGCGATCCTCAAGCAGATGGAGAACGACTCCATCAAGGTGATCGTCAGAGCGGAGGAAGAAGCATGACAACCGCGGAACTGAAGCAAAAGGATGGCGTGATCCTGGTGGGACACCGGGGCTACGCGGCCCTGTACCCGGAGAATACGATGGTTTCCTATGAGGCGGCGGTCAAGGCCGGTGTAGATATCATTGAGGTAGATGTGACGCTGTCCCGGGACAAGGTGGTGATGATATCCCACGATGACCGTCTGGATCGGGTCTCCAACGGGCATGGGCTGGTGGCCGATTTTACCGCGCAGGAGCTGCAGCGGTTGGACTGCGGTACGAAAGCGGGACAGGCCTTTGCCGGTGAGCCGATGCCGACCTTCGCGCAGGTGATCGAGCTGATGAAGCGATATCCCGAGCTGATGATGGATGTGGATTTCAAGGTCTGTCCGGCGATTTGGGAAACGGTGGAACGCACGATGCCTATGCTGGAGGAGGCGGGACTGCTGGATCGCTGCATCTTTAACAGCTGCGACGGAAATGTTACCCGCTATCTTTCACGGGAACGGGGGTTGCTTACGGTAGGCTGTCCCCATGATTATCCCGGCCGTGCCAATTTTGATCCCGGCCCGGACGGCACTTATGCGCACCTTTGGGCGGTGTGTGTCCCGATAGAGGACTTGACGCCGGAGCGGGCGGATTTTTACCGGGAAAAGGGGATCGTGCTGGCATGCTGCTCGCCGGATACACCGGAGCAATTCCGCTTGACCCGGGCCTGCGGCGTCAAAATGGCCATTTGCGATGACCCAGTATTCTATCGGGATGCGTTATCCCGGGAGAGGGCCGAAGGGCACACTGTGAAAGAATAAACGAACCTGAATATTGACAGGAAATAGGAATTGGAGGAATTGCCGTTATATGCCTGCCGATTTTGTGAAAATCGGGGAAAAACGACCATCTCCGCAAATTGATGTTGTAAAAGAACATTGCGAACGTTATTCTATAACACAAGAAATGTGAATAACAACAAGTTTGCTTGGGAGGTGCGTTTATAATGAACGCGATAGTGAAGGAATTTCCCGGCGAGGAAGGCACCTTTTTCAGAACGGACGTGAAGGAGCCCTCTCCCGGTTATGGGCAGGTAAAGGTCAAGGTCATGGCGGCCTCCATCTGCGGTTCGGATATCCATGCGCTGTACAGCGGACTGATGCAGGACCGATACGCATTTCCGGTCATTATCGGCCATGAAGGGGCCGGTGTGGTGGTGGAAGTAGGAGAAGGCGTTCACTCCATCCGTGTGGGCGACCGGGTCACGGCAGAGACGACGCTGACGGCCTGCCGCACCTGTGAATATTGCCGCCAGGCGCAGACCAATATGTGCGCGGACCGCAAGGGCCTTGGCTCCGCGGCAGATGGTTATTTCGCACAATACTGCATCGTGGCGGAAAATGCCTGCCACAAGCTGGCGGACAATCTGTCCTATGAGGTCGGCTCTTTGGCGGAGCCCTTTGCCTGTGCCGTGCATGCCACCTGCATTCTTACTGATATCAAGCCGGGAGATGTGGTGTTGGTGGTTGGCCCGGGTCCCATCGGCGATCTGGTCGCCATTACCGCAAAGCTCTGCGGCGCGGTGATCGTCATGTCCGGCTTGACAGCCGACGCCGAGCGGATGGCCTTTGCCCGCAGACAGTTTGGTGTCGATCACACGGTGGACTGCCAGACGGAGGATCTGGAAGCGTTTCTCAAGTCCATTACGGACGGCCGGGGTGCGGATTTTGTCTTTGAATGTACCGGCTTCCGCGCGGGCATCCAGTCCGGCCTGAAGATGTGCAAGCGCAAGGGGACCTATGTGGCCGTGGGCATGAATATGGGCGAGATCCCCGTGGATTATTACAACACCATCTACAAGAAGGAGATCACGATCCAGGGAGACAAATCGACCAGCGCCATTACTTGGGTGCGCGCGATGCGTATCCTTAACAGCGGCCAGGTGGATCTGACCCCGCTGATCACCCACCGGATCCCCATGTCCCAGTGGAAGCAGGGCTATGAGTTGTGCCGGACCGGAAAGGCAATGAAAGTCGTTATGCTTCCGCAGGAGGATGTACAATAAATCAGGGCTATTCACCGAGGATCCCGGCAGGATCCACGGGAATGCAAATAAGAAAGCAAATAAGGAGGAAACACATGAAGAAGGTCATGAGCCTGCTACTGGTTGCGATCATGGTCCTTTCTCTGGCTGCCTGCGGCCAGAAGGACAACAATGAGGTCAACAACAGCGACAAGCCCTATGCGGGCATCACGCTGCGCTTTGTCGCCGTGAACCACTCCTGGACGACTGCGATGGAACCCATTATCGCGGAGTTTGAAGAGGAGACCGGCGCCAAGGTCGAACTGGAGGGTTATTCCGAGGATAACCTGCTGAGCAAGCTGAACGTTGAGTTCGGCGCCAAGTCCACGACGATGGATGTTGTGATGGTGCGTCCCCCGCTGGATTGCGGCACCTTCATCGGCAACGGCTGGCTGGAGAATCTGGACAGCTACATTGTGGCTGACACGGAATTCGCCTATGACGATGTGAACGCCGCGGCCTCTCAGCCCTGCATCAAGGATGGCAGCGTCTACGGTATCCCCGTTGTCACCGAGGTTGAGATGCTCTACTACCGCAAGGACATTCTGGAGCAGCACAATCTGGCTGTTCCCACCACCTTTGAAGAGCTGCTGAATGCAGTCAAGGTCTGCACCGATAAGGACAACGAGCTGTATGGCTTCGCCGCCCGCGGCGCCCTGTCTCCCTCCGTGACGCAGTGCGCAGGCTTCGTGTTCTCTAACGGCGCCGACTGGGTCAGCGACGATCTGAAGACCTGTACCATTACCGATCCCAGCACCATCGAAGCGATCTCTCTGTACGGCAACCTGCTGGGCAATTACGGCCCTCCGGGCATCCTGAACATGAGTTGGTCTGAGGTCATGACGCTGTTCGCTCAGGGCAAGGTCGTGTTTGCGACCGAGGCCTCCGCTGTTGCCTCTGTGGTGACGGATCCCGAGTCCTCTCTGGTGTACGACAAGGTCGGCTTTGCCAAGTTCCCCAGCGCTAAGGCCGGTCAGGACCCCGTTCCCTATAACATTTCTGCTTGGGCGCTGGGCGTGAACGCCAACTCCGAGCATAAGGATGCCGCTTGGGCGCTGGTTTCCAAGCTGACCGGCAAGGATGCGCAGGCCGCTGCTCAGACTGCCGGTGTGTCCTCCGCCCGCGCTTCCTCCTGGGCCAACGCTCAGGCAACGGATTTGATGCCTCAGGAGTTGCTGGACCTGGTTGCCGAGTGCAGTACCATCGGCCGCGGCTACAACTTTGTGGCCTTTGGTCAGAACGTGCAGGAAGCCCGCAATCTGGTTGGCTCTGTTGTTACCGCGTCCATCGAGAGCGGTGGTGATTCCGATAAGGTGATGGCTGCTGCCGAGGCCATCAAGGGCGATTTCCAGACCATTCTGGACAATCAGTAACTTACTTACACAGCGGAATACTTCCCGGCGGCTCACAATGGGCCGCCGGGAGGTTCCGGTTTTCGGATGCTTTTCCCACGGCTGCGGAAGAGCAAAAATTATCTTGATCTGTGTGGCTGCAAGGAGACCTCCCATCCGCAAACTGGCAGAAAGGGGCGCTGACAATGAACGAAACCCATAAGCTCTCGAAATTCCTTAACCGCAACCAGAAAAGGGTCTACATGGCACCATGCATCATCTTCCTGATCTGCATGGTGGTATTTCCTCTGCTGTATACGCTGCGGCTGAGCTTTTATGATTGGAGCATGTCCTCCGTTACGGAGCCCGAATTCATTGGCCTGGAAAATTATTTCAAGCTCTTTAAGGATCAATACTTCATTTCCTCTATCAAGATCACATTGATATACAGTATCGTAGCGCTGGTGATCGAGGTGGTGTTTGGCATCGTGCTGGCGCTGATGCTGAACCGCAAGAAACTGTTCATGCGCAATGTCCACAAGACCGTGATGCTGATCCCCATGACGATGACCCCTGTGGCCGTGGGTATGATCTGGAAGCTTATCATGGACCCGTCCATCGGTCTGTTCAACTATGCCCTCAAGGCGATGGGCTTTTCCCCGCTGGAGTGGCTGTCCGGCTCCACCACGGTGATCGGCTCGCTGATCATCATTGACGTGTGGCAGTGGACACCGATGATCTCGCTGATCATCCTGGCGGGACTGAGCGGCATTTCGTCTGATATTTATGAGGCGGCCACCATAGACGGTGCCAATTTCTTGCAGAAGACGTTTCATATTACCCTGCCGCTGACAATGAATACCATTCTGGTGGCCGCGATGCTGCGGCTGATCGACGTGCTGAAAACCTTTGACATTATCTATTCTACGACTCAGGGTGGGCCGTCGTTCCATTCCCAGACCATTAATATTTATTCCTACATGTATGGATTCCAGTATTATAAATACGGATATTCCGCGGCGTCCATGATGATCTTCCTGCTGCTGGTGGGTGTTGTAATCGGTGTCGTTATGTATATCCGCACAAAGGTGGTGGTCGAACGATGAAAACAACGATGAGTCCCCAGCGGGCAAAGCGCGGAACGCAGAGCGTCCTGTATTACCTGTTTCTGGCGGCGATCATTCTTGTGACGATCTTTCCGTTTGTGTTCATGGTGCTGGCCTCCTTCAAGACGACGGTGGAGATACAGGACCCCAGCAAGTTCCTGAATTTCAACTTCATTCTCAGCAACTATGCGGAAGTATTCGAGCGCTACAGCTTCGGAAAGCCCATCTGGAACAGCTTTTTTGTGGCGTTTATGACCACGGTGGTGTCTCTGATCATCGGCCTCCCGGCGGCATACGCCATTTCCAAGTACCGGCTGCACCGCACCAGCGGCACCATCCTGTTTACCCGCATGATCCCCGGCATTTGCTTCCTGCTGCCCTGGTTCCAGGTATTTGCGGCGCTGGGACTGACGGACACCTATTTTTCGCTGATCCTGGCATATATGCTGGTGGCGGTGCCTTTCATCATCTGGATCATGGTGCCCCACTTTGAGAACTTGCCCAAGGACCTGGAGCAGGCGGCTATGATCGACGGCTGCACCGCCAACCAGATCTTTTTCCGGGTGATGCTTCCGCTGGTCACGCCCGGTCTGATCACGGCGGCGCTGATGAGCTTTATCTATTCCTGGAACAACTTCCTGTTTGCCCTGGTGCTCTCCGGCTACAATACCAAAACGCTTCCCATGGCGGTGTTCAACTTTATCGGCTATGCCAAGATCTCCTGGGGCCCGTTGATGGCGGCAGCGACCATCATTACGGGACCGGTGGTGCTGATCTCGCTGATCATGCAGAAATATGTGGTTTCCGGTATGACTGCCGGCGCCGTGAAGGGATAAACGAGTATGGACGTAAAAATCGGCTATTCGGAGCTGATCCTGCTGGATCACCCGGTAGAGGAGAATGTGGCGCGGCTGGCGGAAGCAGGCGCGGACTCTGTCGAATTGATGATGGATGCCTCCGGCTGGGATAGTCTGGGAGAAGATTACGGCCCTCTGGCAGACCGCCTGCGGGCCACAGGGATTACCTTTACGGTGCATCCGGCCGCATGGGATGTGAATCTGACGGCGGAAATGCATATCCTGCGGGAGGCCGCTTACCGGCATCACCAGCAGGCACTGGCGTTTGCGGCCCGCTTGGGGGCGGAGCAAATGGTGCTGCATCCCGGATACAGCACATTTAACAAGGAGCGTGCCAGAGAGCTGGCGCACCGGGCGGTATGCGACCTTGTGCAGCAGGCGGCTGCCTGCGGTGTGCGCCTGGCCTTTGAAAACATTGCCGGTCCGGCGGCGGCACTCTATACGCAGGAGGCGTTTTGCCATGCGCTGGATGAGACAGGCCCGTCGGTAGGCTATCTGTTGGATATCGGCCACGCCAATATGAACGGCTGGAACATTCCGGAGGTGATCCGGACGCTGGGCGACCGGCTGCTGGGACTGCATCTGCACGATAATCTTGGTGTGGATGACGATCATCTGCCGGTGGGTCAGGGCTCGATCCAGTGGACCCCCATCTGGACGGCTGCGGCGGAAAGCTGTACTGACGCATGCCATTGGATCTTGGAGTATGCGCCCGGCACACCTCTGCACTGGCTGACGCAGACACGGGAGAGCATCCGCCGGGTCATGGAGCAATATTAAGCAAAGGCGCAGGGACCTTCGGATGAACCGGAGGTCTCTGCCTGCTTATCGGAATAAACGTTTAAAGGAAGGGAGTATGCCCTATGTTGACAGGCTTGACCAGCTTTTTGCCGGAGGATCAGCTGACGATATATGACAATCTGGAATTTCTGATCCGGATCATCTTGTCCGGTGTTTTGGGGATATTGATCGGACTGGAGCGGACCAAGCGCCAGAAGGAAGCGGGTATCCGCACGCACTGCATCATTGCCTGTTCGGCCGCGGTGTTCATGATCGTGTCCAAATATGCGTTTGTGGACGGCATGGCGGAGGGAGTGCGCGGCGCCGATCAGGCCCGCATTGCGGCGCAGGTGGTCAGCGGCATCTCCTTTCTTGGTGCAGGCGTGATCTTCAAGCATGGCAATGCGACCATTCGCGGCTTGACGACGGCCGCCGGTATGTGGGCTACCTCTGCCGTCGGTCTGGCCATCGGCGCGGGGATGTATTGGGTGGGCCTGTTTGAGACAGCGGCGATCGTGGGAAGCCAGCTGTTTCTGCATCGTTTTCCTGTGGGAAATGATGCCATGACCCAGCAGACGGTGATCGTCTGGATGGAGGACAGCACAGCTTACCATGCCGCGCTGGAGGAGCTGCTGGCCAGCCATCAGGGACAGGTCATGGAAAGTACCGTCCAGCGTGTGGATAAAAGCGTCCGTTTGAATCTGACGGTGCGGCTGGAGGAGCCCTTTACCCATGCGGAGGCGATGGCGTTTTTCTCCGCGCATCCGAGCGTGGAAAAAATAGAGGTATGACCGCCTTTCACCGTGAAGGAGAGCGGGATCGAGCCGCGGAAGGGAGAAAAGAATGGCTTTTCCTGTGATTTTTGATATGGATGGGTTGATGTTTGATACGGAACGTCTGCGCATGCAGGCGTGGGACTATGCCGGCCAGCGGGCAGGGATCGGCCCGGCGGGATATATGGTCCTGCGAACACTGGGGATGAGCCCGGAGCGCTCCCGGCAGGAGTGGCAGCAAGCCTTCGGTCAACAATACTGTCCGGAGCGGCTGCAGGCATATAAAAAGGAGTTTTACTGCCTGTGGCGTAAGGAGCATCATGTACCGGTCATGAAGGGACTGCTGCCGCTGCTGCAAATGCTTCAGGCGCAGCAGCGGCCGTTGGCCGTGGCATCCTCCTCGGTGGAGGAAGAGGTGCGCTGGAATCTGAAGGACGCCGGTGTGGAGACGTTTTTCTCTGCGGTAGTCGCCGGGGATATGGTCGCCCGCTCAAAGCCTGCACCGGATATCTATTTGGAGGCGTGCAGCCGGTTGGGTGCAGAGCCTTCCGTATGCTGGGCGCTGGAGGATTCGGCAAACGGCGTCCGCGCTGCATACAGCGCCGGCTGCCGATGTATACTGGTGCCGGATCTGCAGCCGGCCACGGAGGAAACAACAGCTATGGCCGTAGCTGTGTGCCGTGATCTTTCTCAAGCGCGGACATTTCTGGCGAATATGCCCTGAGTGCGGCTTCTCGCTTCAGACAATGACTGAAACGCAATAAAGAAGGCCCTCCGGCATCGCCGGAGGGCCTTCTTCTGCATCATCATCTTGACTTTCTTCCAATGTGGGACTACAATATGTGGTATCTGAGTAGGGGAGGGGAACCATATGGACATTCACGGTCTGCAAAAGCTGACGCTGCTGGATTTTCCCGGCCATGTGGCCTGTACGGTGTTTCTGGCGGGGTGCGATTTCCGCTGCCCCTTCTGCCACAACGGCGGTCTGGTGCTGGGCGGCATGGAGCCGGTCATGGATGACGCCGGACTGTTGGATTTCCTTCGCAAGCGGCAGGGCCTGCTGGACGGCGTGGCCGTCACCGGTGGCGAGCCGCTGCTGCGGTCAGGGCTGCCGCCGCTGCTGCGTGCCGTCAAGGACTTGGGCTACGCCGTGAAGCTGGACACCAACGGCAGCCATCCCGCCGCCCTGCG
>ENA-OROD01002418-OROD01002418.1-human-gut-metagenome-genome-assembly--contig:-NODE-2418-length-13483-cov-2.199881_pt1 | contig 13483 bp, 10 predicted proteins | sample MGYA00242123_ERZ509038 | MGnify/ENA primary metagenome ERZ509038 (study PRJEB26280, sample SAMEA2338719) | human gut metagenome | biome: human gut; feature: human-associated habitat; material: faeces... | reverse complement strand
GGCGGGAATATGAGTTTCTCCGCCATAAGTTCGGGCTCAAGCCTTTGGATGACTCCTTGTTCAAAAGCCTCCGTATCCGTCCAACCAACTTCCCGCATGTGAAGTTGGCGCAACTGGCCGCTATCTGGCATCGGTACGATACGTTATTCTCGATGATCCTGTCCGCTTCTTCTCCTAAAGAGATCAAGGATTATTTCCGTATCCAACCCTCGGATTATTGGAAGAATCATTATCATTTCCAATACGCCTCGGTGGAAAAAGATAAAATGATCGGGGAGAATGCCTTGAATATCCTGTTAATAAATACGGTAGTCCCTCTGCTATTCGCTTACGGCGGTCGAAATAAACTTCCTGAGTATTGCCTGCGTGCGACCCGCCTCTTGGAGAGTATCCCGCCGGAACGCAATCATATCGTAACCGCTTTCGCTCGATCCGGTATCGAAGTCCATAACGCTGGTGATACGCAATCACTCATCCAGTTAAAACGAGAATATTGCGAGAAGCGAAAGTGTTTGTATTGCCGGATTGGGTTCAGGTTGCTAAAACGAAGTGTTAATCCTCCTCCTTGATGGGGGCATGTATGTATTTGCCGTCTTTGTGGTTGTTAGTAATATAATTATATATAAGTCTTCCTGCCGGGAGAAAAATATATACCAAGTGGTATGCTTACTGCTTTTCCTTTTAAAAAAGGTATATTGTAAATTCTGCCCGTATCTGCTGAAATAGACTTGAGCGTAGGGGGTAAGATGATAATGTGGCGCATAGGGGATCGTTTTTACGAAGTCAATGATATCATCTACGATGTTTTCTCCATGTTCTATGTATGAGACGTAATCTTTCTCAAGTAAGGTTTGGGCTAAAACATCTAAAAAATCGTAAACTTCAGGGAGTAAGGCTACTTTATTGGTTTACTTCATGGCTATGTTTTTGATTGAATAATTCTCTTAATCGTATTTTCGCTTCTTTCCGGAATGTCTCCGGGTCGAGTGCTCTTTCCCAATCCTTGTCAAATTGAGTTTGTCCGATAACTCCTAGCTGTTTCAATATAGGATTGATCATATCCCCATATTTCTTTAAGTCGATACGGACGTAGCTGTTGTTCCCTGCCGCATCTTTCTCCAATTCGATACCTGATACTTCTGACATAGTCGTTGTATTTATTTGGTTATATTCCTATTAGATGCAAAGATACTGTTTTATATAAATACCCGCTTCATTTTTAGTGATTTATTTTACAATAAGTTCGATACGAATTGCCATTTTGTAAATGATTGATAACCAATTTCAGAAAAACACGTACATGTTTTTTGCGAAACACTATGGTGTTTTTTCGAAAACATGTACGTGTTTTACTCAAATCTCCATCATAATTTATATCCATCTAATTATAAGCTAGTTATAAACCATTTCAAACAAATGCTTTATTGTATTTTTTTAATCCGTTTACTCTGTAGGCTACTTCGATGGCACAATAGAGTAAACTATTCATCAACTTGCACCTAATTATCACAAAAGACTTCGTATATTTACACCTTCTATTAACGTTAGTTAATCACAAAATTCGATGCGAAAAAGCCCTCTTGCACTCCTATTATCGCTTATCTGCCTGATCTCGTCTCATAACGAGATACAAGCGCAAGGACATCCCCCGACAGATTCATTGCGACAACGGGCCGCAGCGAGCGTGGGTAAGGAAAAGCATGATCTACTGATGCGTATAGCCATGTCCACCAACGATATCGCCGACTGGGACGCTACGCTCAACGACGCTATCGACCGGTGCGACACCCCGGCCATCTGCCGATCAAGGCTGAATCGCATACAATGCCTCTTTAATTTCTACTCCGTGGATTCGGCTATCATCGAGGCACGAGAGAGCCTTCCTTTTATATTGAATGCCAAGCAATACAGTTTCTACTTCTCCACCTATAATACTTTTATATCCGGATTGTTCAAGCAAAGACGGTTCGACGAGGCCCGTGAGGAAGCCACAACCATGTTCGAGACGGCGCAACAGGTTAAACAACCGGTAGGCATGACGATGGCCTTGCAGGTACAAGGCAGCATGTATTATAAACTCGGCTTGTACGACCAAGCCCTCACCTCGCTGGAAAAAGGGATCGCTATATGTCCCACTTACGAGAATGGTGAGAACCAAGTACTCTACATCTCGGCCGTTCTTTACGAATGGCTCTTCATGACCGCCCTGAAGGTGAACGACACAGAACGCATATCCCGTTACGCCGACAGCTACGCCGCCCTCGTCAAATGGAGAGACGAGCATGGGAAAGTGGACCCGACCGGACATTATCCCGTCACCTCCCGCTCTCTCCAAGCCTTGTCTTTCCTGAAAAAAGGGCAAATAAAAGAGGCGAGACGATTGCTGGATGAGGCAGCCCGGTTTATTCATCCCCAGATCCCGGCCAACGCTTATGAGCATTTTTACGAGGCTCGTCGAGAATTACGGAAAATGACAGGAGATTACCAAGGGGCTATCAAGGATATGGATATCCTGTTGGCGGCCCACGAGGGCGACCTATCTTTCTATATGGACGATTTGTTGAAGAAAGCGGAACTTCTGGCTCATTCCGGAGATCCCCGGTCCTGTATATCGCTCTATCATACGTATATACAGGTGAAAGACTCGGTAAACCGGTTGGATATCGCCTCTCGGATGGATCAACTACGGACTATTTACGAGGTAGACCGGCTCAACCAAGAGAGGCAATACGCAAGGAACTGGATGTTCGCCGCCTTTACCGGTTGCTTGCTCCTTTTCCTTTTGCTAGCGGGATATATTATCTATTCCCAACGCCTAAAAGCGAAGAACCAAGTACTCTACAGACGCATACAGGAACAGATCCGGCAGGAAAATAAGGCGGTGGAAACCATTAAGCAAATACCCGAGAACGATCTTTCCCGGGAATTACGTTTATTCATAAACTTGAACGAGTTATTGGAAAAAGAAAAGCTATACACCGATCCCACCTTGAACCGGGATGATCTGGCACAACGTTTGGGGACCAACCGTACCTACTTGATGGAAGCCGTACGTACTTACGGCGGGAATATGACCGTCCGCGAATATATTTATGACTTTCGTCTAAAGCATGCCGCCGAACTGCTCTCCTCTCCCTCCGCCCTCTCGATCGATCAAATATGCTATGACTCCGGATTCGCTTCCCGCTCGGTATTTTACCGCCTTTTCCGACAGAGCTATGGCCTGTCTCCTAACGAATATCGAAAACTTGCGGAGAAAGAAAAAGAAAATCAAAATACTATATTTCAAAAACTTGCGCCACACGGACAAATGTTTTGCGCCACACGGACAGCTTTTAGGATTACTATTCGGATATTGAAGCGATATCTGTTAATCCTAAAAACAAACTATATATGAAGACAAATTATTTTTTTCTCCTTTTCTTTCTTTTGATTCTGATGGGATGTTCGGATGACAAAAACATTCCGGATATCCCGGCCTCCACAGAGGACACCTATGAAGGAGTACACGATCTGATCAGTTTCACGAAAGAAACCGAAGATTTCACGTATGGAGACCTGACTTTCTACATCAAGACTCCCCGCGGGAACATTATCCAACGGAAAGCCAAGCACCGGCGATTATCCGGGACTTCCCTATTCACCATGGAAAAAGGGCTGAAGGAGGGTAAATACCAGCTACTATATATGGAATATACCATCCAATCGGATTGCCCGGACATTGACGGGCGAAATGGGGAGTTCGGCATGGGGTGCTACATTACCGTCAGCGAGAATGGGATCTCCACCGAAACCAACCGTGACGAGCGAATCGGCCTGTATGGGAACGGTACGCCGGAAGATCCGTACCGGATAACCTCTGCCGATGATTTGGCGAAGATACAAGAAGCGATCCTCAACTTCCACAACAATGGTAACCTTGTTAATTCCTCCACCTGCTTCAAGCAACAAAATGACATTAGCATGGCCAACTATAATGACCAATGCGGCTGGGAGGGTAACTGGTATCAAATCGGATTATCAGCCAGTTATCCTTTCACGGGCTATTATGACGGCAACGGCTATACGATCCGGGATCTGAAAATGTTAGATAAAAACGCCGTGGGCGCTAGTTTGTTCGGCTTCGTAAATCAAGCCATCATCTCGAATCTCACCATCGAGAAAGCCACCATAACCGGCTATGGGGCGCTATCGGCTATCGTAGGAGCCGTTACCACCAAGGGGGGAAGCATCAATAAGACATTCATAAAAGGGTGCATAGTAAAAAAATCCACCATCGAAAGCCGTAGCGATGGCGTAGTCACGGACGGCATGGCCATAGGCGGGATCGCCGGCATGGTAGACCCAAACGTAAATCTCTGGATAGATTCCTGCTCGGTAGAGGATTGCACTATAAACGGGGCGATTGCCGTAGGAGGAATCCTTGGCGGAGGAACAGTGTACTCAATGACACAAATCACGAACTCCCACAACCGGAATACCAAGGTAACCGCATCTTACAATTGTGCCGGAGGAATCGTTGGGTACGCCGATACGCTCTATGTATATTCATGCAGCAATAATGGCTCTATCAAAGGTGCCGCATCCACAACCGCTCCTCCCGGAAACCTTCCTGCCAATTCTATATATAATGTAGGAGCGGGCGGGATCGCCGGAGGAAGTGGATTGAGCACCATCATTTCCAGCCGAAACAGCGGGACGGTGCAAGGAAGCAGGGGCGTAGGGGGAATTATCGGAAGCACACTGGTAACTACCCAGCCGAAAACTTATTATAATAACACGTTTATCGGTTTTTGCTCGAACTCGGGGAATATAAACGGCGACAGTTATATAGGAGGATTATGCGGTGAGGCGCAACTTGGCGCTTATAAATCGTATAATGAGGGTATGATCAAGGCTAATTCATCCTTCGCTGGTGGAATTTTAGGATTCGCTCCCTTGGCCTCCATCACCAACACGGCGAATTTCAATAAAGTAATCGCCTCCTCTTATAGCGGAGGAATAGCCGGTTCCATCCTTGCCGGCTCGTTGGGTATTAACACGAATCTGGGGGAAGTAGCCTCCTACCATGAATATGCCGGTGGTATGATAGGAAGGGCAGGGAATACGCTTGCCATGAACTATTGTTCCAATTTCGCATCGATATCAGGTTCCTCATACCTCGGTGGTATGATCGGCGAGGTAGGCGACGCAAGGAAATGGACGATCATGGACGGCGTATCCTTGGGGTTTGCCACATTCGAACTAGCGTCTACTCTTGTCGGATTTGTCCCTTTCGCTAAAATCGTGGGAGAAAGCGGAGAAATCCTTGTTAACTGCGCCCTTACAGTACTTAGCCTCGTCTTAAATGATATCGATATTTTATCAGAAGGTTTTAGCGTATTCGGGCTTATTTCACACGGTCATCCGGAGATTATAGAAACAGAGAGGCTGAAAGGTGTCATTACCCATGATATCGCCATGTTGGAATCAGATATGGACACGAAACTGGCCAATAAAACAGACAACCTATCGTTCGCAAGTATCAAACTGAGGAGCAAAGATATGACAAATAGGTTCATGTCTAATCGAAAGACATTAACAGAATGGTTCGAAAGTGGGACAAACCACCAGATTTATAGTGATGCGATGAATTATAAGAGAGGGTTGCTCTCCAAACAGATCCTTAAAAGCAAAAAAAACGAAGAAGTTCTACATACGGTTGTCAGTGGTGTTTGTTGCGCGGTCAATTCAGCCTTGCTTTTTGTTACAGTTATCACTTTCCCCGAAGGTGTTCCCGCTGTAGCCTTGATGGGAGGTGCGCTAGCGTTAGTCAGTTTCGGCAATTCGGTTTCGGCCACTCTTGATGATTTCGTGGAAAACTCCGTCGTTATCACACAATGCTTGAACGCCGGAGAGATTGGCCAATATAGCAGCGGAGGCTTGGTAGGCCAACTTCAGCAAAGCTGCCTTATCTCCGATTGTATAAATATGGGACGCTCAAATAAAAGAGCCAATGCCATAATTGGAGTTGTCAATCAAAACGTAACGGTAAGTAGAAATTTGAATGTCGGGGAGAATTGGTATCTTTTCGCACCTCCCGCATCCGTTTCTTATTTTGGGAATTACTGCATGCTGGGCACTGTAGAGCAACCGAATCCTGTGATTATGAACATATTCAGCTTACAAGACTTAAAGTCGGAAAAGACCTTTACTGGATGGGACTTTGATGTAAAATGGGAAATACCATCCAACGAAACAGGTAGCTTTCCGATCCCTAAGAAATCCGAGATGCAATTTGATAAACCTAATTTATAAATAAACGAACAAACAAACATGAAAACATACACTAAAACAATATGGAATATATGCGCATGCATGCTTATCATCTTGCTCGGCGGATGCGCGGACGATGACATCATACGAAACGACTGCGGATCGACCTTGCAAGAGACAGAATCTCATCTAATAAGCACGTTCTCCTTGCCGGAAGGCAAAACTCCCATACAAGATACGAGAGAACAGATCTTTTTCCAGTTGAGATCGCTGAGCGATAACTCCATACAGCTCATGGAAGGTAAGATCCGGAAAAACGCGGGGATTCTTTCCTGTGAAATGTTTATCCCCAATAATCTGGTATTAGAAGATGGAGACTATATACTTTGGTTAAAATTCGATGAAGAAGGCAGCGTCTATCCACTAAGCTATCATCTGACATTCCGTGACAAGATGGTCAGTATGGTACGTGATACTAAATATATTTACGAGATGCTGAATGGCGAAGGTACGGAAGAGAATCCTTATCTGATTACTTCCACCAACGATTTCGCCTATCTCGTGTCTCAATTAGCCACGTACGACCGTAATTACGGATACGGGCAATTCTTCAAGCAAATAGCCGACATCAAAGCTCCTATCCCCAATTGCCTGTATCAAGGTAACGCTTATAAAAGCGCCCCGTTCGCGGGGAACTACGACGGCGATTCCCATAAGATACTAAACCTAACCTATCTCGGGACGAACGGTGGAGAGCAAAGCGACGCAATCGGGCTTTTCTCCATTTTACACGACGGGGCAGTGATCCGGAATCTTGATATAGAAGGAGCGGATATAGAGTATCCGGGGAATTGCTGCGGATTGCTTGCGGGAGTAGCTAACGGGAATATACGAATCGAGAATATAACCTTAAACGGTAATATCAAGTCCACGAAGGATAAAGTTGGCGGTTTAATAGGCTATATCGAGGGCAACGCCCAGTCGTTGGCACAAATCAGTATCCGGAATGTGCGATTGGGCGTCTCATTCTCGGAATCCGGCAGCTCTTATATCGGAGCGTTGATCGGCTGGGCCGAGAACGCTTCCATTCAAGTGGAGGATATCAGTAGCGACGGGATTTTCAAAAACTTGAGAGGGAATAATCATGTGGCCGGTCTGATCGGGAAATTATATGGTCAAATCGATGCCAGAAAAATTAAGCTGCAACATACCACCTTAAACGATTTCCCGATATCCGGAAACCAGAACGTAGGCGGATTGATCGGTGAGGCATTCTTACAGGCGGCATCCAGTTTCAAAGACATAACCATCGACATGCCGATCAAAGGTAGCTCCTATGTCGGCGGATTGATCGGTCAGATCCGGTCGGAAGCCCCTACCAATATCCTCATCGCCATCGAGAACTTCCAGTTGTCCAATCCGGCAAATCGGTCTCAAATCCAAGGGGGTAGTTATGTGGGTGGAATGATCGGATATTCCCACAAAACACATGCTAACGCATTTACGATAGAGCTTAAAGGGGAATCCTTGTTTCATGCCTCGATAACCGGGCAGTCTGCTATAGGAGGTATTTTCGGTTCTTTAGATGATACCCAAATACAAATAACCCCGGCCTCACGATTGTATATGGATAATGAATCCCTTGAAGCTTCTTCAGGGATTTGTGGCACTTTAGCCGGAGCCTTATCTTACCAAGAACCGGGGAAAGAAATTCTTTTGGATCCGGAAATATTGGTGATTAATCCCAACATCAAAATAAAGGGAGGAAATAACACAGGAGGAATCATCGGAGCGTTATATAATGGGACGTTGACTGGGACCTATAAGCCAGAATTCAATGCCGCAAACGTAATCGTGAGCAAGATTCCACGACCGATTTTCCCGGGTAACATAAATTCGGAAAAACCCTATCGCGAAAATGCCGCTTATGTTGGAGGAATTGTCGGATATGCAGATAAATCTACCCTCAGAAGACTCTTCACGCAACCTTCCATTTACGGCAGAAGTACAGTCGGAGGAATCATCGGATATGCGAGCGATACTCAAATATCAGATTGCGGCGTGAAAACAGAAACATTTAATAATGGGAATAATAGCGCCATTATGGTAGGGGGAATTATCGGACAAGCATCGTGCTCATCCCACTGTGAGTTTTCCAATCTAGTAAATTACAGTGATATCTCCTCAGGATCCAATTATATCGGAGGCATTTTCGGGAGTATGGTAGCAAGAACTACCGTAAAGATCAATAAAGTCGTGAATTTGGGTAAGCTATCAGCCACAAATAACATAGGCGGTATCATTGGAAAAAACGCTGGAAAAGGCATTGAGGTTTATGACGCAGCTAATTTCGGTACGATCCAAGGTATCGCAGGAGATAAAGAATACGGAGTGGGCGGTATAGCCGGTGCCTCTGAGGATGCCATTACAATTTATAAATCCGTTAACCACGGAAATATCACCATAAACAGGAACGCCAAGTATTATGGCGCAGGAGGTATCTTGGGGTATGTAAAACAAGGTGGAGCACACATCCGTTACTGCTGTAACCGGGCAAATATAGACTATCCGAAAGATAAAGAAGACAGCCATGGCATTGGAGGCATCGTGGGGAGCATAGAAAAGGCGAGTGATAACGACGACAGTTACGTACTGGATTGCTACAATATGGGAGAAATCAACGGACAGCAAAAAGCGACCGGCACGCTTGGTTCCGACTACCGGGGAGGGATCGTAGGAAACCTCGGAAGCCACGGGAGATGTTACCGGGCCGTGAACGGGGGCTATGTCCGCTTTGGAAACGCAGGTGTCGGAAATGGCAACAAGAAGAATCTGACACATATCTATATCTTGCCCGGTACAGGCAAAGACTTTGGAGCAACGTATATCCCCCAACCAACCAGAGAAGATAAAAATATCTACCAAGGATTCGACTTCACGGGAGATCATGATCCCAACCGGCAACCGGTTTGGGTTCTGGGTGGCACATATAGCTCGGAGAATAAAATGCTACCCTACTTGCATTCAGGAAAATGTTATTTCCAATTCGCAAAATATGCCCCATAAAATACACCCTCTTTAATACACTCTATATATATCCATACCGGGCGCGAACTATTCATCGGTTTGCGTCCGGTTTTCACAAAAGACTTCGTATATTCGCGAAGTCAATATTCCATATTTTAATACATTACTTACATAACACAAATACAAAATGAAAAAGTATCTTACTCTTGCCGCATCAGCTCTGCTCCTAGCCGCATGCAGCGAAAAACCGGGTTACGAGATCAACGGTACCGTAGCGAACACCGATCTAAACGGAAAATACGTTTACCTGTATGAATATGGCGTACAAGACGCCGCCCCAATGGATAGCGCATTGGTGCAGAACGGCACGTTCACGTTCAAAGGAACACAGAACGCCCCTGCCCTACGCAAACTCGCCTTCGCCGAGGATGTCGTGGAACCCAAACGTGCCGCTTCCGGCGAGAACGCTCCTTTTACAAGCGTATTCGTACTGGAGAACGGTAAATTACAGGCTGTTCTTGACGAGGCCGCTTCCGCCGTTTCCGGAACACCGGAGAATGACGGCCTGAAAGCCCTGCAAGCACAAATGAAGACTTTGCGTGCGGATCTGGAGAAGCTTTCCGCCGACATGAAATCAGAGGATAAGGAAGTCGTAAGCGCCGCCGAGAAGAAATATGACGAGATCGACCAAAAGGTAACCGATGCCGTCAAGACTTACATATTGAATAATACGACCAAGCAATCCGCCGCCAAGTTATTATACGATTTCCGTTACAGCTTGGACGAGGCGGTCCAGAACGAGATTATCGCCAAGGCGGACTCCGCTTTCAAGGCCGTTCCGAACATCGATAAGCTCATGGCTCACCTAGATGTACTGAAAACCGTAGCCGTAGGCAAGAAGTTCGTGGACTTCGAGATGGCCGACCCGAACGGTAAGACGCACAAGTTATCCGAGTTCGTAGGCAATGGCAAGAACATCGTGTTGATCGATTTTTGGGCAAGCTGGTGTCCTCCTTGCCGCCGGGATATGCCGAATTTGGTAGCCGCTTACAAGAAATACAAGAACAAAGGTTTCGAGATAGTTGGCATCTCCTTGGATAGCAAGGCTGACGCATGGGCGAAAGGCGTAAAGGACCTGAATATCACATGGACCCAACTCTCCGACTTGCAAGGCTGGAAAAACTCCGGTGCTCAACTATACGGGGTAAACAGCATCCCTCACACCGTATTGGTGGATAAGGACGGAACGATCATCGCCAAGAACCTACATGGCGAGGAGATCGACGCTAAACTTCAAGAAATACTAAAATAAACAAGAATAACATGTCCGCTCAAATCACTCTAAACTGGGAAAAGGACTTGACATTCGAGACCTTGCTAGACGGGCATAAGGTGACAATAGACAGGGATATGGAGAACGGGGGCAACGACGAGGGCCCCCGTCCCAAAGCCCTAATGCTCGTAGCCTTAGCCGGATGCAGCGCCATGGACGTAATCCCTTTGTTCAACAAGATGAGGGTACGTTTCGAGAAAGTATCCATTGACGTGAAGGCCGAGAGCTCCGACACCATCCCCATGGTATACACCGCATTCCACATGACCTACCATATCCAAGGGAACAAGGAAGACGCAGCCAAGATAGACAAGGCGATCCGCTTGTCGCAAGAAAAATATTGCGGAGTAGGCCTTATGATGAAAAAGATCGCCCCTATCACGTACGAGATCCTGTTAAATGGGGAACCGTTAAAACCATACCCTAACGACAAATAACAAATCCCGCCTCTTGCATGGCTGGATTAAAAAATCTATCTTTGTGCGATCTTTAGAGAAAGCGATATTACTATAAAATTAGCATAAGGTTTTATTACACTTTAATATAATAAATTAGCGATTATGATTTATTCACATGAAGTTCAACACATGTGTGTTGTAAAGAAGGGAGCTAACCACCAGTGCGCTCCGATTCCTGAAGAAGGAAAGTGGGTTAGAGCAACTCAGATTTCTGATATTTCTGGTTTGACACACGGTATCGGTTGGTGCGCTCCTCAACAAGGTGCTTGTAAACTGACACTGAACGTTAAAGAAGGTATCATCCAGGAAGCCTTGATCGAAACAATCGGTTGCTCTGGTATGACTCACTCAGCTGCTATGGCTTCTGAAATTCTTCCGGGTAAAACAGTTCTTGAAGCATTAAACACTGACCTTGTTTGCGACGCTATCAACACTGCAATGCGCGAACTTTTCTTGCAAATCGTATACGGACGTACTCAATCAGCTTTCTCTGAAGGTGGTTTGATTATCGGTGCAGGTTTGGAAGACTTGGGTAAAGGTCTGCGTAGCCAAGTAGGTACTCTTTATGGTACTTTGGCTAAAGGTCCTCGTTACCTTGAAATGGCAGAGGGTTATATTCTTTCCATGGGACTTGACGCCGACAACGAAGTTATCGGCTACAAGTTTGTTCACCTCGGAAAAATGATGGATATGATCCGCGCGGGCAAAGATCCGAAAGAAGCATACGAATCCAACATCAAAACTTACGGTCGCTATGATGACGCTGTCAAATATATCGACCCGAGAAACGAATAAGAAAGGGGGCGCTGAACAATGCCGAAATTTGAAGGTTATGAAAGAAGAATAGACAAGATCAACGCTTGCCTTAAAGAATACGGTATCAAAGATCTCGACGACGCAAGACAGATCTGCCTTGACAAGGGCATCGACCCCGCAGAGATAGTAAGAGGCATTCAGCCCATCGCTTTTGACAATGCGGGCTGGGCTTACACCGTAGGTTGCGCCATCGCAATCAAAAAGAATACCACCAAGGCGGCTGACGCTGCCGAAGCAATCGGTATCGGACTTCAGTCTTTCTGCGTTCCCGGTTCCGTTGCACAGAACAGAAAAGTAGGTCTCGGTCACGGTAACCTTGCCGCAATGCTTTTGAGAGAAGACACCAAGTGCTTCTGCTTCCTTGCAGGTCACGAGTCTTTCGCGGCGGCAGAGGGCGCTATCGGTATCGCAAGAAGCGCGAACAAAGTTCGTAAAGAACCCCTCCGCGTTATTCTTAACGGTCTCGGCAAAGACGCCGCATATATCATTTCGAGAATCAACGGCTTTACCTATGTTGAAACCGAATATGATTACTATGCGGACGAAGTTAAAATAGTTCGCGAAAAAGCATACTCCGACGGCGAAAGAGCAAAAGTTCGCTGCTACGGTGCGAACGACGCTTACGAAGGCGTTGCTATAATGAAACTTGAAGGCGTTGACGTTTCCATCACCGGTAACTCGACCAACCCGACAAGATTCCAGCACATCGTTGCCGGCACTTACAAGAAGTGGACGAACGAAAACGGCAAGAAATACTTCTCCGTTGCTTCCGGCGGCGGCACGGGCAGAACGCTTCACCCCGATAACCTCGGTGCAGGTCCCGCTTCTTACGGTCTGACCGACTTTATGGGCAGAATGCACGGTGACGCGCAGTTCGCAGGTTCTTCCTCCGTTCCCGCTCACGTTGAAATGATGGGTCTTATCGGCGCGGGCAACAACCCGATGGTCGGCATGACCGTTGCGTGCGCGGTTGCCGTTGAAGAGGCTCTGAAATAATTAAACTTTAACAAAGGGTCAGTAAGAAACGCAAGTTTTTTACTGACCCTGATTTTTTTATTTCAATTTAATACTCTTCGTTCTTTATAATATCGAATTTGTCAACGACACGATAATTGCCCTGCTTGAACAAATTACCGCGCCATTCAAATCGTTTCCCGCATACAGGGCTGAGGCGGTTAATCATCACGATAAATTCCTTAATTAAAAAAATACAGCACAATGTTCGATTGCAAAACACAACCGAACATTGTGCTCTTATTTTCTTCATTTTCGTGATACTGAAATCAGCAAAACCAGAAATATATATATATATATAATTCAATTATATTTCAGTTGCCGCATCTGTTGCAGATACTTCATTCTTATCACAATCGCTCATCTCATACACCTTTCGAACATCGGCACGTCTGCCCCATATCAGAAGCCAGCACGCAAGCATAGAAACAGAGCCACCTATCGTGACGCACCAGCGATAGTCGACAACCTCTCCGAGAATACCCATAAGAAAAGAAAAAACGCTTGCGCCTATTGTTAACAGCACTCCGTTGAATGCATTGACGCGTGATCGCAGTTTTTCCGGAATATAACGTTGCAC
>ENA-OROD01002406-OROD01002406.1-human-gut-metagenome-genome-assembly--contig:-NODE-2406-length-13535-cov-16.865208_pt1 | contig 13535 bp, 20 predicted proteins | sample MGYA00242123_ERZ509038 | MGnify/ENA primary metagenome ERZ509038 (study PRJEB26280, sample SAMEA2338719) | human gut metagenome | biome: human gut; feature: human-associated habitat; material: faeces... | reverse complement strand
GGTAGCACTCTAATCTACGACTCGGCAACCGGCGTAATTGCCGCCGGTTACGAAAGCCATATAGCTATACTAAATCCTATCCGCTATAGAGGGTACTATTACGATACCGAGACTCAGTTATTCTATTGCAACTCTAGATATTATTCGCCTGAAATTTGTCGGTGGATTTCTCCTGATAATGTTAAATATTTAGATCCCGAAAGTATTAATGGATTGAACTTATACTGCTATTGTGCTAACAATCCGATTATGTATGTTGATCCAAGTGGACATGCTTGGTATGATGTTTTTGCTTGGATAGGCGTAGGCTTATTCGCCGCAGCATTAACTGTAGCTACTTTAGGAGCTGCAGGAATAGCTATTGGTGGTATCGCCGGAGGAATTATCATGGGAGCTGCAATTGGAACACTTGCGCTTGGAACAGCAGGAGCTGCAATTGGAGCGATTGGCGGCATGATTTATGATGTTGTTGAAAGCAATGCATTTGGCACAAGTATTTGGTTGTGGACAAAAGCTGGATTTGGAGTAGGCGCCATTGCAGGTGCGGTTATTGGCGGAGCGATGGGTGGCGTGGCAGGAGCTTCTTTATCTGGAGCGAACAACTTAATGTTGTGGACTGGTTTAGGAAAAATGGGGCAACAATAGCAGCGCAAGAAGCAGGGAAGATGGGTTTGAAAACAATAGGTCAAACATTTGGAGGAAAAATAATTTCGATGTTTCCTAAGGCAATTGCAAACAAAATGTGGATTTGGGCTTCTAAACTTGCAGTGTCCACGACCTCTATGAGTAGCATAACAGTATTGACGGGGGCAACAATATTTCCGGGTTCGGTTTATGCAACTTACGAATTGCCTATATTGATTCAACGTGGAATTGATATTATTAGAATTATTTTTTTGGGGTAAAGCTATGAAGATAGATGGGATATTTTCTGGAGAAATATTAAGTGGCTATCCTATATGTTTAGATACTTATGGTCAATTAGGATTAAAATATGCGTCTTATAGAGACGAAAATATAAAGTTATGGTTGAAAGAGATGCCTAATTTTGAAATGGTGTTTAGTGTTTTCATGAATGAATCGATTATGCTTTTTAAGAGTAATAAGATTATAGACATTTGTTTATCTTTATTTTACAAACCGTACTTTGATGCTTTTTATGATAGAATAAAACAACGTTTTATTCAAATCAGTGTTGCAAAGAAAAAGTATATAATAAAGAATATGCTAAAATATTTGGCAGACGATATGCAATATGAAATCATAGTTAACAGAAATTTAATTGATAAGAGGCTACGAGATTATTATATCGAAAAAGATATTTACGTAAAAAGCAAAGAATTGTTAAAATTAATTAAATAGATTTTGCCGAACTGGATTTCAAATGCGATTGGTTAAATGGATATGTAATAAAGTGAGTACTCACTATTGGTAGGCGAGATTGCCCATTGTGGCAATCTCCTTATCTGGTCTACCGATTTCAAAATCTTTGTCACCATTTTTGCTACAAAAACTATGAATTTTGTGGGATGATAAGAAAGGTGCGACGAAGTTAATATTTATGTATGTACAATCGAGAACTTAGTTTTTTTGCTTTCCCACAAAAGTAATGATGACCTTTCTGTGGATATTCGTGTCAGCTCGTAAGAGACAAGACTGTACTACTTGCAAAGTAGATATTACGACGCAACGTTATGTAGATTTCTTAACCGAGATAACATAAACTACCTCGTACCCGAAAGCATCCACGGTCTAAACCTCTACGCCTACTGTAACAACAACCCGGTAATGTTTGCCGATCCGAGCGGACATGCACCCCAATGGTGGCAGTGGTTAATTGGGGGTATAGGTATAGCGTTAATTGTTGTAGCTACTGGCGTTGCTATTTTGGGAACGGGTGGTGTTGCCGCATTTGGATTTGGTGCATTGATTGGATCTTTAAGCGTTGGCGTTTTTGGCGCAGGCGTTGGGGCTGGGGTAGGCTATGCAATCGGTGGTATTGATGGATTATGGCAAGGTGCATTAATTGGATTTGGAATTGGTGCTGCGATTGGGTTTACCGTTGGCGGATGTATTGGCGCAGGTTGGTATAGTTCAGCATTGGGTACTAATTTCGGTAAAATTGGTACGGTTGTAAAACACCCGGGAGTAAAAGTGAATTGGTCAAAAGGCATGATTCATGGGTCTGAAAGAATGTTGCAACGGGGAGTTACCAGAAGGATTGTTAATTCTACAGTACGCAGAGGAATCGCACTTTCTCAAGTAGGCGGTAAATTTGCTTTTGTTACTCAAAAGGCTGTTGCTGTTGTGTCTTCTTCAGGCGTTCTTATAACAACTTACGGGAAGGCATTTTATGACGCAGGTATGCAGGAGATTATAAAGGTTTTATTTTGAGGATACGTTATGTTACTAATCATTAATGCATTATTAGATTTGTGGGACCCATATAATCTTTATTTGTTTCCACAAGACGAATATACAAGTTATGCTATAGAAATTCATGAATTTATTGAAAAGCATGAAGATATTGATATAGAAACACTTGCAAGTTTTGTTTTTGAAATTCTACCTCCTATAACTCAAAACAATATTGTTTTAGCAAAAGTTGAATATGAAAGATTTGCAAAAACACTATTGTTAATATTAAAAGTGTAGTTATAAGTTACTTTTACGTAGGAGAAAAGCTATTAGGCGAGGCAAAAGGCAATACGGTAATATCTTATCTCTACGGAGCCAATGGTATAGAAGGTATACTTGTAGATAGGCATGGCGAAACGGCAAGTAGAAATGCTTATGCGTTCGAGAAGAATATCTTCGGTGACGTAATAGCTATTTATGACGAAGACGGAGGATTGTGTTACAAATATACATACGACGCTTGGGGTAATCACCGCATATACGACGGTAGCACTCTAATCTACGACTCGGCAACCGGCGTAATTGCCGCCGGTTACGAAAGCCATATAGCTATACTAAATCCTATCCGCTATAGAGGATATTACTACGATACCGAGACGGGACTGTACTACTTGCAAAGTAGATATTACGACGCAACGTTATGCAGATTTCTTAACCGAGATAACGTAAATTATCTCGAACCCGAAAGCATCCACGGTCTAAACCTCTACGCCTACTGTAACAATAACCCGGTAATGTTTGCCGATCCGAGCGGACATTTTGCGATTATCCCGTTCTTAATTGGACTTGGAATTAGTACTTTGATAGGTGCTATAGTAGGTGGTGTTTCATATGCTGCATCAGAGGTCTTATCATATGCAATAACAGGTGAGTGGTCATGGTCTTGGTCAAGTTTTGTAGGTAGTGTTTTAGGTGGAGCAATTGGTGGAATCTTGGCAGCTATACCCGGCGTAAATGCAACGGCTGTAGCGTACGTTTCTGGATTTGCATCTACAGCCATCGGAATGGGCTTAGAAAACGCATGGGAAGGAAAAAACTATACTTTTTGTCAAATTATGCTTGTTTCAAAAATTAACGGATTGATTTCTTTAGCGGCTGGAAGATTATTTGAATTTATTCCTATTAAAGGAATCAATTCTGGTAGAGGAAGTTATTCAGCAATTACAAAACAGATTACTACTAAATTTTTCAATGGAACAATCAAGCGAATTTCATATAAGACATTTTTAAAGATGTTAACATACAACATGTTGGGAAGCATGATTGGTGCAGGAGCTTCGGGTGTAATTGATGCGACAGCTGCAAATAATAGTATGACTAATTGATTTTACCAAATGATAGGATTTTAAATAATGAAAAAAAGACGTTTTATCAAACTAATATTTTTTGGCAATTATTTTGTTTTATATTTTTTGTTGCTTTTATAATTTTTTCTATAGTAGGGGTGCAATTAATTATCGGAATTATCAATAAATGGCCAGGCAAAAATGTTATCGATAAGATTATTTCTGTGATTTCATTAATACTATATTTTATCTCCACTTTATTAGTGCTGAAATGGTTTGTGCAATTTGAACATAACAATATCCATTTAACCAATGAAAAAATATACATGAATGATGATTGGAATAACGAAAAAAATAAAATTCAATATTATTCTGAAGTAAAATTTGTTGACATCGAGTTGGTCGATATTATCTGGACAAAAAGAAACTCCAAGGGTAGGTTGATTAGATCTAATCTTCTTTCCGCTTTGGTAGTAAAACCATATTTATCAATAAAAACTAAAAATGGTGAAGTTATTAATTTCTTTGTTATGTATATTTCAAAAAAAGATGTTATAAGAATAATAAATGAAATTCGTTGCCGTATGAGAAATGTAGGGAATGATATTGATATCATTAAGGATGATGAATCATATTTAAAAATCAATAGAAAAATTTATATTGAAGTTTAGATTTTGTGTTATTAGAATCGGGGGTTGAGGTATATAATATTTCATTATTCAATAAGTTTCTTAGTTGTATTCAGTGAGGCAGACTGTCTGTAATGGACAGTCTGCCTATTTGATTTATACGTTAAAATTTTAACGATTATTTTTAATGCCGTACGCTTGCCTGTAACCTTAATAGAATTTATTCAATTTATTTGTTAAAATTTGAACAAATAATTTTAATAAAGGGTTGAATTGTTTTAGAATCCATTTAAATAATTCGTTAAAATCTTAATATATATTTTAAATACACATAGCCAAATTAAACAACCGAGTCCGTTTTTATTCAGCTATTGACATAATAAGAAATATATGGTAAGATATTAAGGGTATGTAAAATTAGAAATAATCAATCTACGACTCGGCAACAGGCGTAATTGCCACGGGTTACGAAAGCCATATAGCTATACTAAATCCTATCCACTATAGAGGGTATTACTACGATACCGAAACTCAGTTATTCTATTGCAACTCTAGATATTATTCGCCTGAACTTTGTCGTTGGATTTCGCCTGATAATGTTGGATATTTAGATCCTAAAAGTATTAATGGATTGAACTTATACTGCTATTGTGCTAACAATCCGATTATGTATGTTGATCCAAGTGGACATGCTTTTGTAACTGTATTGTTATTTGGTATTGGCATAGCGGCTTTAATTGGTAGTACGACATCTGGTATTAGCGCATATCTATCTGGCGAACGAGGGTGGGATTTGGTTGCAGATATTGCCGGAGGAGCTATATTTGGAGCAGCAGTCGGAGCTACTATTGCATTAGGTGGAGCTGCCGGATTAGCTGCTACTGGAGCTAGCGTGGCTGGATTCGGATTATCTACAGTAGCTGCTTTAGGAATATCTATTGGAGCTACTACGGTTGCCGGTATGGCAAAATATTCACTTGGTTGTGTCGCATCTAATGAAAATAATTGGAATTTTGGCGGTTTTGTTTTATTTGGAGTAAGAGGCGCATTACAAGGAGCTGTAACGTTTGGAATTGCGTTATTGGGCGGCAAAATGGCAAAATGGGATTGTTTAATAAAATAGGAACGCAAGGACCATATGAGGCGTTGTATAACTCTATTGGAAGAAACATTGTACAAAACGTAATTTTGGCGACAAAAGCGCTAATTGGCGAAACCATGGCTAAAGCATTATTTGTAAGTGGCTCTTCTGCAATACTGAGATTTCTTATAAACATGATTATGTTAGAATTGTTTTAATGAGAGGTTTTCGAATGAAAGTCAAGGCATATAGTCAAGTGATTTTGCTTTTTGATATATTGTTTTGCATAATATTTACCGTGCCGTTCGTAATAGAAATATTTGCCGTTGACAATATGGACGATGCTATTCCGTTTATAATTGCTATTTTATGTGTTGTGGCAATGGGTATGGTGCTTTATGGCATATATTATTCGCTGTGTAAATCTTATTATGTTTTTGACGAACATGTTGTAAAGTTTGTTCGAAATGGAAAGACGGTAAGAGAAATTGAATACGAGCAAATAAAGGTTTGTGAATGCTATAGGTGGTTTGAGATTTTTGACGGATTGTATGGCGCAAAAATTTTATATCAAGACGAGTATTTTTATATTGGAGTGTCTAAGCGAATTTTGAAAAAAACAAAGCTTAAAGACTTTATGTAACAAAAAAACTAATTTAATATTACGGTTGCTACTGTAGGTCTTGCAACGGCTATTCTGGGTCTTTGTGCATTGTCGCCTGTAGCTACGTTTGTTGTTGGAATTATAGGGTTGGTTGCCGCAATAATAAGTTGGGTATCTGCGTTGATAGATATGTTAGATTAAAAGGAGGGAATATGAAAATATTAAACATACTAGCAGCAATATTTTATGGAGTGACATTAGTCTTGCTTATTTTACATTTTACATCCGGAATAAACATGTTATATCCTAGTAGTTCGTTAATATTGGGAAGTTTGTTTCTTATATTCGCAGGAATAAAAAGGAAACAAGCGATGCAGAATATTACGTACGATAATGCTGACGAATTGGAATATGATGACTATAACATAGAAAAATAGTCCAAAGTGGGTGTTGTTGGTGATAAATACAACAATTGCTCAGTTGTTTTTAGAGGCTTACTGTTTTTGTATTAGATTAAAAGGGAAAAATATGAAAATATTAAACATACTTGCAACAATATTTACTTGTGGCGCATTAGTCTTGCTTATTTTACATTTTACATCCGGAATAAACATGTTATATTCTAGTAGTTCGTTAATATTGGGAAGTTTGTTTCTTATATTCGCAGGAATAAAAAGGAAACAAGCGATGCAGAATGTTAATTACGATAACACTGACGAATTGGAATATGATGACTATAACATAGAAAAATAGTCCAAAGTGGTTGTTGTTGATTTGAAGCGTTTTTTGCATATTTTTGAAGGGCAGACGGTCCGTAACGGACAGTCTGCCTATTTAAATTATCCGTTAAAATAATTTAAATAAATTATTTTAACGAGTTGTTATATTGTTTTTGTAACTATTCAATTTGTTTATTCAAATCCAAATAATTATTTTAATAAGGTTTTTTCTGTCACGTACACCGTTCAATTTATCCGTTAACATTTTAACTATTATTTTTAATGTACATAGCCAACTTACGCAATCGAGTCTGTTTTTGATTCTGTTATTGACATAATAGCAAATATATGGTAAGATATTAAAGGTAACGTAAGGTACTTTTACGTAGGAAACAGACTTGTAAGCGAGGTGAGAGATAACGTAACGATACTGTATAGGTACGGAGTTAAGGGACTAAGTTCGATAGTAGTAAAGAAAGGCGAAGACACGCAGAAATATGTATGCAGAACAAACATATTAGGCGACGTGATAGCGATATACAATACCGACGGAGACTTGCAGTGTAAGTATAACTACGACGCATGGGGCAACCATAGAGTAGGAAACGCAAGGAACGAGCTTATCTACGACTCGGCAACCGGCGTAATTGCCACGGGTTACGAAAGCCATATAGCTATACTTAATCCTATCCGCTACAGAGGATACTATTACGATAACGAGACTCAGTTATTCTATTGCAACTCTAGATATTATTCGCCTGAAATTTGTCGTTGGATTTCTCCTGATAATGTTAAATATTTAGATCCTAAAAGTATTAATGGATTGAACTTATATGCCTGTGCAAATAATAACCCAATCATGTATTATGATCCTTCTGGGCACAGTGCTATTTTAATAGGTTTGATTATAGGAGCTTTAATAGGCTTTGGAACTGCGGCCTATATTGATTATAGAGATGATGGTCAAATCTTTAATGGAAGTGTTGCTTGGTATGATTATTTAGGCGCAACAGTATTAGGAGGGACAATCGGTGCAGGATTAGGAGCTTTTGCTGGAATGAGTTTTTCTGCAAGTATTCCAATATTTGGATGGATAAATTCTGGTGGTGCCTTGATGTTTGGTGTTACTGGTTCGATTGCAATAACTGTTACTGGGGCAGAAGTGTTAGGCGTAGCTGGATTGCTTGGCGGGATTTACATGTTTGCTAAAACTTCAAGACAGCCTGGAAAGGTAACGTCTTCTGATAAGCCAAGTTGGGTTAATGAGAGCATGGTTGATCCAAATAAATCTGCACAACAAAATGCTAAAGATATTCTTGATTGGAAGTATGGTCCTGGTAATTGGCCAAAAGGTCCTGGAACAGAATATAATAAAATTGTTAAATGGATTGAAAGGTATTTAAGATACTATAGAGGATGGTAATATGATTAAATATTTTTATTTAGTAAAATTTGAATATTTCGTTCGCGATGATTATAAATCGTATTTCAATTTAGGTGTTTTTTCGAATCAAAGATTGGCAAAGAAAAAAGTCAACATGTCTACTGGATTAGTAGGGTTTAATCGATATAATATTGATAATTTTAAAATAATTAAATTTGGTGTTGATTTTGATGTCAATATTAAAAATAAGTCTAATGTTATTTTATATTGTGTAACTCATGAGTATGATAATTTAACAGATGGATTTACATATTGGAATATATTTGATTATTTTTCTACTATTGAAAAAGCAAACAAACATATAGAATATTTAAAAAAACATAGTAGAATAGGAAAAAAATACCCTAATAATTTTGAAATTGTAGATGTAAAGATTGATGATTTTAACGCGTGGTCAGAAGGCTTTGAAGAACTAAATAAATAATAATTATAATTAACACAAACTTGCGGGAGTGTAACTATCATAATAGGTAGTTGCACTCTTTTTTAATAAAAAAAGATACAAGCAAATGCCTGTATCTAACATCCATAAATCCTTCATTTTCTAATGAATTAAATTTATTATTTTTAAGTCTTAATGATTGATTTGTGTATTTGTTAAAGTTATCAACATTAATTAATCCAAATTGTGCTTATGAATGTTGTGTTCAAAATAATAAACTAGTATTTAAAAAAACAAGTTTTTAGCGTGTATCTTAAAAAAGGGAAAGGACTTATTTGTACAAGGTAAAAGATATTTAGTATTAAAAAGTTTTAAAGGAAACCATATAATTAGGGAGCCGGATTAAAACTAGATTAATATCTATTAAAGATGAACTTATAAGTAAACTTTTGTCATGCAGAAACTCGAATACTTGCCATTTTTTGAAGGGCAGACGGTCCGTAACGGGCAGTCTGCCTATTTAAATTATCCGTTAAAATTTAAATAAATTATTTTAACGAGTGGCTGTATTGTTTTAGAATCTATTCAAATAATTCGTTAAAACTTTAACTCATATTTTTAATACACATAGCCAACTTACGCAATCGAGTCTGTTTTTGATTCTGTTATTGACATAATAGCAAATATATGGTAAGATATTAAAGGTAACGTAAGGTCCTTTTACGTAGGAAACAGACTTGTAAGCGAAGTAAGAGGAAACGTAACGATACTGTATAGGTACGGAGTTAAAGGACTAAGTTCGATAGTAGTAAAGAAAGGCGAAGACACGCAGAAATATGTATGCAGAACAAACATATTAGGCGACGTGATAGCGATATACAATACCGAAGGAGACTTGCAGTGTAAGTATAACTACGACGCATGGGGCAACCATAGAATAGGGAACGCAAGAAACGAGCTTATCTACGACTCGGCAACCGGCGTAATTGCCGGCGGTCACAAAAGCCATATAGCCATACTAAACCCTATCCGCTACAGAGGATATTACTACGATAACGAAACAAGACTGTACTACTTGCAAAGTAGATATTACGACGCAACGTTATGCAGATTTCTTAACAGAGATAACGTAAACTACCTCGAACCCGAAAGCATCCACGGTCTAAACCTCTACGCATTTTGTAACAATAACCTCGTAATGTTTGCCGATCCGAGCGGACATTTTGCGATAAGTACGACAATTCTATTGTTTTTGATTGGGCTTGGTTCTGTTATAGGTTTTAGTACGGTTTTATATACGGACTATAATGATGATGGCGAGGTTTTTAATGGCAGTAAAAGTTGGTCACTATATTTACTTGGGACTATAATCGGCGGTGCAATAGGGGCCGTAATTGGATACTTTGCGGCGCCGGCGATTGCTGGCCTCTTAACATCATCTAGTTCTATTGGGTGTGGTTTTGCGTTAGCGGGAGGCTTGGGGGCAACAGGTGGAGTATTGGCGGTAAGCACAATAGGAGAAATTGCTTTAGTTGGCGCAGCGGCACTTACAGGTATTGGTGCATTGGGTATTACGTATTTGTTTTCAAAAGGCTTTGGTCCGAGAATGGGACATAACCAACATGAAAAGCAAATGTGGGACGAGGCAATGAAGCGGTTGGATATTAAAGATAAGGATTTGATGCGTAGGCTTCATAACGAAATACATAAATATCCATATGCCGATGATTTAAAGAAATTAATAGAAGTGCTGAAAAGAATATTGAAAAAATGGGGAAAGTATAATGAGTAAATTGGGCGAAGAATATATACAGGCATTTCCTAAATTTAAAAAATGGATTAACGAATGCGTTTGTTGCCATGCGAAAGGGTATAATCCGGAAATGCCAGATAAAATAACTGTAGTTGAAGGTTCGTTGGAAGTCTATTTCATTAAGAAGTACTTTAAACCGTTAAAACTAAATGAGCATGGACTTTGCGAAATTTGTGAGAAATTAACTAGCATTTAGGACAAATAGGGTCTGCCAGAGGATGTGATAAAAGGTTAAATAACTTTTTATCATATCATTCAGGTAAATAAATATCGGCTTTTTATTGTTATTAGGGGAAATTAAGATGAAACAAAAGTTTTACAAAAGCTTGTTTCATACTTTATTTTTTTGCAACAATGATTTCTGAAATATTTTTGCTTGTTGGATTTCTCATTAGCTTAGGAGTATGTTATGGATTTAAGGGATGGTTTAGAAATAAGAGAAAACTTAATTATAAAATGGGATTATTCGTTTGATGAAGTCAAATCTATCTGCGAAGCAAATAATATAGATTTTGATTGCGAAACAACATATTGCGGAACAAAATATGAGTTAAAAGAAATAACTTTGTATTTGGAATTTGCAAATTTGGGGCATATACAGGCGGTAATATATTTTGTTAAGGATTCAATCACAGAAATAGGGTTGGGTGTATACTCGGGTGATTTTAGTATGGACAGATTTTTGTGGTTAGATAATAAACTTAAGTTGTATTTTGGCGATCCGCAAATTCATACTAAACGTAAGTCCGTATGGAAATTTAAAAATACTCGTCTTAAACATTACTATATAACGATTGAAGATTACCAAGTAGAGTATTTGGAGTTGGAAAGGAGGCGCAAATTAAGTTGGTTAAAATATATAATTTTGTAAATACAGACAAAGCCGCTTGTTGCGCCAAGGTGCAAGAAAGCAAAGAGTTTGAGGTGAAAATTGGCTAATTATATATAGTGACAAAAATCCAGTGTAAAAAAGTCTAATAGTCGAAATGAATTGTAGTTGCATATATAATCTAGTTAAATGATGCAAATCGAATTAAGGGCAGACTGTCTATTATGGACAGTTAGCCTATTTTAATTATCCGTTAAAATAATTTAAATAAATTATTTTAACAGGTTGATGTATTGTTTTTATAACCATTCAATTTGTTTATTCAAATTTAAATGAATTATTTTAATAAGGGTTTTTCTGTCATGTACACCGTTTGATTTATCCGTTAAAATTTTAACTATTATTTTTAATGCCGTATGCTTAAATATAACTTGCCTATAATTCATTTAATTTATTAATCATAATTTGAATGGATAATCTTAACGAGCAGCTGGGCTGGCATAAAATCCATTCAAATAATGTGTTAAAACTTTAATATATATTTTTAATGTACATAGCCAACTTACGTAATCGAGTCTGTTTTTGATTCTGTTATTGACATAATAGCAAATATATGGTAAGATATTAAGGTACGTAACAATTAGAAATAATCAATCTACGACTCGGCAACAGGCGTAATTGCCACGGGTTACGAAAGCCATATAGCCATACTAAACCCTATCCGCTACAGAGGGTACTACTACGATACCGAGACGGGACTGTACTACTTGCAAAGTAGATATTACGACGCAACGTTATGCAGATTTCTTAACCGAGATAACGTAAACTACCTTGAACCCGAAAGTATCCACGGTCTAAATCTCTACGCCTACTGTAACAATAACCCCGTAATGTTTGCCGATCCAAGCGGACACTTTGCAATTAGCACTTTCTTGATTGGGTTAGCTGTTTCTTGGGTAATTTCTTCAATTGCTAGTTACTATTTAGGTAAACATTTAGTAAGTGGGGCCTCGTCGCTTTATGGTGGCGTGCAAACTATTGTGACGGGTATATCGTTATTGTCATATGGACCAGTAGGATGGGTATTAGGATGTGCGGCGATAGCTTTAGGTGCTGTTAATATCGCCTTTGGCACTGCAGAACTTCAACAACATTTTACTGGTAACACTGGATTAGTGATATTGGTATTACTGGTGATTTATATACTGGATTGTATATAGGCTCAAGTATAGCATCTGCAGCTGTTAGTATTGGAGGAACATATTATAAAACTACAACACATGGACAAATTGCTTATAATGCTAAATATTGGGATAAAAGAACATTTAAAAATTCAAGAGCATCATTGAAGTATCATTATGCTAAACATGGTAACGGATTAACGCCAACACAATACACACAATCTGCACTTGATTTTTCTGCCTTTAACTCATCATCATTTAGGTATACTTATAACTACAATTATAATAATGCTTCGTGGTATTTTAATAATATGTATGGAGTTGGAGGTTACTTCACTAGTTCAGGGAAGATTATTACTTTCTGGTTTTAAAGGAGAAATGAATTATGGTAAAAAAATATGAAAAAAAAATTTTAGAAGCATATTTAAATCTACCTTCTAGAAAATTATTGAAACATCAGTTTGAAATGGAAGAAGATTATCTTGCAGGACATGTTTCAAGATTTCTTCATGGAGAAAGATTTGAAGAAGAATTTGCTCCTTTTTCAGATTATGAATTAGAAGTAATTAATCCATTGATTGAATCTAACAAAGATAATGATGAAGGAAAAGAATTAATAACAGCGGTTTTATTAACTAAAGCTGTGTGTAATATAATGAATAAGTATAAAAAATAAATTAAATAAATGGATGTTTTGACAGTGTTTTATTGTTCATTATAATTTTAGCGAATTTGCACAATGTGCAGATTCGCTTTTCTTTTATAAAATTGTTTGGAATAACGGAAAATGCACGGTTGTGATCTATAAAGTGTTGTAAGTACATTTGTTGTATCCGATTTTATCGACTTTAGTGTTCTATTATTTTGACAAATTAGTTTTTAGCGACAGTTGAATTTTTAAAGGAAAACCATATAATTGGAGAGCCGGATTAAAACTAGATTAATATCTATTAAAGATGAACTTATAAGTAAACTTTTGTCATGCAGAAACTCGAATACTTGCCATTTTTTGAAGGGCAGACGGTCCGTAACGGGCAGTCTGCCTATTTAAATTATCCGTTAAAATTTAAATAAATTATTTTAACGAGTGGCTGTATTGTTTTTGTAACTATTCAATTTGTTTATTCAAATCCAAATAATTATTTTAAT
>ENA-OROD01002398-OROD01002398.1-human-gut-metagenome-genome-assembly--contig:-NODE-2398-length-13570-cov-2.198446_pt1 | contig 13570 bp, 15 predicted proteins | sample MGYA00242123_ERZ509038 | MGnify/ENA primary metagenome ERZ509038 (study PRJEB26280, sample SAMEA2338719) | human gut metagenome | biome: human gut; feature: human-associated habitat; material: faeces... | reverse complement strand
ACCTATTGCAGAACGGAGGAACGCACCATTGCACAGGATGAGGTACGGGAGGAATCGGAGAGGGACGGAAAATTCCGCGTGGAGCAGAAGGCGGTGCTGACCGAGGAAAAGGGCGGCAATACTGCGCCGTTCATCCTTTCGGAAAATGCCCCTGTGATTGAAGGGGTGGTTATTGTTGCGGAGGGCGGCGGAGATGCCACGGTGCAGGCGGCACTGCATCAGGCGGCAGAGGCACTTTGCAATGTGCCTGCGCATAAAATTGCAGTTTTGCAGATGAAATAGAATTTTTGCAGAGGGGGAAAAGGTATGTTTGTCATCAAAAGGAATCAGGTTGTGGTTACGGCACTGGCGGTGATGATTGCGGCGGCGGGCTATCTGAATTTTCAGGAAAGCCGTTCTTCCGAAGGAAAGCAGACGGCATTGCAGCTGACCGAGGAAGGGGATGTGACGGCGTTGGTGGATTATTCCGCCCTGCCGGATGATGCGGACGAAACGGAGCTGGACCCGATTACGGCGGAAACCACAGGCGACGGTGCGGCGGTTTATGTTTCGGCGAATGGGAATGGCTCTGCTTACTTTGCGGAGGCAAAGCTGAACCGGGAGCAGTCTCGCGCGAAGGAAAAGGATATTTTGACGGAAATGCTCAATAACGAAAACATTACCGAGGAGCAGAAGGCAAAATGCACCGAAAGCATGCTGCTATTGCAGGAGCGGATGGAAAAGGAAAGTGCCGCAGAGGCGATGATCCAATCCAAGGGGTTCAAACAGGCGTATGTCCGCATGGATAACGAAACGGTGGATGTGGTGGTGGATGCGGTGAAGCTGACGGATAAGGATGTTGCACAGATTGAGGATATCGTGCAAAGAAAAACAGGGATGCCTGCCGATAAAATCCGTATCAATACATTGCAAAAGTAAGAAATTACAGAAAATCAGATGAAGGCAGTGGGAATAAAATCCGAATACTGCCTTCTTTTTTATGCATAAAATGGTGCATAATTCGTTGCAAAATAGGCGAATATCTGTTATACTCATATCATAATTATGCGTGAATATATTGTTTTGCAAAAACAGGAGATAGAAATAACAGGAGGGATTACACATGTCTGAAAATAAAACAAACGGTCAGATTCAGATTGCAGATGAGGTTGTCGGCGTGATTGCCACAACAGCTGCACTGGAGGTGGAAGGCGTAGTTGCCGGCGGCGGTAAGGGCTTTGTGGAGCTGTTTGGCAAGAAGGGGCATACCAAATGCGCGAAAATCACAAAGGATGCGGATGAAGCCGTTCTGGATATGGATATTATCGTAAATTTCGGCACAAAGGTGCAGAACGCTGCCAGGGAAGTACAGGAAAGGGTGAAAACAACAGTGGAAACCATGACAGGACTTACGGTTGCGGCGGTGAATGTAAGCATCTGCGGCATTGTGAAGGAAACGGAAGCAAAGGCAGAGGAAGAAGAATAATCGTGAAAAACGGTGGGTCTCATGGCTATCTGAGGCCCTTGCTTATTTTTAAGTGTGCCGTTGGTTGGAGAAATAATGGAGGGATACTATGAGCCGTAGAGGTGCGAGAAGAAATGCGTTTTATCTGCTGTTCCAGATGGATTTCAGCGAAGCGGAGGAATTTGAGCAGGTGAAGGAGCTTTTCTTTGCGGAAAAGGAAGAGCCTGTAGAGGAAGAAGATAAGGAATTTATTCTTTCCGAGGTGGAGGGCGTACATGCCCACATGGCGGAAATTGACGAAATGATTACAGCAAGTGCAAACGGATGGGATCCTGCGCGGATGAACAAGGTGGATTTGGCGATTCTGCGTCTGGCAGTGTATGAAATGAAATACGGGGAAACCCCCATCGGCGTTGCCATCAATGAGGCGGTGGAGCTTGCAAAACGCTTCAGCTCTGATGAAGCACCTGCCTTTATCAACGGCGTACTGGGCAAAGTAATCAAATGATAGAGCCGAAGGTGTTCTCGGTTGGGCAGATTAACCGCTATATCAAAAATCTGCTGGAAAATGATTTTATACTGAACAGCCTTCTGGTGCAGGGGGAGATTTCCAATTTCAAGGCACATTCGAGCGGTCATTGGTATTTTACCCTCAAGGACGCACAGGGAGCGATTGCCTGCGTGATGTTTCAGCAGGATGCGGCACAGGTGCCTTTTCTGCCAGAAAACGGGATGCAGGTGATTTTATACGGGCATGTTTCCCTGTACGAAAGGACAGGGCAGTATCAGCTGTACGGCGAATTTCTGGAGCCGGTCGGCATGGGTGCCTTGCAGCTTGCCTTTGAGCAGATGAAGGAAAAGCTTGCAGCAGAGGGGCTCTTTGATGCGGACTATAAGCGGGAGATTCCCGAAAATGTCGGTTGTATTGCGGTAATCACCTCCCCGACGGGGGCGGCGGTGCGCGATATTATCCAGATTGCAAAAAGACGCGACCCGAGAGTGAAGCTTGCCATATTCCCGACACTGGTGCAGGGAGAAGCGGCTGCGGCGGATATTGTGAAAAGCCTGAAGGCGGCGAACAGCTGGGGCAAGGCAGACGTGATTATTCTGGGGCGCGGCGGCGGCTCGATGGAGGATTTATGGGCGTTTAACGAGGAAAGCGTGGCAAGAGCCATTTTTGCTTCGGAGCTGCCTGTGATTTCTGCTGTCGGGCATGAAACGGATTTTACGATTGCCGATTTTGTTTCGGATTTGCGTGCGCCGACCCCATCTGCGGCGGCAGAGCTGGCAACCACAAGACTTGCGGACAAAAAGGAGGATGCAAGGGCACTGGCGGAACGATTGGAACGGAATTTGCAGGCGGTGCTGACGGTATCTAAACGGAGACTGGAATTTCTGAAGGAACGCCCTGTGCTGAAGCGTCCGTTGGAATTGATGCAGAAAAAGGAGCGCATGCTTGCGGAGCAGGAACGGCTTCTGTATAAAGAAACGGCAGGACAGCTGCAACGGCTTAGCCGAGGACTTCTGGCGGCAGAGGGCAGGCTGGCGGCGGTTTCGCCGTTTTCTGTGATGAACCGTGGCTATGCCATGCTGATGGATGAGGGAGGCACGCCGCTTACAACGGCGCAGGCGGCAAAAATCGGGCAGGCGGTACGGATTCGCATGAAGGACGGCATTTTGCAGGCAGAGGTGACAGGAAAGGCGGTATTTGCCGATGGCGAGAAAGAAACAAACCTTTGATGAAGCAATGGAACGCTTAGAGGAAATTGTAGAACAGCTGGAACAGGAGGAGGTCTCCTTGGAGACGGCTGTTTCGTTGTATAAAGAGGGGCTGACTCTTGCGGCATTTTGCAGGGAAAAGCTTTCTGCGGCGGAGGGAGAAATCGTTCTGCTGAGAAAAGAAGCAGGGCTTTGGCAGGAGGAGCCGTTTCAGGCGGAGGTGGAAGAATGATGGATTTGAAGCAGGAAATGAAGGAACGCTGTGCCTATATTGAACAGGCGTTGGAGCAGGCAGTGCCTGAACAGAAGGACTTTCCGCCTGTGATTTTTGAAGCAATGCGCTACAGCCTTCTGGCAGGGGGCAAGCGTCTGCGCCCGATGATGGTTCTGGCGGCATGCGAGGCGGTCGGCGGCAAAAAGGAGGATGCCCTTCCCTTTGCGTGCGCCTTGGAAATGATTCATACCTATTCGCTGATTCATGATGACCTGCCTGCGATGGATAACGATGATTACCGCAGGGGGAGACTGACGAACCATAAGGTTTTTGGCGAGGATATGGCGATTCTGGCAGGGGATGGTCTGTTGCATCATGCCATGGAAACGATGGCGGATGCTTGCGTGAAAAACCCTACACCGCAGACAACAGGTGCCATGAAAGCGATTGCACACGGCGCAGGTGTGGAAGGGATGCTTGTTGGGCAGGTGGTGGATGTTTTCATGGAGGGGAAGCCTCTGGATATCGAAACGCTTGATTTTATCCACCTGCATAAAACGGCGGCAATGATTCGCGGCGCACTGCAGGCAGGGGCAATCTGCGGCGGTGCGGATGAAAAAACAGTTGCGGCATTTGCACTGGCAGGCGAAAAAATCGGCATTGCATTCCAGATTCTGGATGATATTCTGGATGTGACAAGCACACTGGAGGAATTGGGCAAGCCCATCCACAGTGATGAAAAAAATCAGAAAACAACGTATGTGACGCTGTTTGGGATTGAAAAATCAAGAGAGATTGCGGCAAGGCTTTCCGCCGAGGCTGTTTCCATCTGGGAGGAGCAGGGCGAGGGCTGTGCATTTTTATTAGAGTTGACAAAATATCTTACAACCAGAACATTTTAAGAAGATCCTTCCGAGAGATTTTTTGAGGTTGTGAGAATAGAGAGTTGGTGAAACTGTGGACGGTATTTTAAAGCATATCCATTCCACTGAAGATATAAAGAATTTAAACGAAAAAGAGTTAAAGCAGCTTTGCAAAGAGCTGCGGCGGTTCCTTTTGCAGAAGGTATCCAAAACAGGAGGACATCTTGCGTCCAATCTGGGCATTGTGGAGCTGACCGTAGCACTGGAATACTGCTTTCATCTGCCGGAGGATAAAATTGTCTGGGACGTTGGACATCAGGCGTATATTCATAAGATGCTGACGGGCAGAAAAGAGGGCTTCGACCATCTGCGGCAGCTGGATGGACTGAGCGGCTTCCCCAAGCCGACGGAAAGCGACTGCGATGCCTTTGCGGCAGGACACAGCTCCACTTCCATTTCAGCGGCGTTCGGGCTTGCGAAGGCAAGAGACCTGACGGGCGGAAAGGAGCACGTCATTGCGGTTATCGGGGACGGCTCCATGACGGGTGGACTCGCGTATGAGGCACTGAACAATGTCGGCAAGGAGCATACCAGAATGATTGTCATTCTGAATGATAACCAGATGTCTATTGATACGAATGTGGGCGCCATCAGCCGCCATCTGAACAGCCTGCGGACAAGCTATCAATACCGTGGCTGGAAGGAGGCGGTCAAGCAGTTCCGAGATAATGTGCCTGTGATTGGTGAAGGAACCTATCAGGTGCTGAAAAACGTGCGTGACGGGGCGAAAATGCTCTTAACAGGCGGTGCATTGTTTGAACAGCTTGGGCTTAAATATATCGGCCCTGTGGATGGACATGATTTGCCGGATCTGATTGAACTGTTTGAAAATGTGAAGGAAATGAACCGCCCTGTGCTGATTCATGTGAAAACGATTAAAGGCAAGGGCTATCCCTACGCAGAGGAGCGTCCCTGGGCGTATCATGGCGTAGGTGCGTTTGATTTGAAAACAGGACAGCCGCTTTCCAAGGGCGGCAGAAGCTGGTCCTCTGTTTTCGGGGATAAAATGGTGGAAATCGGGAAGAAGAATCCGAAGGTCGCAGGGATTACGGCAGCAATGAGCGGCGGCACAGGCTTTGAGAAATTTCAGAGAGCCTTCCCGAAACGCTTTTTTGATGTTGCCATTGCGGAGCAGCACGGCACAACCTTTGCGGCGGGTCTGGCAAAGGGCGGCGTAACACCTGTGTTTGCGGTGTATTCCTCCTTCCTGCAAAGGGCGTATGACCAGATCGTGCATGATGTGTGTATGCAGAAGCTGCATGTTGTATTTGCGATAGACCGTGCAGGGATTGTCGGGGCAGACGGAGAAACCCATCAGGGCGTTTTCGATATCTCCTTTCTCAGCCACATCCCCAATATGACGGTGCTTTCGCCAAAAAACGCATGGGAATTGGAGGAAATGCTTGATTTTGCGGTGAATGAATGGAACGGCCCGATTGCGGTGCGCTATCCGAGAGGAACGGCGGAAACCGCTTTTGCAGAGCAGAAGGAGCCGATTACATACGGTAAGGCAGAGGTCATTCAGAAGGGCAGGGATATTGCTGTTCTGGCGGAGGGACACATGCTAAAGCCGGCGGCAGAGGCGGCAGAACGATTAGAGGCGGAGGGGTATCACCCCGTGCTTGTGAATATGCGCTTTCTGAACCCTCTGGATACGGAGCTGCTGAAAGAGATTGCTGAAACGTGCGCCCATATTGTGACGGTGGAGGATAATCTGCGTAAGGGCGGCTTCGGCTCAAAGGTACTGGAATACTACGGGGATGCAGGGATACAGACGGATGTGCTGAATCTGGCATTTCCCGATAAATATATCGAACAGGGCACGCAGGCACAGCTTTTTGAGAGATATGGGCTGGATGCGGCGGGCATTTACAAAAGCATCAAGGAAAGATTGGGAGAATGACCATGGCAGAAAAGGTTGAAAAGGAAAGATTAGACGTTTTACTGGTGCAGCAGGGCTTGGCAAACTCCAGGGAGCTGGCGAAGGCGTATATCATGGCAGGGAATGTATACGTTGACGGACAGAAGGAGGACAAGGCCGGCACAAAGGTGGCGGTGACAGCGAAGCTTGAGGTAAAGGGTAACCAGATGAAATATGTCAGCCGCGGCGGCTATAAGCTGGAAAAGGCGATGGATGTATTCGGTATCCGTCTGAATGGGAAAATTTGTCTGGATATTGGTGCATCGACAGGCGGTTTTACGGATTGTATGCTGCAAAACGGTGCAAGCAAGGTTTATGCCATTGATGTTGGCTACGGGCAGTTTGCGTGGAAATTAAGAAATGACGAAAGAGTTGTTTGTCTGGAAAAAACAAATGTAAGATATGTGACGCATGAGCAGGTGCCGGATGAAGGGGATTTTGCATCGATTGATGTTTCCTTTATTTCTCTGACAAAGGTACTGCCTGCGGTGCTTGGCGTGCTGGGCGAAAAGGGGCAGCTGGTCTGTCTGATTAAGCCGCAGTTTGAAGCCGGACGGGAGAAGGTCGGCAAGAAGGGCGTTGTTCGGGACAGCAGCGTGCATCGCGAGGTCATCGAGATGATTGTGGAGTATGTCCGCACACAGAGCCTTGGGATTCTCGGTCTGGATTTCTCCCCGATTAAGGGGCCTGAAGGCAATATCGAGTATCTCATTTATCTGGATAAGAGCCAGAGCGGCATGCACGAGGACGAGGTGCAGGCGAGAGTAGATACCGTTGTTGCACAATCGCATAAAATCCTTTCGGGCGAGAAATGAGGTGCGGAAGATGAAAAAAGTAGCAATTTTACCGAATATACAGAAGGATAAGGGACTGGCGGTGACAAAGCGGCTGGTGCGTTATCTGGAGGAAAAGGGCTGTCAGCCGCGCCTTTCCGAAGCGGTGGCGGAACTGGCGGAGCTGCCGCAGTATGCGCAGACGGAAACGGAGCTGTATCAGAACAGTGATCTGCTGATTTCGCTTGGCGGTGATGGAACACTGCTTGGCATTGGCAGAAAAACGGCGAAATTTGAAAAGCCGATTCTGGGTATCAATCTGGGGACGCTCGGCTTTCTGACGGCAGAGGATAAGAATTATGCCGAAGCGGCGATTGATAAGGTGCTGAAGGGCGATTTTAAACTGGAAAAGCGCATGATGCTGACCTGCGGCATTGCCAAGGGGGATGAACGCACGGAGGGCATTATTGCTTTGAATGATATCTGCATTACGCGCGATTTATATAAAATTCTGGAGTTTCACGTTTTTGTAAATGATGAATTTGTGGATACTCTGCTTGCGGATGGTGTTATCATCTGTACGCCGACAGGCTCAACGGCATATAACCTTTCCGCAGGGGGGCCTGTATTGAAAGCGGATGCACAGATTATTGCAATTACGCCCATTTCACCGCACACGCTGACAAGCAGACCCATTGTGGTTTCTGCGGATGATGTGGTTACGGTTGAGGTGAAGCCAAGCAGAGAGGACACGCCCTTTACGGTCAGTGCGGACGGGCAGAACAACTTTACGTTGACGGGGCAGAATGTTGTGCAAATTCGTCGTGCGGATGTCTGCACCACGATTATTAAGACAAAGCCGCAGAGCTTTTACGATGTACTGCGGCATAAATTGAAATAAGAATGGCTGAACAAGCAGCCTTTGGATATCTTTCTGAAACAGTAAGGAGGGGTAGTGCGATGAAGATCGCCAGACATGCAAAAATTTTGGAATTGATTGAAAATTATGACATTGAAACGCAGGACGAGCTGGCACAGAGACTTTGTGAGGAAGGCTTTGTGGTGACACAGGCAACGGTTTCCCGTGATATTCGTGAAATGAAGCTGACGAAAATCGCAACAGAAAAGGGACGGCAGAAATATGCTGTGATTACGGGCAATGATACGGAAGTGACAGAGAGACTAACGCGCGTATTCAAAGAGGCTGTGCTGAAAATGGACTATGCGCAGAACATGATTGTAGTGAAAACACTGGATGGTATGGGCATGGCGGTTGCCGTTGCGCTTGATAACATGCAGAACAGCGAAATTCTTGGCACGATTGCAGGGGATGATACTGTTTTCTGCGTGGTGCGTACACATAATCAGGCGGCAGTTATCATCGAAAAGCTGTATCGTATCATCCATAGTGCCTAAAGGGGGGACGCTTTATGCTGGAACATCTGCACATCAGAAATGTGGCGCTGATTAAGGAAAGCGAAATCTCCTTTGGAGATGGGCTGAATATTCTGACGGGCGAAACGGGTGCCGGCAAATCCATGATTATTGATTCTTTGCAGTTTGCCCTTGGCGGCAGAGCAGGGAAGGATTTTCTGCGCCACGGCGAAAAGCAGGCGGCGGTTGAGGCGTTGTTTTCCGTACAGTCGCAGGCGCTTACGGAAAAGCTTGCGGAAAACGGCATTGTCCCTGAGGAGGACGGGACGCTTCTGATTACCCGTACGCTCAGCGAAGCAGGAAAATCTGTCTGCCGTATTAACGGCTCTACGGTGACGGTCGGTATGCTGAAGGAGATTGCCGAGGATATGATTGATATTTACGGACAGCATGAGCATCAGTCTCTTTTGAATCCTGTGAAGCACATTCGCCTGTTGGATCGCTTCTGCGGCGCAGGCTTTGGTGAGGCAATGGAGGAATACAAAAACAGCCGGCAAAGGCTAAAGGACTTAGAAAAGCAGCTTGCGATTCTGATTGGAGATGAAAGCCAAAGAGAACAGCGGATGGATATGCTGCTGTTTCAGAAGGAAGAAATCGAAGCGGCAGAGCTGCAGGAGGGCGAGGAGGATGCCCTTCTGGAGCAGAAAAAACGCCTGAGCAGCATGGAAAGGCTGATACGGCTGACGGGCGAAAGCGTAACACTTCTGTATGACGGGGATGACCGCGCGCCCTCTGCCTGCGACCAGCTGGGGGATGCCCTTGCGAAATTACGGGAAGCGGCGGAATATGATGCGGCTCTGTCTCCCTTGGCGGATGCATTGGCGGATGGCTATGCTGCCGTGGAGGACTGCGCGCGGGAATTGAAGCGCGAGGCGGAAGAACAGGAGGCTGACCCAGAGGAGCTGGAACGCATTGAGGAGCGCTTGCAGCTTTTTTATAAATTGAAGCGAAAATATGGCGGTATTGGAATTTTACGAAAAAGCCGTACAGGAGCTGGAATTTCTCTCCAACAGCAGCGAAAAGGCGGCGGAGCTTTCTGCCAAGAAGGCAGCGGAGGAGAAGCGCCTGTCTGCTCTTGCGGAAACGCTGACAGCAAGAAGAAGGGCGACTGCCGAACAGGTGGAGGAGCAGATTGAAACGGCACTGCATGACATGGAAATGAAGCATGCACGGTTTCATATTCAGATAGAAGAAAAAGCCGATTGGGGCGCAGACGGCAAGGATAAGGTGGAATTTCTGATTTCTGCCAATGCAGGGGAGCCGCTCAAGCCCTTGGCAAAGATTGCATCCGGCGGCGAAATGAGCCGTGTGATGCTTGCACTGAAAACGGTGCTTGTGGATGCGGATGAAATCGGGACATTTATTTTTGATGAAATTGATACAGGGGTCAGCGGCAGAACGGCGAGAAGGGTCGGCGAGAAAATGCGCTTTCTGGGCGGAAAACGACAGCTTCTCTGCATTACGCATCTGCCCCAGATTGCCGCGATGGCGGATAACCACTTTCTGATTGAAAAGGAAAGTGACGCAGGAGAAACTGTGACGCGCGTGACGGCACTGGATGAGGAAGGCGCAGTGCGCGAGGTGGCAAGACTGATGAATGATGTGACGGAAACCACACTGGCGGCGGCAAGAGAACTGCTTGCGGAAAAATAAAACGAAGAACACATGATGGCAGCATTGTGTGTTCTTTTTTTGTCGAGATTTTTCTGCTTTTCACAGGAAAAACGACAGGTTTCGCAGATCCTTTGTTTTATAATCATAGAAGGAGGGAAGGAATGGAACCGAAGATTTACATAGATATCGTTTTTCCGGTGACATGGGGGATGGATGCCTTTCTGCTCTGGATGGCAGGGCGGATTCTGGGCCTGCGAAGGAAGCGGTGGCGATTTGCATTCGGCGGCCTTTTTGCGGCGGTGTGTGATTGCGCGTGGCTTTTCTTTTCGCAAAGAAGCGGCGGTGCGCTATTTTCGCTTTTGCTTCTGGCGGGCGGCGTTTTCATTGCCTATACACCGAAAAGCGGAAAAATATTTTTGCGGCTGATGGGGACAACACTGCTTTCTTCGTTCCTGCTTGGCGGCGGCGCACAGCTTTTGTTTACCTTTACGCAGGCACAGCGATTGTTTGGGCAGGGTCTTATCGTAGAGCAGATTTATCCGTGGTGGCTGCTGCCATGGGCGGTGCTTTTGGCGTATGTATTGCTGAAATTGGGCGCAGGGTGGATGGAGACGCATATTTGCCGCAGACGTGAATTCTGCACGGCTGCTGTGTTTCGGCAGGGCAGATGTGCCGAGGTGCGCGTGCTGATTGATACGGGAAACGGGCTGAAGCAGGCGGATGACAGAGGGGTTGCGATTCTGGAGATGCAGGCGGTTTTGCCGCTGTTTTCGGCAGAGGAGGGCATGCGGCTGCTTTCCGGGAGCAGAGAGGGCTTGGAATGGCTTGCGTTCAGCAGTCTGGGGAACCCGAATGGCAGGCTCTGGGGCATACGGGCAGAGAAGCTGATTTTGTTTTTCGGGGAAAAAAGCATCTGCCATCGGGATATTTTTGTCGGGATTGCCGAGGAAGCGTTTACGGGCAGTTATGAGGGCATTGTGCCACCCTCTTTATGGAAGGAGGATTCGGAATGAAGGAATGGAGATATTTAGTTTTTCTTGTAAAATACCATCTGAACCGTTGGATACGGGAAAAGAAGCAGGGAGGGGTATTCTATATCGGGGGGAGCGATGTATTTCCGCCGCCGCTCAAGCCGGAGGAGGAGCTGGTGCTTCTGGAGCAGCTGGGCGGAGAGGAGGATGTGACGGTAAAATCTGTTCTGATTGAGCGAAATCTGCGTCTGGTGGTCTATATCGCAAGGAAGTTTGAAAATACGGGCATCAATGTGGAGGATTTGATTTCCATTGGCACGATTGGGCTGATTAAGGCAATCAATACGTTTAAGGTGGATAAAAAAATTAAGCTGGCAACCTATGCTTCACGCTGTATCGAAAATGAAATTCTGATGTATCTGAGACGAAACAGCAAGACGAAAACAGAGGTTTCCATTGATGAGCCGCTGAATGTGGACTGGGAAGGAAATGAGCTGCTGCTTTCCGATATTCTGGGGACGGAGAACGATATCATCACGAAGGATATTGAGAATAAGGTTGACCGAGAGCTTTTGCAGGATGCCATGCAGAAGCTGAGCGGACGGGAGCGGCGGATTGTAGAAATGCGCTTTGGTATTCTGCCGGAAACAGAGGAAAAAACGCAGAAGGAGGTGGCGGATATTCTGGGGATTTCGCAGTCCTATATTTCCAGACTGGAAAAAAAGATTATGCGGCGGCTGAAAAAGGAAATAAGCAAAATGATGTAAGAAAAAGGTGCGCCCGATTGGGACGCACCGAAAGCGGATGTCAAAGGATATCCGTTTTTTGCTATACATCCAGATAATGAAGCGGTTCATAATCGACATTTTTTGCCTTGCCAAACCCACGGTCAATATACTGCTGATTGCCATTTTTTCCGCCGTGGCGCTGGATGCGTGTGCTTTCGCGCAGGGCGGCTGCTGTGGGAATGCCGTCATGGATTTCTGTCAGACGCATGAAGAAAACTCCTTTCAATTGCTATAACAGCTTTTTTGCTAGGATACGAAAAAGAATGTGATTTTATACGAGGATTGGCGAGATTTGCTTCGTATATTTTTGTGCGCAAAGGGAGAAGGTATTCATATACCTTTGAACGAATGGAGTGACAGGATTGGCTTATTACGGAAAGGTGGAAATCAGCGGTGTGAATACGGCAAACCTGCCCGTTCTGACAGGAACAGAGGCAAAGGCGCTGTTTATAAAATGCAAGGCAGGGGACGAAGCTGCCCGTCAGCAGCTGATAGAGGGGAATTTGCGGCTGGGGCTTAGTATTATCAAGCGCTTTGAAAACCGCAATGAAAATATGGATGATTTGTTTCAAATTGGTGTGGTGGGGCTGATTAAGGCGATTGATAATTTTAATATTGAGATGGATGTGATGCCTTCAACATATTTCTGCCCCATGATTATTGGGGAGATTCGCCGTTATCTGCGGGACAACAATTCCATCCGCGTCAGTCGCTCCCTGCGTGATACCGCGTATAAAGCCATCCATGCCAAAGAAGTTCTCTCCCACACTTCCACCAGGGAACCCACCTTAGATGAGATTGCCCAAGAAGCAGGACTCTCCAAAGATGAGATCGTTTTCGCCCTCGATGCCATCCAAAGCCCAATCAGCCTCTACGATCCGGTCTATACCGATGGCGGTGACACGCTGTATGTGATGGACCAGATCAGTGACAAAAGGAACAAAGAAGACAGATGGGTGGAGAAACTGTCTCTTCAGGCGGCAATGGACCGACTCGGAAAAAGGGAGAAGTATATTATCAGACTTCGTTTTTTTGAAGGAAAAACGCAGATGGAGGTAGCAGAAGAAATCGGAATCTCACAGGCACAGGTAAGCCGCCTGGAAAAGAATGCACTCAGGGCTATGCGACAATATCTGCGAAGTGAATAGAAAAATAGAGATTTCCAGTTGAAATTTGTCAAGGTTCATACTATTATAATCATAGAACAGAAGAACAGGAGAACAGCAATGTATAAAGCGTGTATTTTTGACTTGGATGGAACTTTGACAAATACGCTGGATTCGCTGACTTATTCAACGAATAAGACGTTAGAAGAAATGGGACTTGAGACGATTACCAAAGATCAGTGTCGAAGCTTCGTTGGGGATGGAGCCAGATGCCTTATGGAACGTGCACTTCGTGCGTCCGGAGACACAGAGCTTAAGAGGATTGAAGAAGGTATGGAAGTGTACAGCAGAATCTTTGGAGAAAATTGTATGTACCATGTACGTCCTTATGATGGCGTTGTTCAGATGTTAGATTCACTGAAGAAGAAGGGAATAAAGATTGCAGTATTTTCCAACAAACCACATTTGCAGGCGATCGATGTAGTGGAAAGTACATTTGGAAAAGGATATTTTGACCATATTCAGGGGCAGTCGGGTGAATTTCCGAAGAAACCGGATCCGGAAGGACTTCTGTGGATACTTGATAAATTAGGGGTATCGCCGGAAGAAGGAATATACATAGGAGACTCGGATGTAGATATGAAGACAGGGAAGGCTGCCGGT
>ENA-OROD01002389-OROD01002389.1-human-gut-metagenome-genome-assembly--contig:-NODE-2389-length-13593-cov-20.729428_pt1 | contig 13593 bp, 11 predicted proteins | sample MGYA00242123_ERZ509038 | MGnify/ENA primary metagenome ERZ509038 (study PRJEB26280, sample SAMEA2338719) | human gut metagenome | biome: human gut; feature: human-associated habitat; material: faeces... | reverse complement strand
TTGCCGTTTCTGAAATCACCGGCGGTAATAGTTGCCATATTGATATTCCTCCCATGTGATGAGGGAATATCAACATTCCCTCGAATAAAATAATTCTGGCCGCAAAAAGCCTTATCTATTTTACATGATGCTGTATGGTTTGGCAAGGGCTTTGCCGTATTTTTTACCCAAAAACCAAAATTATTTCGTCACAGCACGATCAGTTCCTTGGGCGCCTTGGTGATGACCTCCGCGCCATCCTTACGCAGCACCATCACATCCTCGATGCGGACGCCAAACCTTCCGGGCAGATAGATGCCCGGCTCGGCGCTGACCACGGCGTTTTCCGGCATGGGCTTATCGTTGCTGGGCGCGGCGTTGGGTGCTTCGTGGATGTCGATGCCCAGACTGTGGCCGAAGCTGTGGCCGAAATAGGGGCCGTAGCCCGCGTCCTCGATGACCTTACGGGAAGCGGCGTCGATGGCCGCGCCGGTGACGCCCGCCTTGGCGGCGGCGATACCGGCCAACTGGGCCTCCAGCACGATGTGATAGACCTTCTTCATCTCCTCGCCGGGTTCGCCCAGCGCCACGGTGCGGGTCATGTCGCTGCAATAGCCCTTATACACGCAGCCGAAGTCCATGGTGATGAAGTCACCCTGCTGCACCTTGCGCATGCCGGGCACGGCATGGGGCATGGAGCCGTTGGGGCCGGAGGCAATGATGGTATCAAAGGAGGTCTTTTCCGCTCCGGCGGACACCATCAGATAGTTCAGGCGGGCAGCGATCTCCTTTTCGGTCATGCCGGGACGGATCTCCCTGCAGATCTGCTCCAGCGCACCCTCGGCGATCCGCTGGGCGGCGATCATGTTCTTGATCTCCTCGTCGTCCTTGCTGCCCCGCAGCTGGGTCATCACCGCGGTGGCAGGCACCAGCGTGCAGTGCAGCTTCTCCGTATAGGCGGTATGGGTGGCCACGGTCATGACCTCCTCCTCAAAGCCCACCTTCTGGGCGCCGGACTCGGCCAGCGCCTTGTTGATGAGGTCGGTGAAGGGATTGGCCCGGCTGGTCTCCCAGATGACGGCAGCGTCACCGATGGCCTTACCCGCCGCCTCGGTATAGCGGCTGTCGGTGAAGTACCAGCTGCCCTTGCGGGTCACCACCGCCACGCCCTCACCCATAAAGCCGGTGGCGTAATAGCAGTTGGATTCGCCGGTCAGCAGCATGGCGTCCAGCTCACCCAGATGGGCCGCAATGTGTTCCAGATGGTTCATGATGATTCCTCCTATGTCACATTATTTATGTTGTTCTTTTTCACGAGCCAGCTTCTTGAAGGGCGCCTGCATGGCGTGCAGCACCTTCTGCCACGGTGTCACCGCGCCGCCTGCCGGCTCCACCATCAGTGCGGCGGCGCCCGCCAGATTGGCCGCCAGCATATCTGTCAGCAGCTTGTCGCCCAGCATGGCGGTCTCCTCCGCGGTAACGCCCGCCTTGGCCATGGCCCGGCGCAGTCCCTTGGTGGAGGGCTTCTGGGCATGGCCCACATAGTCGATGCCCAGCGCATGGCAGAAATCGTCCACCCGCTTACTGCTGCGGTTGTTGGACAGGATCATCACCGTGATCCCGGCGGCCTTCAGACCGTCGATCCACGCCTTTACACCCTCCGGCGGCGTTTTCACCGACTTGGGCGCCAGCGTATAGTCCAGATCGCACAGCAGGAGCCGCACGCCCTTTTCCCGCAGCAGCTCCGGCGTCACGTTGTCATAGGCCGCCAGCAAACGGTCAGGCCGCAAAGAAAGCCGCATGATCTTCCGTCCTCTCTCATAGAATCAGATACAGTATAGCAGTCTTTACCGAAAAAAACAAGGGGGCGGGGTCATGCAGTTCTATCTGGCGGCAGGCGCGGGCGACACGCTGCCGCGAGGCCATTTCCGTCCGGTGCGGGCTGTCTACCGTCTGGGGCCGCGGCTGCTGTCGGCACTGGGAAACGCCCTGGCGCAGGGCGGACTGATGCTGATAGGTGACAGTCAGGAGTGCGGCAGCGACGATGTGCTGGCGCGGGATATCCTGCGGGAGTGTCTGCGCCGCAGCTACGACGGCATCGTGCTGGACTGGCACCACAGCGGCACGGAGCACGGCGGGCTGACCGCCAGAGTGGACCGGCTGTGCGGCCAATACGGCCGCCGTCTGTTCGTGCCGGAACAATACGCCGCCCACGCGCCGCAGGCCACCGTGCTGGTAAACACCGCCGTGACCGGCGGCACGCTGAAAAGCTGTCTGGACGACGCCGTCCGGCACTTCGGCTCCGCCCGTATCGCGCTGGATCTGGAGCGGCTGCGGCTGGACTTCACCCTGCCCCATTCCGCCGGGCTGCGCCGGGCGCTGTCGCTTACCGAGCTGCGGCGGCTGCGGGAGGGAAAGGCGCTCTATCTCTCGGAGGAGCTATGCGCCCGCTATTTTACCTACCGTGCCGGAAACGACAACCACTATGTGCTGTTCGACGATGCCCAGACTCTGCGCAGGAAGGCAGCCATGGCGGAAAATATGGGCATCCGCGAGGCGTTTTTCATGCTGCCAGAGGTCGCGGACATCGCCGGCGAGCTGCTGGTATAAGAAAAGCTCCCTTGAAAAGGGAGCTTTTCTTATTCGTAGCTGTCCATATATTCGCCGTCCACATACAGCTGCACGGCGGAGACGCCCTCCAGCGACCGCAGGGAGTACATGACGCCCAGCAGCATCTGCTGCGCGTCATCGTCATCCATTCCCTCCAAGCCGGCGGAAAGCGCGTTCAGCTGGCATACGCCGTCCTCCACCCGTGCCGTCAGGCCGGTAAAGCCCTCCGGCAGCAGCGGCTGCAGGCCCTCCACCGACGGGCCGTCCGCCAGCGCCGAGAGCACCACATCCGCCGCCGACTGGCCCTCATACTGGGTCAGCAGCCGTTCCTCCGCCGTCAGCACGCCGTCGGCGTCTGGGAAGTACAGCTGTGCCGTCAGCGTCCGCACCACATCGTCCATGCTGGTCAGCAGCACGTCGCCGGCCAGAAACATGTTGCTGTCACGGTAGGCCAGCTCCTGCCCATTCACGGTGATATGCACGGCGTAGATGCCCTCCAGCTGGGTCAGCGACAGCGCCACGCAGTAGTCCGCGATGGTCAGCGCCATGCCGCTGAGCTGGCCGTAGCTTCCGGCAAAGTCCACCCACGCGGTGCCGCCCTTCATGTCCACCGAGCGCAGCGTCGTACCGGTGGGGATGGGCGTTTTGAAGCCCTTCTCCTGACACTCGCCCATCAGCAGGGCCAGCACTGTTTCCGACTGCGCCGTCTTGTCACCCGCCGGCAGCGCGTCCCAGTCCACGGTCACATGGTCGATGGCGTCGCCGCCCCGGTGGGTGTCCAGCGCCGCGGGATAGTACAGCCGCAGGCCGTCCTTTTCCCCGGCGCTCTGCGCCACGGCGCAGCCTGCCAGCAGGCAGAGGCTCAGCATCAGCGCCACGATGCTCCGCAGTCGTTTCATGCCTCCTCACCGCCTTCCTGCGCACGGGGCAGCCGGACGGTGAACACCGTGCCGCCGCCCTTTCTGGCCCCGGCGGTGATCTGACCGCCACGGCTCTCCACCGTGTCCTTTACGATGGACAGGCCCAGTCCCGTGCCGCCGATGGCGCGGGAGCGCATCTTGTCCACCCGGTAGAACCGCTCGAAAATATGGGGCAGGTCATCCTCTGGGATGCCGATGCCGTTATCCTCCACCGTCAGCACCACCCAGTCGCCGTCCACCCGGGCGGCGGCATGGACGAAGCCGTCTGTGCCGGAATATTTGATGCCGTTGTCCATCAGGTTATAGAGGATCTGATGGACATCGTCCTCGGTGGCCAGCGCCACCGTATCCGGCTCCGCTTCATAGGTCAGGGTAACGCCCTTTTCCTTGGCCAGAATGGCCAGCATGCGGGCCACCCGCTCCAATACCGGCGCCACCTCCACCGGTACCACAGGCTGTACCGCGCCGCTGTCCAGCCGCGTCAGACGCAGCAGGTTCTCCGTGATGCGGGTCAGGCGCTCGGCCTCGCGGCCGATGTCGCCCACGAACTCGCGGGTGGTGTCGGGGTCCATGTCGCCGGTCTGCAAAATAGAGTCCGTCAGCAGCCGGATACCGGCCAGCGGCGTTTTCAGCTCGTGGCTGGCGTCGGACACGAACCGGCGGCGGGCATCCTCCGTGGTTTGCAGGCGATCCGTCAGGCTGTTGAACTCCGCCGCGATCTGGCCGATCTCGTCCCCGCCCTTCACGGCGGCACGGTGGCTGTACGCGCCCTCACGCACCTTGCGGATGGCCGACAGCAGGTCGGTGATCTGCGCCGTCAGTACACGGCTCAGCAGGATCGACAGCAGGATAACCCCCAGTGCGATCAGCACGGAGATCTTCATCAGATTGGACTGGAAGCTTTTCAGAATGTCCGCCTGCTCCGTATCGTACTCATAGGCGTATACCGCGCCAACGATCTGGTTGTGGTACACCACCGGCGAGGCCATGCGGCTGAGAAACGCGGCGGAATCATAATAGCAGTAAAAGGCGTCGTTGCCCTCCAGCGCCTGCACGATCTCCGTATAGAAGGCGTACAGACCCACCGCGCCGTTCTCCTCGCGGGTGTCGTACAGGATGCGGCCCGCCGTGTCGGTCACCAGCACACGGGACGCGCCCGTCTCCCGCACGGAGCTGAGGGCGCGGGTCACATTCTCCTCGTCCAGCTGCTTCAGGCCGCCCAGCGACGCTTCGATGATCTTTACGGCGCTTTTCATGGAGGTCTCCTTGGACTTGAACACCATGTTCTGGGATTGCAGCAGCGGATAGGTGTTCAGCAGCACCAGCACCGCGGCGATCACCAGAATGTAGCTGACGCCGAATTTAAATTGTAGGCTGGTTTTCCCCCTGAAAATAGTAACCCACTCCCCACTTGGTCATGATATACACCGGCTCGGCCGGTACGCGCTCCAGCTTTTCCCGCAGACGGCGCACATGCACGTCCACCGTGCGGTAATCTCCGGCGTAGGAATAGCCCCACACCAGATCCATCAGGCTCTCCCGGCTGTATACCCGCCGGGGATTCTTCATCAGCAGTTCCAGAAGATCGTACTCCTTGGCGGTCAGGTCGATGGTCTTGCCATCCCGGATGGCCACCCGCTGCTGGGTGTCCAGACTCAGGTCGCCTACCGTCAGCAGCGTCCGGTTCATCTCCGTCCGGCCCGCGCTGCGCTTCAAGAGCGCCCGGATGCGGGCCTTCAGCTCCAGAATGTTGAAGGGCTTGGTCACATAGTCGTCCGCGCCGCAGGCAAAGCCCATCAGCTTGTCGGCATCCTCGCTGCGGGCCGTCAGCATGATGATGGGCACGTCGGAAAACTCCCGGATCTTCATGCAGGCCTCGGTGCCCGACAGCACCGGCATCATCAGATCGAGAATAATCAGGTCGAAATTCTCCTTCTTCGCCAGCTCCACGGCGGCTTCGCCATCGTAGGCGGCAGTGACCTCATAGCCCTCGTTGGCCAGATTGAACGTAATGCCCTTTACCAGCAGCTTCTCGTCGTCCACCACTAATATCTTCATGGCGTCACCTCCTGAAAAAATGTTTACAATTGGCACTCGCCTCCCCGTTGACGGCGGCGGGTATCTCGTTTATAATAATGAGTTGAACACTGATCGCGGAGCCTGTGCGCTCCCTGCTCTGACATACATTACTCACCTCATTATAGCACATATGGAGAAAAAGTCATTATGAAATTCCGCCGTTTTTGCACCGTTTTTCTGCTGCTGGCCCTGCTGCTGACCCAGCTGCCCGTGGCTGCCTATGCCACGGATACCGAGGACACTTCGGATACCGAAGTGGTCGACATCCATCTGGAGGCCAAGGCCGCCCTTCTGGTAGACGGCGCCACCGGGACGGTGCTGCTGGATCAGGACGCCCATACCAAGCAGTATCCTGCCAGCATCACCAAGGTGATGACGGCCCTGCTGGTATTCGAGGCCATCGAGCGCGGCGAACTGCGGCTCAGCGACCCCATCACCGCCAGCGCCAACAGCGTGGCGGGACTGCCGGACGACGCCAGCACCGCCGATATCGTGGCGGGCGAAACGCTGACGGTGGAGCAGCTGCTGTACTGTCTGCTGGTGGTATCCGCCAACGAGGTGGGCAACATTCTGGCCGAGGCCGTCAGCGGCAGCGTCACCGCCTTCGTGGCGGATATGAACCAACGGGCGCAGGAGTTGGGCTGCGAGAACACCCATTTTGTCAACACCTCCGGCCTGCCGGACAACGAGCACTATACCACCGCGTGGGACATCTACCTGTTCACTAAAGAGGCCATGAAGTACGACGAGTTCATGACCATCTGCAACACCAAGGCCTATGAGGTGCCCGCCACCAACAAGAGCGACGCACGCGAGCTGCACAGCACCAACTACCTGATCTCCAACTGGCGCGCCACCGGATATCTTTACGACGGCGCACAGGGCATCAAGACCGGCTCCACCGACTCGGCGGGTTACTGTCTGGTGTCCTCCGCCATCAGAAGCGGACGGCAGCTGATCTCCGTGGTGCTGGGCGCCAGAATGATGCAAGACGAGAACGGCGACATGAAGGTGGGCAGCTTCACCGAGACCAGCCGCCTGTTTGACTGGGGCTTTAAATATTTCGTCACAAAAACCGTGCTGACCGCGGAGGAGATCATTCAGGAGGTTCCGGTGGCTCTCAGCAAAGAGACCGCGCAGATCGCCGTCCATCCCGCCTACACCGCCGAAGCGGTACTTCCCATCAATGTGACGCCAGAGATCCTCCAGCGTACCATCACCCTGCATGAGGACGTAGTGGACGCGCCGGTGACGGCAGGACAGGAGCTTGGCACCATCACGCTCAGCTATGACGGCGTGGATTATGTGACCGTGCCGCTGCTGGCCGTGGCCGATGTGAATGCCAGCCGCTTCCTGATCGTCAAGCACGCCTTGAAGGAGTTCTTCTCCCGCACCATTGTCAAGATACTGCTGGTGGTGCTGGTGATCCTTGTGGTGCTGATCGTCCTGTTCGGCAAGACCTTTATGCGCCGCCGCCGTTACGGCAGCAATCGCAGCCGCCGCACGCGCCATCGCAGCTACCGCGGCCGCCGCTTCCGGTAAGCGCCCATGACCATTCTCTATCAGGACAAATATCTTGTGGTGGCCGTCAAGCCGGTGGGTGTACTGTCGGAGGACGATTCCAAGGCCGCCTGTATGCCGGCGCTGCTGCGGGAGCACTACCGTGCACTGGGCGAAAAGGACTATATCGCCACCGTACACCGGCTGGACCGCGTCACCGGCGGCGTGATGGTGTTCTCCCGCCGTAAAGAGGTCACCGGAAAGCTTACCGCCGCCGTGGCCGCCCATGAGATCACCAAGGAATATCTGGCCGTTCTGCGGGGTCATCCGGAGAAGGACGCCGATACGCTGACCGATCTGCTGTTCCGCGACGCGCAGCATAACAAGAGCTATGTGGTGCAGCGGATGCGCAAGGGCGTCCGCGAGGCCACGCTGGACTATACGGTGCTGGAAACGACCGACGAGCTGACGCTGGTAAAGGTGCGGCTCCATACCGGACGCACCCATCAGATCCGGGTGCAGTTCTCCCACCGTGGTCTCCCCCTGCTGGGCGACATTCGCTACGGCAGCAAGGCGGACTGCTCCGCCGCGCTGTGGTCGTATCATCTGGCCTTCACCCACCCCGTCACCGGCCAGCCGGTGGATGTGACCTGTCCGCCGCCGAACGTCTACCCGTGGGACAGCTTCCCCGCGTTGGCGCAATAAGACAACAAAACATCAGCCCAAGCACCGCATGGTGCTTGGGCTGATGTTTTTATTTATATGTATGCCTTACTCCAGCTCCATCAGCAGCTCCTTGGCCTTGACGGGCTGGCCCTCCTTCACCCGGACGGACTTGACCGTTCCGGCGGTGCGGGCGGTGATGGCGGTCTCCATCTTCATGGCCTCGATAACGGCCAGCACCTGATCCTTCTCCACATGGTCGCCCTGCTTCACGCACAGCTTGGACACCATGCCAGGGATGGACGTGCCCACCTGCAGGGGATCGGACTCGTCGGCCAGCGTGGCCTGCCGGGTCTGCTCGGAAGCGTGGGGGTCGCGGACGGTGACCTCGCGGCGCATGCCGTTCAGTTCGAACTGGACGTTGATGGTGCCGTCGCTGTTGTGGTCGCCCAAGCCCAGATACTTGATGACCAGCGTCTTGCCGTCCTCGATGTTGATCTTGTTGGTCTCGCCCAGGGCCATGCCGTTGAAGAACACATGGCTGCCCATGCGGGTGATGTAACCGTACTCCCTCCGGTGGCGGCAGAAGTCCTCGTATACCTTGGGATACATGGCGTAGGAGATGAGATCCTTCTTTTCCGGGTTCTCGTGGAACTGCTCCACCTCATGCTGGAGCTGATCGAAGTCCACGGGAGCCAGCAGCTTGCCGGGACGGCAGGTGATAGGCTCCTCGCCCTTGAGGACGACCTTTTGCAAGTCTTTCGGGAAGCCCCACGCGGGCTGGCCCATCATACCCTTGAAGTAGGACACCACGGAATCGGGGAAGGCCAGGGCCTCGCCCCGCTGGACGATGTTCTCCGGCGTCAGGTCGTTCTGCACCATGAAGATGGCCAGATCGCCCACCACCTTGGAGGAGGGCGTCACCTTCACGGGATCGCCCAGCATGTCGTTGACGGTCTTGTACATCTCCTTGACCTCCTCGAACCGGTCGCCGAGGCCCAGAGACTCCACCTGCGGGCGGAGGTTGGTGTACTGACCGCCGGGGATCTCATAGCGGTAGATGTCAGTGGTGGAGGACTTCAGGCCGTGGTCAAAGCTCTCGTACCGCAGACGCACGTCGGCCCAGTAGTTGCTCAGCTCCTGCACACGGCGCAGGTCAAGGCCGGTGTCACGCTCGGTGCCGTGGAGGGCGGCCACCACAGCGTCCAGCGAGGGCTGGCTGGTAAGGCCCGCCATAGGCGCACAGGCCACGTCCACCACATCCACGCCGGCCTCGGCGGCCATCAGCAGGGCCGCCACCTGATTGCCGGTGGTATCGTGGGTGTGCAGGTGGATAGGCAGGCCTACCTCCTGCTTCAGGGTGGACACCAGCTTCTTGGCGGCGTAGGGCTTCAGCAGGCCGGACATATCCTTGATGGCCAGCATGTGGGCGCCCCGCTTCTCCAGTTCCTTGGCAAGGTCGACGTAGTATTTCAGGGTGTACTTGTCCTTGGTCTCGTCCAGAATATCGCCGGTGTAGCACATGGTAGCCTCCAGCAGCTTGTTCTGGCGGAGGACCTCCTCCATGGCCACCTCCATGCCCGGCACCCAGTTCAGGGAGTCGAACACGCGGAACACATCGATGCCCCGCTGGGCGGCCTCCTCCACGAAGGCGCGGACAAGGTTGTCGGGATAGTTGGCGTAGCCCACCAGATTGGAGCCCCGCAGCAGCATCTGGAAGGGGATGTTGGGGATCTTCTCCCGCAGCAGACGCAGACGCTCCCACGGGGATTCATGCAGGAAGCGATAGGCCACGTCGAACGTAGCGCCGCCCCACATCTCCAGCGAGAAGCAATCACGCAGGATGTCGGCCATGCCGTCGGCGCCCTTCACCATATCGCGGGTACGCATACGGGTGGACAGCAGGCTCTGGTGGGCGTCACGCATGGTGGTGTCGGTCAGCAGCAGCTTCTTCTGATCCAGCACCCACTGCTTGACGGCCTCGGGGCCTTTCTCATCCAGCAGCTGTTTCAGGCCGGGGCCAAGAGGCTTCTTGGCCTCGGGGAAACGGGGGATATCGTACTGGTGGCGCTCGGCGTTGGGGTTGGCCACCTGAATCTCAGAGATATACCGCAGCACGCGGGTGGCACGGTCACGGGAATCCATGATCTCAAACAGCTCCGGCGTCTCGTCGATGAACTTGGTGTGGCACTGGCCGCTGACGAAGGTGGGGTGGGCCAGCACATTGGTGACGAAGGGGATGTTGGTCTTGACGCCGCGGACGCGCACCTCGTTGATGGCGCGGGCCGCCTTACGGCAGACGGCGGGGAAGCTGCGATCCCAGCTGGTGACTTTCACCAGCAGAGAGTCATAGTAGGGGGAGATGATGGTGCCCACGCCCACGTTGCCGCCGTCCAGACGGACGCCGAAGCCGCCGGGAGAGTGATAGGCGGTGATCTTGCCGTTATCGGGGGCGAAGTTGTTGGAGGGATCCTCGGTGGTGACGCGGCACTGGATGGCGTAGCCGTCGAAATGGACATTCTCCTGCTTCGTCAGGCCGATCTCCGGGCAGCTGAGGGGATAGCCCGCCGCCACCAGCAGCTGGGCGCGGACGATATCCACGCCGGTGATCATCTCGGTAACGGTATGCTCCACCTGAATACGGGGGTTCATCTCGATAAAGTAGTGGTGGCCGGACTTGTCCACCAGGAACTCCACCGTACCGGCGCTGACGTAGTTGACGGACTTGGCGATCTTCACCGCGTCCTGACGTAGGGCCTCCACCGTCTCCTTGGGAACGGACCAGGCAGGGGCGTACTCCACCACCTTCTGATACCGGCGCTGGAGGGAGCAGTCACGCTCACCCAGATGGTAGACGTTGCCGTATTTATCGGCAAGGATCTGCACCTCGATGTGCTTGGGCTCCACCAGATACTTCTCGATAAAGATATCGCCGCAGCCGAAGGACTTCTCCGCCTCGCTGTGCACCAGCTCATAGGCGGTCTTGACCTCCTCGGGTTTGTCGCAGCGGCGCATGCCGCGGCCGCCGCCGCCGGCAGCAGCCTTCAGGATGATGGGGAAGCCGAAGCTGACGGCCTTGGCCAGCGCGTCGTCGGCGTCCTTCAGGGGCTCGGTGCAGCCGGGAATGATGGGCACGCCGCATTTGACGGCGATCTCCTTGGCGCTGAGCTTGTCACCCATCTTGGCCAGCACGTCGGAGGACGGGCCCACGAACAGGATGCCGTTATCCTCGCAGGCGCGGGCAAAGTCGGCGTTCTCGGACAGGAAGCCATAGCCGGGGTGGATGGCGGTGACGCCCCGGCGCTTGGCAAGGCCGATGATGCCGGGAATGTCCAGATACGCGCCCAGCGGTGACTTTTTCTCGCCCACCAGATAGGCTTCGTCCGCCTTGGTGCGGAACAGTGAATAGGTATCTTCGTTGGAATAGATGGCTACGGTGTGGAGTCCCAGATCGTAGCAGGCGCGGAAAATGCGCACCGCGATCTCACCGCGGTTGGCCACCAGCACCTTCTTGAGTTGTGTGATCTGCTGCATGCGGTTCTCCCTTCTGCCGCCTTCTGCGGCTTTTAAATTTTATGGATAATTATACACCCATTTTTCCGCCGCGCCAGATGGAAAAATAGCCAAAATATTGTTAAGCACCGCTTGTAAAAGTGTCATTTTCATAAGTAGCGGTTTTAACAGAAACTTAGCTGCCGCATATGACGGCGGCATCACATTGCCGCAGTTTTCCGCGGTTTACAAGGAAATATCTTCCAAAAGTTTGAAAATAATGACAAAATCCAGCTGTTTCCCCGTAAAAACAGCTGGATTTTCCATGCAAATTTTCAATAGAAGTGATAGAGCGCGTCTATGTATTCAAATACTCCGCCGCATAATTGGGCAGGTCTACAATGACGTGCCGTCCAGAATAAACTGCCGGAAGTGCCGCACCGCCGGAGACTGGAATGCCCGGTCGTCGCTGACCATGTAGAAGTTCCTCTCCCACACCGGACGGACGATCTGGATGATCTTCACCTCCAGCCGCAGCAGCATCTCCATATAGGGCACAACGGCGATGCCGAAACCATGGGCCACCAGTCCGGCGATCACCTGATCCTCCTCCGTCTCATAGGCGATATGGGGCTGCCCGCCGATCTGGTCGAAAAGCCCGTCGATCACATCCCGCAGACCGCTGCCCTTACTGAAATAGACCTGCGGATAAGGCAGCGTGTCGGCCAGATCCACCGTGTGCAGCCGGGCCAGCGGATGGTTCCGGGGCACGATCAGCACCATATCCTGCTTCTCCACGGGAATGGAGGTCAGCCCCATCTCCGGCGCAGGCCGGGAGGAAAACACCAGATCGTACTGGTGGGCCAGCAGGCCCTCCAGCAGTTGGCTGGTAACGCCGGTATGGAAGGTGAAGCGGATGTTCTTCTCCGGATTGGCCTCCAGAAAGCGGGAGGCCAGCCCCGGCACGAAATCCACGCCCAGCGTCCGCAGCAGGCCCAGACGGATCACACCCTCGCCGCTGCCCACCCTGCGCAGGGCATCCACCCCCTCGTCCAGCGTGGCCAGTGTCTGCTGGGCACAGGTCAGGAACTGCTCTCCGAAATGGGTCAGTGCCACGTTCCGACCCCGCTTTTCAAACAGCGGCACACCCAACTCGCCCTCCATCTGGGCGATGGCGTGGCTCAGACTGGGCTGCGTGATGCACAGCTGCTCTGCCGCGTGGGTATAGTGCTGGGTATGGGCCAATTCTACAAAGTACCGCAAATGCAACAAATTCATATCGTCGTTCCTCCGTTTCCCTGCACCAAGTATACAGCAAATCATAAAAGAAATCTATGGTTTTTATGGAAAAAATTGATTTGTTAATTCTTTGGCATTGCGGTACAGTGGAGCCAGACAACAAAAGCCGCCGCGTAAGACGGCAAAAAGGAGGCATCAAGCATGCATCTCTCAGGAACTACGGTCATGCTGGGGCTGATGGGTACTCCGGTAGAGCACTCCAAATCCCCGGCCATGTATAACCACTGCTTCGCCAAATACGGCCTCGACTGGGCGTATCTGGCCTTCAACGTAACGCCGGAGCAGGCGGGTGCGGCGGTACAGGCCATCCGTACACTGAATATGCGGGGCGCCAACGTGACCATGCCCTGCAAGAGCGCGGTGATCCCGTATCTGGACAAACTGTCCCCTGAGGCGCAGGCCATCGGCGCGGTGAACGTCATCGTCAACGACGGCGGCGTCCTGACCGGCTACAACACCGACGGCATGGACTACGCGCTGGCGGACGGTTCCACCGGCTCCCTGCGGGGCTATGACAACATCGTACTGGCCATGGGCTCCCGCTCCAACACCGCCCTGAAGGAGACCGCCGAGAAGGTGGCCGGTCAGGTGCTGGTGATCGGCGAGGCCGCCAAGGCCCCCGGCAATGCGGTGCTGACCACCGGCGACGCGCTGGAGGCCGCACTGAAAATCTAAAACACGCTGCTGACAAAGCGGCCAAAGTGCCGTCCCGATGGGACGGCACTTTTCGTACAGGCATATCCTTTTGCGCAAATTTGTACACTTGGCTTATTTTGTCTATGGCATCCGCCCGCGGAACCTGCTAAAATACAGGCATAATACGGGAAAGATATCTGACATTTCTCCTTTCCCGTGTTGAAAAACGTGACATTAGCAATTTAAATAGAATATTCTGTAAAAGACATTGCAAATTGCAAGATCTGTATTATATAATAGTTGGCAATAATAGGAATAACTGTAAAATTCAAGAGATGAGCAAAACAGGCAGAAGGAGCAGCCCCCAAACAAGGCAAACGGGAATCAAAAGAGCTTGGGGCATCTCAAGGGCGCA
>ENA-OROD01002383-OROD01002383.1-human-gut-metagenome-genome-assembly--contig:-NODE-2383-length-13612-cov-4.472966_pt1 | contig 13612 bp, 10 predicted proteins | sample MGYA00242123_ERZ509038 | MGnify/ENA primary metagenome ERZ509038 (study PRJEB26280, sample SAMEA2338719) | human gut metagenome | biome: human gut; feature: human-associated habitat; material: faeces... | reverse complement strand
GCGCACGATCGAGGACTACAACGCCGCAAACGGTATCGAATATGTAAGCGATGCAACGAATGAAAGCGACGATTACACACGAAATGTTATTCGCCATCATGTAGCGCCGGTGCTCGAGGGCATAAACCCCGCATTTTTTGAAGCATGCATTCGCACGACTCAGCTTCTCAGGGAGGATGAGGAGTGCCTGGACGCTATGGCGCAAAGGGCGTATTATGCGAACTATAAATCCGGCACATTTCCGGCGGATGTGCTGATGTCGCTTCCGAAACCCGTTGCCATGCGCGTTTTGCGTATTATCTGCGGCAGAGCGCTGAGCTTTAAACATGCGCAGGCTGTGTATGATATTGCATCGTCGACCGAGCTCAAATATGCGGACATAAGCGGTATGCGCGTTGTGTGCGACCACGGGGTGCTGTGTTTCGACAGAAAGGAAAGCTGCGATATTGAGCCGATTAAGCTCAATATCGGCTCAGTTGAGCTCATTTGCGGCGGGGAGCTTGAGGTAAAAAGCGAAATTATTGAGCCCTGCGGCAAAATTTTCGGCTCATTTAATATTTTATACTTTAATTACGACAGTATTTGTGGTAGCATATCCCTTACGTCGCGAAAGCCCGGCGATAAGATAAGGCTTTGCGGCAGAGGGTGTACCAAAAGCCTCAAGGATCTGTTTTCCGAGGCAAAGCTCAGCCGCATGGAGCGTGAAACCACTCCGGTGCTGAGGGATGAAAGGGGCGTCATAGCCGTTTACGGCTTTGGCGTTGCCGAAAGATGTATTGTACGGCCCGGAGATAAGGTCATCCGGGTAACAATAAATAAAACCAAGCTTACGGGGGACAATTGAAAGATGAGAAACGATATAGAAAGAGTGTTCTTCACGGCAGACGAGATCGAAGCAAAGGTTGCTGCTCTCGGCGAGCAGATATCCAAAGATTTCGAGGGCAAGGATCCCTTGTTCGTCGGCGTTTTGAAGGGCTGCTTTGTTTTTATGGCCGACCTTATGCGCCATGTAAGTATCCCGTGCTCTATGGATTTCATGGCCGTCTCGTCCTATAAGGGCGGAACGAGCTCGACCGGTGCGGTGGAAATCCAGAAGGATCTCGGCCAGAATATCGAAGGCCGTCACATTATAATCATCGAGGATATCCTCGACAGCGGCAACACGCTCAACTATCTGCAAAGCTATCTGATGACGAGAAAGCCTGCATCCATAACCATAGCAACGCTTATGGATAAGCCCTCGCGCAGGACAGCCCCCGTTTACGCAAAATATTCTTGTTTTGAAGTGCCCGATGAATTCGTTGTCGGCTACGGTCTCGATTACGACGAGCTTTACCGTAACCTTCCCTTTATCGGCGTGCTCAAGCCCGAGATATATACGAAATAATTCAGGCACGGATGAAATGCTTCCTGTCTAAAAGGACGTGATTAATTGAAACCTCAGCGCAACAGAGCGAGAGATATAGGCTTTTATGTTCTGATACTGGTGCTGCTTGCATGCACTCTGTTCACTCTGCTCAACCAGGAACCTGAGAATAATCAGCTCAGCTATGCTCAGGTCAGGGATCTTTTCAAGGAGGAAAAGGTTCAGGAATTCACTTACAACGGCTCGAAGAATCTTCTTGAGATGAAGGTCAAGGACTCGAGCGCAAAGGACGGCTATAAGACCGTATACTATAAGATGTACAGCTTCTCGCTGTTCTATGAAGAGTTCGGCGACCTTATCGACGAGCAGTACGACAAGGGCATAATCAAGGATTACCAGATCGAGCCCGTTCAGTCAACATGGTGGCTGCAGCTTATCCCGTATGTCCTGTTCATCGGCTTCATGGTGTTCTGGATCGTCATGATGCAGCGCGCTCAGGGCGGCGGAGGCGCAGGCGGCGCGATGAAATTCGGCAAGGCCAGGACGCGACTCGGCAGCGAGGAGAAAAACCGAAAGACGTTTAACGACGTTGCAGGCGCCGATGAGGAAAAGGCAGAGCTTCAGGAGCTTGTCGAATTCCTCAAGGATCCGAAATCGTTTACCAAGATGGGCGCAAGAATACCCAAGGGCGTTCTGCTTGTAGGCCCCCCGGGAACAGGTAAGACCCTGCTCGCAAAAGCGGTTGCAGGCGAAGCGGGCGTGCAGTTTTTGTCCATTTCCGGTTCCGACTTTGTTGAGCTTTATGTCGGCGTCGGCGCATCTCGTGTGCGCGACCTGTTCGACCAGGCAAAGAAGGTCGCTCCGGCTATCATATTCATCGACGAGATCGACGCCGTCGGCCGCCAGCGCGGCTCCGGCCTCGGCGGCGGACACGATGAGCGCGAGCAGACACTCAACCAGCTGCTTGTTGAGATGGACGGTTTCGGCAATAACGAGGGCGTCATAGTCATGGCGGCAACAAACCGCGCGGATATTCTCGATAACGCGCTGTTGCGCCCGGGTCGTTTTGACCGTCAGGTCTATGTCGGCATGCCCGATATAAAGGGCAGGGAGGCCATACTCAAGATCCATGCACGCGGTAAGCCGTTGGCGGACGATGTTGACCTCAAGTCCATTGCAAAGGGTACTCCCGGCTTCTCCGGTGCAGACCTTGAAAACCTGATGAACGAGGCCGCTCTGCTGGCAGTGCGACGTAAACATCGCTTTATCACGATGGAGGATTGCGACGAGGCAATACTCAAGGTCGAGATGGGCCCCGAAAAGAAGAGCCGCAAGATGTCGGACAAGGCAAAGCGCCTTACAGCTTACCACGAGTCAGGTCATGCCATAACTTCGAAGTTCTTGCAGCACACCGACCCCGTGCACTATATCACCATCATTCCGCGCGGAATGGCCGGCGGCTTTACGCTCTATCGCCCGGACGAGGACACGGAGGACTTTACCTCCAAGGCACAGATGTTCGAGCGCATCGTGTCCTGTCTTGGCGGCAGAATTGCCGAAAAGCTCTTCCTTGACGATATTTCCACCGGCGCATCCGGCGATATCCAGCAGGCGACGAGCATTGCGCGCAATATGGTGACGCGCTACGGTATGAGCGAAAAGCTTGGCCCCATCCAGTACGACAGCTCCGACCACAGTATCTTCATCGGACGTGACTTCGGCCAGACTAAGAGCTACTCCGAGGAGACAGCCGCACTCATCGACGAAGAGGTGAAGCGTATTTTCGACGAGGCATCCGTCCTGTGCGAAAAGATACTCACCGAGCACCGTGATACACTCATCGGTGTTGCCGAATATCTGCTTGAAAACGAGTCGATGGATCGCGATACCTTCGATTATTACTGCGAGCACGGCACGTTCCCCGAGCCGAAGCCGGCTCCTGCAATGCAGGATGATACGATCGAACGCCCGGCGCGCAAGATCGCCCGTTTTGACGATCCTCCCACGGAGGACGCATCAGCCGGTATGGCCGACGAGCCGGATGACGGCAATAAGCACTAAACAGATAAAAAAATCTCTCCCGACGGGAGAGATTTTTTGATTCATAGCAATTTACAGCAATTATTTTTTACCGAGCTTTGCGAAGAATTTGAAGGTCATCGGCCATACGATTCCGGCAAAGAGGATAACGATGAAATACCTCACGCCGTGCGCTACGCTGTGTCCGCCGAACAGAGCAAGCAGCGGAGCCTTGAGCACCGACTTTAATGCAAGCAGTATAGCCAGACCGACAACGACCTTGATTATCTGCGCCCACCACACGGCCTGCGTGGGGAAGCGGACATACTTTGTATCGATAAAGAACGTCAGCATAAGCCCGATCGCACAAAACAGGATCATATATGCGTTTTTAAGCCCCGAGGCATAGTTTTCAGCGTCTATATCGGCAGGAAAGTCGTACAGCTCGACGAAAGCGACAAATGCCGCAGCAAGAACAATGAATATACCGAATATTATGTAAACCTTTTTCGGGCTTTTGTCCATATCGCGGAAGAACGGATATATGACAAAAACGAGGATAGTTCCGACGATGAGCGACACGCCGACATCCAGCGGCGTGTGAACTCCGACATACATACGGGAGAATGCCGTCAGCGCTATGAGAAATATAAAAACGATTCGCAGCGCGGTGTTTTTAAAAAACCTTGCCGGTGCGCCGAAAACGGCAAAGGCATTCTGCGTGTGGCCGCTGGGGAAGGAGTAGCCGGTTGCCTCGGCGCGTGCGCTTTCAACTATCGTGAAGTTCGGATCCTTGACCCAGGGCCGCGGAATGCGAAACCACAGCTTCAGAAACTGATTGATGATCGTTCCGGCAAAGCCGACTGTCATCATGTAGTAGCCGCAGCTTTTGTTAAGACACCAAAAAACGATGATCGCGGCCGCGATAAACACGGCCTCGCCTCCGAGATTTGTGACAAGTCCCATGAGCTTGTCGAGAAAAGGAGTACGTATGCTTTCAAGTGCGTAGAGCAGTTCCATGTGTCACCTCGATATTATAGATGAACAACCGCCGCCTCAAGGCGGCGGTTTCAAAATTTTATGCTTCGTCCCTTATGCGGTGGATGACCTTGGTGAAGCGCTTCTCGTTGTAGATAACGGGGACGGGGTAGACGGGGTTAGCCTCTTCCATTGCCCACCGGCACATCTGATGGATATCCTCTTCCTTTATAAAGTCAAAGCCGGAGGGGATGTTCATGCGCTTATTCATTGCGCGTATCTCGGCAATGAAGGCCTTGGCCTTTTCCTCGTCGCTGCCGCTGGTTTTAACGCCGGTCAGCTCGGCAAGATGCGCAAGCTTTGCGTAAACCGCCTCGCCGTAGTCCTCAAGGACGATGGGAAGAATGACGGCGTTTGCAAGGCCGTGCGGCGTATTGTACAGGCCGCCGAGCGTGTGTGCAATTGCGTGGACGTTGCCGACGCCGGCACGGGTGAAGGCAAATCCGGCCTTGAACGCGGCCGTGAGCATCTGCTGACGGGCTTCCATGTCGTTTCCGTCGTTGTAAGCGCGCTCGAGATACTTGAATATCGCAACCGTCGCCTCCTCGGCAAGGCGGATGGATTCCTTTGTGTTGTATGTCCAGCAGACATAGGCCTCAATTGCGTGGGTCAAAGCGTCCATACCCGTTGTGGAGGTCGTTTTCTGTGGAAGATCGCGCGTAAGCTCGGGGTCGAGTATAGCGTACTTGGGAACAAGGCACAGATCCATTATCGCATACTTGTGATGTGTTTCGGGGTCCGTGATGACTGCGGCTATCGTAGTCTCGGAGCCTGTGCCGGCAGTCGTGGGAACGGCGACGAAGGTCGGGATCTTGTGGCGGACCTTCAGCAGTCCTGCCATTTTGTTCACAGGAGTGTTAGAATGCACGACTCTTGCCGCTGCGCCCTTGGCAGCGTCCATCGGAGAACCGCCGCCGATGGCGAGAAAACCTTCGCATCCGGTCTCAAGGTACTTCTTCTGTATTTCGTTCACGACTGTAACCGTCGGGTTTGCGGAAACCTCGGAGTAGTGCTCGTAGGCGATGCCGGCCTTGTCCAGAGCGGCCTTCGCAATGGGGGCTATCGTCTTGCCGACGGTGCGGCCGGTGACGATCATGACCTTCTTGACGTGGTTTTTCTTGAAAAGCTCGGGAGCCTTGCTCAGCGCGCCCTCGCCTTCAACGGTGATGGGCTTGCGCCAGTAGAGGCAGCGGGCGGCAACGTTGAAAACTGCCTGAAATGAGCGGTAATATGCGTTTTTTATGGCATCCATGTGTAAATCCTCCCTACATTTAGATACTTTATTTTAATATAGATACAGTGTTTAGTCAAGCGAAATGCAGAGTTGACAAATATCGAATATCGATATATAATACAGTAAACATCGATAATCGATATATGGAGGTGAGCCGATGGCGAGAAAGAAATTTTCAACGCTGACAGAGCCGATGTTCTATCTTTTAATGTCGCTGCGCGGCGGCAAAAAGTGCGGCATCGACATAAGCGACTATATCTCCCGCCGCAGCTCGGAGCGTGTTAAGCTCGGACCGGGCACACTGTATGCGCTGCTTTCGGAGTTTGAGCAGGAGGGACTTATAAAATATGTCGGCGTTGACGGAAAGCGCAAGCTCTATGAGCTGACGCCTACAGGGGAGAAGGCATATAATGATGAGCTTATGCGGCTGAGGCAATGCCTTGCCGACGCGAAGGAGGCGGAGAATGATGAGTAAATTTGTAAAACGTGTAATACCGTTTGAATCGTGCGATATCCCGGCGATACAGAGCTGGCTTGAGGATATGGCCGAAAAAGGACTGTTTTTCAAGGAATGCGGTGTGTTTTTTGCGAAGTTTGAAAAAGGCGAGCCTAAGGATATGCGTTACAGACTCGATTTCTGCGATGTCGTTGCATGCGATATCCCGGAAGAGAAAAAGGAGCTGTATGAACGGTCGGGCTGGAACGTTGTAGGAGACTTCAAAAACGACTGCGTTGTCATCTGCACGGAAAACCCCGACGCGCCGGAGATATACACAGACTGCGAGCTGCTGGTTAAGCCTTTAAAGAACATAATGTTAAAGTACAGAATATATGTTGCGGCGCTGTGTGTTATGCTGCTGACGGCGCTTGTGCACTGCGGCCTGCCGGATTCTGTCGGCGTGATACGTTTTCTCTGCAACATCACAACACCGTATCTTGCTGCGGCGCTCGTTCTTATCGTGTTGCTTGCTGCCGAGATCATATTCGGCGCAGCACGGCTGATCAAACTGAAAGCAATAGCAAAACGCATTAAAAACGGTGCGGATATACCAAACGGAGAGAAAGGCGGTTTTAGCCGCGCAGTCGGCAAGGTGCTCATTCCTCTGGCAATACCGATCACCGTGGCATGGGCGGCGTTTATGCTGCTGCCTGACAGTGCGGCCGATTCGGATGCGGAGATCACGGACTTCTCGGCTCTGCCGTTTCCGACATGCGAGGATCTCGGCTGGAAATGCGATGAACAGCGCTCGCATGCCTATGGCAGTGACAGTGCAGCTTCGCCGATAGTAAACAAAAGATACTTTCTCAGCCAAAACGGAGATGTCAACTTCCAAACCGAGTATGTCGATATGAACAGCGAGCATGCAGCCAAGCTGCTGAGTGAAGATAAGATCGAGCGGCTTAAACAATACGATGAGGCTTCGTATAACACGGCAATGCAGCGCAGATATGAGCTTGAGCGCGACGGATACGAGATAAATGACGCGCCCGAAGAGCGCATGCTATATGAATATGATGCCGACGGCGCACATGTGTTCTATTTAAGAGCCGACCACAGAGGCATGGACTTCCACAGGCAGTATATTATTGTGCGGTATAAAAGCATATATATTGAAGTCAGCTGCGAGAGCACGGACAGATACTTGGGTGATCTCATACCTCAGTATATCGACTTTCTAAAAAGTGCAAAATAGACAAAGGTGGGAGCTCAAACTATGGGCTCCTGTTTTGATTTCGGTATTATTCACGATTGACTTTTGCTTATATTGCTTTAAAATATTATTGTAAGAACTTATGACTAAAAGAGGGATCAAATTTGAAGAAGATAACCAGAGTTGCCCTTATAACCTCCGGCGGCGACTGTCAGGGACTAAACGCGGCCATGCGCGGCATCGGCAAGGCTCTGCACAATAAAGTCGAAAATCTTGAGATATTCGGCATGTATGACGGCTACCGCGGACTTGTTGACGGCGACTATAAATTTATGGAGCCGAAGGATTTCGCAGGCATACTCACTCAGGGCGGAACCATTCTCGGCACCTCGCGCCAGCGCTATATCCCGGGAAAGGACATCGTTGACGAAAACGGAAACAGCCTAATCCCGGCTATGAAGGATACCTATAACAGGCTCAATCTCGACTGCCTTGTTATCATGGGCGGCAACGGCACGCAGAAAAGCGCAAAGCTCCTGATGGATGCCGGCATGAACGTCGTGACCCTGCCCAAGACCATTGATAACGATATCTGGGGCACGGATACGACGTTCGGCTTCCAGAGCGCCGTCGATGTTGCAACTAATGTCATTGACTACATCCATTCCACCGCTTCATCGCACAGCCGCGTGTTCGTCGTTGAGCTTATGGGCCGCGACGCAGGCTGGCTTACGCTGCACGCAGGCATCGGCTCGGGCGCGGATATAATCCTCATACCCGAGATACCGTATGATATAAACGCAATTTTGAAGGCAGTCGATCACCGCCGCCGCCACGGCAGAAGCTTTTCCATCCTCGCCGTTGCCGAGGGCGCAAAGAGCATCCACGATCAGATACTCACCGAGGAGGAAAGCCGCAGACGCCGCGAGCAGTCCAAGCACTCGACCATATCCTACGAGATAGCGGCGCAGATCGAAGCAGAGCTCGGACAGGAGGCGCGTGTCACCGTTCCCGGCCACTATCAGCGCGGCGGCCCTCCGTGCCCGTATGACCGCGTCCTGGCTACGCAATTCGGCACCGCTGCCGCCGACCTCATCGTCAACAAGCAGTACGGACGAATGGTCGCCATCCAGAACGGACATATTGTTTCCATTCCGCTTGAGGAGGCAGCCAGCAAGACAAAATTCTTGCCCACCGACCATCCGCTAATACAGGTCGCGCGCGACATCGGAATTTGCTTCGGCGACTGATAACGCTAAAAAAACCGCCCATCGGGCGGTTTTTGCTTTATAGATTTAGTATTTAAACGGCTTTTTCTGCTGCTTGCACCAGGTTTTCAGAACAAAACGCGTCGGCAGGAGCTTAACGCCGAGAACCTGCAATCTCTCCGGCAGACCGAGGATAGAAACCGGTTTGTTGCGGTGCATGTCCTTCACGGCCTTTTCTATAACTTCCTTCGGGCCGTAGTAGCGGTTAAAATAGCTGACGGTGTTGTCGTGTATCGCGTGGCTGAAAAACTCTGTTTTTATCCAGCCGGGGCAGACCGCCATGACACGGATATTGCGCTCGGCAAGCTCAACGCGCAGCGCCTTTGAAAAGCTCAGAACATATGCTTTCGACGCACCGTAAACGTTAATATACGGAACAGGCTGGAACGATGACATCGAGCCCATGTTGTATATCTGCGCACCGTTCGGCATGTATGGAAGCGTGATGTAGGTCATCCCCGTCAGCGCGCGGTCATTGAGGTCTATTATCTCAAGCTGCTTTTCCATATCCATCTCGGTGTAGGTTCCGAAAAGACCGAAGCCGGCCGCGTTTACGAGGACTCTTACCTCGGGCTTTTCGATATCGAGCAGCGCCTTGAACTGGCTGAGGCTGTTGCGGTCGAGAAGATCGAGGACTACGGGGCGTATCTTTGCCCTGACCTGCGGCTGAAGCTCAAGCAGCCTGTCCTCGCGCCGGGCAATGACCCACAGCTCGTCAAGCTCAATATCCTTATCTATTGCATAAACAAATTCTCTGCCCATGCCGGAGGAGGCTCCGGTGATAACGGCGATCTTTTTCATAATTGGCTCCCTTCGTGATTAAAGGCACAGTTTTAGCTGTGCCTTTTGCTGTTATTCCTTGACTTCGAATGCTTTAAGGCCGTTGACGAGGATGTTGCACAAGGCTTTTGCCAGAACCTCGGCCGTAACGTCAAAATCCTCAAGTATCCACAGATTGTATGCGTGCATGACACCGCCGGAGATAAAGCGCGCGTATATCGTTGCGGCCTCCTCGCCGCCCCAGCGCTCAACAAGCTCCTTGTCCGAAAGAATATACTTCGTGAGCCATGTCTTCAGGTTAATGCCGAGATCATAGACGTTTACGAACTTAAAAAGTCTCTTTGCCGGGTCGCGGCTTGCGATCATCATATCCGCAGCCATCAGCATGATGGGATACGGATCTTTTTCAAGCTCACTGGCTGTGTAATCTCCGAAAAGATAGTCGGCATGCTCAAAAAGATCATTGATAAGCTGCTGGCGCACATCCTCAAGATTTGAAAAATGTGCATAGAAAGTGCCGCGGCTGACATTTGCACGCTTTAGCAGCTCGTTAACTGTGATCTGCTTAAAATCTTTTTCATACATTATGTCCAAAAGGGCATCTTTTATCGCCTTCTTGGACTTTTCGACCATTCTGTTGCCTGCGCTCATAGTTAATTTCTACCCCTGAAAATTTAAAAATAAGTTTAACAATAGATTAAAAGTGTTTAATTTTATATTGTTAGTATAATTGTAACCGAAGAGCAACGCAATTTCAATAGATAAATTTAAAATTGTTTAAAAATATATTTTTAACGTGATTTAGTATAAATATGTACAAAACAATAGAAATTATACAAAATGCTTAATAAGACAGGACTAAACTTGTTAAAAAGTACGAAAATGAACTTATTTATTAGAAAAGTATAAAATTATGATTGACAAAAGAGACTAATAAGTTTATCATTATACAAAAATAAGTTTTAAGTATAATTTAACTGCGCAATGTTAGGAGGAAGGGCAATGTGCAAACTGGTAAAACCATCGGCCGAGAAACCGTGGCTGAAGTATTTTTCGGAAGAGGCAAGGGGGGCTTCCGTTCCGCAGAACACCATCTATCGTCACCTGCGCGAGAATAACGAAAACGGACGCGGCGACACGGCGCTCAACTACTTCGGCAGAAAGATCAGCTACGGCATGCTCCTCGACGAAGCCGACCGCGCGGCCGGAGCTTTCGCGGCAGCCGGTATTAAAAAGGGCGATATAGTCGCCGCGGCGACCGTAACGATTCCCGAGATGGTATATGCGCTGTACGGCCTCAACAAGATAGGAGCAGCTCCGCTGATAATTGACCCGAGGACAAGCGCAGCCGGAGCGATGAGCTTCATTAAAGAAACCGGCGCAAAGATATTTATAGTGATCGACCTCTACTATGAAGTCCTCAAGGATGCGCTGTTTGAGTCCGGCGTTGAGAAGATCGTCGTCATTTCCGCCGATACCTCGCTGCCCAAGTCGATCAGGTTCTTAAAGCAGTTTAAAATGCCGGCTCCGAAGATCGCGACGAGCGATAAGGTACTGACATGGACGCAGTTTTCCGCTACCGGCGTTGGCGTCGAGACCGAGACCGCGGAATACGGCGAGAATGATCTTGCAGCCGTTACGCTGACCGGCGGAACCACCGGTGCACCAAAGGGCGTAATGCTCTCAAACGACGGCTTTAATGCGATCGCGTTTGATTTCAGGCACTGCGGCGTTTCCTACAAGCGCGGCCAGCGCTTTTTGAACATCATCCCGATGTTCTCTTCCTACGGTATCGTATCGAGCCTGCACATGCCGCTGTCACTCGGCCTTGAGGTTGTCATCATTCCCAAGTTTGATCAGGATAAGGTCGGCTACTACGTTAAGAAATACAGACCCGAGCACACGCTGCTCGTTCCTGCGCACTATGAAAAGCTCATGAACAGCAAGGAAATGGCCGGCGGCTTTGACCTCAGCTTTTTCCGTACCGCCGGAAGCGGCGGCGACACGATGAATGCCGGCCTCGAGGCAAAGCTCAACAGCTTTCTTGAAAGCCGCGGCTGCCGCTATCCGCTTTCTCAGGGCTACGGCATGAGCGAGGTATCCTCGGCGGCATCCTGCTGCTGCAACGGAAACTTCAAGAGCCTGTCGGTAGGCTATCCGCTGCTGACAACGACCATCGGCATATTTGAGCCCGGCACGGATAAGGAACTTGGCTACGGTGAAGAGGGCGAGATCTGCATAAGCGGCCCGTCGATCATGCTCGGATACCTCAATAACAAGGCTGAAACGGAAAACGTCATACGCCGTCATGCCGACGGAGAGCTGTGGGTACACAGCGGCGATATCGGGCATATGGATTCCGATGGATTTGTCTACATAAAGGGAAGAATAAAGCGCATGATAACGCTTTTTAACGGACATAAGATATTCCCGACGCATATCGAAAGCGTGCTCGGCCGTCATCCGCTCGTTTCAAGCTGCGCCGTAGTGGGCGTGAATGATACGACCCATGCGCAGGGAGAGCTGACGCTTGCCGTGATCGAAACGCAAGAAGCCTCGCTCGAAAAGCGGATTGCTATTAAAAACGAGCTTTACGAAATGTGCCGCCAGGAGCTTGAAGGGCCGGCGAAGCCGCATGACATGATCTTCACGGATTCGATGCCGCATACCGGAATGGGCAAGATAGATTACCTCAAGCTCGCAGAGGACTACAATAATGAAAATAAAAACGAAACAGAAGCTGTCTGAACGACAGACCGGAGGTAAACAGATGAAATATACAAAGAGAATACTAAGCTTCGCGCTCGTTCTTGTAATGGTTTTCGCACTCTGCGCGCCGGCACTGGCCGATGCACAAAAGAAATATGAGCCTTATAAGGTATACACATGCCTTGGCGATAGTGTTGCGGCGGGCTATGGCACCACAGATTATGCTGTGCCGCCTCTGTGCGCACAGCAGCCGAACGCATATCACACTCTGCTTGCAAATGCGCTTGACGCCGAACTGCGTCAGTTTGGCTGGGGCGGATTCCGCAGCCATGAGATACGCCATATGATAGACCCCAGCTATGAGATAACAGACTGGCATTATGCGGATAACTGTGCTGGCTTTGTTCATGAAGCCGATCTCGCCGCAAAGCAGGCCGATTACATAAAAGGCGTTGAGGATGCGGACATACTGACTGTGAACATCGGCTCCAATGATTTGTTTGGCGATGCAATGCTCGATGTATTTGAGGTGCTCTATGCGGAACCGGATTCCAACGAGACGCTTGATGCAATAAAAGAGCATCTCCAGCAGTCCGGAAACCTGGGAGCTGCATTTGTGGAGCTTATGAAGTTTGCCGAAAGCATCGGTAAGCTCAATGAAGTTATGACGGTTGCTGTAAAAGCATTCTACAATGCGTACGAAGAATTCAAGGTAAACTTTGATGCAATAGTAAAGAGCATTTATGACAGAAATCCGGATGTTGAGCTTGTTATTGTCGGCATGTTTAATCCTCTCAAAACCTTGTCGATTAACGAAGGATCGCTCATCAAAGTCGGGAAAGCAGCCGAGCCGCTTGTGCTGCTGATGAACAGCTATATGAAGAGCAAGTGCCAGTATTCCGATAAGTACATATATGTAGATGTTACGGATGTTGAGCTTCATGATATAGCTTTTAAGCAGGCTGATTTCTGGGAAGCGTACCTCGCTGCCGTTCACCCCACCGACGATGGGCATAAATTCATAACCCAGCAGATACTCAATGCACTGCCCGAGCGCGGAACTCTTCCGTTTGCCGATGTTCCGGCCGACGCATGGTATTATGACGAGCTTTACTACGCATGGTTCAACGGCCTCATAAAGGGCACGAGCGAAACTACATTCTCCCCGGCGGCAACAACTACCCGCGCCCAGCTCGTGACCGTGCTATATCGAATGGCAGGATCACCGAACGTGAGCGGCCTGACAGAGCCTTTCACCGACGTTTCCGACAACCACTGGGCAAGAGATGCGATAATATGGGCGTATGAAAGCGCGTTCATAAAAGGGTATAATGCAACTACCTTCGGGCCAGAGGACGGTCTTACTCGCGCTCAGCTCGTAACGATATTGCACAGATACGCAGGCTCGCCTGCGGCAAGCGGAGACCTCGGTGTGTTCTCCGACTCTGCCGATATTGCCTCGAGTTACCGCAATGCTGTCCGCTGGGCAGTGGCAAACGGCGTAGTCAACGGGTATAACGACGGCTCTTTCCGCCCGGACACGGTT
>ENA-OROD01002381-OROD01002381.1-human-gut-metagenome-genome-assembly--contig:-NODE-2381-length-13628-cov-3.806159_pt1 | contig 13628 bp, 7 predicted proteins | sample MGYA00242123_ERZ509038 | MGnify/ENA primary metagenome ERZ509038 (study PRJEB26280, sample SAMEA2338719) | human gut metagenome | biome: human gut; feature: human-associated habitat; material: faeces... | reverse complement strand
TCGGATGTCGTTCTCGAACTGAAATCTGAAAAAGACGGCAAAGTCCATGTTTCGAAAACCGTTTTTGCGGACACTCCGGAATATACGGCTTCCCTTCCGATTCCGGCAGATCTGCCGGACAACGCCCACTACAAAGTCATTGTAAAAGCCGGGTCTTTTTCCGCCGAACAGATCTTCCGGGTTCCGGATATGACCCCGTTCAAAACGCATGTCGCGGTGAATCACAAGGTTCCCGCGCCCTGGATTCCGGTATCGGGTTCCGGACGGAAATGGCAGGTGCTGGATCGCATCTATGAATTTGAAAACGGGCCGCTGCCGTCGCAGATCGTTTCCCGCGGAAAGAAGCTGCTGGTCAGCCCGCCGCGCTTCCTGCTGAACGGCTCGCCGATTGTCTGGAGCGAAGCGAAGTCCGGGAAAAATTACGGCGATTATGTCGAACTTTCTGCGGAAGGCACATTCAACGGTGGAACTGCCCTCATCAAAGGCGAACTCTGGTTCGACGGCATGTACAAGTTCGATCTGCAGCTGAAACCTTCCGCCCCGCTCAAAATCAATACCCTGCGTCTGCAATGGAGTACGCCGCGCGAGCTTGCCGTTTATGCTTTGACTCCCGAATACACTCCGTGGAAAAATGACGCCATTCAGCTGAAATGGGATCCGCAGGAATATAATTCCCTGTTCTGGCTGACCGGACATGAAAGTGGTCTTGCCTGGTGGTGCAAATCCGATGCGAACTGGATCATCAATCCGAACCGGAACAACATTACCGCAAAACGCAAGCCTGATGTTGTTGAAGTCTGTATTGACCTTTTTGCGCATTCCGCCATCTTGACCAAAAACGCGGAATATACGATGGTGTTTCAAGCTACACCTCCGAAGCGTCCTGATCATTCTCTGCGGGAATGGGCGCAGGGGGTGTCCTGGTTCAAGGACAGCGACTATGTGCTTGTCGGCGGACATTCGGAGGTCGGGCGTCCCGCCCCGGACAATATCCGCAATTGGACCAGTCTGATACCGGTCAACCAGACGACTTTCCGGAATCATATGAGAAAGATGCACGCTCAAGGTTTCAAGACCAGGCTTTACGGTATGCCGACTCATATTTCCAAACGTGATGCGGAATACGACTGGTTTTTCAGAACCTGTGCTTTGACCCCCGGTACTCCTTGGCAGTCCAAAGATCCGGACACCAATGAACCATATGTAGTGGAACCCTGTTGTGCGCATACGCCGATCGGAGATTTGCACGCATACCGTCTGGACAAACTGTATCGGGAAGTTCCGGAACTGGATGGCATTTACTTTGACATCATGCACATCAAGAATTGCGACAACTCGTATCATGGCTGCGGCGGTGTGGACGCCTTCGGGAAAAAATACACGTCATCCATTGCTTTGAATCTGCGCAGCTATATTCTCCGGATACAGAAAATTCATCAAACGCATAAACGTTTATTCTGTCTGCACGCGCACAGCGCCTTTTTCCCGTTTGTTCATGATCTCTCTGATGCCTGGCTGCCCGGCGAAGAGCTGTTCTCTACCATTGAGAAAAATCCGCAGTGGGGGTATCTGGAGGTGATTTCTCCGGAAGCGTATCAATCCGCTTGGAACAATGAAATTCGCGGTGTCGCCATCAACTGCATCGTTCAGTTGGAGCGCATTCCGCGTGTTTTAAAATTGCCGTCCCCCATTGCAGACGTGATGCGTTCTGACGAATATGCGCTGCATTCACTTGCTCCCGGTTTGCTTTATGACTTTACGTATTCCGCATTCGGCAGTGAACGCCAGGGACATCCCCTGTTCAAGTTCTGGAGACTCCGGAAGGCCGTCAAACTCAATGAGGCGAAGTTCCATGGTTATTGGGTTGAACCGGTTGCGTCTTCTGCACCGGTGGTAAAGGCCTCCTGGTATTCCTGGAACAAGAAATCACCGGTGTCGTTCATGCTGTGCGTGGTCAATACAGGCAGAAATGCGATTCAAACGGGATTGAAGATCGACTGGAAAAAACTGAATACTGCGCCATGCGAACTGATTGATCTTTGGAGCAAACATTCCTTTACCGAAAAGGAACTGGCGGAATACACGCTAAACGGGCACAACTTTATGTTACTGGTTCCCAGAATGGAAGGAGAAAAAATTCCATGAAAGATTGTCACATCCATCTGATGCCGCTGATCGGGCCAGAGGACCCCCCAGCGGTATTTATGGCGAAAGCCGCAGAAGCGGGAGTTGCAGGGGGGACCATTATGAGTCTGCCGCCAGTGTCATTCCGCCCCGATCCGGAACGTTCCCAGCATTGGCGCGACCGCTTGGAGCATATTATGCAATATACCAGTCAGACCCCTGGATTCCATCCGTTTTTCTGGATCGACCCCACGGAGGCGGACATTTTCAGCCAGATCAGCACGGCGGTTGAAGCCGGAGTCCGGGGATTCAAGTGTATCTGCAATCATTTTGCCCCGAAAAGTTGTTTGAAACAATTTTCTGCCATCGCCGAAACGGGACTGCCGATTCATTTCCATTCCGGCATCCTGTTTGATCATTATGCTTCGGGAGAATTTCTGCGTCCTCTGGCTTTCGAGCCGCTTCTGGAAATCAGAAATATCCGGTTCGCCTTGGCACATCTGGGAAATCCCTGGTATGATGAATGTATTCTCCTCCATGCAAAATTCAAAGCAGCGGTCAACAATGTTCCCGGAGTCCGCAAGTTGCGGATGTTCTTCGACCTGACCCCCGGAGTTGGCCGGGTCCGGCGCATGGATGCCCTTCGGATGCTGCTCCTTTCCGGCTATACGGTTACGGCTCCGGACATTCTTTGGGGGACAGACAACCGGATCAACAATTATGATGTGAAAAAAGCATTGTTCTGGCGGGACTTCGACCGGCAGGCGATTGCCGCCATCATTCAGGAGAGCCGGGAGAATCCGGGGCTGTACCCGCCGCTGCCTGATGAACTGTGGGAAATGATCAGCGAGCGGAATTTTACGGATTATTATGGTATATGAGCAATATCATCCTGACGTTCTGAAAGCGGAAAGGAACGTGAAAAATATTGGACTGGATGTCAAAGGTGTCCGCTCCATATTCTGAAAAAGCGGCGAGAATTAAGTGTTGGGAAATGACTGCGGGGAACTTGTTCCATTCCCCGCTTTTTTATGGCTGACAGGAGAATCAGTCATTCAGGCGTTCCGCCAGTTTCAGCAGTTTCCTGCCGGCGGTGTCCATATTTCCGCCTGAACTGAACCCTTCCTGAATGATCTGTGAGAGTTCTTTTTCTTCGGCGGAGACATCCTTTCCGGCTTTTCTCCGCTTCTCAATCTTTTCCCGGCAGAATTTTGCAAGCTTGAACTCGACAAGCCCCTGATACCATGCCTCCTGCCGGCGGGACGGAGTCAGTTTCTTCAGCCGTCTGTTTTCATAGATCGTGCCGTAATCGGCAATGACCTTGCTTCCGGGGGCGGAGTCGTAGGAGTTGAATGCGTCGCCGCTCATGGCGAAGAGATCGTAGAAGGTTGCGGGGCCTTGAAATCCCGCATCCAGATTTTCCCAGAACAGGTGACGGTAGCGCTGTGCCTGAACGCTTTTTTCAAAAATGGAATAGGTCCAGATTTCGCGTCCGCTGTTCCGGTATTCGTCAATGAGTTTCCGGTTCATCTGCGGATAGAACGGTTCCAGAATGTCGAAGAGTTCAAAGTAGCGCTGCTGGCGTCCGTCATCCAGTTTGTAGGGATTTGCGAACAGGCGGAACTTCGGATCAATGCTCTTGATGAACTTTCCCCCGGCGAAGGCGAAGTGAGCCTTGTCCCTGGGATTTTCCGGATCGCCGTGCGGTTCGTCGGTCGGGTAGAACGCATACTGTTCATACCCGAATCCCTTTTCCTTGAGCCAGTCGCGCAGAAGGCGCAGACGCTTTGCCAATTCCGCCTGCCATTTCGGCTGCATGAAATTGCACCATGTCCCGTCGTCCAGTCTGATCGGCGACCAGAGAGAGAATTCCGGGTAGAACAGGAGGAACATCTCTTTCTGCGGCACCCCGTTATCCTTCAATGCCTGAATCATTTCCTCAAGGCGCGGGAAGACCGCTTTTCCGTTTGCATCATACTCGGGGTAATAATGGTGCGGAATCGGGATCACGCAGTTGAAGCCGTAGTCCTTCAATGCACGTATGTGCCATGGAGCCCGGACCGCATAGGTCCAGTTGCGCACAAACACTTTCGAGACATCGACCGGGCTGACCCGCAGATTCAGCCTGATTTCTTTCGCCTCAAAGCCGCTGAATGACGGATAGAGCCGGACTGTCCCCGCATAGTTCCCCGGTTTCAGCGCGGAGGTGTCAATGTCCAACCATACCATCCCGGTATTGCCGGGGGCGACGCGGAGCATGCTGCCGAGCGGCAGCTCGAAAAGAGGATCGGGAATCATGGCTCCGCCGTGGAGCTCGATGAATGCCGTTTCGCGGAAACGCACCAGCGTTTCAAGATTTTTTGAAGTTTTATCCGCGGTGAAGGACAGGTTTGTCATCAGGGCGCGGGAGGAAAGATTGGTGACGAGAAATGCCGTGATTGCGCGCGCACCTCTGGCGATTTCCAGATTCAACGCATTCAGCTCCCTTGTGCCGAACGGAATCTTGCGGTCCGGACCGAAATTTGCCCAGATGTCATCCTGCCAGACGAAATGTGTCTTTCCGCTGTTGACCGCCTGGATCACCATGTTGGCGACCATTCCGAGCCGGTTGTGGAGTTCCGTCCAGTTTTTGCGGGACTCTCCCTTTGCCTGGGCATCCTGTTTGAATTTCGCAAGAGCGTTCTCCGCCGTCCGGTTCGGTTTCGGGAGCGCTTTCAGTTCCGCTTCCAGAGGTTTTGCCAAGTTTGAGAAGTAGTCTTTCCTGCTTCCGAAGACGAATTTGCCGAAACGGTCCGGCGCGAGGAAACTGGTTCCGACCGGCGCCCAGCTGCTGAGTCCGCCGCAGGTCGCGCCTTCCCGTGCGAAGTTGCCGGTCCAGACGCTTCCCCGTGCCGGAGCTGTTTTCCCAAGAGCGGCAAGCGGAAGCGCAAGTTCAATGTCGAATGCATTGGCGGAACGGGACGCCGCGATTTTCATTCCTGCCGGTGTCCATGCTTCGCTTTTCCCATTGGAGAAATGTTTCATTCCCTGCCACGCTCCGTTTGCGTTGACGAGAAGCTGGTAATAGGCGTCGCTGTTTTCGGGGCGCAGAAAGAATTCCACGCAGTCATCCAGCCAGATATTTTCACCGGTCTTCTGTTCGGCGCGCAGCGTCATTCCCGCAGGATACGGAGAACGGATTGCGGCATAAAGCGTGTCGCCGGAGTAAAGCATTGCGGCACTGGACGCCGTCTTCTGAAATTTGGAATCGGCTGTTTCCCACAGTCCGTTGATGCTCTGACTCATGGCGCCGAGCACAAGAAACGGGGCGGTCCATTCCGCCGATTTCCAGCAGGAATCATCGAGTCTGCCGTCGATCACGGGACTTGCGTCTGTCCTTTTCAGCAGGAGATTGGCGTCTGCGCGTGAGGCAGAGTCATTCTCCTGTGTATTTTCCTCCACCGGTGTTTCCGCCGGCAGGTCCATAATCTTCAAGCCTGCGATAAGACCGTCGAACGGTTCTCCGATGTTGCAGCCCCAATAGGAATGGCCGAGTGTCGCAAACGGATGATAGGCGTCCACAGGCGGCGCTGTGAAATCGGAAAAGCTCATGGCGCCGTTATCCTCTTTCAGCAGCTTGCCGTCCAGATAGATTCGCGCCATTCCGCCGGAACTCACCGTCACGCGCAGGGTATGGAAACTGCCGGCATGAAGTGCTGCGGGAGCGGTTTCAAGCGAGAATTTTTTCTTTTCCTGTTTGTTGTCGATATTGAAAAGAAGCCCGAAACGGGAGCCTGGCATGAGGTAGATTCCGAAGTAGGCACGTCCCCATGTATTTTCCTGATAGGAAAACAGCGTCATTTTCCGCGACGGCGGCGCATTCAGCTTGAATGTGATGTCAATCGCCGCAGAGGAGTTCGACAGCTTGCCGAAATAGGCGCGATGCCCCTTTCCCGGCCCGCAGACCAGAGCTCCGCCTCCGTTGACACCGCCTCCGGACAGATAATCGTTGCAGGTGACGGTTCCTTTCCGTTTGGAATCCGCACTTTGAAAAGACCACGTTTTGCCCTTTTGCGTTCCGTTCCGGAAATTCCATTGCAATTCCGGCTGTGCTCCGGCTGTGATGAGGGTGACGAGGAACAGAGTGGCGCAGGAAAGTGTTTTTCTCATAGGATTTTCTCTTTCAATGTTTACCGATCATAGCGGATATGTTCTGTTGTTGCAAGGTAACGCAGTTTGTTCCCGTAAACATACTGTGCCCGGTAGGAGGAGACATTTCCACCGATATGGAGCATGTTCACATTGCCCCGGTGCCAGTCATGGGGAACGCTTGTGCCGTCTCCGGGAGAATTGGCGTTCGGGATCATGAGAAAACCGGATGAAGTATATTCCTTTGTACTTGCCCCGTCGCTGATATACCATTTTTTGCTGGCGGATTTGACGTCGGCGAAACGGAACCAGTTCTTGTTGGATTCCGCCTCGCCGAAGTACCAGGGTTCCTTATGGAGCACAGCGCTGCTGACGCAGTAGCTGGTGGCGCCCCAGTACATGAGAGAGAACATTGATTTGACATACATGGAGGGACAGAAAAAGATTTTGGCTCCGTTTGTTACGGTGTCCGGACCTCCGCGTTTATAAAATTTTGTATATCCCAGGGCGTTGAAAACCATATAATAAGCACTTTTATTCCCATCACCGTCTCCGAAAACATCGCTTGATGCCGGCAGGGTGATTCCTTCTTTTGTCGATCTAAGGCTGGACGGTACGATATAATCATTGTAGTCATTGCCGTAAAAATGTGAAAAAGTTCCAATCGTCTTCAAGTTATTGATGCAGGAAATGGAATGTGCTTTGAGTTTTGCTTTGTTCAAAGCGGGCAGCAGCATTGCCGCAAGAATGGCGATGATCGATATAACGACTAGTGATACTTGTTAAAAATTTACTTATAAAAATGGTGGAGTAAGAAGATGATTCAAAAAAGATCAGAAAAAATTCGGCATGCTCCGGTACCATCATCATGGGTAACAAAACCAATTTTCCCCCCGTTGCCTTTGGATAAACCTTATAGTATTGAATGGAAAGACTCTTCTACGACTCCGCCTCACCATTACCGCTGGGTATCAGGCTGTTTGCCTGAATATGAGGGTGCTCCTAAAATTTCAACACCGTATCAAAGAGGTTTTGATATACGTCACTTCGATGTGATCGTCGCACTACTCCACCAGGAACGTTGCGGTTTGATAGATGGCAAAGGCAATTTTTATATTTCCTTTCGGGGTCTACTAAATCTTATTAATAAAGATGATGGTCAGAAACAAAAACAATATGTCATAAGGCTTCTGGATGATCTTTTTAATACACTTTTCCTTTTCGAGGATTTAGATAGTGGTGATGGTGTCTATGGGCGAGTTTTAGATAATATTACTATCAGAACTGATGATAAAGGGAAAAAACATCTTGTCAGTTTGCGGTTATCACAGGAGTTTCTGCGTTTTCTGAAAGAACTCAAGAAAATTGTATTCATACGTTTTGATATCAAAGTCAAAATGCCCTCGTTGATCGCACAGTCTCTTTACACTTATATTCCTTCCCGTGCAAAATTTCATTCGGTTGCAGATCCTTGGAAAATATCTTTGACACGTTTGATTCAAGACCTCCAGTTGCCAATAGAAAAATATGGATGCAAAAGTCTTCGCTATCGCCTTTTCACGCAACATAAACCAAACCGCCCTTCGATTTTGGAACAACTGGACGGTCAATATATCTCCAATGGGGGGAAGCTCCGGGTGAAGTTGATACCGTCTACGGATGGCGATGATTACTTTTTCTGCACTTGGGTTGAAGAATGGGAAAAAGGCGAAAGACGGGCGGGCAAGTTGTTTAATTGGTGGCTCGCTGCCAAAGGAACAGAAAAAGAATATTGGAGCCGGATTAAAAGTCGGCAGCCATTGGACAATGAAGACAGAGAATATCTTGAATCGCTCGGTTTTGATGTCTCCAAGGACAGAATGTTTTTTGAAATGGCTAAAGCGTTAGTGGCTTACCCGGAATGGAAAAGCATCCTTGGAGAGATGAAATACCGGATACTACATGATGCCGAAAATAAGATACAGGAACCATTTGCATTTTTCTGTGCCTGTATCCGGAAAGCTCTTTCTCCGGATGATCCGGTATTGGGAATTGAGTTGACCGATGACGGAAGTCAGCAGGAAAAAGAAATTGAAATACTGAATCAACTGAAAGAACATGAGCAGATACCGGTATTTATCGAAAATGATACCAACGGGGCAATAAATGGATCAGGAACTGAAACGAATTGAAGTCAAAGACGGCAGTGCTTACAGCGACAAATGGCGACATTTCCGCAATGGGGAAGTGCTTGTTATTGTGCTTGGGCTGATGGGTTCGGGGCTGATGCTATCCCTTTCCAATCTTGGCTTTCCTCCTGTGCTTGTATTTGTCCTGACTATTTTGCCTTTCCTGTTGTCGGTACTTTACGTATCTTTTTTCATGTATAAAAAGCCCCCACACTACACTGGCGATTTTGTCGAAGGACTTGGTAATGGTAATCAATTTCAGCCGTTTTCAAAGGCATACAGCCGTTGTCCGGATGGGATGTTCGGAAAAAATATGCTTATCTGGAACGATTTAAGTAAGGCGGGAATTTGGACATGCGGGATGGAACTTGATGTTCCGGCGTATGATTACAGCAAGAATGAATACAAGAATTATTATATGGATCGTTTGACTGTGATCCTGAACAATCTTGCAAAAGATAATATCCGTATCCAACTGTATTGGAATGTATCAAGCAATTATACGGCAGAATTGCAACAATACCGGGACGCAACCGACAGTATGGCTGATGGAAAATGCAAGGAATACCGGACACTGCGGTATCAGCAGTATAAGCGTTTGGCGATGGAACGGCAACTGCGCCGCGAACGACTGCTTGTTTTCGTATCACGTCCCCTGAATCCCGGGGAGGCGATACATTGGAACTGTTCCGCCAAGGACTATGATGAATCCAGCAAACGGTTGCTTGCAGAGCTGGAAAATCTGTCTTTGAATATGTTCCGGCGTTTCCGGGCACTCTTTGAACCTTGTGAAATAAATTGTATTCCGCTGTCCGCAGACCAAATTTACCAGGTGCTGAGACAACACTTTAATCCCAGTCAAAGCCTCGCGCCGCAACTGTTTCATGACCTTGCAATACATCCTGATTTATCAATCAAAGAGCAAGTAATCTGTTCCGATCTGATACCTGCTCCGGGCTGTTCGTTTCTGCTGGATGGCAGGTATTACAATGTTTATGTCCTGAAATCGAAATTACCGCGCAGCGTGTATTTCGGAATCATCAAGGAACTGACTGATTTATACGGGGTACAGGACTATGAAATCACCGTGAATGTTATTCCGCGCGATGTAAGAAAGTTATTGGAAAAAGAGGAATTTCAGGCAAAAAAACTGCAAAAGAAAACAGAACAGAAAAATGCGGATATCTCTTTACAGTTTGAACTTGCTGATCAAGCGGAACTAATCGGAGAATTACATTCGGAGCGGCACATGCCTTTGGAAGTGCAATATTTTATCGTTGTAAATGCGTCAAGTGTCGCGGAATTGGATATCAAACACAATTCTATTGCCGGAGCAATAGGACGCATCGGCATTGATTATTACCGACTGCAATACCCGCAGTCGGCAATCAATGCCTTCTTTCAGGCTACTCCCGGCTGGATGTACGGAGGTCGCCCGAAACATTGCTTCAAAACTTTGGATAAATATCTGGCTCCATTACTGCCTATATCAAGCACCTACACAGGGTGTTTGAATTATGCGGAAGCCTTGTATCTCGGAGAACAGCATAATCTGGTCGGGGTAAAACAGTTTGCCCGTGACATCCGGCAGGACTCCGACCCGCAACACTGTATCATATTCGGCAAGACCGGCAGCGGAAAATCCATATTGACGGAAGACCTGATTATGCAAACTTATGATTTTTATGATTATAGTTGTATCATAGACTACGGCTTATCATATGCCGCGCTTGCAAGACAGCTTGGTACAGCTCCAATTGTGCTTGGTCCCTCATCCAGCGTGACAATCAATTACTTTGACACGCGCGGTTTGCCATTGACCGGTGAACATCTATCTCTTGTTGCGTTGATTCTGCGTGTCATGTGCGACAATCAGGCATCAGACGGAATGCTGATGCGGTATCTGAAACCATACTATCTGCTGTTTGCGGAACAATGGCTGGAGGAGCATCAGGAACTGCGTCAGGAACTTGCCACCATAGCTTGCCTCGTTGAAAAATATCTCGCAGAACGTATCTGCGATGACGAGATCGAAGCGTGGGAAAAGGCATCTGCGGAATGGCGGAACAGTCCGTTGCAGACGGACGAAGTGAACTTATTCATGTATGACAACAGGGAGAAAGTATTATTTCAGTGTTTTGCCCGGATGAGTCCGGAAGAGTATCCCACTCATTCACAGTTTGTGAATCATCTCCGGGCAAAACCGTTACCGGAGGAAGAAGACCTGAAACGGTTGCAGGAAGTAACCGACAGTTTGGAATTATGGAGGAAAGACGGGAAAAACGGACGTCTTTTCGATGGTTATACCAATATTGAAATGGATGGTAAATTTGAATATTATGAACTGTCCTCCGTGCCGTCAAATGATCCAAATTTCAAGTTTGCCGCCGGAGCTCTAATTCAGATGGCGGCAATGCGAAAAATAGAGCGTATGGATCGTAAAAAGAAAAAGCGTTTGATTATTGATGAGGCAAACAGCTTTTTTGAAATCCCGCAGGGTGCGAAAGTTGCGGAAGCGGCTTTGACAAAGTTCCGAAAACACCGGTGCCCGACTCTGATCAGTTTCCAGCAATACGAAATGTTGAATCAAACGGGCGTGCAGGAATCATTGATATCCAATATACACCAGTATCTTCTAATGGGACAGTCGGACAGAAATGACGTGGAACGATTGGGAGAGGCTTTGGGGTTATCCGATACTGTAAAGGAAGCAATTCTTGCATTTGAAACACCCGCAAACATGCTCCCGGAAAACCGGCATTCAGCTTTTGCCCAGGTATTGAAGCGCAAAGGATTGACTGCGGGAATCGGACGGAATTATATGATGCCGGAACTTTTAATGATTTTAGGTTCAAATTAATAAACAACAGGAGACATATGAAATGCAAACGGATCTGCAACAGGAAAGAAAAAAACGGGATAGCCGCATAAGGCGGAATTTTGGAAAATGGTATTGGAGTCTGGTATTTCTTTTCCTGCCGGGTATCCTCTCGGCGGCGGCAGACTTTAAGACAGGACTTTCCAAAGGGCTGGGAGTAGGAGTATTGCTGTCATTCTGTATGTGCGTGTTTTTCCTGATCGAAGGAATTTGGAACTACAGAAACGGCGGTAATTACGGCAAAGACATCATCGGGCTGATCGTGTCAGCCGGTGCATTTGCTCTTGTAACAATGCTGTTTACCGCATTTGGTTTGAGCGGTGCCGCAGTCGATCCAACATTCAACTAACATAATGGAGGTGTATGATGCGTAAGTATTTATTGATACTATTGTGTCTTTGCTCTTTTTGTAGTTTTTCAGAGGTCTTTACCGAGTCAAAAACTGTATCGGGTGGACCTTGGTATTTTTCATATGGGTCAGAATATATTAATTGTGGGGTACCTGATTCTCACATTACTTATGGATACAATGCAGAGTATGAACTAACATCCTGTGATTTTTCAAGTGATGCAGGTATTACATTGGAGTCATACAGCTGCGCTGGTGATTCCGGGTATACTACAGTATATCTTAAAATGCCCTTTTCCGGTGACAATTGGGATCCTAACATGACCTGTACCGTTACGCTTACTTGGACAATAAAAACTTGTCCTGACAGATCGGACTGTATTCTTAAACGTTGTCCGACTTGTTCGGCATTTTATTGTGAAAGACACGATATACACACATGTTCCTGCCCTCATCAGCCCGACTGCAATCTTGTAAACTGCCCGACTTGTTCAGAATCCTACTGCGAAACTCATGGTGAGCATACCTGTTCCTGCCCTTATGCGGCAGATTGTAATCTGACAACCTGCGACCATTGCGGCACGGAATACTGTGCTACACATGAAGACCACGATTGCGGATGTATGCCAGTAACCTGTGACCATTGCGGCACGGAATATATGTGTCAGCATGACGATTCTGATCACGATTGCGGTTGTGAGCCAATGGTCTGTGATCATTGTGCAGCTACACTATGCCAGCATGAATGGGATGATCACGATTGCGGATGTGTATCTATAACCTGTGATCATTGCGGTGTGGAATATCTGTGCCAACATTTCCCGGACAATCATGAATGCGGGTGTTTTTTTAATATATGTCAGCATTGCGGTGAAGAGTGGTGTCCGGTGCATGATGGTGAACATTTTTGCCAGGGCGACTGCAATTATGTGACTTGTGATCACTGTCATGACACTTATTGTACAACTCATGAGGGAGCACACTCCTGTTCCGGCTGTAATAACACAACTTGCTCGAACTGCGGAACAACTTACTGTTCAGCCCATGAGGTGCATTCGTGTGATCCTGAGCCCGATTTGCCCGATCCTCCTGAACCCGATGACGGAAATCCCGGAACAAATCCCGGAACAAATCCGCCAGACCCGACGATACCGCCTGATCCAGAGACCCCTGACCCAACGCCGGACAATCCTGATCCAACACCGGACAATCCTGATCCAACACCGGATACCCCCGACCCCAAGCCGGACAATCCTGATCCGACACCAGATACTCCCGATCCCAAGCCGGACAATCCCGATCCCAAGCCGGACAATCCTGATCCGACACCGGACAATCCCGATCCCGGTGATGGCGACGGCGGAAACACCGGTGGTACAGTCAATCCCAATCCCGGCGATGGCGACGGTGGCACTGGCGGCGGCAGTACCGTAACCCCTCCGAGCGGTGGAGACGGTGATTCCGGCAATACTGGCGGTGGAAATACCGGCGGCGGAAATACAGATATCGGAGGTGGAAACACCGGCGGCGGTGACAACCCTGGCGGCGGTGACAACCCTGGCGGCGGCACTGTAACACCGGTTGAACCGACGAATCCGACCGAACCTACAGATCCTGCAGTTGATCCGGCTGACGGAAATGCTGCAGACGACGGACAAGGAAATACACAGAAAGTGCCACAGACCGGCGACAATATGTTAATGGAATTCGCACTTTATGCTTTGCTCGCAGCAGGTGCTGTACTCGGAATGAGAAAAATCAAAAAAGAAGCATAATAACAAAACAAACAATGTAGGCAGAATGGGATACTTGCGGAACACATCTGCAAGTGAGAGGTAGTCTGCCACTCAAACTATTATTTTACAAACACACTAAATCAGAAATCAGGCAATCGGTGGTCTCAAGCCCCGGCTGCCTGATTTCATATCATTGTGGGGCGTCCAAAAGGCAAAAGGGCATAGGGGAGAAAGGCAAAGAAAAG